>Ga0126306_10001748_pt1 | contig 11795 bp, 4 predicted proteins | sample Plot27_FD_92592 | JGI IMG/M metagenome (GOLD analysis project Ga0126306, IMG submission 92592) | Serpentine soil microbial communities from UC McLaughlin Reserve, CA, USA - Plot27 | ecosystem: Environmental > Terrestrial > Soil > Grasslands | place: USA: UC McLaughlin Reserve, Lake County...
ACGCTCACCCCGGCCAGCAGCTGGGCCGGCTGGAACGGCTTGACCAGGTAGCCGATGGTGCCGGCGTCGGCCGCCTCCTCGACCAGCTCCTTGTCGGAGAAGGCGGTGAGGACGAGCACGGCCGGGCCCTCGGCGGTGATCTGGCGGGCCGCGGTGAGGCCATCGACCTTGGGCATCTTCACGTCCATGACCACCAGATCGGGACCAAGCTCGCGGGCCAGGCGCATGGCCTGCTCGCCGTCGCCGGCCTCGCCGACCACGGTGTGGCCGCCCTCCTCGAGGGTCTCGACGATGTCCACCCGGATCAGGACCTCGTCCTCGGCGACGAGCACACGCGCCATCCTGCTCCTTCCACCACGAACGTCGGGTAGGCATCGTAGCCCGGAAGCGGGCTGGCGCGTCATGCGGTCCCCTCGTGGGCGCGCTCGATGGCAGCGACCTCGGCCCTGGGGGCGACCCGCCAGAAGGCGGCGTAGGACCGCTCCCAGCTGTCCAGGACCTCGCCGGCCACCGCCGAGCCGGTCAGCTCGTGGTGGGCGACGATCAGCTCGCGCAGGAAGACCAGCTCGAACTCGTCCGGCCGCACCGGCTGCACCAGCTCGTCGTTGAGCTGGCCAAGAGCCTCGCCGTCGGGGTCGTACAGGAACAGCTCGCCGCCGGTCATGCCGGCCCCGAGGTTGCGCCCAACCGGCCCGAGCACGATCACCGACCCGCCGGTCATGTACTCGCCGGCGTGGTCGCCGACGCCCTCGACCACCGCCGTGGCCCCGGAGTTGCGCACCGCGAACCGCTCCCCGGCCCGCCCGGCGCAGAACAGCTCGCCCCGGGTCGCCCCGTACAGGGCGGTGTTGCCGATCAGGACCGGAGCGCCGGCGTCGTCGGCCGGGGCACGGACGACGATGCGGCCGCCGCCCATGCCCTTGCCCACGTAGTCGTTGCAGACGCCGGTGAGCCGCAGGTCGATCCCGGGGGCCAGGAAGGCGCCGAAGCTCTGCCCGGCCGTCCCCTCGAGCTCGATCCGGGCCCGGCCGGCCGGCGGCCGCGAACCGAAGGCGGCCCCGACGGCCACGCCCAGGCGGGCCCCCACCGACCGGTCGGTGTTGGTGATCGGGTACTGGAGGTGGACCAGGCCGCCGTCGCGCAGCCCCGGCCAGGCCTCGTCGTACACCCGGTCGCCGAGCTCGGAGCGGGGGCGCTGGATCGGGTCGGAGGCCACGAACCGCGTCGCCGGGACGGGGCCGTGGCCCTCGGCCCCGGTGGCCAGCAGGGGCGACAGGTCGAGGCTGTCGGCCCGGGCGTCGCCGGTGCGGCGCTGGGCCAGCAGGTCGACCCGGCCGACGGCCTCGTCCAGGCTGCGCAGCCCGAGGGCGGCCAGCAGCTCCCTGGTCTCGGTGGCCACGTACTCGAGGTAGTGGACGACCATGTCCGGGGTGCCGGTGTACTTGGCCCGGAGATCGGGCCGCTGGGTGGCGATGCCGACCGGGCAGTTGTCCTGGTGGCAGGTCCGGACCATCAGGCAGCCCTCGGCCAGCAGGGCGGCGGTGCCGAAGCCGAACTCGTCCGCCCCGAGCAGGGCCGCCACCAGCACGTCGCGGCCGGTCTTGAAGCCGCCGTCGACCCGGACCTTGCAGCGCGAGCGCAGGTTGTTGGCCACCAGGGCCTGCTGGGTCTCGGCCAGGCCCAGCTCCCAGGGCGCGCCCCCGTGCTTGATCGAGGACAGCGGGCTGGCCCCGGTGCCGCCGTCGGCGCCGGAGATCATGACCACGTCGGCCAGCGACTTGACCACCCCGGCGGCGATCGTGCCCACCCCGGCCTCGGCGACCAGCTTGACCGACACCTCGGCGGTGGGGTTGGCCTGCTTGAGGTCGAACACCAGCTGGGCCAGGTCCTCGATCGAGTAGATGTCGTGGTGCGGCGGAGGCGAGATCAGGGCCACCCCGGGCTGGGTGTGGCGCAGGCGGGCGATCTCGGCCGAGACCTTGTGGCCGGGCAGCTGGCCACCCTCGCCCGGCTTGGAGCCCTGGGCGATCTTGATCTGCAGCTCGACGGCGTTGGCCAGGTACGCCGGGGTGACCCCGAAGCGGCCGGAGGCGACCTGCTTGATGGCCGAGCTGCGCTCGGTGCCGAATCGGGCCGGGTCCTCGCCGCCCTCGCCGCAGTTGGAGCGGCCGCCGACCCGATTGAGGGCGATGGCCAGGGTCTCGTGGGCCTCCGGGGACAGCGACCCCAGGCTCATGGCCGCGGTCGAGAAGCGGGCCATGATGTCGGCCGCCGGCTCGACCTCGTCCACCGGCACCGGCGGGCCGGCCGGGCAGGTCTCCAGGAGGTCGCGCGGGGCGGCCGGGGGCCGCTCGTTGACCAGGCTGGCGTAGTGCCGGTAGCGCTCGAAGCCGCCGCCCTTGACCGCCTGCTGGAGCAGGTGGGCGCCGCGCTTGGAGCCCTTCATCTCGGCCCCCTCGCGCACCGTGAAGTGGAGGGCCTGCATCACCTCGGGGTTGGTGGCGTGGTACTCGCCCCCGGGGCGGTGCTTGAACCAGCCGGGGTTCTCGAGCCGGGCCACCTCGGACCGGCCGGCCCGGTGGCGGTCGAGGGCGTCGGCGGCCAGCTCGTCCAGGCCGATCCCGCCGAGCGGGGACGGGGTGCCGGCGAAGCAGAGGTCGACGACCTCGTCGTCCAGGCCGACGGCCTCGAAGATCTGCGCCCCCCGGTAGGCGTCGAGCACCGAGATGCCCATCTTGCTCATGATCTTGAACACGCCCTCGGTGAGGGCGCTCCGGTAGCGGTCCTGGGCGGCCGCCGGGTCGGGGTCCATCGTGGCCGCCGCGGCCAGGGTGAGCCGGGGGCAGATGGCGTCGGCCCCGTAGCCGAGCAGGGCGGCCGCCTGGTGGGAGTCGACCGGCTCCCCGGTGTCGGCGACCACGCTGGTCGTGGTGGCCAGGCCCTCCCGGAGCAGCCGCTGCTGCACCGCCCCCACGGCCAGCAGCGACGGCACCGGCACGGCCGTCTCCAGCTCGTCGGCGGCGGCGTCGGAGACGACCAGCAGGCAGGCGCCGTCGCGCACCGCGGCCACCGCCTCGTCGCCGAGGCGCAGGCAGGCGGCCCGCAGCCCGTCCGGGCCCTCGTCGACCGCCCAGGTGGCGTCCAGCACCCGCGGGCACAGCCCGAGGTCCGGGTCCTTCAGGGCCTCCAGCCCGTCCGGGGTCAGGGTGAAGCCATCCAGCTCCAGCATCCGGGCCGCCTCCGGCTCCTCGCCGAGCAGCGGGTGGCGGCAGCCGAGCAGGGTCCGGCTGGACAGGACGTGGCGCTCCCGCAGGTGGTCGATCGGGGGGTTGGTGACCTGGGCGAAGCGCTGGCGCAGGAAGTGGCCGACCGGGCGGGTGGTCTGGCCGAGCACGGCCGGGGGCGTGTCGTCGCCCATCGACGCCGTCGGCTCCTTGCCGGCGGTGGCCATCGGCCGGAGCACGGTGGTGAGCAGCTCCCGGGTGAAGCCGAAGGTGACCTGGGCGGCGACGGCGCGGCGGTCGTCGGCCGGCGGGTCGACCGGCCGGCCGGTGTCCACCTTGCGCAGGTGCTCGGCCACCCAGGCGCTCCAGGGCCGGCTGGCGGCGAGCTCGCCCTTGATCTGGTCGTCGGTGAGCAGCCCCCGCTCGGGGTCGACGCAGAGCATCTGCCCCGGCCCGAGCCGGCCCCGCCGCACCTGACCGCGGCCGGCGGTGTCGACCGCGCCGGCCTCCGAGGCGCAGACGACCAGGCCGTCCTCGGTCGCCTCCCAGCGCATCGGCCGCAGCCCGTTGCGGTCCAGGGCGGCCCCGACCAGGCGGCCGTCGGTGAACACCAGCCCGGCCGGGCCGTCCCAGGGCTCGGTCAGGCAGGCGTGGTAGCGGTAGAAGTCGCGCAGGTCCTGGCGGTCGTCGCCGGCCAGCGGCTCGACCGCCGGGACCAGCATGGCCAGGGCGTGGCGGAGGTCGCGACCGCCCCTGACCAGCAGCTCCACCGCGTTGTCGAGCTTGGCCGAGTCGGAGCCGTCCGGGTCGAGCACCGGCCGCAGCAGCTGTTCGTCCAGCTCACCGGCGCCCAGGTGCCCCTCCCGGGCCCGCATCCAGGCCACGTTGCCGTCGAGGGTGTTGATCTCGCCGTTGTGGCAGAGGAAACGGAACGGCTGGGCGCGCTCCCAGGATGGCGCGGTGTTGGTCGAGTAGCGCTGGTGGAACACGGCGAACGCGACCTCGAAGGCCGGGTCGGCCAGGTCGGGGTAGAAGGCGGCGAGCTGGTCGGCCGCGCACAGCGCCTTGTAGGTCACGGTCATGGTCGAGCAGGAGGCCAGGTACAGGCCGACCTCGGCCTGCCTGGCGGCCAGGGCGGCCCGCCGCCCGGCCCGGAAGCAGCGCCGCTCGGCGTCCTCGGGGTCGGCCTCCACCTGGAACACCGCCTGCTCGATGACGGGCGCGTTCGCCCTGGCCACGTCGCCGATGGCGGCGAGGTCGACCGGGACCAGCCGCCAGCGGAGCAGCTCCAGCCCCTCGGCGACCAGGGCCTGCTCGACCAGCCGGCGGGCCTCCTTGGCCTCCTCGAGGTGGCGAGGGAGGAACGCCATGGCCACGCCGAGCCGGCCGCGCCGGCCGTCGGCCCCGGGACCGGCGAAGAACGCCTCGGGCAGCGGGAGCAGCACGCCGGCGCCGTCGCCGGTGCGCGCGTCGGCGGCGACCGCGCCCCGGTGCCGGAGACGCTCGAGCCCGCAGAGGGCGGCGTCGAGGATGGCCCGGCTGGGACGGCCGTGCACGTCGGCCACGAAGCCGATGCCGCAGGCGTCGCGCTCGTCGCGGCGCCGGTCGTACAGGGCCTGGCGGCGGCTGCCGGCGCCTGGCGGGAGGTGGTCCGTCATCTCGCCTCCGAAAGCAATGCCTGGGGGCGGACGCCAGGACCCGGATTGGACACCGATGTCCAGGGACACGAAAACGGCGCCGCCTGGGGCGAGCGCCGTTGCTCTCGAACACTGAGCGTACGGAGGTGGATGCGGCACGTCAACAGCCGGTTCGAGCGACCGCCGAGGGGGCCGGCCACCACCTACCCGGCGCGGGCCGCCCGCCGCCAGGCGACCACGGCGCCGGCCCCGGCGGCCAGGAGCAGCAACACCAGCGCCCCGCCGACCAGCCGCAGGAGCGGGGCCGGGTCGAGCTGGATCTCGGCCGGCCGGGCGGGCAGGCCGGGCACCGGCTCCAGCCGCATGGCCTGCCTCGGGACCAGCCCGAGGCGCACGGCCAGCCGGCCGAGGGCCGCCGGCCTGACCGCGCCGCCGTCGGCCGGCACCTCCAGCACCACCCGCTCGAACGGCTGGCGCAGGGCCCCGTCCGGCATCATCTGGGGCAGGCCGAGCGGGCGCCCGAACCGCTCGCGGGCCCGCCGGAAGTCCTCGGCGGAGGCCGTCGCCGGGTCGGCGCCCAGGTAGGCGCGGCCGATCAGCTCGTCGCGGAGCAGGGCCCGGGCCTGCCGGTTGGTGACCGGCGGGGCGGTCGACGGCAGCGGGATGTCGGCGTCGGCCACCGCCTCGACGTCCAGCTTGGCCAGCAGGGGCGGCAGCTCGATGGGCCGCACGGCCGGTGGGCCGCTGGCGGTCGGGACCGCCCCCAGGACCATGGTGTCGAACGCCTGGAGGGCCGGCCCGTCGCTGGTCCAGACCGACCCGAGCGGGCGGCCGAGGACGGCCTTACCGCCGACCGACCGGTAGGCGGTGTGGAACGACCCCGTCTGGCTGTCCACCACCCGGTAGCCGCCGCAGGCCGAGCCGGTGGTGTTGGAGAAGACCCCGTCGGGCAGCGGCAGGAGGTCGGCCACCGGGTCGAGCGGGGCGGCGTCGACCCGCCACAGCTCGACCCCGGAGAGGCTGCGGGACGGGTGCGCGGCCAGCCTGGTCCCGTTCTGGCGGACCCAGGCGGCCAGCGACGGGTTCAGCGGGCCCTGGGCGGTCCCGCCGGTCAGCACGAAATAGCGGACGCCGGCGGCCTGGGCGGCCGGCCCGTTGGAGAACTCGGTCACGGTGACGCCGGCGGCCAGCAGCCGGGCCCGGTCGTCGGGGCCGCTGGCGTTGACCGCCGAGCACTCCGGCACCTCGGCCCCGACCGTTGCCACCAGGCGCCCGAGGCCGTCGTCGGCCTGCCCGCCGTAGCGGCCGCCCCAGTCGACCACCTGGGCCACGAGCAGGCCGGCCAGCACCACCACGGCTCCGGTGCGGGCGACCCGGCGGGCCTGGCGGGTCGCGCCCGCCGCGACCAGGGTCACGGCCGCCACCGTCAGGGAGACGGCGGCGGCGGGCACGGCGAACGGGAGGACCTGCTCGGCCGGGTACCCGAGCGCGATCGCTCCCAGCGCCCCGGCGGCCGAGGTCGCCACCAGGGCGAGCAGCCGGGCCGCCCCCGGGCCGGCATCCGACCTGGCGCCGGCCCGGTGGCGCCAGGTCAGGATGGCGGCGGCCAGGCCGGCGGCGACCAGCAGCCAGGTGAGCGGGGCGCCGGTCACCGAGGCGGCCACCGACCCTCGCCCCTGGGGCAGGCCGAGCAGCCACCCGGCCTGCCCGGCGCCCAGGTCCTGCCCGGCCACCCACACCGGCAGGAGCAGCCAGAGGCCGATGGCCAGCCCGAGCGCGGCCATGTCCTTCCAGGCCTCCTGATAGCGCCCCTGGAGCAGCTCGGCGACCACCGGGACGGCCAGCACCGGCAGGGCCAGCGGGCTCACCAGCAGGGCGAGCCCACCCCCGGCGGCCACCAGCGGCAGCCAGCGCAGGGTCGGCCGCGCCGGCACCCCCCAGGCCAGCACGACCGTGCCCACGGCCAGGAGCACGGCCAGGACCGTCCCGGTCGCCGCCCGCCCGCTCTGCACGAGCAGCGGGTCGAGCGCCACCAGCGCCCCGGCCAGCGCGGCGCCCCCCAGCCTCCAGAGCCGTTCGGATTGCGGCGGGGCCGGACCCGGCCCGGCCGCCGCACCGGAACCGGGCCCGACCCGCATAAGCAGCAGGAAGAGCAGAGAAGTCAACCCGACAACACCCGCCAGCAGGAACCGGCTCGGCACCCGGGCCTCCCGGACCACCGCCTCCAGCGACCCCCCGGCCTCCGTCGCCCGCAGCCACACCCCGGCCCCCAGGGCATACACCGGCTCGATCGGCCCCACCCTCGGGTCCTGCACCACCAGGCCACCCTCGATCCCCCCGGCAGCCCTGACCACCGCCACCTCACCCGCCCGGGTTTCAGCCCCCCCACCCCCGACACACCCAGCCGCAGCAACCCCAAGCACCGCCATGAGGAGCACGACCACGGCGGGTCGAGCCACCCACCCAACCCCATCCCCGACCCGCTCAGCCCCCGCCGGCGCCTCAGCCTTCGCGCGCGCCGCCTCGGCCTGCGCCACCTTGCGGACCTCGGTGCGCGCCGCCTTGGCCTGCCGCGACTCCTCCCGCCAGACTTCGGCCGCGGCGGCCCGTTCGCGGCCCTTCTCGGACCGGGCCGCCCGCCTGGCCTCCGTCTGCGCCGCCCGCTCCCGCCCAGCGGCGGCGCGGGCCGCCCGCCGCTCCTCGGCGCGGGCCGCCCTGGCCTGGCGGGCCTCGGCCCGGGCCACCTTCCGGGCCCCGGCCCGCGCGGCTCGCCGCTGGCGGGCCTCGGCCCGAGCCGCCTCGCGGGCGTCGGCCCTTGCCGCCGTCGTCTGCAGAGCCTGCTCGCGACGAGCTTTGGACTCGGCCGCCCGCTTCTCCCGCGCCTCGGCCCGAGCCGTCCGCCGCTCCTCGGCCTTGGCCGTACGGGCCTGACGGGAGGCGTCCTTCCGGGCGGCCCTGGCCTGGACTGCCTCCTCGTGGGCGGCTCGCCGTTCCCCGGCCCGCGCGATCTTCGCCTGACGGGATACCTCGCGCGCGACCCGCCGTGCCTCTGCCTGCTCGGCCCGGCGGGCCTCCGCCTCGGCGGCCGAGGCCTGACGGGACTCGGCTTGGGCGGCGCGGCGTTCCTCGGCCCTGGCGGCTCTGGCCTGGCGGGACTCGGCGCGGGCGGCCTTGCGGGCATGGGCGCGGGCGGCCTTGGCCTGGCGGCCCTCCTCGCGGGCGGCCATCCGGGCCTCTGCCCGGGCCGCCCTGGCCTGGCGGGCCTCATCGGCGCGGGCCTGGCGCTCCTCGTCGGCGACCCGGCGTGCCTCGGCCTTGGCCGCCTGGGCCTGGAGGGACTCCTCGCGGGCGGCCGTTCGCGCGTCGGCGCGGACCGCCCGCTGCCGGCCGGTCTGGGCACGGGCTGCCTGCCGGCCCTCCGCACGGGCCGACTTCTCCTGGCGGGCCTGCTCGCGGCGGGCTTCGGCATCGGCGGCCTTGGCCCGCCGGGCCGCCTCGCTCTCCGCCTCCGAGCGGCGCCGTCCTGGCGCCGGGCCCTTCCTACCGCCGGCCGGCTGGCGCGCCCTGGGGCCGGTCTTCCACCCACGCAGCCGCTCGAACGTGGCCTCGTCCATCCCGGGCGCGACCTGGCCGGGCCCGATCACCGGGTCCAGCTCCTGACCGCTCAGCCCGATGAGCCGGCCCGACTCGGACACCGGCAGGCCCTGTCCTTCCACCTCAACGGCCGCCGCCGCATCGGCCGGCTCCTCCACCGAACCGACCGGCGGCTGGTCGCCCGCGGTCGCCTCCGGTCCCGGCTCGAGATCCGGCCCAGGGCTCGGCTCCGGCTCAGACTCAGGCGCAGGGCTCGGCACCGACCCAGGTTCGAGCTCGGGCTCGGGCTGCGGCTCAAGCTCGGGCTCCGGTTCCGGCGGGGCCGCCTCCCCCTCCGGACCCATCGGCCCCTCCGTGACCGGCGGCTCCGTCGCGCCGGAGACCGCGGACCAGAGCTCGCCGATCTGGAGGGGGCGGTAGAGGACGGCCCGGGGCGGTCCGGGCGGGAGGACCTCGGCGCGCTCGCCCTCCTGGAGCAGGACGACCGTGCGACCCAGAAAGCGGCCGTCGAGCACGGCGAAGGTCCGCTCGTGGAGGGTCGGGGGCATGTCGACGACGACCACGTCGGCGTGGCGGATGACGCTGTCGAGGTCCTTGCTGTACCAGTCGACCATGCGGACCCCGCCGGGGGCCTCGATCAGGGAGCGGAGGGCGCCGGTGAGCATGTTGTCCCGCGAGACCAGGATGACCCGGAGGGCTGGGCCCTCGGGACCGGGGACGGGCTGGCGGGCCCGTGCGCCGGGGCCCGGGAGCGGGGTGCGCTCGGGGCCGTTGGAGCGGGCCGGCTGGCCGGGCCCCGGCTCGGGGCGGGACGGGGGTGGCTGGGAGGTCGAGGTGGCGCGGCCCCCACGGCCCTCGGTCCGGTCGCGACGGTCGCTCACCGGGCCGCCCCCGCGCCGTCGGAAAACCGGGTGGCCGAGACGACCAGGTTGTCGCGGTAGCTGCGGCTGACCCGGTCGAAGGTACCGGCACAGGTGATGAGGCGCAGCGCCGGGGCGGTGGTGGCGCCGAAGACGGCCTCGGACGGCAGTGACTGCTTGGGATAGCTGGCCAGCGAGTCGACCTTGAACCTCACCACCCGCTTGTCGGCCCTGACCACCCGGATCTCGTCGCCGGGGCGCAGCTCGCGCAGCCGGTAGAACACGGCCGGCCCGGTCCTGGAGTCGACATGGCCGGCGATCACGGCCGGGCCGAGCTGGCCGGGCTGGGGGCCGCCGGTGAACCAGCCGGCGACCTGGAAGTCGCCTGGTACCTCCATGGTCCGGTCGGGGTTGAGCCCCAGCCGGACCAGGGACGAGGACACGCCGATGGCGGGGATCTCGACCCGGACCGGGGGCGATGGCGGCAGGCGGCGCCACGAACCGACGGGGAAGTCGATGACCTCGGTGGGACGGGTCGGGCCGGCCGCCGGCTGCGTGCTGGTGGCCCCGGCGACCGCGGAACGGCTGGCCGGGGGAGCGGCGTGCGACACCCGCTCCCCCGCCGGCCGGTCAGCGGCGCAGCCGGCCGCGCCGGTGATCACCAGTCCCAGCACGACCACCCCCCGGCGGACCCTGTCTCCCCTGGCCATGACGTCCCAGCGGCCCCTAGCTGCTCGACCGCCGCTGCTGCACGACGAACCCGGTGGCGGCGGCCAGGCCGCAGCCGATCAGCAGGAGCAACGCGAACCGGCGCCCACCCGGGCTGGGGCTGGTGGCGGTCCCGCCGGCCCCGGTGGCGACCCCGCCGGCGGCCGAGACCGCGGCGGCCGCGTCGCTGATGTCGAGCAGCTCGAGCTTCTCGCCGATGCCGCCCACCGCGACCAGCGACGAGATGGAGCCGCTGGCCAGCTTGACGTTGTCGGCCCTGGCCAGGACCTCGCCGGTGCCGGTCTTGCGGACCTCGACGTCGACCGAGCCCGCCGGGACCTCCTGGTAGTCGCTGGCCGAGGGGAACTTCGCGTTCGCGATCAGCACGTCGCCGCCGCTGACCAGGTCGACCGCGCTCTCGCCGGGGATGGCCTGGATCAGCCGGACCTCGCTCATGCTGCTCCCGGGGCGCGACATGTCGTCGGTCAGCAGGGCCGCCTTGACGGAGGTGAGCTGGCCGAACACGGCGACGGTGTAGGCCTTGCCGGCCTCCAGCTCGACCGTGGCCCCGATGACCGGGGGCGAGTTCGCCGGCTCGCCGGCCTCGCGCACCTCGACCTTGAACTTGCCGGGCTTGACCTTGAGGTAGTCCGAGACGGTCTTGAACGGCACGCCCTTGAGCTGGAGGCGGCCGTTGACGTAGACGACGTACACGTCGCCCTTGAGCAGACCGGGGGCGAAGTGGGCCACCCGGACCAGCGACTCCTCGTCCGCCTGGGCGCCGGCGGCGACCCCGGGCATGGCGAGCAGAGCCCCCGTCAAGGCGGCCAGGACCGCGGCGGCCAGTCGTCGGCGTTGCATTGCCCCTCCTCGTAGGTCGTTCGTCCGGGGGGACGCGAACGACGACGAGTTGGTACGCCCCCCGCGATCCCGACCATGCATGCCGTCACGAGCCGTTTCGATGGTCATTATCTGCGCTGCCCGTTCCTGCGAGCGCCCTCAATTCTGCGTAGTTCGGATCAGACGAGCAGGTGAACGGGGTAGTATCCGGCCGCCGAATTGTCTGGGACATTGACCGTCTGGGATGTACGAGCAACTTAAGGTTTTCGTGTACTTCCTCCCAGCCAGCCCACCCGGGGCCTCGGGGCGGCTAGGCTGACGCCATGAGTGACGTTGCCCCGCCGGTCCGGCGCCGGCTGTCCGACGACGCGATCGAGCATCTCCACAGCCTGATGGCGGGCTGGCAGCTGATCGCCGACCTCGCCTTCGCCGACCTGCTGCTGTTCCTGGCCGTCGAGGGCAGCGAGAGCTTCCGCATCGTCGGCCAGCTGCGCCCCTACACCGCCCGCACCCTCTACCCGGTCGACCTGGTCGGCGAGGTGGTCGAGCCGACCTGGCACCCGTATGTCGAGCGGGCCTGGCGGGAGGGCCGGCGCCAGCGGTCGCTGGAACCGATCCTGATCGACGCCGAGCCGGTCCGGGTCGAGACCGTGCCCGTCCGCCATCAGGGCGAGATCGTGGCCGTGCTCAGTGTCGAGTCGCCCGAGACCCCGGCCCGCCCCACCGGCCGGCTCGAGGCGTCCTACCTGGGCGCGGCCGAGGCCCTGCTGGAGATGGTGGCCGTCGGGGCGTTCCCGTTCGTGGAGGCCATCGACCCGACGGCCTCGCCCCGGGTCGGGGACGGCCTGGTCGTGCTCGACGCCAGCGGCCGGGTCGAGTTCGCCAGCCCCAACGCCACCTCGGCCTTCCGGCGGATGGGCACCAATTCCCTG
>Ga0126306_10001749_pt1 | contig 11795 bp, 9 predicted proteins | sample Plot27_FD_92592 | JGI IMG/M metagenome (GOLD analysis project Ga0126306, IMG submission 92592) | Serpentine soil microbial communities from UC McLaughlin Reserve, CA, USA - Plot27 | ecosystem: Environmental > Terrestrial > Soil > Grasslands | place: USA: UC McLaughlin Reserve, Lake County...
CAGTCGCTGCTGGTCATGTCGTAGTGCTCGCCGTGGTACTCGCCCTTGCCGGCCCACAGCGCCCGCATCAGGTCGATCGTCTCGTCCATCCGCGGCCTGCTGGAGCTGTCTGGTCGCCGGTGCCCCCGGGAGCACGAAGCCGTAGCGCATGCCGGCGACGCTACGACCCGCCCCCGACAACCGGCGGCGCGAGGGCGGCCAGCGCAGTGACCGCCTCGGGGAAGATCGACGCGGGCGGGTTCACCAGCCCGGCACCGACCTGGCCGGTGCCCGCGAGGCGGCCCGCCATGCCGGTGTTGATGTGCGGCAGGATCCCGGTCCGCGTCACCAGCGTCGCGTCGATGCCGGTCGGCGTGCCGCGGAAGCCGAGCACCGGCACCTGGTAGACCGGGTTCTCGGCCAGCGTGATCTCGTACATCAGCCGGGTCGCTTCGATCGCGTCGCCGACCTCACCGCCGACGAACTTCACGATCGCCGGGGCGGCCGCCATCGCGAAGCCACCGATGCCGCCGGTCTCGGTGATCGCCGAGTCGCCGATGTCGGGGTTGGCGTCCTCCGGCCCGAAGGACCCGAGGTAGAGCCCGTCCGGCGTGTTGGCCGGGCCGGTGAACCACTGGTCGCCGGCGCCCGAGACCTGGATGCCGAAGTCGGTGCCGTTGCGCGCCATCGCGACGACCAGCGACGAGCCCGGCACGTCACGCGCTGCGTCGCCGGCCAGCTTGCAGGCCGGCATGCCGAGGTTGAGGAAGAAGTGGTCGTTGCCGGACACGAAGCGCACCGCCTCGGCGACGTCGGAGGTCGGCGCGCCCGAGTCGATCAGCGACGGCAGCAGCTCGCGCAGGAACATCAGGGTCCCGGCCCGGTTGCGGTTGTGTCCCTCGTCGCCCATCTGCAGCATCTGAGCCGCGATGGACTTGACGTCGACCGGGCCGCTGGAGTCGGTGCGGGCCCGGACGGCCGTCTGCAGCAGCGGCCCCAGGACGTCGGACATCCAGCGCAGCCGCTCCACCACCTCGGGGCCGTAGGCGCCGTAGCGGAGCACCTTGCCGAGCCCCTCGTTGAGCGAGCAGAAGGCGGTCCCGCCGTGCACCGGGTCGCGCAGCTCGAACATCCACATCGACGGGCTCACCACGCCGGCCATCGGCCCGACCGTGCGGTGGTGGTGGCACGGCTCCCAGTGCAGGCTGCCGCCGTCGGCCGCGCCCGCGAGCGCGTGCTCGGCCTCCTCCGGGGTGGCGGCCAGCCGCTCGTAGACCATCGCGCCGATCAGGGCGCCACGCAGGGGCCCGGACGCGCGGTCCCAGCCGATCGGCGGTCCCGCGTGCAGGAACGCCCCCTTGTCGAGGGCGAGCGCCTCGGACGCCGGACGTACGTCGACCAGCTCGGCCCCGGCGGCCAGCATGCGGGCGACCGCGGTCTCGTTGGCGGCGGCGTGCCTGGGGTCGGCGAGCACCCGGGCCAGGTCGGCCTCGACGCCCTCCTCGCCGAGCGGCGGGCGCCAGTCGACCTGCTGCACAGGCGCGGCCTGGGCCGCCACCGCGTCGGCGAACATCTGGGCGCCGACGGCCACCAGTCGCGGCTGGCTCCCGAGCAGACTCATGCTCGACCCCCCCGAGATCGACTGTGCGATGACACACCGGACACGCCGACGAACTGGTGTGTCGGGGCACATCTGAGGGTCATCGGGTGGCTCCGGTGGAGCCGGTCACGAGGGCGACGGCGTGCCGGGCGGCGGCGGCGTTGGACAGCCAGACCGATGCGCCGGCGTCGTGCAGCAGGTCCGCCTGGCGCCGGGGCTGCTGCGGGTCGTCGTGGGTCGCGCACAGCGACACCACGACGGCGAGCTCCCGGCCGTCCTCCGCGGCGCGGCCCCGGGCGGCGGCGATCGCCGGCGCCAGCTCGGCGGCCGGGTCCGGGTTGGCGGCGTGGCCGAGCACCACGTCCAGCAGGAGCACCGAACAGCTCGGGTCGGCGCCCTCGGCGGCGAGCCGGTCGATGCGGGTGCGCTGGTCGATCATCGGGTGCGCGCGTCCCTGAGTCAGGGCGTCGTCGCCGAAGTCGACCATCAGATGGCCGGGGGAGCGCAGGTCCTCGCCGAGCGCCCACTCGGGCCGCAGCGGGATGTTGGACCGCACCTCGCCCAGCGTCTCGCTCGCGATCAGCATCGCCTCGTCGCAAAGCGTCCCGCCGGCGAAGAGGCCGCGCAGCGAGCCGCCCGCAACCGGCGCCGGCTGCTCGTCCCACGACCACGGGTCGGCCCACTCCGCGCCGAGGTGCTCGACGGCCTTGCGCGCCACGGTCGTGAGGTCGTCCTGCCCCGGCCCCAGCAGGGCGACCAGCACCGGCGTCGAGAGCGACTCGGCGTAGGCCGTCACGTCCGCCGCCACCGCGGGGTCCGGCGGCTTGGAGACCAGCACGACGAGCTCGGTCGCCGGGTCCTCGTCGAGCAGCGCCAGCGCCGCCTTGGTCGACCGGCCGGCCACCGTCGCGGACAGGTCGCGGCCGCCGACGCCGAGGCAGTGGCTGACGCCCACCTCGCGGGTGTCCAGCATGCACATCACCTGCTGGGCGCCGGTGCCGCTCGCGGCCACGACGCCGACCGGGCCGGGGCGCACCTGGTTGGCGAACCCCAGGCCGATGCCGCCGACGACGGCGGTCCCGCAGTCGGGGCCCATCACGAGCAGCCCCCGACGAGCCGCCTCGTCCTTGAGCGCCACCTCCTGCTCGACCGGCACGTTGTCGCTGAAGACGAGAACCGACAGCCCGGCCTGCAGGGCCGACCAGGCCTCGGTGAACGCGTGCGGCCCCGGCACCGAGACCAGCGCGAGCGACGGCGGCTCGACGGCCCGGCGGACGGCCGAGCCGATGGTCCGCGGCTCGGGGTCGCGGCCGCCGAGCCCGTCGCCGCTGCCGCCGCCGGTCGTCGTCAGCACCTCCTCGAGCCGGGCCAGCGCGGCTGCCACCGCGTCGTCACCACCGGCCCGGACGGCCACGACGAGGTCGTTCGGCCCGGCGTCGGCGGGCGGGTCGAAACCCACGCCGCGCATGAAGTCGAGGTTCAGCTCGGTGCCCATCGCCACCTGCGCCGCCTCGACGCCGTCGACGTCGGCCACCTGCCGGCTGACCTGCATCAGGGTCACCGAGTCGTGGTACGCACCGCGGCGCACCTCCACGTGATCGCCGCTCACGCCGCCACCTCCGCGCCGGAGCGCGCCACCTCGCGGGCGCCCCGGAGCAGGCCGTGCGCCAGCGCGGCGCCCGAGGTGTGCCCGACCCGCAGCAGCCGGCCGAGGGCGGTCGCCACGTCACCGGCGTCACCGTGGCCGCCGAGCGCGTCGCCCAGCGCCAGCGCGGCTGGGACGCCGCGGCCGGCTGCCGCCTCCTCGAGCAGGCTCGCGGACAGGGCTGTCGTCGCGTGCCGCGCGGAGGTGACGAGCGGCAGCAGGCCGTCCCGGGCCGCGGTGTCGTGGTGCACCGCGAGCAGCCAGCCGGCCAGCACGTCGTCACCTGCGGGGGTCAGCCCGGGCCCGCGGCCGAGGAGGTCGGCCGGGTCACCGGTCGGGTCGACCGGAGGCGGTACCCCGCGCAGCAGCTCGCCCAGGTCGACCCACCGCGGCGGCCCGCCGGATGACGGCCGCACCAGCGGCCGGCGGACCACCGGTGGCGCCCACCAGCGGACGACCCGCACGGTCAGCGGGCCGAGCTCGACGCGGTGCCCGCCGACCCGGGCCGGGTCGCCCGGCGAGACGCCCGCGAAAGGGCGGTCGCCCCGGTCGAGACCGAGCCGGAGCGCGCAGGGCAGCCCCAGCGCGTCCGCGGTCTCCGCGGCGACCAGCCGGGGCTCCGCCGGGTCGGTGACGACGTACACGCAGGAGGGGTGGACGCCCACCACCCGAGCCCTGCGGGGCGGGCCGGCGAGCAGGTCGCGCGCCGGCAGGGGGGCTGCGGCGGGCAGGGACGGCATGCCGGGACCGTAACGCGTCCCGCTCCCGGGGCGGCACCCTTGTCCGACCTCGACAAGCGCGGGGGAGAAACGCTGTCGTAACAGACCAGCGCCAGTTCCCACACCTGGGGGCCGTGATGGGCCACCCTGCTCTCCGGGTGACGAGGGTCACCGCGGACAGGGCGGCACAGGAGGCCACCATGGCGTTCAGCTGGAAGGTCGTCTACGAGGGGAAGACCCCGCCACCCGGTGAGGTGGTGAGACCGGACGAGCGCCTCTCGTGGGGCCGCACGGCCGGGATCGGGGCGCAGCACGTCATCGCGATGTTCGGCGCCACCTTCGTGTTCCCGCTGGTGATGGGCCTGGACCCCAACCTGGCCATCATGATGTCGGGCGTCGCGACGATCCTGTTTCTGCTCATCACGCAGGACAAGGTGCCGAGCTACCTCGGGACGAGCGCGTCGTTCGTCGGCGGTGTCTTCGCCATCCGTGCCGCGCAGGACAGCGACTCGCTGGTCACCGGCTCGATCATGGTCGCCGGCCTCGTGCTCGCCGCGGTCGGCCTGGCGATCAACTTCCTCGGCATCGGGATCATCCACAAGATCTTCCCGCCCGCCGTCACCGGCGGCGTGGTCATGCTGATCGGCTTCGGACTGGCCTACGTGGTCGCTGACGTCTACTGGCCGCAGGACCGCTGGGTCGCCCTGATCACGATGACCGCCCTGTTCGTCATGACGGCGCTGCTGCGCGGCTTCTGGAGCCGCATCGCGATCCTGCTGGCGCTGGTCTTCGGCTTCGTCCTGTCCTGGGTGCTGGACAAGACGGCCGGCGAGATCACCTCCTTCGACCCCGGTGCGGGGAAGATCACGACGCACGAGCGGGTCAACTTCGACGCCGTCAGCGACGCGTCGTGGATCGGCTTCCCCGACCTCACGGCACCGGACTTCAAGTTCTCCGCAATCATCCTGGTGCTGCCGGCCGTCATCGCGCTGATCGCCGAGAACACCGGGCACGTCAAGGCGGTCGGCGCCATGACCAAGACCGACCTGGACCCGATGATCGGCCGGGCGATCTTCGCCGACGGTGTCGGCACGGCGGTCTCGACCTCCGTGGGTGGCTCGCCGACGACGACGTACGCCGAGAACATCGGCGTCATGGCGGCCACCCGCATCTACTCGACCGCCGCCTATTACGTCGCCGGGCTGGTGGCGATCCTGTTCGGCCTGTGCCCGAAGTTCGGCGCGCTGGTCGCGGCGACGCCCGGCGGCGTCCTGGGCGGCATCACCGTCGTGCTCTACGGCATGATCGGCCTGCTCGGCGCCAAGATCTGGATCGAGAACCGGGTCGATTTCGCCAACCCGATCAACCTGGTGCCGATCGGCGCCGGCATCATCCTCGCGATCGGGCCCGTCGCGCAGAAGATCACCGACGACTTCACGCTCGAGGGGATCGCCCTCGGCACGATCGTGCTGCTGGCGGGCTACCACTTGGTCTACTTCCTCGCCCCCGCCTACATGAGGGACTCGCTGCACTCGCCGGGCGGGTACGAGGAGGGCACCGCGATCGCGGTCGGGCACACCGGCGTGCACCACGACCCGCTGGAGGACCAGGCCACCGGTGGGGAGATCGGGTACGACGAGGGTGCGGCCGGGCCGACGCACCCACCGGACCGCCGCGAGGACGCGGCCGGCGACGACCCGGGGAATGCCCGCTGAGCCGTCTGGAAGGATCGCGCTCGTGAAGCCGTCCGCGTTCGCGTACTCGGCACCTGAGAGCCTCGACGAGGCCCTCGCCGTGCTGGCGGACGCGGGCGGCGACGCGAAGGTCCTCGCCGGCGGCCAGAGCCTGCTGCCGATCCTGAGCATGCGGCTCGCGGCGCCGGCGCTGGTCGTCGACGTCAACCGGCTGCCCGACCTGGCGTACGTCCGCAGCGACCGTGATGCGGTCGTCGTGGGGGCCCTCGCGCGGCACGCCGCCGTCGAGCACGATGCGGCGGCCGCCGAGGCGATGCCGCTGCTGCGCCAGGCGCTGCGACTGGTCGCCCACCCGGTCATCCGCAACCGCGGCACCACCGTCGGCTCCCTCGCCCATGCCGACCCCAGCGGTGAGATGACGGCGGTGCTCGCCCTGACCGGCGGCTCGGTCACCGCCGTGAGCCGGGACGGCGGCGAGCGCGACGTCGCCGCGGCGGACTTCTTCTCCGGCCCGCTCGAGTCGAGCCTGCGCCCGGGGGAGCTCGCCGTCTCGGCGCGCTTCCCGCTCTTCCCGGACGGCACCCGCACTGCCTTCGTCGAGGTGGCCCGACGGCACGGTGACTACGCGATGTGCGGCGTCGCGGTGGCGGTCACGCTGGACGGCGGGGCAGTCGGCTCGGCGAAGGCCGCCTTCATCTCGATGGCTCCCACGCCGCTCGTCGTCGACCTGACCGACGCCGTCAGCGGTCGGCCGGCCGAGGGAGCCGACTGGTCGACGGCCTGCGACCTCGTGCGCGACACGGTCGACCCCGAGGGCGACATCCACGCCACCGCTGACTACCGCAGGCACCTGGCGGGTGTGCTGACCGCTCGCGCGATCGCCGAAGCGACCGGCGCCGCGACCGGGAAGGCAGCATGAGCGCGGCTGTGCCCTCTGAGCCGTCCGTGCCGTCCGGCGGGTCGGTGGTCGCGGCCGACCAGCTGTGCGACGTACGCCTGACGGTCAACGGCGTGCACCGCGAGGCGCGGGTGCCACCGCGACGGCTGCTGAGCGACGTCCTCCGGCACGACCTGCGGCTGACCGGGACGCACGTCGGGTGCGAGCACGGCGTGTGCGGCGCCTGCACGGTGCTGCTCGACGGCCGGCCGGTGCGGTCCTGCCTGCTGCTCGCCGTCACGGTCGCCGGGCACGCGGTGACCACGGTCGAGGGTCTCGGGACGCCGGACGCCATGCATCCGGTGCAGCAGGCCTTCCGCGAGTGCCACGGGCTGCAGTGCGGCTTCTGCACACCCGGCTTCCTGACGACCGTGGCCGCCTTCGTCGAGGAGAACCCCGAGCCGACCGAGGAGGAGGCGCGCGAGGCCGTCAGCGGCAACCTGTGCCGCTGCACCGGCTACCAGAACATCGTCGCGAGCGTGCTGCGAGCGGCCGAGATCACCCGGGACCGGGCCGCCGGCGAGGACGGCCCGCCGTGACCACCAAGCTCTTCGGCGAGCCGGTCCAGCGGGTCGAGGACGCCAAGCTGGTCACTGGCACCGCGCACTTCCTCGACGACATCGGCCACGACTCCCTCGGCGTCGCGTTCGTCCGCAGCCCGCACGCGCACGCGCGGGTGGTCGACATCGACGCGAGCGGCGCGCTGGAGGTCGAAGGCCTGGTCGCGGTCTACACCTACGAAGACCTGGTGGCCGCCGACGAGGCAGAGGGCAGCACCGTCGCCCACCCGCTGCCGCTGCTCATCCCGCACCCGTCCCTGCACGCGCCGCGCACCGGTTACGCGCTGGCCCGTGACGAGGTCAACCACGTCGGCGAGCCGGTCGTCATGGTGGTCGCCCGCGACCGCTACCTCGCCGAGGACGCCGCCGAGCGCGTCGTCGTCACCTACGACTTCCTGCCTCCGGTCGTCGGCGTCGCCGCCGCCCGCGACGCCGCGCGCACCGTGCACGAGGACGTGCCGGACAACGTCGCGGCCCACCTGCTCCAGGTGGTCGGCGACGTCGACGCCGTGATGGCGGCGGCGCCGCGACGGCTGCGGCTCGACCTCGACGTCGAGCGCAGCGCCTCGATGCCGATGGAGGGCAAGGGCGTGCACGCCCGGTGGGACCCGGTCGACGGATCCATGCGGGTGCACTCGTCGACGCAGACGTCGACGTCGGTGCGCGCCGCGGTCGCCGCGCGGCTCGGCCTGCCGGCCGGGAAGGTGGAGTGCGTCGCGCCGATGGTGGGCGGCGGCTTCGGCGTCAAGATCGTGCACCCGTGGCCGGAGGAGGTGCTCGTCCCGTGGGCGGCGCGCCGGCTGGGCCACGAGGTCAAGTGGGTCGAGGACCGGCGCGAGCACTTCGTCTCGTCGGCCCACGAGCGCGGCCAGCTTCAGGAGATCGAGGTCGGCTTCGACGACGAGGGCCGCATCCTCGCGCTCGACGTGCGCTTCTGGCACGACAACGGCGCCTACACGCCGTACGGCGTCATCGTCCCGATCATCACCTCGACCCAGCTGCTCGGGCCGTACAAGCCGGCCGCCTACCGGTGCGAGTGGTGGTCGCTCTACACGAACACCGTCATCGTGACGCCCTACCGCGGGGCCGGCCGCCCGCAGGGCGTCTTCGCCATGGAGCGCACGGTCGACGCGATCGCGGAGGAGCTGGGCCTCGACCGGGCCGAGCTCCGGGCGCGCAACTTCATCCGGCCCGACGAGATGCCCTACGACCACCACCTGACCTTCCAGGACGGCCGGCCGCTGGTCTACGACTCCGGTGACTTCCCGGCCTCGCTGGCCAAGCTCAAGGAGCTCGTCGACTGGGACGCCACGCTGGCGATGGCGGCGGCCGCCCGTGCCGGGGGCCGGCACGTCGGGGTCGGCCTCGCCTGCTACGTCGAGGGCACCGGGGTCGGCCCCTACGAGGGCGCGCACGTCCGGGTCGAGAGCTCGGGCAAGGTCAAGGTGGCCACCGGCCTGACGACGCAGGGGCAGGGACACTTCACCTCCTTCGCCCAGGTCGCGGCCGACGAGCTCGGTGTGCCGCTCGAGGACGTCGAGGTGGTCACCGGTGCCACCCGCCGCTTCGGCTACGCCGTCGGCACGTTCGCGTCGCGAGCGGCGGTCGTGAGCGGCAACGCGATCGCCCTCGCGTCCCGCAAGGTGCGCGAGAAGGCGCTGCGGATCGCCGGCGAGGCGCTCGAGGCGGATCCGGGCGACCTCGAGATCGTGGACGGGCAGGTGCGGGTCAAGGGGTCGCCCGGCGCGTCGATACCGCTGGCTACCGTGGCGGTGCTGTCCAACCCGCTGCGCTACGCCTTCGACGAGGCGTCCAAGGCGGCCACCCAGTTCGCGGTCGGTGACGCCAGCGGGCCGCCGGTGGCCGACGACGAGGAGCCCGGACTCGAGGGCACCGACTACTACTCGCCTACGCAGTCGACCTTCGCCAACGGCATGCACGCGGTCGTCGTCGAGACCGACCCGGAGACGGCCGAGATCTCGATCCTGCGCTACTGCGTGGTGCACGACTGCGGGCCGCTGATCAATCCGATGATCGTCGAGGGCCAGGTGCACGGGGGAGTCGCACAGGGGGTCGGCGGCGCGCTGTACGAGCGGATGGCCTACGACGAGAACGGCCAGCTGCTCAACGCGTCGTTCATGGACTTCCTCATGCCGTACGCCAGCGAGGTACCCCACATCGAGATCGACCACCTGGAGACCCCGTCGCCCCTGAACCCGCTGGGCATCAAGGGCGCCGGCGAGGCGGGCGTGATCCCGTCCGCGGCCGTCTTCGCGGCGGCGGTGGAGGACGCGGAGGGCTTCCCGATCACCAAGATGCCGATCTCGCCGAGCGAGCTGCACGAGCTGCGTGCCCGCCACGCGGCGGGGGAGCTGCGCCCGCTGCGACGACGTACGACGACGGAGGAGACATCGTGAAGGTCAACGGGACCGCCACCCTGCACGCGCCCCGCGAGCGGGTCTGGGCCGCCCTCAACGACCCCGCCGTGCTGGTCCGCACGATCCCGGGCTGCCAGCAGCTCGAGGAGGTCGGGCCGGACTCCTACCGGATGACCCTCACGGCAGGCGTCGCCTCGATCAAGGGCACCTACCAGGGCGACGTCGCGCTCACCGACCAGGAGCAGCCCGGTGCCTTCACCCTCCGGGCGTCCGGCGCCGGCGCGCCGGGGACGGTCAGCGCCGACGTCAAGGTGACCCTGGCCGAGACCTCAGACGGTGGCGGGGCGGTCACCCGCCTGGACTACGACGCCGACGCCATCGTCGGCGGGATGATCGGCGGGGTCGGGCAGCGGGTGCTCAGCGGGGTGGCCAAGAAGACGGCCGGCGAGTTCTTCGCCGCCGTCGACGACGTGCTCACCGGGCGCGCGCCGAGCGTTCCCGCGCCGCGCGAGGAGGCGGCCGGGCCGGTCGCTGCGACGCCGGCGCCCGGGGTCTTCACCGCGCCCCCGGCGCCGGCCAGGACCGGCCTGGGCGGTGACGACTTCGTACACGGCGCGGTGTTCGGAGCCCTGGTCGCACTGGCCGGGGTGCTGGTGGGCGGCCTGGTCGCCCGCCGCCGCCAGCTCTGACCCTTGGACGGACCGTCGGGGATTCCGCCTGATGATCAGGCGGATCCCCCGACAGTCGGGGGCTCGGGTGCCGTGCGGTCGGTGCGACGGGCCGCGACGTCGTGCGCCGGTCGGCCCTGGCGCCCGCCGCGGCGCTCGAACCGGGTCGTGGCGCGCCAGGGCGGCTCGCCGAGGGCCAGCCCGGGAGTGGTCGCCAGGACGTCCCGGGCCTCCAGGGCGTACGCCGCCATGTCGGTCGCCAGGTGCACGGTGCCCCCGTCGACCAGCCGGTCGGCCACCAGCGCGGCGAAGGCGGGGGTCACCAGCCGCCGCTTGGCGTGGCGGGTCTTGGGCCACGGGTCGGGGAAGAAGACCCGGACCACGGCGACCGAGGCTGCAGGGAGCATCTCGGCCAGCAGGACCCGGGCGTCGCCGTCGGCGACCCGCACGTTGGTCAGGCGCCGGCGCTCGACCAGCCGCAGCAGGTTGCCCTGGCCGGGGGTGTGCACGTCGACGGCGAGCACGTCGTGGTCGGACTGCGCGGCTGCCATCTCGGCGGTCGCCTCGCCCATGCCGAACCCGACGTCGACGACCAGCGGCGCGACCCGGCCGAACAGCGCCGGCAGGTCCAGCCGACGACCGTCGACCTCGAGCCCGAGCTGAGCCCAGAGCCGCTGCCGCGCGTCGGTCTGGCCCGGCGTCACCCGGCCCGAGCGGCGCTTGAACGTCCGCACGCCCGCTGGGTGCGTCGCCGCCGCCGGGTCGCTGCTCACCTGGCGATCCTCCCAGGCGGGAGGCACGATGACGGGCATGCCCTCGGGGACGCTCACCCGCCGGTGCCCGGCCGCGGTCTGCGCGCTGGTCCTCGTCCTCACCGGCTGCACCGGATCGGACGGCGGAGGCAGCGGGTCGGACCGTGCCGGCGGCACCGGCTCGTCCGCTGTCCCCCCGACGGCGCCGTCGACGGCGAGCCCGTCTCCCGAGAGCAGCAGCGCCCAGGAGAGCAGCAGCGCCCCGGCGACCGCGGCGGTGCCGCCGGCGGCGAGCCGGGTGTCGATCCCCGGCCTGATCGAGCGCGACTACGACGGCCGGGGCCTGCGGCTCGGCCGGGTGCTGACCCGGACCGGCGACTACGTGCGGCAGGCGGCGACCTACCGCAGCGACGGGCTGCGCATCTCCGGCGTGATGAACATCCCGAGAGGCAAGGGACCGTTCCCGGTGCTCGTGCTGCTGCACGGCTACATCGACCCGGCCTACTACGTGACCGGCCAGGGGCTGATGCGCGAGCAGGACTACCTGGCCCGCGCGGGCTACGCCGTGCTGCACATCGACTACCGCAACCACGCGGGCTCCGACGACGACGCGACCGCCGAGCGCCGGCTCCGTCTCGGCTACACCGCCGACACCATCAACGCCGTCCTGGCCGTCAAGCGGTCGGGCATCGCCCGGCTCGACGGCGACCGGGTGGGGCTGCTCGGCCGGTCGATGGGCGGGGGAGTCACCTACAACGCACTGGTCACCCGTCCGGGCCTGGTCAAGGCGGCCGTCGTGTTCGCACCGGTCAGCTCGCGGACCGCCGACAACTTCAACCGCTGGATCCGCGACGACCGGTCCG
>Ga0126306_10001750_pt1 | contig 11787 bp, 8 predicted proteins | sample Plot27_FD_92592 | JGI IMG/M metagenome (GOLD analysis project Ga0126306, IMG submission 92592) | Serpentine soil microbial communities from UC McLaughlin Reserve, CA, USA - Plot27 | ecosystem: Environmental > Terrestrial > Soil > Grasslands | place: USA: UC McLaughlin Reserve, Lake County...
ACCTCGTGTGCCGAGAGCGCCGCGGTGGGCTCGTCCATGATGAGCACGCGCACGTCGAGGGAGATGGCCTTGGCGATCTCGACGGCCTGCTGGGCCGCCACGGACAGTCCGTTGGCCAGGCTGCGCACGTCCAGGTGGACGTCAAGCCGGGCCAGGATGGCCTCGGCCTCCCGGTACATCCGGCCCCACCGGACCATGACCCCCCGGTCCCGGTGGCTCATGAAGATGTTCTCGGCGACGTTGAGGTCGGGATAGATCGTCGGCTCCTGGTAGATGGCCGCGATCCCGTGCCGCTGGGCGTCGGCCGAGCTGCGCAACGTGACCTGCTCGCCCTCGACGAGGATCGTCCCCTCGTCCGCCGCGTGGATCCCCGTCATGACCTTGATGAGCGTCGACTTGCCGGCCCCGTTCTCACCCACCAGCGCGTGGACCTCGCCCGGGGAGAGGGTCAGGGAGACGCCCCCGAGCGCCTGGGTGGCGTCGAACCGCTTGGAGATGCCGACCATCTCCAGCACCGGGACGCGATCGGTAAGGCCACTCAATTCTCGATCTCCGTCTTCCGCCCACCCGTCTTGGAGCGAGAGCGCAGCACCACTCACGTTCGAGCGTGTAATATCTCGCACTTCATGACACAAGTTCAAGGCCGAGGTCCCCTATGCTCCGCGGTCGTGAAGACGATTCTGTGCTATGGCGACTCGAACACCTGGGGTTGCATCCCCCTGACCGGTGCGCAGCCGCCGCGGCGGTACGGGCCGGCGCAGCGGTGGCCGGGGGTGCTGCGCCGCGAGCTCGGTGACGGCTTCGGGATCGTCGAGGAGGGCCTGAACGGCAGGACGACGGTCTGGGACGACCCCCTGGAGCCGTTTCGAAGCGGCAAGGAGCTCCTCGTGCCCTGCCTCCTGACGCACCAGCCCATCGATCTGGTGATCGTCATGCTCGGCACCAACGACCTCAAAGGCCGCTTCGGGGTGGGCGCGCGCGACATCGCGGCCGGCGCTGGCTTACTGCTCGACATCGTCCGCGCCAGCGACTGCGGTCCGGGGGAGTCGCCTCCACAGGCACTCCTCGTCTGCCCACCCCCGGTGGGACGCCTCGGCCTGTTCGCGGAGGAGTTCGCCGGCGCCGTCGAGCGGTCCCGCGACCTCGCGCGACACTATGCGGAGGTCGCAGGCGCTCGCTCCTGCCCGTGGATCGATGCCGGCGCCCACGTCAGGTCGAGCGACACCGACGGCATCCACCTCGACGCCCCAAGTCACGAGCAGCTCGGCGTCGCCGTCGCACAACACGTCCGCCGGCTGCTCGCGTGAGTGGAGCGCGCCTGCGTCATCACCTGCTGGCGCTCAGCGCCTCCAGAAGCTGCTCTCGGCTGGCGTTGCCGCCACTCAGGATCAGCGCGACGCGCTTGCCGGCCAGCCGCTCCCGAAGGCGCAGACCAGCCGCCAAGGGCGCCGCGCCGGCTGCCTCGACGAGGTTGCGGGTCGCCTCGATCATCAGCGCCTGGGCGGCACGGATCTCGTCGTCGCCGACGAGCACGAAGTCGTCGAGCCACCGCCAGAGGATCTGCTGCGGGAGCTCGAACGCCGTGCGGGTGGCAAGCCCCTCGGCGCGCGTTTCCATCCTGTCCTCGACCAGACGGCGCTCCCGCCAGGAGCGGAAGGCGGCCGGCGCCGCGTCCGACTGGACTCCTATCACCCTGATCGCCGGATTGATCGCCTTGGCGACGATGCATGCGCCCGCCGCGCCGCTGCCACCCCCGACGGGAGCCACGATCACGTCGGTCTGGGGCTGCTCCTCGAGGATCTCGAGCGTCTCCGTTCCGACGCCCGCGATCAGCAGCGGCTCGTTGCCGGAGTGCACGTAGCGGTAGCCGTGCTCGCTCGCGAGCTGCTCGCAGTGCTCGCGGGCGTCGTCGAAGTCGCGCCCATGGAAGACCAGCTCCGCGCCCAGACCGCGCATGGAGGCAACCTTGACCGGGTTGGCTTGCTCGGGTACGCAGATCGTCGCCTGAACGCCGAACAGGCGGGCGGCATAGGCGATCGACTGGCCGTGGTTTCCGGTCGAGGCCGCGATCACGCCGCGCTTGCGCTCCTCCGCACTGAGCTGCGAGACCAGGTTGACCCCGCCCCGGACCTTGAAGGCGCCGACCGGCTGATGGTTCTCATGCTTGACCAGGACCTCGGCGCCGAGCAGCTCGTCCAGGCCCGCGTAGCCGAAGAGCGGCGTCGGGCGCAGATGCGGCGAGATACGACGTCGCGCCGCAAGCACGTCGGCGAGCGTTGGCATCTGCCACTCCATCGTGCGCTCGAGCGTAGCGGAAAGCTCACGGGCGTCCCCTCCGGGGGTCGGGTTGCCGCGGTTCCGCCGTCAGGTGCTCGACCAGCAGCAGGGTCGCGCCCAGGTCGCGCAGCCGGGCCAGCAGCCCGAACAGCGCCGCCTGGTCGGCCAGGGGGCCGGCCAGCTCGGTCGCCCAGGTAGACCTTGTGCTGGCGGCCGGCGGCCGTGCGGTAGGCGACCCAGCAGGCGCCGCCGCGCTGCCGGCGCTCCTTGCGGGCGGTGTAGACCCCCGACGGTGACCGGTACGAGAACGACCGGGCGGCGTCGTCGGCCAGCCACGCGAACCAGCCCGGCGAGCCCACGGCCAGTCCGGCCGCCCCACCGGCCGCGGTTCCCTGCAACAGCCCATCCGACACCGAGGGGATCCGCGCCATCTCCTGCCCCCTCCGCCCAGGTACCCACGTACCCAACAGCCTCCTCATGCTCGACGGTTCATGCCAGCAAGGCAATTGGGCTGTCGCTTCCGCCAAGGATGCGCCCTGGCGAGGCCTGCCCGAAGCGTCAGCGGCCAGGCAGCCGCAGGACCAGCGCGTCGCCCTGGCCGCCGCCGCCGCACAGGGTGGCGGCGCCGAGCTCGACCTGGCGCCGTCGCAGCTCGTGGACGAGGGTCACCAGCATGCGGGCGCCGGTGGAGCCGAGGGCGTGGCCCAGGGCGACCGAGCCGCCGTTGACGTTCACGACCGACTCGTCGGCGCCGAGCATGCCGGTGGCGTGCAGGGCGACCGCGGCGAAGGCCTCGTTGATCTCGACGAGGCCGAGGTCGGCGACGTCCCTGCCGGCCTTCTTGAGGGCCCGCTGCAGGGCGATCGCGGGGACGGTGTGCAGGTAGGCGAACCGCTCCGCGCACATGCCGTGGGCGACGATCTCGGCCAGCGGCTCCAGCCCGAGCGCCTCGGCGCGGGCGGCGCTCATCACCACGAGGGCGGCCGCCCCGTCCGACAGCTGGGAGGCGTTGCCGGCGGTGATGGTGCCATCCGGGCCGAAGGCGGGGGGGAGCGCCGCCAGGGCCGAGGCGGTGGTCTCGGGGCGGATGCCCTCGTCGCGGTCGACCAAGGTGGTCCCACCGCGGGACCGGGCCTCGACGGCGACGACCTCGTCGGCGAACCGCCCGGACGACCAGGCCGCGGCGGCGCGCTGGTGGGAGCGGGCGGCCCACGCGTCCTGCTCCGGGCGGGTGACTCCCAGGGCGGTGTTGACCGCATCGGAGGACTCACCCATGTGCTGGCCGGTGAACGTCGACCACAGCCCGTCGTGGATCATCGTGTCCACCAGCTCGGCCGGGCCCATGCGGGCGCCCCAGCGGGCCCCGGTCGCGACGTAGGGGGCGTTGCTCATCGACTCCATCCCGCCGGCGACCGCGACCTCGAGCTCGCCGGCCCGGATCAGCTGGTCGGCCAGGGCGACCGCGCTCAGGCTGGACAGGCACACCTTGTTGAGGGTGATGGCCGGCACCTCCATCGGGACGCCGGCCGCGATCGCCGCCTGGCGGGCGGTGATCTGGCCGGTCCCGGCCTGGAGCACCTGGCCCATGAGCACGTAGTCGACCTCGCCGGAGGACACCCCGGCCCGGGCCAGCGCCTCGGCGATGGCGACCGCGCCCAGCTCGACGGCCGAGCGCGACCGCAACGCGGAGCCGAACCGGCCGACCGGCGTCCTGACCGCGCCGACGATCACCGAGCGTGTCATGTCTCGACCCATCCTCTGGTTGAGTCTACGCTGAGGCGGCGGCAGCCGAGCCTGCAACGAGAGGCGAGCGCCGATGACGACCACCACGTCCCTGCTGGTCATCGGGGCCGGGCCCTACGCGCTGTCGTGCGCCGCCCTGGCCCGCGAGCACGGCATCGACACCGTCACGGTCGGCCGGCCGATGGGCTTCTGGCGGCGGCACATGCCCGCCGGCATGCTGCTGCGCTCCGGGCCCGACTGGCACCTGGACGCGAGCGGGGTCCACACCCTGGAGGCGTACCTCGAGGAGCGGACCGTCGACCCGGCCGACGTCGACCCCCTGCCCATCGGGCTGTTCCTGGACTACGCCGAGTGGTTCCGGCAGGCCAAGGGGATCGGTGTCAGCGAGGACCTGGTGGTCGACCTCACCAAGCCCGACGACCGGTTCGAGGCTGTGCTGGAGAGCGGGGAGCGCATCGTCGCCGACGCCGTGGTCGCCGCGCCCGGGATCCGCAACTTCACCAACCTGCCGGCCTGGGCCGGCTCGGTCCCGGCCGGGCGGGCGGCCCACACCTGCGACCTGGTGCGGTTCGAGGACCTGTCGGGCGCCCGGATCCTGATCGTCGGCGGCCGGCAGAGCGCCTATGAGTGGGCGGCGCTGCTGGTCGAGCAGGGCGCCGCCCGCATCGACCTGGTCCACCGCCACGACGTGCCGCGGTTCGAGCGGGTGAGCTGGAAGTTCGTCGATGCCTATCTGGAGACGACGGTGCGGGTCCCGGGCTGGTGGCGGAGCCTGCCCAGGGCCGAGCAGGACGCGATCACCAGGCGGTTCTGGGAGGTCGGCCGGCTGACGCTGGAGTACTGGCTCACCCCCAGGCTGGCCAGCCCGGCGATCCACCGCTGGCCCGGGACCGAGGTGGTCCGGGCCGAGCCGACCGCCGCCGGCGACCTGACGGTCCGGCTCTCCAACGGCGACGACCTCCGGGTGGACCAGGTGATCTTCGCCTGCGGCTACCGAGCCGACCTGGCCCGGGTTCCCTACCTCGCCGGCGTGCTCGACCGGGTCGAGGTGGCCGACGGGTTCCCGGTGCTGGACGAGGCGTTCGGCGCGAGCCTGCCGCGCCTGTACCTGCCGGGCTTCGCGGCCACCAGGGACTTCGGTCCCTTCTTCGGCTTCGTCAAGGGCACCGCAGCCGCGGCCACGCTGATGGTCAACGACCTCCTGGTCCGAGCCTGAGGGCGAGCCGTTCGGCTCAGGCCGTGGGGGCGAGCCTGGCCTGCTGGCGGGAACGCCGGCGGCGGGCTCGCCAGCTTCCGGCGGCGGCGCCGAGGACGCCAAGGGGCAGGGCCCACAGGGCCAGGAAGAGCAGGGGCCACCAGACCGCGTCGCCCAGGTTGACGCCGACCCCCATCGGGCCGGCCCCGTCCAGGACCGCTCCCCGACCGACCTGGTCCCAGTGCAGGGCCTCGGCCAGCCAGGCGGTGATGAGCAGGGGCGCGGCCAGCACCACGGCCCAGGCGCAGGCCCACAGGCCCGAGCGGAGCGACCGGCCCACCGCGGCGGCCAGCGCGGATCCGGGCAGGATCACCAGCAGGGGCCCGTTGAACAGGTACCCCATCATCCCGTGGCTGCCCGGATTGCGGCCTGGCTGGACCAGCCGCGCGTCCAGCAGGAAGCCGCCCACCAGGGCGACGGCCATGGCGATGCCGAACCAGCGAGCCTTCCGGTCGGGCAGCAGCCAGCGTGGCGGGCGCAGGGCCAGCCCCAGGCAGCCGGCCAGCGCCACCGCCAGGACCACCGCCGTCACCGGCGGCAGGCTCACCGCGGCCGCTCGGTCCACCCCGCCATAGGACGGATGCTCGGCCAGGTAGTAGATGGTGAATCCCAGGCAGGCGGTCACGCCCGCCAGGGCCAGCCCGGTGAGCGCCGGGCCCGGCGCGGTCCAGCCGACCCAGCGCGACCGGGCCACCGCCAGGGTCGCCAGCCCCCCCAGCAGCCCCACCAACACCAGCGCGAACAGCCGCCCCGCGGGCAGGGCGGCGCCCGTCAGCACCGCGGCCGCCGCGATGGCCCCGGCCGCCAGGGCCCCGGTGACGCTCACCGCCGCCCGGCTGCCGCTCGGTGGGAAGAGCGCCGTACGGGCGCAGCCGGCGGCGAACCGCCACCGCGCCGGCCGGTCCTGGACCTGGGTCAGCTCGGCGGCCATGGCCGGGCCCCAGTGGCGCCGGTCGACGGGCAGGGTCGCCGCCGCGGCCGCCAGCAGCCACCCCGGGCCGTCCAGGGCCGACAGCCGCTGGCCGGCCTGCCGCCACCAGGCCCGCCACAGCAGCCAGGCCGCCAGCATCGCGGGCGTGCCGAACACCGCCGTCCAGATGGCGATGTCGAGGACCACGTTGGCCGGCGGTGGCTCCGCGTCCCGCGCCTGGAGGGCCCACAGGCAGGCGAAGGGCGTGGCCGCGACCGCGACCGCGGCCAGCCCGCCGACGAGGCCGAGCCGCCGGGTGCGGCTCATGTGCCCTCCAGCCGTGGGCGCCGCCGGACCCGGCCGGCGGCCCGGGCCGGCGTGGGCCGCGCCGGCGGCTCGGCCGCCAGCCTGCCGGCCAGGACCCGGCCGGGGCCGGTGAGGCGGTAGCGGTGGCGTGGCAGGCGGTCGGCCGGCACGTCGGACTCCCAGGCCGTCTCCAGCAGCCCGCGGTCGGCCAGCCGCATCAGCACCGGGTAGAGGCTGCTCGCCTCGAGGCCGAGCCGCTGGCACAGCTCGTAGCCGTACCGCCAGGCGGCCGGTTCCTCCGCCAAGGCCAGGACCACCGCGGTGGCCTGCTTGGACGGGCGCCGGAAGGAGATCACAGCGGAAGTCTATATACCTAGAGTTACGGAGTCAAGCCGGCGGATGCTCGCTCCGCGTGATGAGGGTCACGACCGACCGGTGACGCCCGGCACCGTCACCGGCGCCGCCCCGGGCGCAAGCTCTGCCGAGGGATCGGCGCGGACGGGGGCGGTAGCGCATGCCCAGCGAGACACAGGTCCAGGATCAGGCTCCAGAGCAGTACGACCTCGGCGTGCTGTTCGTCCATGGGATCGGCGACCAGCAGCAGAACAGCACCCTGGCCAGGTTCGGGGGGTCGCTGCAGCGGTGGCTGGGGCGGTGGCTCGGCCCGGACGGGGCGCCGGGGACCGACCGGATCGCCCCGGAGCCGACGGTCGAGGTGACGGCGGTGCGGCGGCGCACCGGCGACGGCGACACCCCGGCGCATGCCAGCCTGCTGGTCGGGCGACCGGGGGAGCCGGCGGCGGCGCGGCAGCGGTGGCTGCTGGCCGAGGGGTGGTGGGCGGCCGAGGTCTCGCCGCCGACCTTCAGGGCGTTCGTCCGCTGGGTGCTGCCGATCCTTCCCTGGGTGGCGGCCGAGTACGCGGTGGCCGCGGCCCGGCGGCGCGAGGGCGAGCGGGTCGATCCCTCCCCGACGGTGCGCACCCGGTCCCAGAGCTGGCTCGAGCAGCAGCTCGAGCGCCTCTCCCTGGCCGGCCTGGTGTGGCTGCTGAGCCCGGTGCTGGCGCTCCTGGCCATGCTGGGATGCTCGGCCCTGGCCGTGGCGCAGCGGGTCCCGGTGATCGGCAAGCGCGTCAGCGCGCTGGCCACCAACCTGGTCAAGGGCGTCGGCGACGCCTACCTGTTCGCCTACGACGGCCTCGCCCGGGCGGCGATGCTGCAGCGCATCCGCCGCAACCTCGACTGGCTCGACGACGGCCAGCGCCACTGCCGCAAGCTGGTCATCGTGGCCCACTCGCAGGGCGCCGCCCTCTGCCACGACCTGCTGCGGTCGGGCGCCCTGCGCCGCGACGACCCCGTGGACCTGTTCGTCACCGTGGGCTCGGGGGTGCAGCGGCTGAACACGCTCCGGGAGCTCCACTACGACGCCAAGCTGCGCTCGCTCGGCTGGAAGAGCATCGCCGGGCTGGTCGCCCTGGTCGCGGGGCTGTTCCTGCTCCTGAGCGGGCTCGGCCTGCCCGGCCTGGCCGGGGTGGGAGCCAGGGTCGGCGGCCTGGCCATCCTGGCCGGCTGCCTGATCGCCGGCCCCACCGAGTCGCCGTGGCGGCCCCTCGGCCAGGCCCTCGGCCACCTCGGCGCCGCCATCGTGCTCGCCACCGGGCTGGCCACCGGCGGCTGGCCGGGGTGGCGCCTGGTCGCCAGCGCCGTGGCCATGTGGCTCGGCGTCTGGCTGTACAAGCGGGCCGCCAGGCACGTCCTCGAGCAGGTCAAGCAGGAGCCGCGGCTGGCCCTGCCGGACCGGGCGGTGCGGCGCTGGGTCGACTTCTACTCGACCGCCGACCCGGTCCCGAACGGGCCGCTGAAGACCTGGACGGGCGAGGACCAGCCGGCGCCGCCGCCGGCGGTGCACCCGACCGCCTGCTGCGTCTACAACCTGCGCTCGGTCCAGGCCGACCACTCCTATTACCCCGACAACGCCGACGAGTTCGTCTCCCAGCTGGCCTCCGAGCTCACCGCCGCCAGCGGCCTGTCCAGCGAGCGCCAGCCGCTGGTCACCGAGGAGCGGCTGCGGCACGCCCGGGCCCGGCGCCGCTGGCGCACCTCGTGCCGCAGCAACGCCCGCAACCTGCTGCTGGCGGCCGGGCTGCTCGGCGCGGTCGGGCTCAGCGTCCCGCCGGGCGGCGGTCGTGGCTGGGCCGGCCTGGGCGCCGACCTCGGCGTGGCCGCCGAGGGCCCATGGGGCCCGCTGGGGCAGCTCGCCCGCTGGTCGAAGGATTGGCTGTCCGGGCTGCCCGTGGTCGGCGGCCTGGTCGATCGGCTGGACCTGCCGTCGTTCGCCGCCATCCTGCTGGCCGCGCTGGTGGTGGCGGCCTCGGCGATGCTGCTGGGCCGCCTGTGGTCGGTCTGGGACAGCAACGACGTCGACCGGTTCTTCCTGCCCGCCAAGCGGCTCGGCCGCTGGCGGACCCACTGGCCGTCCTGGGCCTTCCTGGGGCTGACCGGGTCGCTGGTGCTGGGCATCATGGCCACGGTGGCCGCCTACGCCGGCGGCGCCTGGCTCCTGCTCGTCCCCCTGGCCGTCAGCCTGCTGCTGACCGCGGCCCTGGTCTGGGTGCGCTGGAGGACCTGCCTGGACGAGCGCGACGACCGCCGCCCGGCCGTGGCGGCCCACCCGCAGCTCGACAGCGCCAAGGCCGGCTGACGACACACAGCCGACCCAGGAGCGCCCGACACGAAGGAGGCACGAGATGGCAGACGGAGGACCAGTCATCCAGGGGGCTCCAGGGTGGCCGGCGAACGTCACCCAGACCCCGACCCAGCTGGTCAACGGGGCGGCGGCCGGCGACGGGACCGGCTGCTACCTGTTCTCGGGGGCCGTCGGCGACGGCCTGTACGTCGTGGGACGGGGCGGCGGCCAGATGGGCGTGCAAAGCTACAGCTACGACGGCGACGGGATCCGCGCCGTCGCGCTGGGGCAGGCGCCCACGGCCGGCGTGCGAGGGATCAGCGTCTCGCCGTCCGCCGGCAGCGCCGGCGTGGTCGGCGCGAACGCCAGGGCGGTCGGCGTCAGCGGCTCGGGTGGGCTGGCCGGCGTGGTCGGGGAGGCCTCGGCGCCCGACGCCCCCGGCGTCCAGGGGACCCACCAGGCCGGCGGGAACGACGGCGTGGGCGTGTACGGAACCGCCCGGACCGGCGTCTGGGGCGACGGGACGATCGGGGTGATCGGGCAGAGTCAGCGCGACTTCGGGATCGGGGTCGAGGGGGACGCCTCGGCCGACGGCGGCATCGGGGTCTTCGGCGCCGCCACCGGGAGCCGCGGCGGCATCGGCGTCTACGCCACCGCGCCGTCGCCCGGCTCGGCGGCGTTACAGGTCAACGGCCGGGCCGTGTTCAGCTCCAGCGGCCGGCTGATGGTGCCCGCCGGCGCCACCAGCGCGACCCAGGCGGGGCTCTCCCTGAGCCCGGCCAGCCTGGTCCTCGCCCTCCTGCAGGAGGACCTGCCCGGGGTCGCGGTGCGGGCGGCGGTCCCGGACCCGGCGGCGGGCACGGTGACCGTCCATCTCACCCAGGCCCCACCCGCCGACGCGGCGGTCGCATGGATGGTGGTGAACTGATGGCCGAGCCAACGCCCATCCCCGAGGACCTGCGGCCCATCGAGCCGGGCGAGCAGCGGCGCCCACCACGCCCGCCGGCGGAGGCGTCGCCGCCAGCACCGGCCCCGGCGAGCCCGCCGCGGCGGCTGGAGCCCGCCTCCGAGCGCCTGGAACGGCCGCCGCTGCCCGAGTAGGCCCCTGGACCGCGTGGGCGCTCCACTTCGGGACGAACTACTGTCGTGCCGACCTGCTATGTCGACGGCGGGAGCGCTTCGGGGGGCATGAGCGGTGCGCTCCTCTCGAGCTGAGGAGGGTGGCATGACCGTGCGGAGCCCGGGCCAGGTGGACGACGAGCGCCGGGCGGGACCGGCGCACCCGCTGCAGCGGCTGGGGGCGGACGAGATCCGCCGGGCCAGGGACGCGCTGGTCGGCCAGGGGCTGGCGGGGGAGCGCACCCGGTTCGCCTACCTGGGGCTGGAGGAGCCGCCCAAGGACGAGGTGCTGGCCTTCCGGCCGGGGGACCCGGTGGAGCGGCGGGCCCGGGCCATCCTGCTCGACACGGCGACCGGAGCGGCCAGGGACGTGGTGGTGTCGATCACCCGGGGAGCGGTCGAGTCCTCGGTGGCGCTCGACCCGGTCCGGGACGGGCAGCCGCCGATCATGCTCGAGGACCTGGTCGCGGTGGACGAGATCGTCAAGGCCGATCCCGGCTGGCGGGCGGCCATGGCCCGCCGGGGCGTCACCGACCTCGACCTGGTGCGGCCGTGCCCGCTGTCGGCGGGGGCCTTCGGCATCCAGGGCGAGGAGGGGCGGCGGATGCTGCGGGTGCTGTCGTTCCTCCAGCACCACGAGAAGGACCACCCCTGGGCCCATCCGGTCGACGGGCTGGTCGCCTATGTGGACCTGATCGAGCGCCGGGTGCTGCACCTGATCGACCAGGAGCTGCTGGCGGTCCCCGAGGAGGAGGGCAACTTCGACGACCCGGCCCAGGTCGGGCCGGCGCGGACCTCGCTCAAGCCCATCCACATCAGCCAGCCGGAGGGGCCCAGCTTCACCCTCGACGGCGACGAGGTGGCCTGGGAGGGGTGGCGCCTGCGGATCGGGTTCGACGCCCGCGAGGGGCTGACCCTGCACCAGCTCTCGCTGTGGGACCGGCCGGTCGTCTACCGCGCCTCCGTCGCCGAGATGCTGGTCCCCTACGCCGACCCGGGGCCGGCCCGGTTCTGGCAGAACTACTTCGACGCCGGCGAGTACCTGCTCGGCCAGCAGGTCGTCTCGCTCATGCTGGGCTGCGACTGCCTGGGGGAGATCCGCTACCTCGACGCCGTCCTGCCCGGCGGCGACGGCGCGCCCCGCGAGGTGCCCAACGCCATCTGCCTGCACGAAGAGGACGTCGGGGTGGCCTGGAAGCACAACGACGTGTTCACCGGCTCCTCGGAGACCCGCCGCATGCGGCGGCTGGTCATCTCGACCTTCGTGGCCATCGGCAACTACGACTACGGCTTCTTCTGGTACCTGTACCTCGACGGCCGCATCGAGCTGGAGGTCAAGGCCACCGGGGTGGTGTTCACCTCGGCGTACGTCGAGGGGAGCCGCTGGGCCACCCAGGTCGCGCCCGGCCTCGGCGCCCCCTACCACCAGCACATGTTCAGCGCCCGGCTGGACATGACCGTCGACGGGGTCGACAACGCCGTCGACGAGGTCGA
>Ga0126306_10001751_pt1 | contig 11784 bp, 8 predicted proteins | sample Plot27_FD_92592 | JGI IMG/M metagenome (GOLD analysis project Ga0126306, IMG submission 92592) | Serpentine soil microbial communities from UC McLaughlin Reserve, CA, USA - Plot27 | ecosystem: Environmental > Terrestrial > Soil > Grasslands | place: USA: UC McLaughlin Reserve, Lake County...
CCACTACGGCGACGAGTACAACGCTGCGGCCGAACGCCCGTGGGGTCAGGAGGAGTTAACCGTGGAGGATCACGAGGGGAACTGGCTGACCTTCTGGAAGAAGCTCGGCTAGCGCAGCTAGGCCGTGTCTTCGTCCTCGACCCAGTCGCGCGTCAGGAACAGCCAGAACGCGAGGCCTGCGTACGGGCCGTAGCGGCGGAACCGTCGCTCGATTGTCGCGTCGACAGCCTTGCGGCCGTTCAATCGCGCGTACGTCGGCCGCGTCCACGAGTCGAGCACGAGCCTGGAGTAGCGGCCGATCAACATCATGATGTGCGCCGCCGCGTAGGGACCGACGCCGGGCAGCTCGAGCAGGCGCGCGGCGACCTCGTCATCCGGGAGCTCACTGTCGGCGGCGAGCGCCTCGAGGTCGAGCTCCCCGGACGCCACGGAGCGCGCGAGCGAGCGGAGGTAGGCCGCGCGGTAGCCGGCGCGCGCAACGTCGCGGTACCAGCGCTCGGGCTTCGCGGCCATCCGCTCCGGCGTCGGAAACGCGTGGCGACCGCGATCAGATTTCTCGCCGAGCCGCTCGACGAGGGCGCCGACCATCCTCACCGTCCCCGACCACGCGCAGTTCGTGGTGCAGATCGTCTTGACCACGTCCTCGAAGACGGACTGGCTCCTCATCCACCGGCCCGCGCCCTGCGACGCCCATGAGAGAGCGGGGTCCTCTGCGAGCTTCCCGTAGAGCGGCGAGAGGTCCTCGTCCAGCCTGAGCACGTGACGTACCGCACCCGCAACGCGACGCGGCGCGCGTCCCTCCACAGTCACGCTCGTCGGCCCTGCCTTGCGGACGAGCACCGTCTGCGGGCCGGGGAAGAGCGTCAGCTCGAGCGTGCGCTCGACCGAGTCGATCCGGTTCGGGACGAGGTCGTTCAGCCCGTGCGAGTTGACGGTGCGCCAGAAGTCCACGGGCTCGCCGCCGGCGCCGACCAGCTCCAGCTCGACTCTCGCCACCGCGTTAGCGTAGGCGCGGATGGAGCTCTCGCGCCGACAGCGGACCGCGCTCGTCGCGATCTGCGACACGTTCGCGCCCGGCCTCGACGGGCTACCGGCTGCAAGCGAGGTGGGAGTGCCCGACGCGATGGTCGGCGCTTTCGAGCGACATCCACGAAAGGCAGAGGCGCAGGAGATCCTTCGTCTGCTCTCGGTGTGGGAGCACGCGGCGCGTCCGTTGCGCCGCTTCTCGTCGCTGCCACACGCCGACCGCGAACGCGTGCTGCGCTCCTGGCGCGACAGCTCGCTCGAGCGCAAGCGGTCGGCGTACAAGGTCCTCCGCAAAGGGGTGCTGCACCACTACTTCGGACTTCCCGCGCCGCCGCGGGCGTCGCTCGGGTATCCGGGCGCGCTCGAACGTACGGGCGTTGCGTTGCCGTTCGAGCCCGAGCGTGCGCACGGCGAGCTCCGGCTCGACTGCGACGTGTGCGTTGTCGGCTCCGGTGCGGGCGGGGGAACGGCGGCGGGAGTGCTCTCCGCGGCCGGTCTCGACGTCGTCGTGCTCGAGGCAGGCGAGCCGGCCACGTTCAGCGGCGAGGAGATCGACTCGCTGCAGCGGCTCTACCTCGAAGGCGCCGCGTCCGCGACCGAGGACCAGTCGCTCGACTTCCTCGCGGGCTGGTGCCTCGGCGGCGGGACGACGGTGAACTGGACGACCGCGCTCCGGACGCCGGACGACGTACGCGAGGAGTGGGCCGCGTACGGTGTCCCCGCGTTCGCGTCCGACGAATTCGCGCGCAGTCTCGACGCGGTCGAGGATCGGATGGACGTCAATGAGGAGCACCGTGCAGCCTCCGGCCGCGACTGCGTGCTGGAACGCGGCGCACACGCCCTCGGCTGGCACGTTGGTGCACAGCCCAGGAACGTGCGCGGCTGCGACCAGAACGGTGTCTGCGGGTATTGCGGTTTCGGCTGTGCGCTCGGCGCGAAGCGCGGGACTGCCGAGACATGGCTCGCCGACGCCGCGGCCGCCGGCGCGCGCGTGCTCGTCGGCGTGCGCGCGCAGCGCGTGCTGGTCGAGCGAGGAGCCGCGGTCGGGGTGGACGCCGGTCTGGTGCAGGTGCGCGCGCGTGCCGTCGTCGTCGCATGCGGTGCGTTCCACACGCCTGCGTTGCTCCGGCGCTCGGGCCTCGCGAACACGGCGATCGGTCGCAACCTGCGCTTCCACCCGGTCACGCTCGTCGTGGGCGAGTTCGAAGAGCCGATCCAGCCGTGGGAAGGCACACTCCAGGCGCGCTACTCGGAGGAGCACGCGCACCTCGACGGTGGCTACGGCGTGCGCTACGAGACAGCGCCCATCCATCCCGGCTTCTTCGGTGCGGGCCTCCAGTGGGATGGGGCGCGCGAGAGCCTCGAGCTCGCGAAGCGCTATCCGTACCTGGCGCCGGTCTTTCCGCTCGTGCGCGACCGCGACGCGGGCGAGGTCGTCGTCGGTCGCGACGGTGAACCGTCGGCGCGGTACCGGCTCTCGCCCTACGACCGTCGCCACCTGCGCGCCGGGTTCGTCGGCGCAGCGCGGATCCTCGAAGCGGCCGGTGCGAAGCGGATCGTCTCGACGCACGCGCGCCCCGTCGTCTGGGAGCCTGGCGAGCACGGCGTCGGGCAGTTCCTCGCGGAAGCGGACGCGCGCGGCTGGGAGCCGAACCGTGTGCTCTACGCGTCGGCGCACATCATGGGCACCGCGCGGATGGGGGCATCGCCGGCGGGGTCGGCGTGCGATCCGACGGGCGAGACGTGGGAGGTCACGCGGCTCGTCGTCGGCGACGGGTCGACGTTTCCGACTGCGTCAGGGGTGAACCCGATGATCTCGATTGCCGCCGTGGCCCACATGAACGCCTCGGCGCTCGCGTCGCGGCTCGCCTAGTGCAGATTCTCGGCGTCGACGTGGGGGGAACGTTCACCGACGCCGTGCTCCTCGACGAAGGCGAGTTGCGCACTGCGAAGGTCTCGACCGCTCGCCGCCAGGAGGAGTCGGTCGTCTCCGCGGCGCGGGCGGTACGAGCTGTGTCGGTGGAGCGCTTCAGCCACGGTACGACGGTCGCGACGAACGCGCTGCTCGAGCGGAAGGGGGCGCGCACAGCGTTCGTCGGGACGGCGGGCTTCGAGCACGTGCTGCACCTGCGGCGCCAGACACGCGCGCATCTCTATCGGCTGTGCGCGCCGCACCCGAAGGCGCTCGTCCCCCTCGAGCGCTGTGTCGGCGTCCGCGAGCGCATGGGGCCGGAGGGCGTGCTCGAGACGCTCGATCTCAACTCGCTGCCAGAGCTCGATGCCGAAGCGGTCGCGATCTGCCTCCTGCACGCCTATCGCCACCCCGAGCACGAGCGCGCTGTCGCGGATGAGCTGCGCCGCCGGCTTCCGGAGGCGCACGTCGTGGCGTCGCACGAAATCGCCCCCGAGTTCCGTGAGTACGAACGCGCGTCGACGGCCGCCGCCGACGCCTACCTTGGCCCCGTCACGTCGCGGTACCTGCGCGCGCTGGCGTCGGCTGCCGGCGCCGCAGGCTTGCCGGACCCACTCGTGATGCGCTCATCCGGCGGCGTCGCGAGCGTGGACGAGGCCGCGGCGCATCCCGCGCTGGTCCTCGTCTCGGGTCCGGCGGCCGGCGCGGTCGGCGCGGCGCGCGTGGCGGCTGCGGCCGGGTTCCCGAACGCGATCGCTTTCGACATGGGCGGCACCTCGACCGACGTCTGCCTGATCGTCGACGGGAGGGCGGAGCGCTCGAGCGAGCGCCTCGTCGCCGGGCTGCCGATTCGGCTGCCGACGATCGACATCCACACGGTCGGCGCCGGTGGCGGCTCGATCGCGCGTGTCGACGCGGGCGGCGCTGTGCGCGTCGGGCCGGAGAGTGCGGGCGCCGAGCCGGGGCCTGCCTGCTACGGCCGGGGCGGGACGCTGCCGACGGTGACCGACGCGAACCTCCTGCTGGGCAGGCTGCCGGAGCGGCTCGCGGGCGGAGTGGTGCTCGACCGTGCGGCCGCAGAGCAGGCTCTGGGGTCGCTCGACCCCTCAGCGGTCGTGGAGGTCGTCAACGCGGAGATGCTGCGCGCACTGCGCGTCGTGTCGGTCGAGCGCGGTCACGACCCGCGCGACTTCGCGCTCGTGGCGTACGGCGGCGCCGGGCCATTGCACGCGTGCGCGCTCGCGGAGGAGCTCGGGATTCGCACCGTGCTCATTCCCGCGTCAGCCGGGGTTCTTTCGGCGCTCGGGCTCGTCGCGAGCGACGAGCGGCACGACCGCGTGGAGAGCAGGCTCGTGCCGCTGGACGAAGCGGGCGAGCTGCCGAGTCACGGCGAGGCCGACCTGCGCTACGCAGGGCAGTCCTTCGAGCTCACCATTCCCCTGCAGCAGGACCTCGCCTCCGCGTTCCACGCCGCGCACGAGGAGCGCTACGGCTACGCCGATCGCGCGCGCGCGATCGAGCTCGTCGCGGTCCGCACGGCCGATGTTCGCCCAGGCCCGGTGTTCGAGCTCCCGGGGGCAGAGCCGCTAACGGTGCGTGGACCTGCGGTGTTCGAGCAGCCTGGCTCCACCGTCTTCGTTCCCCCCGGGTGGGTGGGGGTTAGGGATGGGTCTAGCACGCTCAAGGTGACGAAAACGTGACAAACCGTCCCCAGACCGTGAACATCCGTCTCCAGGTAATCGGCGAGTCGCTCCGCGCAGTTGCGGAGGAGATGGGCGCCGTGCTGATCCGCTCCGCGTTCTCCGCGAACGTCAAGGAGCGCCGCGACTGCTCGACCGCATTGTTCGACGGGCGCGGCCGGATGATCGCGCAGGCCGAGCACATCCCGGTCCACCTGGGCGCGATGCCCGACGCCGTCGCCGCGGTCGCTGCGCACGAACCGGCCCTCGGCGAGGTCTGGATCCTGAACGACCCGTTCGCCGGCGGCACCCACCTCCCCGACGTGACGATGGTCTCGCGCACCGCGCTCGGGTTCGCCGTCTCCCGCGCCCACCACGCCGACGTCGGCGCGGTCGAGCCCGGCTCGATGCCGGCAGACTCGCGCACGGTCGACGAGGAAGGAGTCGTGATCCCGCCGACGCGTCTCGACGACGAGACGCTCGCAGGCCTCGTCGCGCGCATGCGCAACCCGGAGGAGCGCCGCGGCGACTTCCGCGCGCAGCTCGCGGCGCATCGACTTGCAGAGGTTCGCGTCGACGAGCTCTGTGTCAGGCGTGGGCGCGATGACGTTGTTGCGGCGATGGACGAGCTCTACGCATACTCGGAGCGGGTCGTCCGCGGGGCAATCTCCGCTCTCCCGGACGGCCGGTACGAGGCGGCAGACGTTCTCGAGGGGGTCCGCGGCGAGCTCGTCGTCCGCGCGGCCGTCACGATCGCGGCCGACGAGATCGAGATCGACTTCGACGGAACCGCACCTCAGCACGATGGAAACCTCAACTGCCCGCTCGCAGTCGCGCGCTCCGCCTCGTACTTCGTCGTCCGTTGCATCACCGACCCCGATCTGCCGGCGTCCGGCGGCGCGTTCGCGCCCGTGACGGTCAAGGCGCCCGAAGGTTGCCTCGTCAACGCGCTCCGCCCGGCGGCCGTTGCCGCGGGAAACGTCGAGACCTCGAGCCGGATCGTCGACGTCCTCTTCGCAGCGCTCGCGCAGGCAGTCGACGTTCCCGCGCAGGGTCAAGGCACGGTGAACAACGTCACGCTCGGCAATGAGCGCTTCACGTACTACGAGACCATCGGCGGGGGTCAGGGCGCATGCCCCGACGCAGACGGACCGTCGGGCGTCCACGTCGCGATGTCGAACACGCTCTCGACTCCCGTCGAGGCACTCGAGCTGCAGTACCCGCTTCGGGTCGAGCGCTACGGGCTCCGACTCGGCTCAGGTGGCGACGGCGCGTGGCGGGGCGGCGACGGTGTCATCCGCGAATTGCGCGTGCTCGAGCCGTGTCGGCTCTCGTTGATCACCGAGCGGCGTGCACGCGGGCCGAAGGGCGTGCGGGGCGGCAGCGACGGCGCGCCGGGTCGGAACCTCCTGAACGGTCGCGAGCTTCCGGCCAAGGCGACCGAGCAGCTCGCGGCGGGGGACTTGGTCACGCTCGAGACGCCTGGCGGCGGCGGGCACGGCCCGGCGCAGTAGGGTCTCGGCGTGGGGCGCGGACGGGTCGAGGGAATTTTCATTGCCGGCGAGAAGCGGCAGCTTCCGGTTCCGGTCGACCGAGTGCGGGCGGTGGCGGGGCGCGGGCTCGAGGGCAACCGCCACTACTACGAGCAGGCGCCGCCCGGACGTGCACTGACCTTGATCGCCGCGGAGGCGCTCGCGGACGGGGCAAGCTCGGGCGTCGAGCTCGGCGCGGACGAAAGCCGCCGGAACGTGCTCACGAGCGGGATCGACCTGAACGCGCTCGTCGGCGAGCGCTTCAGGGTGGGCGATGTCGAGTGCGTCGGTGTCGAGCTCTGTGAGCCGTGCACGACGCTCGAGGGTCTCACGCGCCCGGGCGTGATCAAGGCGTACGTCCACCGCGCCGGCCTGAACGCCGACATCCTCACCGACGGCGAGATCGCGGTCGGCGACGCTGTCGAACGCATGTAGATGCAGACGGCGGTCCGGGTTGCATGCGTGCAGGTCGAGCCCGTCATCCTCGACCGCGACGCGACGATCGAGAAGCTCGCGAGCTTCACAGCCGAGGCCGCGCAGAACGGCGCGCAACTCGTCGTTTTTCCGGAGACTTTCATCCCCGCGTACCCGTCGTCGCGCTGGGCGAAGGCGCTCGCCGGCTGGGCCGACCCGCGCGCGAAGGAGGCGTTCGCGCTACTCCGGCGCGAGTCGCTCGAGGTGCCGAGCGACGCGGAGCGGCGGCTCGGCGAGGTCGCGCGCGAGCACGGCGTCTGGCTCGTGACGGGAGTGAACGAGGTCGACCCCGTCAAGCCGGGCACGATCTACAACTCGCTCCTCTACCACTCACCCTACGGCACGCTCGCCGAGCATCATCGAAAGCTTGTGCCGACGAACCATGAGCGGCTCATCTGGGGCCAGGGCGACGGCCGCGGGCTACGTGCGTTCGAGACGCCGCTCGGCCGGCTCGGCGGGCTGATCTGCTGGGAGAACTACATGCCGCTCGCGCGCTTCTCGCTGTACGAGTCGGGTGTCGAGATCTACATCGCGTCGACCGCTGACGACAGCGACGAGTGGCAGGCGACGCTCGTGCATATCGCACGCGAATCGCGTGCCTTCGTCGTCGCGCCCTGTCACTTTCAGCGCGCCGCGTCGTACCCCGACGACTTTCCGCTCCGCGACCTGCTCGATGGCCCCGACCTGCTCGGGCACGGCGGCAGCGCGATCCTGGGACCTGACGGGGGCTACCTCGCAGGCCCGCTGCACGGCGAGGAAGGCGTGCTCTATGCCGACCTCGCGGCGGACCGTTTATACGAGGAACGCCAGCGCTTCGACCCCGCGGGCCATTACAACCGGCCGGAACTGCTCCACTTCGAGCTACGAACCGGAGCGTGAGCGCCGGCGCAGGACGCGTGCGTCGCCGACGCGGCGCGTCAGCCCGTCGGCGTCGAAGCGTTCGAGCAGGAGCTGTGCCGGCCGGCGTGAGCTGCCAAGCAGGTCGCGGAAGCGTGCGAGCGTGATCGACCCGGCGGCCTCGCACTCGGCGAAGAGCGCATCACGTGCGCTCGCGTACGCGGCGCGACCGATCGCCGAGCCGTCGCCGACGAGGACGAGCCGCCCGCGCGCTTCGAGGACGCCGGCGAGCGCGCGCTCGACCTCGACGGGCTCGTAGCCTGAAAGCTCGAGCGCGCTCTCGAGCTCGGCCGCCGCGTGCTCGTCGATGACCGCCGCGGAACCGGTTTCGTAGAGCTTCGCGCCGCGGCGCTCGAGCCCGAGCAGCGGCACGACGGACTCCGTCCACGCGGCCGACGGCGGCGAGATCCCCGGATCGATCGGGTCGGTCTCCGCGATCCGCCGGCGAAGCTCGGCGCGAAGGTCTTCGAGCCACTCCTGTGCGAAGACCCAGCCGTCGGCCTGCGCGAGCGACCCCACGGAGAAGCCGCGCACCTCCAGAGCGCGCGCCGGGACCGGCTCGTGCACGAGCGCGCTCGCGTCGCCGGCTTCCGCGACGGCCAGGCGCCCGGCGTCGACGCGGCGCGGAGGGGCGGGGTCGAGAACGACGCCGCCTCCGACGGTGGTCTCGGTGCGGAGCACGAAACGGTCGCCGCGCGCAGCGACCACCGGGGCGGCGAGCCGAAGCTGCGCGCGCGAATCGTCGGCACGCACAACCCGCGCAGCGACCTGCGACGTGCCGTGGTGCACGCTGACCGCCGCGGGGATGTCGGCGATCGGCTCTAGGCGCACGTCGAGCCGGTAGCTCGTGGGGAACGCTTCCGGGGTCACGAGCGCGTCGCCGCGCGCGAGCTCGTGTCGCTCGACTCCGGGCAGGTTCACCGCGACACGCTGGCCGGCCTCTGCGCGCTCCACCTGCCGGTCGTGCACCTGCACGCTTCGCACACGCACGTCGAGCCCCGCGGGTTCGACCCGCAGCCGGTCGCCGGCGACGATCGACCCCGACCAGAGCGTGCCGGTCACCACCGTGCCGATGCCGCGGAGCGTGAAGACGCGGTCGACGTAGAGCCGGGTCGGACCGCCCGCGCGGCTCTGAGAGGCCTGCGACGCGACGTCGGCGAGCGCGCTGCGGAGCTCGGCGAGGCCCAGGCCGGTCTTCGCGCTGACCGGGACGACCGGCGCCCCGGCGACGAGCTCTCGCGCCTCCGCAACCGCAAGCTCGAGTGCGTCGCCGTCCACAGCATCGGACTTCGTCACGGCGACGACGCCGCGCTCGATGCCGAGCAAGCGGAGGATCGCGAGGTGCTCGTGCGTCTGCTCCCGAGGGCCTTCACCCGCGTCGATCACGAGCAGGAAGAGGTCGATCCCGGTCGCGCCGGCGACCATCGTGCGCACGAAGCGCTCGTGGCCGGGCACGTCGACGAGCGAGAGTCGCGAGCCGTCCGGGAGCTCGAGCGGTGCGTAGCCGAGCTCGATCGAGATCCCACGCTCGCGCTCCGCGGGGAGCCGGTCGGTGTCCTTGCCGGTCAGCGCCTGCACGAGCCACGTCTTGCCGTGGTCGATGTGGCCCGCGGTCCCGACCGTGAGCGCCATCAGCGCGCCGCGCGTACCGCCGCGGCCACCTCGAGGATTTCGTCGTCGTCGAGCGTCCTGCAGTCGAGAAGCAGCCGGCCGTCGCGGACGATCCCCACGACGGGCGTCGTCGCGTCGCGTAGCGGCGCGACGAGCCCTTCCTCGAGCGCGCATGCGAAGCTCGGCAGCTCGGCGAGAGGAAGCGCACCGCCACCGACGCGTGCGACGGTCTCCTCGATCGTTCCGTCGACCGCCGCGGCAAGCCGCTCCGCGCGCTCACGTACCGCGTTCACGGGCTCGCGCAGCATCCGCAGGATTGGAATGCGCTCCGGGGCGTCGACGTGCAGTTGCAACGTCCCCTCGAGCGCTGCGATCGTCAGCTTGTCGGGGCGAAGCGCCCGTTGCAGCGGATGACGCCGCAGGCGCTCGACGAGGTCGGCCCTGCCCGCGACGATCCCCGCCTGCGGGCCGCCGAGCAGCTTGTCGCCGCTGAAGCACACGAGGTCGGCGCCGGCGGCGAGCGCTTCGCGTGCTGAGGGCTCGTCCGTCAGCGCCCCGAGCACGCCCGAGCCAAGGTCGTCGACGAGCGGCAGCTCGTGGCGCCGCGCGACTGCAGCGAGCTCCTCGACGCACGGCTGCTCGGTGAAACCGACGACACGGAAGTTCGACTGGTGCACGCGGAGCAGGACGGCAGTGTCCGGCCCGATCGCGCCCTCGTAGTCCGCGGCGCGCGTGCGGTTCGTCGTCCCGACCTCCACGAGGCGTGCCCCGGAGCGCGCGAGCACGTCCGGGATGCGGAAGCCGTCTCCGATCTCGATCAGTTCGCCGCGCGAGACGACCACTTCGCGACCCTCCGAAAGCGCCGCGAGTGCAAGCAGCACGGCGGCCGCGTTGTTGTTGACGACGAGCGCAGCCTCCGCCCCGGTCAGTCGCCGCAGGATCCCCGCGACGTGGTCCTGACGCGAGCCGCGCGAGCCCGTCGTCAGGTCGAGCTCGAGGTTCGAGTAGCCGCGGGTCGCCTCGCGCACGTGGTCGAGAGCCGCTTCGGCGAGCGGTGCGCGCCCGAGGTTCGTGTGGATGATCACGCCGGTCGCGTTCAGGACGCGCCGGAGCGACGGCCTCCGCGCTGCTGCGAGCTCCTCTGAGAGGCGCACCCGAAGGTCGCCTGGGTCGGCGCCCGCGCCGATCTCCTCCCGTGCTCGCGCCAGCACCGCACGGGCCGCGTCGACGGCAAGCGGGTCGTCGGCTTCGCGGGCCAGCTCGTCGACCGACGGCAGGTCTCGGAGGCGCACGGCCGGATCTTAGGCAATGCCCTGCTAGTTTCGGGACGTGACTGAGCTCGCAGCAAGGCTCGTTCCGAGGACGTGGCCTCGACTTTCGACTGTTCTCGTCGCCGCGCTGCTCGCCGCGGCGGTCACGCCGTACGTTCGCGCGGTGCCGTTCCGGAGCGAGGCGCTCCCGGGGACGAGTGTCGCTGGTGTCGACCTGGCTGGAGTCGGGCACGCGGAGGCGGTCTCCTCCGTCCAGGCCGCCGTGCTGCCGTCGCTCGGTCGCGAGATCGAGCTGCGCGCCGGAGACGAGCGGCTTACGGTGCGACCGTCCGAGCTCTATGCCCTGAACGCTGCCGCCACCGCGGACGCCGTCGTCGCCGCGTCGCGCCGCACCGAACCGGAGCGGATCGCGGCGCTGATCGGGCTTCGCGACGTCGAGATCTCGCCGGTGCTGGTCGAGCGCGCCGACGCGATCGCGACATTCCTGGCGCGGGTGCGCAGCGCGGGCGGTCGGTCCGCGACCGCCGCGACTGTCGGGATGGACGGGCTCGAGCCGACCGTGACACGGAGCCGCGGCGGGCTGCGACTCGACTCGACGGCCTTGCTCGCGGAGCTTCGCCACGCCGCGTTCGACGGCGGCGCCGTCACCGCACGCTTCGTGCCGTCAAAGGCGCGCTACTCCACCGCGGACGCCGAGCGCGCCGCGGACCTCGCGCGCGACGTCGTCGGCACGCCCGTCTACGTGTTCTTCGAAGGACGTCCGCTCCGCACGCTCGCGCCACACGAGCTCGCTCGGCTCGTGGAGTTCGAGAAGCGTTCGGGCGATTTCCTCGTGGCCTTCGACGAGGCGCGGCTCGCGCGCGTGCTCGGCCCGGCGATCGGCGCGCACGAGGTGCGTGCGGTCAACGCGCGGTTCCAGATCACCGGCGACCGCGTGCAGGTTGTTCCGGACCGACCTGGAATCGGCCTCGACGTGGAAGGCGCGGTCGCGGGCGTGACGGCCGCCGCATATTCGCCCGACCGTCGCATCGCGGAGGTGCGCGTCGCCGAGGTCCCAGCGACGATCACGGCGGAGCAGCTGAACAGTCTCGGGATCACGCAGAAGATCTCCTCGTTCACGACCGACATGGGTGTTTCGTCGTCGAACCGAGTTTGGAACGTGCAGATGATGGCCGACTACATCGACGGGACGATCATCGAGCCGGGCGAAACGTTCTCGTTCAACCGCGTCGTCGGCGAGCGCACCGCTGAGCGCGGCTTCCGCGAGGGCCAGATGATCGTCGGCTCCCTCCTCCTACCGTCGATCGGCGGCGGCGTGTGCCAGACCGCGACGACACTCTTCAACAACGCGTTCGAGCTCGGCCTTCCGATCGTCCGGCGGC
>Ga0126306_10001752_pt1 | contig 11784 bp, 12 predicted proteins | sample Plot27_FD_92592 | JGI IMG/M metagenome (GOLD analysis project Ga0126306, IMG submission 92592) | Serpentine soil microbial communities from UC McLaughlin Reserve, CA, USA - Plot27 | ecosystem: Environmental > Terrestrial > Soil > Grasslands | place: USA: UC McLaughlin Reserve, Lake County...
GCCGAGCTCGGCCGCGTGCCGGTCGGCGGCGTGCTCGCCGGCCCGCGACAGGGCCGCCGCCAGCACCTTGGCCAGGCGGACGAGCAGGGCCAGGGGCAGCCAGAGCAGGCCGAGGGCGACCACCAGGACGCTCCCGGCCAGCACCAGGACACCCAGGACGACCAGCAGCACGGCCATGCCGAGGGCGCCGTCGGCGGCCCGGCCCCCGGACACCCCGCCGGTGCGGTCGCTGAGCCGACTAAAGATTTGGGCCAGCCACCTGACCACCCGGCGGATGCCCCGCAGCAGCCGCTCGCCGGCCTCGAACGGCAGCAGGTACCACCAGCCGAGGATGATCGCCAGGGGGTGCAGCTGGCGGTGGTGGCCGACCTCGTGGGCCAGCACCGCCTCCAGCATGTCGTCGGGCAGCTCGCACGCCACCCTGGTCACGGCCAGCATGTGGCCGCCGAGGGCGAACGCGTTGACCTGCCGCTTCTCCTCGACCCGGAGCAGGTAGCGGCCGGGATCGGTGCCGGCCCGGCGGCAGACCCGCTCCAGGGCCGGGGCGATCCGGGCCAGCTCGGCCGGGCGGGGCCGGCGCAGGCTTCGGTACAGCAGCCGGGCCAGCCCGGCCTCCACCGGCCGGACCTGGACCAGGACGGCGCTGGCCGTCCAGGCGGCGCAGGCCACGACCACCACCGTCACCGGCTCCCAGCCGGCCAGGACGGCCGCCCCGTAGGCGGGCAGGGCGACCACCACCAGCGACAGCAGCCAGATGAGGACCACGATGGCGAACATCCCGACCGAGGTCCCGCTGACACGCTGCTGCGGCGGCATGCGGCAACGATACGTAGAGTGTCGGCCAGGTGCGACGACGGGAGGACCATGCCCATCTTCCGGCTCAACCACGCCGTGCTGTACGTCCGTGACCTGGAGCGCAGTGTCGCCTTCGACCGCGACGTGCTCGGCTTCGAGGCCGTCATGCGCATGCCCGGGGCGGCGTTCGTGCAGGCGCCCGGCTCGACCAACGACCACGACCTGGGCCTGTTCCAGATCGGTGCCGGGGCCGGCCCCTCGGAGGCCGGGCGGCGCACCGTCGGCCTCTACCACCTGGCCTGGGAGGTCGACACCCTGGCCGAGCTGGAGCGGCTGGCGGCCCGGCTGTCCGAGGCCGGCTCCCTGGCCGGCGCCTCCGACCACGGCACCACCAAGAGCCTGTACGCCAAGGACCCCGACGGCCTCGAGTTCGAGGTCGCCTGGGTGGTGCCGGCCGCCCTGCTCGACGACACCGCCCTGGCCGCCCGCGCGCGCATCGGCCCCCTCGACCTGGCCCGTGAGAAGGAGCGCTACGGCCCCGACACCAAGGGCGGCGTCGGCATCTCCATTCCGGCCTGAGGCGCCGCAATACGGAAGGCCCGCCAACCTCGGCGGGCCTTCCGTATGGGGGACCTTGGGCTAGCCGTTGGGGCGGGCGTAGCCGACGATGCTGCTGCCCAGCGACTGGACGCGCACGTAGTCGCCGGTGTGGGTGGCCGAGATGCGCTGCCCGCCGCCGATGTAGATGGACACGTGCGAGATCGGGCTGTAGTAGAAGATCAGGTCGCCCGGCTGGAGCTCGCTGGCCGAGATGCGCCGGCCGACGTTGTACTGGGAGGCGCTGGAGTGGGGGAGCGAGACCCCGGCCTGCGCCCAGGCCATCAGGGTCAGCCCCGAGCAGTCGAAGCAGCCCGGTCCCGACCCGCCGTAGCAGTAGGGCTTGCCGACCTGGGCCCTGGCGTAGGCGACGGCCGCCGCGGCCGAGCCGCTGCCGCCACCGTCGCCACCCGAGGGCGGGGGAGCGACCGGGCTGGACGGGGCGCTGGGGGCCGCGGGTCGGTCGGCGGCCCGCATCCGGGCCAGCAGGGCCCGCGTCTTGTCGGCGGCCTGCTCGACCTCGGCCTTCTTGGCCGCGAGGCGCTCGACCTCGGCGGCCTGGGCCTTCTCGGCCGCGACCAGGTTGCGCCGGCGCTCGTCGAACGCCTGGCCGGCCACCCCGAGCTGGTCCATCAGGTCGCCGTCGTGCGCGGCCAGCAGGTCGAGCACCTGGACGCGGGCGATGGCGGCGGCCGGGTCGTCGGAGCCGAGCACGGCGGCCACGGCGCTGCCGGCACCCTGGGTGTAGGCGGCGGACGCCCTGGCGCCGAGGGTCGCCTGGAGCTTGCGCAGGTCGTCCTCGGCCCCGCTGGCCTCGGCGCGGAGGCCCTTGAGGGTCCGGCGGATCCCCTTCAGGGCCTCGTTGCTCTGGTTGTACTGCTCGACCAGCGCATCCGCCTCGCGGTTCTGCCGGTCGAGCTGATCCTCGAGGCGGGTGGAGGTGGCCGGGGTCGCCGACGCTGTCAGCAGTCCGGTCGACAGCACCGTCAGGGGCAACAGGAAGGCCGCGACCAGCACGCTGCGGGCAGCGTGGCGCGGCCAGCGACGGTGGGGGGTCCGTCGAGCGCCCAACGGCGGCAAGAGCCCGTCCTCCTTTCCACCCGCCTCCAGTGGCCGGACACCTGTTGGGCGCATGGAGTCGTGGGGGGCGCCCTCTCCTCCGATGGGGGTCGGAGAAGCCGTTCACGGTGAAACGTGTCCGTCCGGTGATCATTCCGTGACCAAACGGGCCGGACTGTAGCGCGCTTCTGCGGGATTCACCAAATCCTGAGGTCATCCGCCGCGCAATCTCGCGCCAGGCTTGCCCCCGCAAGATGTAGCGCTTACAGTCCGGCCCAGCACTAGATCTTGCGTGTCCGATACCGCCGGTCCTGGGACGCAGCCCGGTCCCTGCCTCCGGAGAACTGCGGGGAAGCGCACGTGGAGAACTACGCACAGTTGCGGGGAGCGCTGCCCCCGGCAGACCCCCCGAAGTCGATGCCGGCACGGGAGCAGGACGCCGGCGCCCCCGGGCCCCTCGGGGAGCGGGTGCGGAGCGTCCTGGCCTTCGAGCGCCGGTTCTGGCGGCACGCCGGCGCCAAGGAGGAGGCCATCCGGCGCGAGCTCGGTGTCGCCCCCACCGCCTACTATCAGCTCCTCAGCCAGCTGATCGACGACCCGGCGGCCATCGCCTACGACCCCATGCTGGTCAAGCGCCTCCAGCGCCAGCGCGCCTCCCGGCACCGCCAGCGCACCCGGGATAGGCTCAGCCAACACCCGAGCGGAGGCTCCTAGGAGGGGGTTCCCGTGAAACCCGGTCCAACGGCCCGGGCGGCACTTGTATTGGTCGCGTTTCTGGCCGTGTTCACGATCGTCGACCGGATGTCGGCGCCCGACGGAGGCCGGCGGACGGCCGCGGCCCCACCGGGGTCGGTCACCCAGCAGCCGGACACCAGCGCCGCGCCGACCCCCACCAAGGCCGCCCCGCCCACGACCACCACCAGGGCCCCGGCGACCACCGCCCCGCCGACCACCAAGCGGACCACCGAGCCGACCCTGCGCCCCGCCGGCGGCGTCACCGTGCAGGTCCTCAACGGCGTCTGGGTCACCGGCCTGGCCCGCCGGGTGGCCGCCCAGGTGCGCACCGCCGGCTACGACGTGGTCGCGGCCAGGACCGCCCTTGGCAGCTACTCGGTCTCCCGCGTCTACTACACCGGCGGCCACCAGGCCGACGCCGAGGCGTTCAAGGAGCGCTTCCCGGCCTTCGCCGTGGTCGAGCCGGCCCCGGCCAACCTGTCCCGCCGGGTCGCCCTCCACGTGGTCATCGGGAAGGACTACCCGGGAGTCTGACCTCTCAGGTCGTCTCGCTGGGCACGAAACCAGTCTTGAGGTGGCAGTGCGGTGGCCCCCTCGCGGAGCAGGGCGGCGCGCTTGGCCCGCTCGTCCGGGGGGAGCTCGAGGGCGGCGGCGATGGTCTCGGCCAGCTCGGCGGTGTCGAAGGGGTTGACCAGCAGGGCGCCGGGGCCGAGGTCGTCGGCCGCGCCGGCGTTGCGGGACAGGACCAGCACCAGGTCGCGGCGGCTGATGGCCGGGCCCTCCTTGGCCACCAGGTTCATGCCGTCCCAGACCGGGTTGACGATCAGCACGTCGGCGGCGGCCATGGCGGCCAGGGCCCGCGGGTAGTTGTCCCGCAGATCCAGCAGCACCGGCTCCCAGGTGCGGGTTCGGAAGCGCTCGTTGATGGACTCGGCCATGGCCTTCACCTCGGCCGTGTAGGCCTGGTACTCGGGCAGGTCGCGCCGGGACGGATAGGTCAGGGCGTAGTGGACCACCCGCCCCCTGGCCCTGGGGTTGCGCTCCAGGAACATGCCGTAGCCCTCCAGCCCGCGCAGGATGTTCTTGGACAGCTCCAGGCGGTCGACCCGCACGATCAGCCGGCGTCCCCTGGCCAGCTCGGTCACCACCCGGTCCTGGGCGCGGGCGTCGGGCTGGGCGGCCCGCTCCTTGAGGGCCTCGCCGTCCACCCCAAGGGGATAGGTGCGCACCTGGACCGTGCGCCCGTCGCCGGCCCGCACGGTGTGGCGCTCGAAGTCGACCTCGAAGCCGGCCTCCAGGCAGCAGTGGAGGAAGTTGCGGGCCCAGCGGGGGACCAGGAAGCCGAGCAGGTCGGCCCCGAGCATCCCCTCCAGGATCGTGCCCGCGACCCGGCCCGGCAGCATCAGGAAGTAGCCGGGGTCGGCCCATGGGCAGTGGCTGAAGTGGGCGACGCGCAGGTCGGGCCGGCGCTGGCGCAGCATCGCCGGGACCAGGGCCAGGTGGTAGTCCTGGACGTACACCTCGCCTCCCTGGTCGGCCTCGTCGTCGCAGGCGCCGGCGAAGGCCCGGTTGACGCCCTCGTAGTGCTGCCAGGCGACCCGGAAGCTGCGGTCGAAGCGGGGGTGGCGGGGCACGTCGAACAGGTAGTGGTGCAGGAACCAGATGGTCCGGTTGGCCACCCGGTTGTAGTAGCTCTGGTACTCCCGGGGGTCGAAGACCAGGCTGCGCAGGCGCACCGGGCCCTGGGCGAGCTCGACCGTGCGCAGCCGCCCCGAGCGGGCGACCCGCCGGGCCGCCACCCGGTCCGCCTCGCTGATCGCCGCCGCCACCCAGGTGCCGGCCTGCCCGGCCAGGGCCGGACCGAGGGCAGTCACCATGCCGCCGGCCCCGCGGCCCGAGGTGAGGTTGCCGTCGTCGTCCACCTCGAACTGGACCGGACCGCGATTGGACGCCACTACCAACTCGGCCATCGTGGCACTACCGCCCTTTCGGCGTCGCGAGGAACCCGTATGCTCTTGATGCATCCTGGCATTCCTGAACGCGACGGTCGACCGGATCCAAAGGCGGCGAGGCATGATCCAGACGGCGGGCGAGGAGGCGCGGCGGGCGCCCCTGCTGCAGCCGCCGCCCCGCCGCCCGACCCCGTACGAGCGGGTCGTGCGCATCGGCATCATGGCCTGGTGCGGCATCGGGATCATCATCCTCGGCTACCTGATGCTGCGGCTGATGGTCTACGTCAACCCGGTGGTCCCGCCGCTGCTGATCGCCGTGGCCGTCGTCTACCTGCTCAACCCGCTGGTCTCGGCCCTGGAGCGCCGGGGGATGCCGAGGGTCGCCGGGGCCGGCATCGTCTACCTGCTGTTCCTTTGCATCGTGGCCCTGGTCGTGTCGCTGCTCGTCCCGGTCGTGACCAGGCAGGTCAGCTCCGTGATCGACCACTTCCCCGACTACCTGGCCGACGGCCAGGCCCTGGTCCGCGACGTGGCCGCCCGCTTCGGCCAGGAGCCCAACTTCCGCCTCGACGCCGAGCAGGTCCGGGAGTGGCTGTCCGCGGGGGAGAACCGCCAGGCCGTCACCAGGTACCTGACCGGGCTCCGGTCGGTCACCAACTCGGTGATCAGCGGCCTGATCATCATCGTGCTCGGCCCGGTGATGGCCTTCTACCTGCTGGTCGACCTGCCGCGGCTGCGCCGGGGGGCGATGGCCCTCATCCCGCCAGGCCGCCGCGAGGAGATCCGGGGCCTGATGGACCGGATCGGCCAGGCGGTGGGCGGCTTCTTCCGCGGCCAGCTGCTGGTCGCCCTGTTCGTCGGGGTGGCCTCCTCGATCGGCCTATGGGCCATCGGGCTGCCCTTCTGGCTGCTGGTGGGGATGGTGGCCGGGGTCTTCAACCTGGTCCCCCTGGTCGGCCCGTTCATCGGCGGCGGGCTGGCCGTGATCATCGCCCTCATCTCCGGCGAGCCCCTCACGGCGCTCTGGGCCGCCCTGGTGCTGCTGGTCGTGCAGCAGATCGACAACCACCTGATCTCGCCCAACGTGATGGGCCGCACCGTCCAGCTCCACCCCGTGGTGGTCATGCTCGCCCTGCTCGTGGGGGCCAGCTTCGCCGGCCTGTTCGGCATGCTGGTGATCGTCCCCCTGGTCGCCGTGGCCAAGATCGTCTTCCTGTTCATCTGGTCCAAGTACGTCGACTACGGCGACGAGCTCACCCAGGGCGACACCAACTAGGGCATCCGCTCCAGCAGGGCGGTGACGGCCTCGGCCCAGCCCTGGCCGGCGGGCGAGGGGGTGACGACCACCGGGGTGGCGGGGTCGGCCAGGTCGGCCGCCCAGGCGCCGTTGGCGACCAGGAACATGGCCCCGGCCACGCCGGCCAGCTGGAGGTCGGCCGGGCTGTCGCCGATGGCGGCGACCCGGGGCGGGTCGAGGCCCCGGCCGGCCAGGTAGGCGGCGGCGGTGCCGGCCTTGCTGACCCCCGCGGGGAGCAGGTGGTAGGCGTGGGCCGGTCCCGGGCCGAGGTGGGGGTAGGCGCCGCGCAGGCGGCCGTTGTCGAGCAGCCGGGCCCAGCCCAGCCCGCGGCCGGCCAGCAGGGCGTCGGCCTCGGCCACCTCGGCCTGCCCGCGGAGCAGGAAGGTGCCCCGCCGGCCCAGGTGCCAGGGGGTGTGGGGCTCGAGGCGGCCGGCGAAGGACTCCAGCAGCACGGCCAGGGCGCCCGACCGCTCCAGGGCCTCGGCCGGGCAGGCGCCCAGGTCGCGCGGGGCATCGCCCCAGACCAGCTCCTCCTCCCGGCCCCGGACCAGCACCGTGCCCAGCTCGGCGACGGCGTCGCGGGTCCCGAGCAGGCGCCCCGTCTCCCGGAGCTGGGCGGCCGTCCGCCCCGAGACCAGCACCACCTCAAGGCCGGCCAGGTGGGCGGCGACCAGGGCCTCGGCCGCGACCAGGGTCGGCTTCCCCTCCAGGTCGGCCAGCAACGACCCGTCCCGCCCGACCAGGGTCCCGTCGACGTCGGAGAGCAGCAGCGCCGGGGCGAGCCGTTCCAGCACCGGCCCGGCGTCGGCCAGGGCCAGTCCGGGCACGCTAGCCGTCCGCGGCGACAGGGTCGGCCCGCCGCCGCCGGTAGTCGTCGACGGTCACGATGGGCGGGCGGCGGGAGGTGACGATCTCGCGCGGCTCGGGCCGGTACTCGAACAGCTCGTTGGAGAACTGGACCAGGGTGGTGGCGAAGTTGCCCGGCGCCGAGCGGCCCTCCTCGGCCAGCCGCAGGAAGGCGGCCTGGAGGATCCCGAAGCTCATCCGGCCCAGCGCCTGCATGTCCTGGTTGCGGTGGACGCGCCGGTCCAGGTCGACCTGGGCGATGGCGTCGATCCCGAAGCGGGCCGCGATGTCGACCAGCAGGCCCAGCTCGACCCCGTAGCCGGAGAAGAACGGCACCTGCTCCAGGGTCTCGCGGCGCCCGGCGTACTCGCCCGACAGCGGCTGGACGATGCCGGCCAGCTCCGGCCAGAGCAGGTTGATGAGCGGGCGGGCCAGCAGCTCGGTGACCCGGCCGCCGCCGGTGGCCCGCAGGGCGTTGCGCTCGCGGATCGGCCGCTCGTAGAACGCCTTCACGTACTGGATCTCGGGGTCCTCGAGCAGCGGGCCGAGCAGCCCGTAGACGAAGCGGGCGTGGAAGTTGCGGATGTCGGCGTCGACGAAGCAGATCAGGTCACCCGTGCACACGTGCAGGCTCTTCCAGAGGGCCTCGCCCTTGCCCGACCCCGGGCCCTCGCCGGGCAGGACGTCGTGCTCGTAGAACACCGCCGCCCCCTCGGCCTCCGCGACGGCTGCGGTGTCGTCGGCCGAGCCGGCGTCCATGACCACGATCTCGTCGACCAGCCGGGCCCGCTCGACCAGGTTGCGGCGCAGGTGCTTGACGATGCCACCGACGGTCGCGGCCTCGTCGCGGGTCGGCAGGCAGACCGAGACGGTCACCCCGAGCCGCTCCCTGGCCTCGCGCAGCTTGGCCGGCGGCGCGAACTGGCTGTGATGGAAGGTCCGGTTGCCGAACCACTCCCAGGTGTCGATGTCGGTCATCCGTTCTCCCGGTCCCGGCCCCCCAGGGGATCATGCCCCTCCGGTGTTGCAGCCAAGCAGCGTGCCAGGGCAAGCTGGGTACCACAACTTCATACCTCAGGCGACGCATCCAGAGGGGCGGAGGGACCGGCCCGACGAAGCCCCGGCAACCTCCTCCGGACGAGGAAGGTGCCACTTCCGGCCTTGCCATCGTGGCGAGGGAAGATGCGCCGAGCGGTTGACCGACCGCGGCGCGACGTCGCCCCACGCCGAGCCCCGGAGGTCGACGACCGCCATGACCGACCAGACCCTCGAGTACGTGGTCCTGCGCTGCCGCGGCTGCCAGACCGCCTACCCGGCCGCCCTCGAGTACGCCTGCTCGCGCTGCCTGGGCCCGCTCGATCCCGAATACGACGCCGAAGAGGTCGCCAAGCGCCTCAGCCGGGACGGCATCGAGGCCGGGCCGCGCTCGATCTGGCGTTACGCGCCCCTGCTGCCGGCCAGCCCCGGCCCCGGCGACCTCGCCCCCGGGCTGACCCCGCTGGTGCCAGCGCCCCGGCTGGCCGAGGCCCTTGGCGTGCCCGGCCCGCTGCTGCTCAAGGACGACACCCGCAACCCCACCAACTCCTTCAAGGACCGGGTGGTGGCCGTGGCCGTGGCCAGGGCCCGGGCGTTCGGCCTGTCCACGGTGGCCTGCGCCTCGACCGGCAACCTGGCCGGGGCGACCGCGGCCGCCGCCGCCGCCCAGGGGCTGGAGTGCGTGGTCGTGATCCCGGCCGACCTGGAGGCCGGCAAGGTCGCCTCGGCGGCCGCCTTCGGCGCCACCGTCGTCGCCGTCGAGGGCTCCTACGACCAGGCCAACCGGCTCTCGATGCAGGCCGTCGAGGCCTTCGGCTGGGGCTTCGTCAACGTGAACCTGCGCCCCTGGTATGCCGAGGGCTCCAAGACCGTCGGCCTCGAGGTGGCCGAGCAGCTCGGCTGGTCGCTGCCCGAGCACGTGGTCGTCCCGATCGCCTCCGGCGCCCTGCTGACCAAGGTCCACCAGGGCTTCGGCGTCCTGGCCGACCACGGCCTGGTCGAGCGGACGCCGGCCAAGGTCCACGGCGCCCAGTCGGTCGGCTGCAGCCCGGTGGCGGCCGCCTTCGCCGCCGGGGTCGACGAGGTCACCCCGGTGCGCCCCAGCGGCATCGTCAAGTCGCTGGCCATCGGCGACCCGGCCGACGGGGCCGAGGCCCTGGCCACGGTCCGCGGCACGGGCGGCCGGATCGAGGCGGTGGACGACAGCGAGGTGGTGGAGGCGATCGAGCTGCTGGCCCGCACCACCGGCGTGTTCGGCGAGACCGCCGCCGGGGTGACCGTGGCCACCGTCGGCCGCCTGGCTGCCCGGGGCGAGTTCCGCCCCGGCGAGCGGGTCGTCGCCCTGATCACCGGCCACGGCCTCAAAACCCGCGAGGTCCTCGACGGCCGCGCCGGGGCCACCGTCACCGTCCGCCCCAACATCGACGCCCTCTCCGAGGCCCTGGCCCCCCTCCGCCCCGACCTGGCCGTGCCCGGCTAGGCACGACACCGCCGATCATGGACGAGCAGCAGGCCCCAGTTGACTTCTTCATCAGCTACACCACGGCAGACCGGGAATGGGCGGAATGGGTCGCCTGGCAACTGGAGATCGCTGGCTACTCGGTAACGCTCCAGGCGTGGGACTTCCGCCCGGGCAGGGACTTTCTCCACGAGATGAACTGGGCGACGAGAAATGCCCGGCGCACCATCGCGATCCTCTCGCCAGACTACTTCGCCTCGGAGTTCGGCGAGGCGGAGTGGCGGACAGCCTTTGCGCAGGACCCGACCGGCGAGCGTGGGCTCCTCGTGCCCGTTCGCGTACGCAACTTCCAGCCCGCCGGGCTCCTGGCCACGAGGGTGTACATCGATCTGGTCGACACGAACGCAGCTCAGGCCGTCGATGCCTTGCTTCGAGGCGTGTCCGATCGGGGTGCTCGACCGACTCAGGAGCCTCCATTTCCAGGGTCGCCCCCCGATCCAGCCGTGCCACCAAGATTTCCAGGAACCAGATCCAGCGGACGCCTCAAGCTCTTCGAGAGCTATCGTGCCGCCTCCCGAAGCGTTGATGCTGGCGATGCGCTGATCTCCCTGTTCCCGGAAGCAGCGCAGAGCGACGTGCCCAGCCACATCGCCATCAAGCGAAGCGAGTTCGAGTCGCTCCATGACCTGCTGGACGAATTGTTCATCAGCTGCCTCTATCGCCGCGTATCGCCATATAGCTACGGGGCCGAATGATCATCAAGACGAGCTGGGACCTGATCGTCGCTCCGGCGGGATGGGTACGGGACCCAACACAGCCACAGCCGATCAGGCGGATAGCGCCAGAATGGGCGGCCTCCACCTCGCTCGAAGCGGTCGGCATCGGCTCCAATACGTTTTTGGAGATCGCTGATCCAGCGACGATTCAGCCCTATGCAGTGGTGACCGACAACGCCCGGCTCGGAAGAATCATCGTCGACAACCCGAAGGCGATGGCGGTGTTGCGGAACCACTTCAAGGTGGTTTGCGATGACACATACCACGACCGCAAGATCCAGCTCGTGCTACGCGATTGGCTGAACCTGAAGCTGACCGGCAAGGTCCTCACGGACAACGACCTCACACCCGAAGCTCTGGGCTCGATCTCTCGGGCATACCACTTCTACTAGAAGCCGCCGGCCCGCCAGCGCCGGAAGATCTCCAGGCCGTCGGGGCAGAACGGCCACTCTTGAAGGCGAGCCTCCAGCTCCTCCATGGTCAGGAAGGCGCCCCAGGCGATCTCGCTGGCCTGGGGCCGGACGGGGCCGTCCCAGGTGACTTCGAACAGGGCGCTCCAGCTGGGGTTCTCCTGGCCGCGGTAGCGGTGCCGGAACAGGAACCGCGGCTCCGGCCCGGCCACGCCCAGCTCCTCGGCCAGCTCGCGCCGGGCCGCCTCCAGATAGGTCTCGCCGGCGGCCAGGACCCCGCCGGCGCAGGTGTCGTACATCCCCGGGTAGACGTCCTTGTCCTCGGTGCGCCGGTGCACGTACAGCCGTCCGGCCGGATCGCGGCAGAGCACCGAGGAGAACCGGTGCAGCAGCTTGCGGGCCCGGACCTCGCGCCTGGTGGCCTGGCCGACCACCCGGTCCTGCTCGTCGACCACGTCCAGCAGCTCGTCGCCAGGGTCGATGCCGTCCACCTTTCCGGGTCGTGAGGGGAGATACTTCCCGAAGGGTACGGCGAAAAGCGTAAGGCCGCGCCCACCTCGGGGCTCATGAAGTGGAACGGCCCGTGCCCGGGCCATGGCTGGAGGGGAATGGACGTCCGACCTCGACCCGACGCGCGCGACGACGCCGAGCTCGTGCGGGCGGCGACGGCCGGTGACCGCGGTGCCTTCGCCGCGATCTCCGACCGCTACGCCGACCGCCTGCACGACTTCTGCTGGTCGGTGCTGCGCGACCGCGACGAGGCGGCCGACGCCACCCAGGACGCGTTCCTGGTCGCGGCCGAGCGCCTCGGCCAGCTCCGCGA
>Ga0126306_10001753_pt1 | contig 11775 bp, 11 predicted proteins | sample Plot27_FD_92592 | JGI IMG/M metagenome (GOLD analysis project Ga0126306, IMG submission 92592) | Serpentine soil microbial communities from UC McLaughlin Reserve, CA, USA - Plot27 | ecosystem: Environmental > Terrestrial > Soil > Grasslands | place: USA: UC McLaughlin Reserve, Lake County...
GCGGGAGCCACCGCCGCCCGGAGCACCGCCGCCACCGCCACCGGGGCCGCCGCGGTAGCCACCGCCACCGCCGCCGCCACCGCCGGGACGACCGGCGCCGACACCCGGACCACCGGGACGACCGCCGCCACCACCGGGACCGGCCGGGCGACCGCCGCCGCCACCGGGACCACCGGGGCGACCGCCGCCGCCACCGGGACCACCGGGACGGCCGCCGCCGCCACCGGGACCGGCCGGACGGGCCGGCATCATGCCCGGGTTCGGCCGCGGCGGCATGTTGCCCGGGTTCGGACGGGGACCGCCGGGGCGGCCGCCGCCACCGGCCGGCGGCCGCGGGGGCATGCCACCGGGCGTCAGGGCGGGACGGGTGCCGCCGGGGGCGGGCGCGCCGCCGCCACCGGTGTTCGGGCCCGCCGGGCGCGGGCCCGGGCGCGGAGGAGCCGCGGCCGGGTTGACGCCGAACGGATTGTTGCCAGGACGCGGGCCGGGACGCGGGCCGGCCGGCTTGGGCGGGGCCGGCGCCGCGGACGCGGCCGGGGCCACCGGCGGGTGCGCGGCGCGCTCGGCCGCGGCAGCCTTGGCGGCTGCTGACGCCGCCTCCTGCGCGGCCTTCAGCTCGGCGGCCTTCGCCTCGGCGGCGGCCACCTCGACGTTGTGCGAGCTGGCCATCGTGCCGACGCCGGTGCTCACCGGAGCCTTCGGACCGGGCTTCGGGCCCGGGACGGGACGCGCGGCCGGCGGCTTTGGGCGGCCGGGCACGGCCGGCGGCTTCGTCGGCGCCGGGGCCGCGGCGGGCGCGCTGGCCGGAGCGCCGGAGGACTGGGACGGGAACGACTCCCGAAGGCGTCGCGCGACGGGTGCTTCCACCGTCGACGACGCGGACTTCACGAACTCGCCAAGCTCCTTGAGCCTGGCCAGTACGACCTTGCTTTCGACACCGAGCTCTTTGGCGAGCTCGTGTACGCGGGCCTTGCCTGCCACTGGACTCCTCATCCGAGGCCGGGCGGCGACCCGCTCGACCTCCTGCTTACAACTGAAGCCTGGTCATTGTTGAGACTTCATCGCTTGCTCATACCGGATCGACCTACTTCTCTTCCGAGTGCGGACTGGTGTCCGCACGAGCGGTGGTGCCGAGCCCCGCCACGTACTCCCGGACCGGACCGATGTCGAGTACACCGGCCACCCGCAGCGCGCGCCCGAAGGCGCGGCGGCGTTCCGCGAGCGCGAGACAGGCCGGGTCGGGATGAAGTGACGCACCTCGCCCCGGCAGTCTGCGAGCCGGGTCGGGGACGACGACGCGGACGTCGTCATGCTCGCCCCGGGTGCCGTCAACGACGACCCGCAGCAACTCAGCGGCTTCCACACGACCCCGGCAACCGACGCACGTTCGTACAACGACGCGACCGTAGACGGGGGACGTGTGGCGAACCACCTGAAAGCTTACCCCGCCGCCCCGACGGAGGAAGCGCCCGGCTCCCCCGTCGCGCCGCCGGCGGCGGCGCTGTCACTGCGGACGTCACTACGGATGTCGATACGCCAGCCGGTCAGCCGGGCCGCCAGCCGGGCGTTCTGCCCCTCCTTGCCGATCGCGAGGGAGAGCTGGTAGTCCGGCACGATCACCCGGGCGGACCGGTTCGCCAGGTCCACCACGTCGACCTTGATCACGTTGGCGGGCGAGAGCGCGCTGCCGACGAACTTCGCCGGATCCTCGGAGTAGTCGACGATGTCGATCTTCTCCCCGTGCAATTCGCTCATGACCGCGCGCACCCGGCTGCCCAGCGGGCCGATGCAGGCGCCCTTCGCGTTGACGCCGGGGACCTTCGAATGCACCGCGATCTTCGAGCGGTGACCGGCCTCGCGGGCGACCGCGCCGATCTCCACCGTGCCGTCGGCGATCTCCGGCACCTCCAGCGCGAACAGCCGGCGGACCAGGTTCGGGTGCGACCGGGACAACGTGATATGCGGCCCGCGCATTCCCTTCGAGACGCCGACCACCAGGCACTTGATCCGGGCGCCGTGCTCGTACACCTCGCCGGGCACCTGCTCGCCGGGCGGCAGGTTGGCCTCGACCTTGCCGAGGTTGATCGTGACGATGCCCTTCTCCGAGCGGGACTCGTGCGCCTGGATGATCCCGGCGACGACCTCGCCCTCCTTGCCCGCGAACTCGCCGAAGTTCACCTCGTCCTGGGCGTCGCGCAGGCGCTGCAGGATGACCTGCTTGGCGGTCATCGTGGCGATCCGGCCGAAGTCATGCGGCGTGTCGTCGAACTCACGCTGCGTGGTGCCCGTCTCGTCCAGTTCGGTGGCCCAGACGGTCGCCGAGCCGGTCTTGCGGTCGATCTCGACGCGGGCATGGTGGTGCGCGCCCTCGGTGTGCCGGTACGCCGTCAGCAGCGCGGTCTCGATCGCTTCGATGATGGTGTCGAAGGAGATCTCCCGCTCCCGCTCCACCGCTCGTAGCGCGGCGATGTCGATGTTCATGCGTCCTCCTCCTCCGTGGTCTCGTCCGCCGCGGTCGCGGCGCCGGCCGCCTTCTCCGGCCGGCCGAACTCGACCTGCACGGCCCCGCCGCCGAGCTCGTCGTAGCGGCACTCGCGGCGGTTGCCCGCCACGTCCAGCACCACGCCGGCGTCGTGTGCCTCGATGATCCGGCCGGTGACCGGTTCGCCCTTCACCTGGACCTTCACCAGCCGGCCGACGTTGCGACTCCAGTGCCGGGGCACCGTCAGCGGGCGGTCAACGCCGCGCGAGGTGACCTCCAGCGTGTACGGCGCGCGGCCCACCAGCCCGCCGTCGTCGTCGGCCTCGTCCAGCGCCGCGGAGACGGTGCGCGAGACCTCGGCGATGTCGTCCAGGCTGATGCCGCCGTCGGCGTCCACCACGACCTTCACCAGGCTCCGCCGGCCGGCGGAGACCACCACGAGGTCCTCCAGGTCATAGCCGGCCGCGGTGACCACCGGCTCGACCAGGGCGGCGATCCGGGCACGTTGGCCAGTCGGTGCACCCGCTGCCATCGGGCACCTCCCTCGTGGTCGCTCTGAAGTTGTCGGGTGTGCACAGCGTAACCGCCCAGACGGGGAGGTCCCGCACCACCACTCTGGCGACCGGCTGACAAACTGTCTCCTGTGACCACGACCCTCGCCCGCCGTCGCCTGCTCGCGGGCGCCCTCGCCGGGGCCGGCGTGGCCGCCGCGGCGCTGAGCGGCTGTGAGCTGCGCCTCGGCGACGACGGTCCGGGCGTCCCGGCTGCCGATCCCGATCCGCTGGAGCCTCTGCTCGCCGCCGAGCTGGCCCTGCTCGCCAGCTACGACGCCGCGATCGCCGGGTTCCCGGCGCTGGCCGCCCGGCTCCGGCCGCTGCGCGCCGATCACGCCGCCCACGCCCAGGCGCTGAGGGCCCGGATGGACCCCAGGCGGGTGACCGCGACGCCGTCCAGCGTGCCGCCGTCGCCGGCTGTTCCTGCAGGTCAGCAGGGCGCTGTTGCGGCGCTGGCCGCGGCCGAGCGGGCCGCCGCCGCCCGCGCCGGGGCCGCCTGCCTCACCGCCACCGACGAGCGGGCCGCGCTGCTGGCCAGCATCGCCGCCTGCGAGTCCTCGCACGTGGTGGTGATCGCGTGACCGACGCGGTGCCGCGGCTGCAGGCGGTGCTCGCCGCCGAGCACGCGGCGATCTTCGGGTACGGCGCCCTCGGCCCGTTCCTCACCGGCGCAGCCCGGGGGACCGCCGCCGACGCCGAGGCCGCCCACCGGGACCGCCGGGACGCCGTGGCGGCGCTGCTGGTCGGGGCGAAGGCAGAGCCGGTGCCGGCCGAGCGGGCGTACGCGCTGCCGTTCCCCGTTGCCGACCGGGCCAGCGCGCTCAAGCTCGCGCTTCAGCTCGAGGAGCGGACCGCGGCCGCGTGGCGGGCCGCCGTCCCGGAGGTCACCGGCGCCGATCGGCGAACCGCGCTCGCAGCGCTGATCGACTGCGCCGTGTTCGCCACCCGCTGGCGGCGCGCCGCCGCCCCGGCCGCGCCCGCGACGGTCGCCTTCCCGGGGGTCTGAGCGCTGAGCGGTGCCGACCCGGCCCGTGAAACGCGTGAGCGGTGCCGACCGGCACGCTGAACGCATGAGCGGTGCCGACCCGGCCCCCACCGGGGAGGGTCACCGGGCCGACACCGGGTGGAGGGTCGCCCCGGGCCACGGGGGTTAGCCCGTTTCGACCGTCCAGCTTCCTACCGGGAGCCCGCCGCTCCGCCGCCGGACCGTCCGCTCTGGCCGCGCGGTGGAGCGTAGGACGTGCCGTCGAGACCACGCCCCACCGCGAGCGGTACGCCCGGCGGGGGCGGCGTGACCCGCCGGGCAAGTCACGGACTGCGCCGAACGGTAGGCCGGCCTCCGGCCGGGGAAAAGGCGCTTACGGCACTCTTAAGGCTCGCGTGAACAGGGTTTAAGAGTGCGCGCCGCCGGTGCTCGGGACGGCCAGCCAGAGCTTGATCCGGGCGCCGCCGAGCCGGCCGCGGTCGAAGTGGATCGAGCCGCCGGTGCTCTCCGCGACCCGGCGGGCGATGTCCAGGCCGAGCCCGGTCGAGCCACCTCCGCTGGCGCCGCGGCGGACGGCAGCGCGCGGGTTGGCGACGCCGGGGCCGGCGTCCTCGACGACCAGCGTCACTCCCCGGCGATCCGACCTCATCGCGACCGCGAATGCCGTCCCGTGCGGGGTATGCCGGAACACGTTGCCGAGCAGGGCGTCAACGACCGCGCTCAGCTCGGCGCGGGCCACCGGGACCGGGGTGGGGCGCTCTGCGCCGGACAGGTCCCACTGGCGGTCCTGGTCCTCGGCGAGCGCCGACCAGAAGCTGAGCCGCTCGCTGAGAACCTCGGCCAGGTCGCACCGCTCCTGGGCGCGCTCGGAGAGCGGGCGGCGGGCGGTCTTGATAATCGTGTCGATCTCGCGCTCCAGGGTGCTGACCGCGAGCCTGATCCGGTCGGCGTCGGTGCCATCGCCGAGCCCCTCCACGTCGAGCCGGAGTGCGGTGAGCGGGGTCCGGAGCCGGTGCGAGAGGTCGGCGGCGAGCTCCCGCTCGGCGTCGAGGAACTGGACCACCCTGGCCGCCATCGTGTTGAACGACTTGCCTGCCTCGGCCAGCTCAGGCGGCCCGCCGGGGTCGACCCGAACCTTGAGATCGCCGCTGCCGAACGCCCGCGCCGCCTTGGCCAGGCCCCGCGCGGAGCCGACCACCTTGGCCCCGAGCCGGTCGGCGACGAACACCGAGCCGAGCACCAGAGTCAGCGCGACCACCGAGAGGGCGACCCAGGCCGGCGTGACGCCGCGGGTCAGATCCGCCTCCGGCAGGTAGACCTCGATCACCGCGTCGGCGCCCTCCGGCAGCGTGGTGTGCTGCAGATACACCTGGCCGCCGCCGGTGCTGGCGTCCGCGGTGAAGGTGCGCCGCCGGTCGGCCGCCAGCGCCACGTCGTCGACCCGGGCGTGCGAGGTGCCGAGCGGCGCGCCGAACGGCAGGTGCAGCGCGAGCCGGTTCTTCTGCCCCGCCGGGCTGCTGCGCAGGGCCTGGCTCAGCGCCGGCCGGTCGGTGGTGATCGCCAGCACGGTGACCATCGCGGACGCCTGCCGCTCCGCGTCGGTGACCGCCCGCTCCTCCGCGATCTGGTGCACGATCAGCGCCAGCGGGACGAGGAACGCCAGCGCCACCATCGTGGTGGTCGCCAGCGCGACCCGGACAAGCGCCCACCTCATCGAGGCACCCGCGTCATCAACGAACCTGCTTCACCCATGGAACCGATCTCGACAGTGGAACCTGTTCTTCACCGCTGGCCCGTCACCGCCTCCGCAACCTCATCGCGGCACCACGAGCTTGACGCCCACTCCACGGACGGTGTGCAGGAACCTCGGCTGGGCGGCGCTCTCCCCCAGCTTGCGACGCAGCCAGGACAGGTGCACGTCAATGGTCTGGTCGCCGCCGATGTGCGGCTGCCGCCACACCGCCTCCACCAGCTCCTTGCGGCTGACCACCCGGTGCGGCCGGGCGGCGAGGTAGGCGAGGAGGTCGAACTCGCGGCGGGACAGCTCCAGCAGCTCGCCGTCGAGGGTAGCCTCCCGGCGAGCCAGGTCGACCCGGAGCGGGCCCACCTCGATCGCGGACTGGCGGGCGCCGCCGGGGCGGGCCCGGCGCAGCACGGCGGACATCCGGGCGGCCAGGTGCTCGCCGGAGAACGGCTTGGTGAGGTAGTCGTCGGCGCCGGCGTTGAGCAGCTTGACGATCTCGGCCTCGTCGTCGCGCGCGGTGGCCACGATCACCGGGACCTCGCACAGACCCCGGAGCATCCGCAGCGCGTCCGCGCCATCCAGGTCGGGCAGCCCGAGATCGAGAATGACCAGGTCAGGACGGTCGGCGGTGACCTCACGCAACGCGTCGAGCGCCGTTCCGACCGCACGCACCACATGGTCGGCCTTGGTCAGCGACCGCACCAGCGCGCCGCGCACGACGGCGTCGTCTTCGACAAGCAGCACCTTCGGCATGATGCGAACGGTAGCCCCCGCACGGCGATAGCGGTGAATGGATCCTCCGAGACGGTGGCAGGATGTGCGGCATGCGGCGAACTCTGGGGTCCGGCGGGGCGTGGCTGCTGGCCACCGGTCTCGCGGTCCTGGTCTCCTGGTTGGGGGTCCAGTCGGTGCGGTTCGCCGCGGTCCCGGACCGGGTCAGCCCGATGTCGGCGGCCGAGGCGCGGCGGGTCGCGCCGCAGTCCGCGACGCCCGCTCCCGCACCCGCGCCGACCAGCGACGCGCCCTCTCCCAGCGTCACGCCGTCGGTGAGCGGCTCGGTGTCCGCGACAGCCACGCCCGGCGACGCCTCGGGCAGCCCCACCCCGAGCGAGACCTGGACCCCGATCCCGGACGGCAAGGGCGGTACCGCGCTCCTGCGTACCATCACGGTGCAGGGCGGGTCTGCGCGCCTGCGGTTCGCCGACAACGACGTCCGGGTGATCTCGACGCAGCCGGCGACCGGCTTCCGGGCCTCGTTCGATCAGAAGGCCCCGGGTCAGGCGGTGGTGACGTTCACCTCCCCCGGGCACATCTCGACGATCACGGCGTACTGGGAGCGCGGCGCGCGGGCGCAGGTGAGCGAGACGCCGTCGCAGCAGTGAGGCGAGGCCTCACCCGCCGGTGCGCCAGGCGTCCACGATCGGGAGCAGGTCGGCGAGGCGCTGCACGGTGGCGTCCGGCTCGCCCTCGGTGTGCCCGATCTGAGTCTGCGGGATAGCGCTGTGCGGCACGTGGACGGCCCGCATGCCGACGCGCTGCGCGCCGTACACGTCGTCGAAGAGCCGGTCGCCCACGAACACGCAGCGCGCCGGGTCGGTGGCGCCGGCCGCCTCCATCGCCGCCAGGAACGCCTCCGGATGCGGTTTGGTCCACGGGATCTCGCTGGTGTACACCGCGCCGTCGAACAGCTCCAGCACGCCGTCCCGGGCGAAGACCCGCTCGTGGTAATCCCGCGGCCAGATGGTGTTGGAGAGCACCCCGACCTTGAGGCCGCGCTCGCGCAGCCCGGCCAGCACCGCGGGGGCGTCCGGATCGATGTACGTGTGCGGATCCCACCGCGCCCAGTACTCGGCGAGCGCCTCCTCGGTCATGGTGACCTGGGCCATCGCGCACACCTCCTCGAAGGTGGCGCTGCGGTGCTCGTCCCGGGCGCGGAGCCACGCCGCATCCTCGGCGGCGCGCAGCGCGGCGGCGAGCTGTCCGGCCCGGTGAGGGTCGATCAGCGCCGCGACCGCGCGCCAGCAGGCGTCGATGTCGACGGTGTGCCAGGGCGTCAGCGTGCCGCCCCAGTCGAACAGGACCGCCTCGACGCCGTTCTCCTCACCCGCGCGATCTCCCACCCGATTTCCCCCCGATCCGGCACCCGATCTCCGACCTGACCGAGGATGCCACGCCGGCCGCAGTGGCGGTTGTCACGGCGCGTGTCGGGGGCCACCCGCCCGACCCCGATTACAATGAGGCGCGACGCGTTCGGCTGAGTCTGGCCGACGTCGACCCCGGCGGGCAGGGTTCGTCCGGGGGTCGGCGGCGTTGGCGTAGCTGAGCGAGGCTCACGCGCCCCACTGAGGAGGTCAGGGAACCCCTTCGATCCGCCCACGGCGAGCACCTGCAGAGGACCGGGCGCATCGCCGTGCTGAGCGCCGTAGCGCCGGGCACTTCCCACATCACGCTTCAGGCCGTACTGGCGTGCGCCACGACGTTGGCCGTGGTGATCCACCGAGCGACCGGCCCGAAGTGTCCCCGCCGCGTAGCGCGAACTTGTCCTAGGCACCGTGCCAACTCCGATTACGTGAGGGACAAACGATGCAGAGCACGACCACTGACAACGACTTACTCCTCGCCTGGGTGAACGAGCTCTCCGAGCCCCCGGGTGACCAGAACTACATCGACCCGTTCGACGACACCCTGCAGGTGTCCTGGGACGACCACGACGTCCCCTCGCTGGGCGAGAAGTACTGATGTCAGAGGCCCCTCCGCGCCGGGCGCGGAGGGGCCTCGCCATGTGAGCTGGCGGGTAGGGCGTCAGCTCAGCCGGCGGCAGAGCAGGGCGGCCGGCCGCTTGAATGGCGAGCCGAACCGGTTGGTCCAGGCGACGCCCGCGGCGTATTCGGAGTCCGCGCACTGCCCCTTGAAGTGGCCGCGCGCGAAGTCGCCGCCATTGGCGTCGCCGAGCCGGTTGTCGCCCCGGTCGAACCACAGCGCCGACCCGTCGCCCGGCAGCGGCGTGGACACCCTGGCACAGAGCACGCTGGAGAGGTTGACTCCGCGCACGCTGTACCCGGTCAGGACGTGGTCGGCCGGGCACTGGAACTTCGTGTAGCCGCGCGCCCAGTCCCGCTCGGGCAGCACGTTCCGCTCGTCCCGCACCACCTCGTACCCGGCGACGGTGAGCAGGTCGGCGGCGCCCGCGTCGGTGCACAGGCCGCGGGAGCCGGTGTAGCTCAGGCCAATCAGACGCTGGCCGTCCGGACAGACGGCCTTGCGCGCACCGTGGTCCCAGTCCTGCTGGCCGAGACGGAGCGACTGGTTGAGGTCGCCATGATCGAGCGTGAGCATCGACCAGTCATCGGCCCGCCCCACCGGCCCGGTCCGGCCGCCGGCCGCGATCAGCCGGCGCCACGCGTCCGCCCGCCAGTCGTCGCCGTCGTGCACGCCGATCCGGTTGCCGGCCGGGTCCCAGTGCATCAGCGCCCAGCCGTTGCCGCGCTTGTCCTGGTGGAAGCCGACCAGCGGCCAGTACGCGAAGTCGGCGTCCTTCGCGATGAGGTAGTCGACGAGGTTGTCGAACCAGGCGCGGCTCGTCGGGTCGCCGTTGCCCCGGCCGCCGACGCCGAACTCGCTGATCCACACCGGCGCGGTGAAATGCTGGTCCGGCCTGGCGGTGACGAAGAAGGCCTGCCGATCGAGAACCCGGTACAGCTCCTCGCGGCTCAGATCCTGGTACCGCGGGTCACTGGTCTCGCCGAGCCCGGTGGCGCCACTGTGGTTCGGGCCGGTGTAGCCGTAGAAGTGGGCCGCGTACACCAGCTTCTTCGACCGGACCAGGGTGTGCGAGAGGGTGGCCACGGGTTCGAGCGTCGGGCGGCCGTGCGGGAAGCCGTCGATGGGCAGCCCGATCCAGTTGATCCCCTCCACGATGATCAGCAGGTCGGGGTTGGCCTCGCGGAGGATGCGGTCGCCGGCGCGCTGGGAGGCGGCGTGCCAGTCGTGCTGGTCGCCGCGGCCCCAGTTCGGGTCATCGAGGACGGTGCGCCGCACCTCGTTGTACAGATCGGCCCCCACCACCCGCGGGTTGCCGCGGTACCGGCGGGCCATCGCCAGCCAGTCCTCCTCCCACGCCTGGGTGGTCTGGCTGCTGTTCCAGCGCTCGCTGCCGTCGATGCCGCAGCACCAGCGGGAGAGGTTGGTGTGGTTGTTGAGGATCACCGCGAAGCCCTCGTCGGTGAGCGCCCGCACCACCGCGTCGTAGACCTGCAGCGGCGTCCTGCCGCGCAGCTCGGGGTTGGCCGCCACGCCAGCGTCCGGCACCGGCCGCTGGTCGCGGAGCATCGCGTTGGAGAACGGCAGCCGGATGCTGTTGATGCCCAGCTCGTGGAAGCTGGCGAGGATCTCGCGCAGCGGCGCGCGGTCGAGCGCGAGCGGAATCTGCTCGGACTTCTCGCCCGCGTGGTGGTTGGCCGCGGCGGCGATGTCGCCGGAGCCGCTCCACGTGCCGCTGGCGCCGTGCCAGTTGCCGGACTTCAGCTTGAACCGGTTTCCTCGCACGTCCACGACGTACCGGCCCTCGGTGTGCAGGGGTCCGGCCCAGGAGGCGGCGAGGTCGGCGCCCGCGGCGCTGGGCCGGCGTTGCGGGGCGGTCGACTCCCCGGCAGACTGCCCGGCTGACTCCCCGGCTGGCTCCCCGGCGAACGAGGTGGCGACGAAGAGCGAGCCCGTCAGTATGCCGGCCAGCGCCAGCGTGACCAGTGACGACCTGCCGAACCTGAGCACCGGCCACCTGCTTCGGATCGCGCTGGAGAGGGGTCCGAACGGTAGCAGATCTTTCGTGACACTGATTCACGTATGGGCTGTTGGCTCCCGATCTGTTGGGGTGTCCCGGCCCGCGGGATCGGGCCAGCCCTCCGACCGGGGCAGGTCTCCGGATCAGGCTGGTGCGAGGCCAGCTTCGATGACGGCGAGCTGCGCGTGGTAGTGCCGTAGCGGCAAGCCGCGAGCCGCCGCCACATCGAGATGACCTGGGCCTCGTCGGTCTCCTCGATGTCGGCGAGCGGGAGGAACGTGCCGGGCCCGCCAGGTCCTCCCATTCCTCGTCGGAGCCGCGCGATTGCGACTGCCGGCGGGACCGCTCGAACCGACGAACCGCCTCGGAGACCTGATCGCGGACGGGTACCGCCATGAAGAATCCCGGTGTGGTGAGCGACATGCTGCCCCCCGGGTCTAGGGCGGTGACGCGGCGCCACCGCCCCGGCAGGCCCTGCCACCCTCATCTCGCGCCGATCAATCACCACTCCGCCCCCGATCCCGCTGCTCCCACGTGACTCCGCGGTTCGCGGGCTCCTCGCCCGCCCACGAGCCCCCGCAACCCCGGAGTCTCCCCGGTGACCCGGCCCGGCACCCCGTGACTCCGCGGTTCGCGGGCCACTCGCCCGTCCACGAGCCCCCGCGGCCCCGGAGTCATTCCATACCCGCGTCCCCAGGGCGCCCCCGACCCCAATCAGTCCCGCCGTCCCCGCCAATGAGAACCGGACATTCGGGGAGAACGCGGCTACGGGCGCCCGTTGTCGGGACGGGAACCCCGAATGTCTGGTTCGCCGTCCGGCGCGGTCACGGTCACCGGCGACGCGATGCGCCTCGCCTGACCGGGGATCAGTGTCCGTAATCGGCCGGCAGCACCCCGCGGGCGATCGCCCCGACTAGCGCCTCGTGGTCGCGCTCGGTCTGGTCGGCGTACGCGGCGGCGAACCGGCACAGCGCCCGCTCCACGTTGTCCCCGGAGCCGAGGTAGCCGGCGATCATCGATGCGCCGCTGGTCCGGGCGTGCCCCTTGGCGAGCAGGTACCCGCAGATCCCGGCGTAGTCGGCCAGCGCGGGCGCGTCGATCCCGTCGACGGTTATGGCGCCCTTCATGTCCCGGAACTGGCGCACGTAGTACTGGTGGTCGCCGATCGTGGTCCAGCCGAGCAGCGGGTCACTGACGGTCTGCAGGGCCTGCTGGTACTCCACCACCCGC
>Ga0126306_10001754_pt1 | contig 11774 bp, 13 predicted proteins | sample Plot27_FD_92592 | JGI IMG/M metagenome (GOLD analysis project Ga0126306, IMG submission 92592) | Serpentine soil microbial communities from UC McLaughlin Reserve, CA, USA - Plot27 | ecosystem: Environmental > Terrestrial > Soil > Grasslands | place: USA: UC McLaughlin Reserve, Lake County...
CGAACTCGTGTGGGTGGGCGCGGGGGCGCTCGGCCGCAACTCCGGCCGGGTCGCCCTGCTGTTCCGCGAGGACGCCCGGTTCCTCGGGCCGCCGCCCTACAAGGCCGAGCCGCCGTCCGGATCTGCACACGACGCGATCCGCGAGCGGCTGTCCGGAGGCGCCGCCTTCTGGACCGACCTGCTCGCCGACCTCGGCGAGGTGGAGCCGGCCGAGCTCCAGGAGGCGCTCTGGGACCTCGCCTGGGCCGGCGAGGTGACGAACGACGCCTTCGCCCCGCTCCGTGCGCCGAAGCTGTCCGTGGCGAAGGCCGACCGCCAGGCGGGACGCCGCTTCGCGCGCCGGCGCCGGCCGGGAGCACCGCAGGTGCAGGGCCGCTGGTCGCTCACCGGCCCGCTGTTCGCGGGCGCCCCCGCCCACGGCCCGCGCATGCGCGCGATCTCCGAGCTGCTGCTCGAGCGGCACGGCATCGTCACCCGCGAGGCGGTGCTCGCCGAGGGCATCCTCGGCGGCTTCGCCGGCCTCTACTCGGAGCTCTCGAACCTCGAGACGCTCGGCACCGCCCGGCGCGGCTACTTCGTGGAGGGCCTGGGCGGCGCGCAGTTCGCCCTGCCGGCCGCGATCGAGCGTCTGCGCGGCCTGCGCTCGGACGAGCCGGCCGGCGCGCTGATGCTCGCGGCCACCGACCCGGCCAACCCCTACGGCGCCACCCTCCCCTGGCCGAAGCGCGAGGACGACGACGAGAAGACGTCGCTGCGCGCCGGGCACCGCCCGGCGCTTGCCCACGGCCGCCGCCCGGCGCGCGTGCCCGGTGCGTTCGTGGTGACGCTCGACTCAGAGCCGGTCCTGTACGTGGAGCGCGGCGGCAAGGGCCTGCTCGCGCTCAGGAAGCCCGACGAGGAATGGCTGCGGCCGGCGCTGGAGGCGCTCGCCGACCAGGTGCGCCGCGGCCGCGTCCCGCGCCTCGGCATCGAGCGCTTCGACGGCGAGCCGGTCGTGGGCTCCGAGGTCGGCGCGGTCCTGATCGAGCTGGGCTTCCGGCAGAGCCCGCGCCGGCTCACGCTGAGCGCCTAGCCCTACCCTCAGGGCATGCCCGAGGGCGACACGATCTACGGCGCGGCGGGCCGCATCCGCGGTGCGCTGGTCGACAAGCGGATCGAGTCGATCGAGACGCCCCATCCGCGCTTCGGGCGCGACCGCTGGCCCGAGCGGCTGCGCGGCCGTGCCGTACGAGCGGTGGATTCGAAGGGCAAGCACCTGTTCATCCGCTTCGACGGCGACCTGACACTCCACTCGCATCTCCGGATGAACGGCTGGTGGGGCGTGTACCGGCGCGGGCAGCGGTGGGGCAGGTCGCGCAGCCGGGCCTGGCTCGTGATCCGCACCGCCGACCACGAGGTGGTGCAGTTCGGCGGACCTGTGCTCGAGCTGATGACCGACTCGCGGTCGCGCTTCGACCAGCGGATCGCGCGGCTCGGGCCGGACATCCTCGCCGAGGAGTTCGACGAGGACGCCTTCCTGCGCCGCCTGCGCGAGGACGACCCCAGCCGCGGGATCGGGGACGCGCTGCTCGACCAGCGGAACCTGTGCGGCATCGGCAACCTGTGGAAGTCGCAGGCGTGCTTTCTCGCCGCGCTCGACCCCTGGCGGCCGGCGGGCGAGGTGAGCGACGCCGAGGCGCTCGCCGCCGTCCGCGCGGTGCGGCAGCTGATGCTGCAGTCGGCGCAGGGCGGCGGGCACGTGCGCGAGCGGTGGGTGTTCGAGCGCCACGGGCGGCCGTGCCGGCGGTGCGGCACGACGATCCGCGCCCGCGGCCAGGGGGACGACAACCGGACGACCTATTGGTGCCCGACGTGCCAGGCGTGATCAGGGTGGGCCACAAGGGCGCCGACCACGTGGCGCCCGGCAACACGGCCGCGAGCTTCGAGGCCGCGCTCGAGCACGGCGTGGACATGATCGAGTTCGATGTCCTGAGGACGCGCGACGGGCGGCTTGTGCTGGCGCACGACTACGCGGACTCGGGGCGGCGCGAGTGCCTCACCCTGGAGCAGGGACTCGAGCTGTTCGCGGGCGAGGCATACGCCGGTGTCGAGCTCGACGTGGACCTGAAGCTGCCGGGCTATGAGCGCGAGGTCGTGGACGGCCTCGCCCGGCACGGGCTCACGGAGCGCTCGCTCGTCTCCACGATGTATCCGGAGAGCCTCGACCGCCTCGGCGAGCTCGAGCCCTCGCTGCGGCGCGGATGGTCGGTGCCCCGCGTGCAGCGCAACTATCTGAAGGCGCCGCTCTACATCCGGCTCCCCGCGCTCGCGCTCGCCGCCTGGATGCGGGCGCGGATGCCGTCGCAAGCGGCGGCGCGCATCCGCGCGGGCGGCTGCGAGGCGATCATGTCCCATCAGGTGCTCGTGAGCGGGCGGCTCGTGCGCGCCGTCCACCGCGCCGGTGGCCAGCTCTACGTGTGGACCGTGGACGAGGCGCCGAAGATCCGCGCGCTCGAAGCGCTGGGCGTGGACGGCGTGATCACGAACGATCCACGGCTGTTCGACTGACTACCCGCCGACGGTGCAGGTGGCCGTCGTGTACTGGGCGGTCTGGCCCGAGCCGAGCTTGAGGTCCGCCACGGCGCGGAGCTGGTACGACTCGCCGCTCTGCGGGACGTTCAGCGAGAAAGTCCAGCCGGCCTGCTGCCAGGTGAACTCGGCGGAGCCGGCATCCTGCCAGGGCGAGGTGGCCTGCCCCGAGAGCGGTACCCACCCGTCCGGGCTGAGCCACTGCGCCGTGAAGCGCACCGACATCCGCGTGGTCGACCCGTCCCCGGCGAGTTGAGCGCGAGCGCCGAGCTGAGTCGGACTGCAGATGTTGAGGTTCGCCCACGACGACGTGAGCTGGTCGTCTGCGCCGCTGGCGGGGCCGGCCACAGCCACGGCGGCGAGAGTGGGGCCCAGCGCCAGCGCAATCCACCTTCGGACCATCGAAGGCAGCCTAGCGGCTGTGTCAGGCAGTCGCCAGCGCGGCTACCAGATGAGGCACATGGCCTTCGAGAGGCCAGCCGGGTCGCCGCCCTGGACGCCCTTCATGCCCGTCTTCGTGAGCAGCGTGCGCCGCTGGACGACGGCGTTCTGCTGCGTGCGGCGGGCGCGGGGCCGGCGGTGCGCGCCGCTGCGCGCGCGGTGCCGCTTGCGGGCGATGCGGTTGCGGCGAGCGCGCTTGGCGGCCGCCGCGGTGTCGCGCCACTCGAGCTCGACCACGCCGCGCATGACGTAGGTCGCGCCCTCGGGCGGTTGCACGAAGGTGAACGTCCAGCCCGCCTGCCGCGAGGCCATGTCGGCACCGCCGACGAGGACCCACGGGGTCACGCCGCTGCCCTCGACGGTGAGCCATTCCTGATCCGCCTCGCTCCACCACTGCGCGGTGTAGCGGCCGAAGATGCGCTGCCGCGTGCCGTTGCCCGGCACGCTCGTACGGATGCCGAGTGCGTTCGGCGAGTTCTTCGTGTCGCAGACGTTGACCGTGGCCCAGAAGGGACGGCCGTCATCGGCGTCGGAGCGGTTGGAGCGCGCCGAGGCGACGGCGAGGCCACCCGCGGCGCCCTGGCTCGCACGGGCAGCGAGCTTCGGGTTCTCCGCCACGACGACGCCCTCGGGCAGGTCAGGCCGGGCGCCCGCACCCGGCGGAAGCCGCAGACCGGCAGCAGCGGTCGGAGCCGCGAGGAGGGACGCGGCACAGGCAATGAGGACCGTGGGGGCGGCAAGTCGTGGCACTACGCGTGGTACATCGGGCCAATCTGGGCTTCACTTGAGCGTGGGAGACTGGAATTCGTGATGAATTCGACGCTCGCGCGTAGTTAGGGCGTGAACGAAGCGGTCGTCGAGACGGTCGCGCTGCCCGCGGCGGAGCCGTCTGAGGGCTTTGCGGAGCTGTACGAGCGCACCTTTCCGCGTGTGTATGCGTACGTGGCGTCGCTGCTCCGCGACCGCTCCGCGGCCGAGGACGTGACCGCGCAGGCGTTCGAGCGGGCCTACCGCAAGCGGCGGAGCTACCGCGCGGCGCGCGGATCGATGGACGCCTGGGTGTTCGGCATCGCCCGGAACGCCGCCCTGGACGAGCTGCGGAAGCGGAAGCGGCGCGCGAAGCTGGAGAGCGATCCCGAGGACGAGCGGGCGACCGCGCCCGAGGATCAGGCCGACATGGCGATCCGGCGCGAGACCGTGCGCGCGGCACTCGCCTCGCTCAGCGGCCAGGAGCGCGACCTGATCGCGCTGAAGTTCGCCGGCGGGCTCTCGAACGGGGAGATCGCGCGCGTGCTGCGCGTGTCGGAGTCGAACGTGGGCACCCGCCTGCACCGCACCATCACGAAGCTCAGAGAGGCGTGTCATGACGGAAACTGACGTGCTCACCGCGATCGACGACGCCCTGGACACGGGCACGCCGACAGAGGCGGACCCGGTCGCGCGTGAGCTTCAGGAGCTGGCGCTGATGCTGCGGGCCGACTCGCCGGAGCCCGCAGACGCCTACAGCGAGTGGCTCGGCAAGCGCGTGGCGCAGGGCTTCCCGAAGCCGTTCAGCGCGAAGCCGCCGTGGTGGCGGCCCCTCATCCAGCCGGCCGCGGCGGTCGGGATGGTGGGCGTCGCTGTGCTGCTTGTCGCCGCCCTCGCCGGCGGCCTCTCCGGCTCGCGCAGTGATGACGGCGGTGGAGCATCCGGTGGCAGCGTCGCCGAGAGCGCCGGTGGAGGCGGCGGCGCGGAGAGCGTGGCTGGAAGCGGCGGCGCCGCGGCGGTGGCGGAGCCGGGCCTGCCCGCGAAGGCGCGGAGCCGTGGCTTCGCGCCAGGTCGCGCGGATCGCAGGATCGAGCGCACCTTCGCCCTGGAGCTCGCGATGCCCGTCGAGCAGATGCAGCGAATCGCGGATCAGGTGACCGCCGTGACGAACCGGCACGGCGGCTTCGTACTGAGCTCGTCGGTCTCAACCGGCGAGGACTCCGCCGGCGGCGACTTCAACCTCCGCATCCCGGTGACCGAGGTCCGGCCGGCGCTGCGCGACCTCGCGGCGCTCGCCGACGTGCGCAGCCAGAGCCAGACCGGCCGCGACGTGACGCCCGCCTACGTGACCGCCCGGGACCGGCTGCAGGCAGCGCGCGCCGAGCGGAAGAGCCTGCTCCGCCGCCTCGAGACAGCGACCACGGACACCCAGGCTGAGGCGATCCGGCGCCGGCTCGACATCGTCGCCGGGCAGATCAACGCCCTCCGCGCGCGGTTGCACGGCCTGCGGCTGCGCACGGACTACGCGGTCGTGACGGTGAGCCTGCAGGCGAAGGACGGCGACGAGGGCGGCGCCGGGGGCGGCTCGTTCGACGACGCGATCCATGACGCCGGCGACATCCTGGTCGGCATCGCGGGTGTCCTCGTGAGGGTGCTCGCGGTCGCTCTGCCGCTCGGCCTGATCGCCCTGCTCGGCTGGCTCGCGGGCCGGGCGCTGCAGCGGCGGCGGCGCGAATCGGCGCTCATCTGAGCCAGCCCGAGCGAGCGGCGGTCGTTCTGCGAGGAGGTCCCTATCCTCGTGGTTGTGCCTGCAACCGCCACCCACTTCACGGATCCGGCCTGCCCCTGGGCGTATTCCTTCCGGCCCGCTCACGCGCGCCTACGCTGGCGATTCGGCGACCAGATCGACTGGCGGCTGGTCCTGATCGGGCTGAGCGAGTCGGGTGACGCGTACGAGCGCCGCGGCTACACGCCGGATCGCCTGGTGGACACCCAGCACCGCTTCTCGAGGCGGTTCGGCATGCCGTTCAGCTTCGAGCGCAAGCCGCGAATGGCGGGCACGTCACGCGCATGCCGCGCGATCGTCGCCGCCCGCGAGATCGACCCGCAGCTCGGCGAGGCCGCCCTCCGGGCGCTCCAGCTGCTCCACTTCACGAGCCCGCGCGTGCTGGACGACGACGACGATCTGCGCGCCGCGCTGGCCACCCTGCCGGGGCTGGACGCCGAAGCGATCGTGGCTCGCATCGACGACCCCGAGATCGTGGCGCTGTACGAGGCGGACCGCGCGCGCACCCGCTCGGCCGAGGGCTCGCCGACCCACGTCCAGGACCGCCACTCCACCAGCGACGGACCTGTGCGCTACACCGCGCCGTCGGTGATCTTCGAGCAGGACGGCAGCGGCTTCGAGGTCGGCGGCTTCCAGCCGTTCGAGGCCTACGACACGGCCCTGGCGAACCTCGATCCGACCCTGACGCGCCGGCCCGCGCCCGCGGACGTGGTGGAGGCGCTGGCCGAGGTCCCCGAGGGCCTGACGACCGCCGAGCTGGCGAGCGTGATGCGCCCGTCCGATCTCGTGGACGCCGACATCGAGGCGACCGCCTCCGACCTGGCCGCGCTGGCGAGCGAGGGCCTCGTGGCGAAGGAGCCCACCGGCCGGGACGCCATCTGGCGCGCGGGAGCGTCGGCGGCCGCGGCTCCCGAGGCCGCGTAGGGCCGCCCCGCAGGCCGCCCGATCGCCCGCGTCCAGGGCCGCCGCACGCGCCCGCCCGAGCGCCCGCGTCGAGGGCCGCCGCACGCGCCCGCCCGAGCGCCCGCGTCCAGGACCGCCGCACGCGCCCGCCCGAGCGCCCGCTCCTAGGGCCGCGCGCCCTGCTGCCGGACCGCTCGCGCCGCCAGGCGGCAGCCCGCCGCCAGCGCCTCCGCGGTCGACGCGCTCGCTACGCGCTGCTTCAGGAAGCCCGCCGCGAACGCGTCGCCCGCTCCGGTGCTGTCCTCGACATCCTCCACGGCGACCGCGGGCGCGCGCAGCACCGCCTCCCCGTCGGTCCACAGCGCGCCGTCACGTCCGAGCGTGACCACCACCTCGCCGAAGCGCTGCGCCAGCGCCCGCCCGGCGGCCTCGGGATCGCTGTCGCCGGTGAGGGCGTGCGCCTCCGAGGCGTTCGGCAGGAGCAGCCGGGCACCGGCCGCCAGGTCCAGAAAGCCGGCGTCGAGCAGAGCCGACGAGGACGGATCGACCGACACGCCTACGCCGGCCCTCGATGCCCCCTCGATCGCCGCCCGCGCTGCCGCCCGCGACCCCTCGCGCAGCAGGGAGTAACCGGCCACGTGCAGGTGCGCGGCCTCTCCAAGCAGCGAATCCGGAAAATCGTCCGGGGCGAGACCGTCGTTCGCCCCCGCGTCGGGCGCCATCGTCCGCTCGCCACCGGGGTCGATCAGCACGAGGCACGTGCCGGTCGGGCGGTCGGCGTCGAGCGCCACCCGCGTGTCCACTCCGGCGGCCCGCAGCTCCTCCACCGCGGCTCGTCCGCGCTCGTCGTCGCCCACCCGCGCCACCAGCGTCACCTCGGCTCCGGCCGCCGCGAGCCACGCCGCGGTGTTGGCCGCCGAGCCTCCGCCGCGGAAGCGGATCTCCGCGGGCGCGTCGCTCGCCTGCGCCAGCGGGCCGGACAGCCGGACCACGACGTCGACCATGACGTCTCCCACGACGACGATCCGGCTCACGCGGCGAGCTCGCCCGCTATCTCGGCCGCCAGCCGCGCGTTCCGGAGCACCAGCCGCACGTTCGCCTCCAGGCTCGCGCCGTCCGTCTCGCGCGCGAGGCGATCGAGCAGGAACGGGGTCACGTCCTTGCCGTGGATGCCCGCCGCCTCGGCCGCGATCAGGCCCTCGGTCAACACCCGGTCGTGCAGCGCCGGGTCGAGCTGCTCGTCCGCGGGGAGAGGGTTCGCCACGACCACGGCGCTGTCGTCCGTTCCGAGCTCGTCACGCGCCCGCATCACGGCGGCCATCTCGGCCGCCGAGTCCACGCGCCACGGCACCGGGAAGCCCGAGTCACTGAGGTAGAAGCCGGGGAACCGGTCGGTCCCGTAGCCGAGCACCGTCACGTTCAGCGTCTCGAGCCGCTCCAGGGTCGCGCCCACGTCGAGGATCGACTTGACGCCGGCGCACACGACCACGATGCCCGTCCGCCCGAGCACCTCGAGGTCGGCCGACTCGTCCCAGCTGTCGCGCGCGTCGCGGTGGACGCCGCCGAGCCCGCCGGTGGCGAACACCCGGATGCCGGCCCGGGCGGCCAGGTGCGCCGTCGCCGCGACCGTGGTGCCGCCATCGCCTCCGCGCGCGGCCACCACGGCCAGGTCGCGGACGCCGCACTTCGCCACCTCGCCGCTCTCGGCGATCGCTCTCAGCGCGTCGTCGTCGAGCCCGACCCGCGCCTCGCCGCCCACCACCCCGATCGTCGCCGGGAGCGCGCCACCGTCCCGAACGGCGTCCTCGACCTGACGGGCCACCTCGAGGTTCCGGGGCCGCGGCAGCCCATGTGTGACGATCGCTGTCTCGAGCGCGACCACCGGCCGGCCGCTCGCCACGGCCTCCGCTACGGACGGGTCGATATGCATCGGCGCCCAGCGTACGCCGGGGCCGTGCGCCGCCGAGGGCTCGCGGTCTTGCTGGCATGCCTCGCGGTGGCGCGCTAGGCGTCCGTCTCGACGCGCACCGAGAACCCCTCCGCGCGCGCCGCGTCCAGGATCTCCTGGCTGTTCTCCGGTCCCCTCGTCTGGAGCACCAGCTTGATCGCTGTCTCGCGCACGTGGATCTCGATGCCGTCGCGCAGGTGCTCCACGTCGACGACGTTGCCGCCGCGGTCGGCCACCACTCGCAGGAGCCCGGCGAGCGCACCGGGCCGGTCGGGTACCACCGTCGAGAGCACCATGCGGCGGCCCGCGGCGGTCTCACCCAGCCGGATCGCCTCCGACAGCAGCGACACGTCCACGTTCCCGCCGGAGAGCACGGCGCACACCGACCCCTCCTCCGGCGGCTCGAGCCGACCGTGCATCAGTGCCGCCACCGCCACCGCGCCGGCGCCCTCCACCACCAGCTTCGACCGCTCGAGCAGCAGGACCATGGCCTGCGCCACCTCGTCGTCGGAGACGGTCACCACCTCGTGCACGTACCGCTCGACCAGCGGCAGCGTGAAGTCGCCCGGCCGCTTCACCGCAATGCCGTCGCAGATCGTGTTCGCCGAGCGAGCGCCGATCGGCCGGTGCGCCGCGAGCGAGTCGATGTAGGGAGCGCACGCCTCCGCCTGGACCCCGACCACCCGCACGTCGTCCAGCGCGCTCGCGAGCGCGAGCCCGATCCCGCTGGCGAGCCCGCCCCCGCCGAGCGGCACCACCACGAGCTTCACGTCGGGCGCCTGCCGCGCGATCTCGAGCCCGATCGTCCCCTGCCCCGCCACCACCTCCGGCTGGTCGAAGGCGTGGACCACCGTGAAGCCCTCGGCCTCGGCGAGCCGGCGCGCCTCCGCCTGCGCCTCGTCGTACCCGCCGTCCACGAAGCGCACCTCGCCGCCGTACTGCTGGACCGCCGCCACCTTCGCGAGCGGCGCCTGCTCCGGCATGACGAGCACCGCGCGGGCGCCCGCCTCGCGCGCGGCGAAGGCCACCGCCTGGGCATGGTTGCCCGCGCTCGCGGCCACCACGCCGCACTCGAGCTGCTCGCGCGAGAGGCCGCGGATCATGTGAGTGGCGCCGCGCGCCTTGAACGAGCCGGTGAGCTGGAGGTTCTCCGCCTTCAGCAGCACGCGCGCGCCCACGCGGCGGGACAACTCGCCCGCCGACAGCACCGGCGTCTCGCGCACACGGCCCGCCAGCGCGCGGGCTGCGCTCTCCACATCGGCGAACTTGACGGCTTCTTCAGGTGCGACGGCCACTCCAGGTGGGATTATGGCTGCATGTCGACAGTGGACGAGACCGTCCGCCTTCTCGCCGCGACCGAGGTGTTCGGCGAGGTCGAGCCGCGCGAGCTCGAGGAGGTGGCGAGGGTCGCGGTGCCCCGCCACTGGGATCGCGGCGAGGTGATCTTCCGCGAGGGCGACGTGGGCGACACCTGCTACCTGCTCCGGTCCGGCGCGATCCTGCTCACGCGCGAGCACCAGGACGGGCGAATGGTCGCCCTCGCCGAGCTGCGCGCCGGGAACCTGTTCGGCGAGCTGGCGATGTTCCGCGGCGAGCGGCGGTCGGCCACCGCGGAGGTGATCGAGTCCGCGTCGGCGCTCGCGCTGCTGGCGGGCGACATGCAGCGGCTGGTACGCCGCAACCCCGACCTCGCGCTGAAGCTGCTGGCCAGCCTCGCCGAACGCGTGAGCCGCACCAACGAGCGGCTCCTCCAGCAGTCGTTCCAGACCGTGGCTGGCAGGGTGGCGAGCGCGCTGCTTGCCCAGACCAAGACCCGCCAGGCCGACGGCGCGCCGGACGCGGACGTGCTGATCCGGTCCACGCAGGCCGAGATCGCACACCTGGCCGGCACATCGCGCGAGAGCGCCAGCCGCTTCCTCGCGACCCTGGAGCGGGCCGGAATCGTCACGCTCGGCCGTGGCAAGGTGACCGTGCATGACCCAGCGCGACTCCGGAACTACATCCACTGACCGCGCCCGCATGGTCGAGCGCCAGCTGCGGCGGCGTGGGATCCACGACGAGCGCGTCCTCGCCGCGATGGAGGAGGTGCCGCGAGAGCTGTTCCTGCCTGAGGGCCAGCGCCGCCGCGCGTACCGCGACGGCGCCGTGCGAATCGGCGAGGGCCAGACGATGTCGCAGCCCTGGATCGTCGCCTGCATGGCCCAGCTCCTCGAGCTCGGCGGGGACGAGAAGGTCCTCGAGGTGGGCACCGGCTCGGGGTACGGGGCCGCCGTGCTGTCCCGCCTGTGCCGGGAGGTCGTGACCATCGAGCGCTACGAGACCCTGGCGGTGCGCGCCGAGCAGGTGCTCCACGAGCTCGGCTACGGCAACGTGATCGTGGAGGTCGGGGACGGCAGCCGCGGTGCGCCGGAGCACGCGCCGTTCGAGGGGATCTCGGTGACGGCCACGGCCCGCGACCGGCCGCCCCCCGCACTGTTCGATCAGCTCGAGCCGGGCGCCGCGCTCGTCTGCCCGGTGGACCGCGACGGGCGCGAGCTCCTCATGCGCTTCCGCGATGGCCAGGAGGAGGCCGTCACGGGCGTCCGCTTCGTTCCGCTGGTGACGGACGAGTGATCCGCGAGTTCTCAGCGGGCGGCCTCGTGATCCGCAACATGCGCGGGCGGCCGCACCTCGCCGTTGTGCGCGTGCGCGACGACGTCCTCGCCCTGCCCAAGGGGCATCCGGAGAAGGGCGAGTCCTCGCAGGACGCCGCCCTGCGCGAGGTGCGCGAGGAGACGGGCCTCGACGCCACCCCTGTCGAGAAGCTCGGCGACATCAAGTACTGGTACGCCCGGGACGGTGATCGCGTGATGAAGATCGTGACCTTCTTCCTCTTCCGGTACCGCTCGGGACGGCTCGAGGACCACGATCACGAGGTCGAGGAGGCGCTCTGGATCCCGCTCGAGGAGGCGCCCGAGCGGCTCGCCTACAGGAGCGAGAAGGAGATCGCGCAGACGGCCCTGTCGCACGTGGCGCGTGGCAAGTAGTTGCGCAAGCACCGGGCGTGCCCGGTGCGCCGCGATGTCAGTAGTCTGCCCCGACCGTGTTCGTCCTCAACTTCTATTCACCGGTCTTCGTGGACCAGCTGAAGCGCGGCCGCAAGACCGCCACGATCCGCCTCGGCGACAAGGGCAAGAAGTACCGCAAGGGCGAGGTCGTGATGATCACCGTCGGTTTCCAGCACTCGCCGCGGCAGAAGATCTTCGACGCCGTGATCGACTCGGTTGAGGTCAAGCGGGTCCAGGATCTGTCGCCGCGCGACATCGAGCACGACAACCCCGAGTTCCGTCGGCTCGACGAGATGGTCCACTTCCTGGAGCAGATCTACGGCCGCAAGGTCGA
>Ga0126306_10001755_pt1 | contig 11768 bp, 9 predicted proteins | sample Plot27_FD_92592 | JGI IMG/M metagenome (GOLD analysis project Ga0126306, IMG submission 92592) | Serpentine soil microbial communities from UC McLaughlin Reserve, CA, USA - Plot27 | ecosystem: Environmental > Terrestrial > Soil > Grasslands | place: USA: UC McLaughlin Reserve, Lake County...
AAGGCGCTCCCCCTCGCCTATTCCAAGGACATGCAGGAAGACAAGGAGCCGGTGTTCGATGCGCTCGACAGCCTCACGCTCGCTCTTGCCGCCATGACCGGCATGGTCGACGATTTAAAGCCCGACGCGGAAGCCATGCGCAAAGCCGCCGCACAGGGCTATTCCACCGCCACCGATCTTGCCGACTGGCTGGTCCGTGTTCTGAACCTGCCGTTCCGTGAAGCCCATCATGTCGCCGGCCGGATCGTCGCTCTGGCCGAGAACAAGGGTGTGGCGCTCGAGGATCTCGACCTCGCCGCCATGCGGGCCATTCATCCCGCCATCAATGGTGAGGTCTTCAAGGTCCTTTCAGTCGAGAATTCCGTGGCCTCGCGCGTGAGCTTCGGCGGCACCGCACCTGCCAATGTCCGAGGCCAGGCTGAGGCCTGGTTGAAATGTCTCGAACTTGAGCCGATGGCCGGCTTCGCTCCGGAATCCCTTGGCCGCAATGGGCCCATACGGTAGAAATGACGATCAATCTCGAGAGACCCGCATGAGCTGGTGCCGCCTGATCGTCCTTGCCGGAATCCTGTTCGCGCTATCTGCATGCGGCGTCCGCGGCGACCTCGATCCCCCGCCCGGTGATGATCAGAAGACCAAATCTTCCATTCTCGATAAAATCATCTGAATAGGCAGGCGCGGAGCAGATGCACCATTTCGCCTATGCCGACGGCGTGCTGCATGCCGAAAATGTGGACCTGTCCATGCTCGCCGACGAGCTGGGCACGCCCTTCTACTGCTATTCCACAGCCACGCTCGAGCGACATTATCGGGTGTTCGTCGATGCCTTCGCCGGCATCGATCACGCGCTTTTCTATTCGATGAAGGCGAATTCGAACCAGGCGGTGGTGAAAACCCTCACCGATCTCGGCGCCGGCGTCGATGTTGTTTCCGAAGGCGAGCTGCGACGCGGCCTCGCCCTCGGACTGCCCGGCCGGCGTATCGTGTTCTCGGGCGTCGGCAAGACCGCGCGCGAAATGGCAATCGCGCTCAAGGAGTCGATTGCCTGTTTCAACGTAGAATCCGAATCCGAGCTCGAACTTCTGAATTCGATCGCGCTCCGTCTCGGCACGCGTGCGCCGGTTTCCATTCGCATCAATCCCGACATCGATGCCGAAACTCACGAAAAGATTACAACCGGCAAGGCCGGCAACAAATTCGGCGTATCTTATCTCTCGGTTCGCGACGTATATGCCCGGGCCGCCAAGCTCCGCGGCATCGAGATCAGGGGCGTCGATGTTCATATCGGCAGCCAGATCACGAGGCTGGAGCCCTTCGCCGCCGCCTATAAGCTTCTCGCCGAACTCATCGGCGCGCTGCGCAACGACGGACACGCCATCACCCATGCCGATCTCGGCGGTGGCCTGGGCGTTCCTTATCGCGGGGTAAACGACATTCCGCCCCATCCCCAGGAATATGCCGATCTCGTTCGCCACATCTTCGGCCCACTTGGCGTCAAGGTGGTGCTCGAGCCCGGCCGCATGATCGCTGGCAATGCCGGCGTCCTTGTCGCCAGGGTCATCCACATGAAGCGCAGCGGCGACAAGAATTTCGCCGTGGTCGATGCCGCGATGAACGATCTTATTCGCCCGACCCTCTACGATGCCTGGCACGATATCCTGCCCGTAGCCCAGGCCGCGGGCGCAGCGCCCTGCCTGCCGGTCGATGTGGTGGGGCCCGTCTGCGAGTCGGGTGATTTCATCGCACGCGACCGTCCTCTGCCGCCCTTGGCGCAAGGCGATCTGATTGCGATCATGACGGCGGGCGCCTATGGCGCTGTCCAGTCGGGTACATATAATTCCCGTCCCCTCGTGCCCGAAGTTCTGGTGAAAGCAGGAAATTTCTCGATCGTTCGGCCGCGCGAGACCTATGAGGATTTGATTGGCCGCGATCGCCTCGCAACCTGGCAGCAGCGGCCGCGTTAATCTTCCTTATTCTGTGCACGATTTCTGGCTATGATTGGGGATCATGGATTCGAGACCCTTGAGGCTTCTCACCCGCAAGCTGGCCTTGGCCAGGGGTGCCATCGCCTTCGAACGGATTTGGTCGGCGGGATTTTTCGCCGCCATGGCGGCAGGAGTTTTTGTCCTCGCTCTGCTCTCGGGGGCTCTCGGCGCGCTGCCGGGGTGGGCGAAGCTTCCCGCCCTGTTGCTCTTTGCCGGAGCGCTGGCCGCCGCGCTCTTCCCTTTCCGGCACCTGCGCTGGCCCGAATCCGCTGAGGCGCTGCGCCGCCTCGAGGTGAATTCCTCGCTGTCCCATCGGCCGCTCACGGCATTGCATGATGAGATCGCGGGTCCCTCACCTACGCCCGAAACAGCGGCGCTGTGGGAAGCCCATCGCCGCCGGATGGCTGCCTCGATCAGGTCGCTGAAGAGCGGTCTGCCGCGCTCCGACTGGATCAGGCGCGATCCCTATGCGCTGCGCAACGGCCTCGCCATCGCCATCATCGCGCTCGTCCTGCTCAAGGGCCAGGACTGGCGCTCGGAATTGCGCGCCTCCGTGGCACCGGCAGGGCCGGCGCCGATTGCCGTTGCCGTAGATGCCTGGATCACGCCGCCAGGCTATACCGGCAAGCCGCCGATTCTTCTAACCAGCGAAGAGACCATGCGCCGGCTTGCCGGCAAGGGCGAGATCGTCGTGCCGGAGAATTCGGCCCTTATCGTTCGCTTCAACAATGCCAAGGCGCCGAAGCTCAGGCTCGCGAAACCGCTCGAGGACGGCGCGCCCGGCGAGACTCTCATCGAACCAGACGTGATTCAGAAGCCTGGCACCCAGGTCCATGAAGCCCGAGTCACGCTCGACCGCCCGGTGACGGTCATTGCCCGCGAAGGCTCTCGCGACATCTATACCTGGCGGCTCTCCCTAATCCCCGATACGCCGCCCGTTGCCGAAATCACCGGCGAGGTTGAGGCAACCGCGAACGGTGCCATGTCCGTGCCCTGGGCCACGGGCGATGATTACGGCGTGACCTCGCTCGGCACGCGCTTCCGCCTCTCCGATGAGCAGGAGGATGGCGAAGGCGTTGCCGCCGACGGCGTGTTTCTATTCGAGCCGCCGGCCTTCAGCATCCAGCTTCCCAAGGCCTCGCCGAAGACCGCCGACGGCAAGGCCATTCAGGATCTCACCGCCCATCCCTGGGCCGGCCTGATGGTGGAGTTGAGCCTGATCGCCCGTGACCACGCCGGCCAGACCGGCGAAAGCAAGGCGAAGCGCTTCAAGCTGCCCGAGCGGGAATTCACCAAGCCCCTGGCGAAATCGATGGTGGAATTGCGCCGCGAGCTGGTGCTCGATCCCGACGGGCGCGACCAAGTGATCCGTCTTCTCGATGCGCTAACGGCGTGGCCCGAGGGCCTACTCGAAGATACCGGCGTTTATCTCGGCATTCGTACCGCGCTCAACCAGCTATACCGCGCGCAATCGCATGAGGACGTGAAGGCGACCATAGACTACCTGTGGCAGATGGCGCTTGCCATCGAGGAAGGCGATGTGCCCGAGGCCATGCGCGACCTCGAGGCGGCACGCAAGGCGCTGGAGCAGGCCCTTGCCGATGGTGCGCCCCCCGACCGGATCGCCGAGCTGATGCAGAAGCTCCGAGACGCCATGAACCGTTATCTCAGCGCCATGATGGAACAGGCTCTGCGCAATCAGCGCGGCGCCCAGAACCAGCAGCAGCAACCGCAGCCGGGGCAGATGCTCGACGCGCAGGATCTCAACCGCATGCTGGATGCGATCGAGAAGCTGGCAAAGAGCGGCGCCGCCGAAGCTGCCCAGGAGCTGCTGGCGCAGCTCCAGGAGCTCCTCAGCAATCTCCAGTCCGGCATGGCGCAGCAGGGCAAGGAGGGCGATATGCCCCCCATGGCCCAGATGCTCGGGAAACTCGGCGAGCTTCTTCGCCGCCAGCAGGAGCTGATGGATCAGACCTTCCGCATGCCGGAGATGGGCCAGGACGGCGATATGAGCGAGCCGGGCGGCGAGCAAGGCATGCAGAGCCAGCGCCGGCCCGATTCCGGCGCGCTTGCCGGAAAGCAGGATCAGCTCGGCCAAATGCTCGAGCAGCTTCTACGCGAGCTCGGCCAGAACGGCATGAATGCGCCGGGCCCTCTCGGGCGCGCGCAAGAGAACATGGGCGATGCATCAGGCGCATTGCGCCGCGCCGAGCGCAACCGTGCGCTGGGCGATCAGGGCGAGGCCATGGAGAATCTGCGCCAGGGCGCTGAAGCGGTCGCCCGCGATCTCATGCAGCAAGGCAACGGCCAGCAGGGCAATTACGGCCGTCACGGCGAGGCGCGCGGCGATGACCGGGACCCTCTCGGCCGTCCGCTGCCCAGCCGCGGAGACGATTTCGGCCCCGAGCGCAATATGCTTCCCGATGAAGCGGCAATCGAGCGTGCCCGCGAGATACTCGAATATCTTCGCAATCGCGCCAATGACGCCGGCCGGCCACGGATGGAGCTCGATTACTACGACCGGCTCCTGCGCGGCCTTTACTGAGCGCTTGCTCTCTTCTGGATGGGGTCATCGTGTTGACCCCCCGATCAGGTCCGAGACAGCTAACGCGTGGGGACCGGTTTTTCGCCGCGGTAGTCGTAGAAGCCGCGATTGGCCTTGCGGCCGAGCCAGCCGGCCTCGACGTATTTCACCAGAAGCGGGCAGGGGCGGTATTTGGAATCGGCAAGACCTTCGTAAAGCACCTGCATGATGTAGAGGCAGGTATCGAGACCGATGAAGTCGGCAAGTTCGAGGGGACCCATGGGATGACGCGCGCCGAGCTTCATCGCCGTGTCGATCGCCTCGACATTGCCGACACCCTCATAAAGAGTGTAGATCGCCTCATTGATCATCGGCAGCAGGATTCGGTTGACGATGAAGGCGGGGAAGTCCTCGGCGATGGCAATCGTCTTGTCGAGGGTGGCGACGAATTCCTTCATGGTGGTGAAAGTCTTGTCGTCGGTCGCTATGCCGCGAATGAGCTCGACGAGCGGCATGACCGGCACCGGATTCATGAAATGCACGCCCATGAATTTTTCCGGCCGGTTGGTGGACGAGGCCAAGCGGGTGACCGAGATGGAGGAGGTGTTGGTGCCGAGCAAGCCTTCGGGCTTCACCACTTTCGACAGTTCGGCGAATATCTTGCGCTTGACCTGCTCGTCCTCGACGGCGGACTCGATCACGAGATCGCAATCCTCCAGGTCGTCGAAACGCTCCGCCGGCCCGATGCGCTTCAGCGCCTTCGAGCGCTCCTCCTCGGTAATTTTCCCGGACTTAACCTGGCGCGCGAGATTGCCGTTGATAGTTGCCAAAGCGCCTTCTATGCGCTCGCGCGTCATGTCGTTGAGAAGAACATCATAGCCAGCAAGAGCGCAGACATGGGCAATTCCATTGCCCATCTGGCCTGCGCCGATAACGCCGACTTTGCGAATCTGCATCGTTTTTCTTCAATCTGCCCTGATTCCGGGTCGTGAGCCTATATTGCCCGGAGGTTGCGGACAAGCCCGTTTCGCAAGTGCAAAAAACTCATGGTGCTTTGCACGCAAGCCCTTATTTGGCGAGCTTGCCGAGTTCGTTCGCGAGCTCGGGAACAGCCTGGAAAAGATCGGCGACGAGCCCGTAATCGGCCACCTGGAAAATGGGGGCCTCTTCATCCTTATTGATCGCAACGATCACCTTGGAATCTTTCATGCCGGCGAGATGCTGAATGGCGCCCGAGATGCCAACCGCAATATAAAGATCGGGGGCCACGACCTTGCCGGTCTGGCCGACCTGATAGTCGTTGGGAACGAAACCAGCATCGACGGCAGCGCGCGATGCACCGACCGCGGCACCAAGCTTGTCGGCAACTTTCTCCAGCAGAGCAAAATTGGCGCCGTTCTGCATTCCGCGGCCGCCGGAAATGATGATCTTGGCGGAGGTAAGCTCCGGGCGGTCGGTCTTCGATAGATTTTCGCCCAGATAAGAGGAGAGGCCGGGGTCGGCTGGCGGCGCTACCCGCTCGACCGGCGCGGAGCCGCCTTCGCCCGTTCCCTGGAAAGCCGCGGTGCGGATGGTGAGAACCTTGGTCTTGTCGGTCGATTGTACGATCTGGATGGCGTTGCCGGCATAGATCAGCCGTTCGAAGGTGTCGGGCGAGTGAACGGCGGTGACTTCGGAGATCTGCATCACGTCGAGGAGGGCGGCTACGCGCGGAGCATAATTCTTACCGTTGGTTGTCGCGGGCGCGACGATGTGCTCATAGGCGGGTGCTAGCGACACGATAAGAGCGGCGAGAGGTTCAGCGAGGGGACGTTCGAAAAACGGCGCGTCCACATGCAGCACCTTCTTCACGCCGGCCAATCGCGCGGCGGCTGCGGCAGCGGGGCCGGCGTTGGCGCCGGCGACGAGAACATGGATTTCGAGGCCAAGTTTCGCCGCAGCGGTGAGAGCCTTGGGTGTCGCATCCTTCAGAGTGGCGTTATCGTGCTCGGCGATGAGAAGTACAGCCATGATCAGATCACTCCCGCCTCATCCTTGAGCTTCTGAACGAGCTCGCTCACGGATTTAACTTTCACCCCGGCCTGGCGCTTTGGCGGTTCGTTGGTCTTCAAAACCTTGAGGCGCGGAGACACGTCGACGCCGTAATCGGCGGGCGTTTTCTCCTCCAGAGGCTTTTTCTTAGCCTTCATGATGTTGGGCAGCGAAGCATAGCGCGGCTGATTGAGCCTGAGATCGGTGGTCATGATCAGCGGCAGCTTCACCTTGATCGTCTGCAGCCCTCCGTCGATCTCGCGCGTGACGGTGGCCTCGCTTCCGGCAATATCCAGCTTCGAGGCGAAGGTCGCCTGCGATATGCCGAGAAGGGCGGCGAGCATCTGGCCAGTCTGACTGCAATCATCGTCGATCGCCTGCTTGCCGAGGATGACGAGATCGGGCTTTTCCGCCTCGACCACGCCTTTGAGAATCTTGGCGACGGCGAGCGGCTCGACATAGGCGTCGTGCTTGACGAGAATGGCGCGATCAACGCCCATGGCGAGGGCAGTGCGCAAGGTCTCCTGAGATTGCGCCGGACCGATCGACACGGCGACCGCTTCCGTCGCCTTGCCGGATTCCTTCAGCCGCACCGCTTCCTCGACGGCGATCTCGTCGAAGGGGTTCATGGACATTTTGACATTGGCAAGCTCGACACCGCTGCCATCGGCCTTGACGCGGATCTTGACGTTGAAATCCACGACGCGCTTTACCGCGACCAGAACCTTCATGAACAGCAACTCCTCGCGGGGCGGATGTCTCCCCGAATTCGCGCCGGACCCTAGTGGGGCAGCGGGGTGGCGTCAATCTCGGTGCCGATGCCGCCACGATTATTGCGACGCCGGGTCACGGGGCCGTTCGGACAACCAGCCGCGACCTGAGGACAATGGTCAGCACGAAGCCGGTGGCAAAGCCGCCGACATGGGCCGACCAGGCCACCATGGCGGCCTCCTCAGTGGCGAGCAGCAGCATGATAATTTGAAGGGCGAACCAGCTGGCCAGCACGTAGAGGGCGGGGATTCTCAGCGGCAATCGCATGAAGAGGAGAATCCAGATGCGCGCACGCGGGTAGAGCAGCATGTAGGCGGCAAGGATGCCGCCGACGGCGCCGGAAGCGCCGATGAGGGGAGAGTCCGATGCCGGGGTGAGGAATGCGTAGAAGAGCGCGGCTCCTATGCCGCAGGCGACATAGAACAGCAGAAAGGAAATCCGGCCAAAGGCATCCTCGATATTATCGGCGAATACCCAGAGAAAAAGCATGTTGGCGACAAGATGCAGCCAGCCGGCGTGCAGGAACTGATAGGTGATGAGCGTCAGCGGCTCGGGCAGAGGATCAATCGCGGTCGGCAGATTGGAAACGAGCTCGATGGGCACAACGCCGTAAAAATAGAGGGTGGCCTGTTCGGCAGCGCCGCCCGCAGTAAGATGAGTGAAAAGAAACAACAGCGTGTTGAGAAGAATGAGAGCGCCCGTCATCCACTGAAAACGAATGACCTTGAGCGGCTGATCGTCATGAAGTGGAATGAACATGGATCAACCCTCGCGGGTCTGACCGGGAGACCATAGCACGTCGCCGACCGTCCTGGCGTTGATCCAGCGGCTGGCGACGAAGAAGTGATCAGAAAGCCGGTTCATGTAATGGAGAACGACGGGGTTGACATTCTCCGCACGGCGGGAGCTGAGCGCGACGATCAGCCGTTCGGCGCGCCGGCAAATGGTCCGGCACAGATGAAGATGGGCGGCGGCGGCATGGCCGCCGGGGAGAACGAAGGAGCGCAGCGGCTCAAGCTCTTGGTTCAGCGCATCGATCTCGGATTCAAGGCGGGAAACCTGGGCTGGAAGCAGGCGCAAGGGCGCGCGGCCATGCCGCTTCGCGGTCTCGGGCAGGCAGAGGTCGGCGCCGACGTCGAAAAGCTCGTTCTGGATGCGGGCGAGCATGGCATCGAGTGCCGCAAATTCCTTGACCGCGGTGTGGAGCCTCGCCAGGCCGACGGCGGCATTGGTTTCATCCACCGTGCCGAAGGCCTCGATGCGCAGATGCGTCTTTGATACGCGCTTGCCGGAACCGAGGGCGGTCGAGCCCCTGTCGCCGGTCCTCGTGTAGATGCGGGTGAGGGCGATCATCGGGCTCACTCCTAGAGCAGTCGGAGCCGCCAGGGAATAGGTCACTCCCGCCTTAGATGAACGGCCGGGCGGGCCCCGAGCGCCCGCCAGGAGCCGATGAGCCCGGCAAGGAGGGTGATGGTCATGGAAAGGCCGGCCGTGAGGAAGGCAGCGGCAGGGGAGAAATCGAGCGGAATTTCGAGCACATAACGCGTCAAGGCCCAGGCAGCGAGGGACCCAGCAACAATGGCGAAGAGGGACGTGGCGAGGCCGGAGACCAGGAATTCGACGGCATAGATGGCGATCAGCTGCGGCCTGGTGGCGCCGAAGGTCTTCAGCACGATCGCATCATAGGTCCTGGCCGACAGGCTCGTCGCCAGAGCGCCGGAAAGGACCAAAAGCCCGGTTGCGATCGCAACGCCGCTTGCCGCGCGCACGGCAAGCACAAGCTTGCCGAGGAGATCGCTGACCGCATCGAGGGCGTCCTTCACGCGGACGGCGGTGACAGTCGGGAAACTCCGGGCGATGCGGCCCATCAAAGCCGCCTCGCGCTCGGGGGGCAGGCTCACCGTCACCAGATTGGAGTGAGGCGCGCCCGCGAGAGCATTCGGGGAGAACACCATGACGAAATTCATGCCCAGCGAACGCCAGTCGACGAGACGCAGGCTTGCCACGGTAGCGTTGAGCTCGCGGCCGAGAACATTAACGCTCACCTGATCGCCGACGCTCAAGCCGATTGCCTTGGCCACGTCCTCGGTAAAAGAGACGAGAGGGGGACCGGCATAGTCCTTCGGCCACCAGCCTCCCGAAACGAGCCGCGAGCCTTCGGGAAGATTTTCGGCGAAGGTGAGGCCCCGATCGCCGCGCAACGCCCAGGCACCTTCAGGTGCTGCCTTCACCTCGGCGGCAGGCGTGCCCTTCACCTTGGTTATCCGTCCGCGAAGCATGGGCGCGGTGATTACCGCCTCGACAGTTTTCTCCTCACGGACGGCGGCGAGAAAGCCTTCCTGCTCGGTGCTCGCGACATCAAGAAAGAAATAAGAGGGGGCATGGGCGGGCAGGGCCGTTTGCAGCTCGCTGCGCAGCGACCGATCGAGAAGCGCGAGAGTGACGAAGAGCGTCAGCCCCAGCCCTAAGGACAGGACGATCGAGGGAAGCGGCGTGCCGGGCCGGTAAAGATTGCCGATGGCGAAGCGAAGGCCGGCATTTGCGGGCTTCGGCGCATGGCGGGCCAGAACCGTCAGCGCGCGGCCGAGCAGCAGCAGCAACAGCAAGCTGCCGGCAAGCCCGAGAATATAGAAGAGCGTCATCCAATATTCGCCGAAGGCAAGGAAGAACAGGCCGAGAAGACAAGCTGCCGAGAGTGCAAGGGTCAGCAGATCGCGGAGTGCCGGAAGGCGCTGATGAACTATCGGCGCGTTGCGGATCAGCTCGAGAGGGCCGATCTCACGGGCGCGGGCGAGAGGCCAAAGCGAGAAAACAAGCGTGGTGAGGAAACCGAACAGGGCGGCAAGGGCGAGCGGGGCGGCATAGATTCCGGTGCGCAGAGGAATGGGAAAGAGAGAACCGAACAACTCGCGGATGGCGAATGGCAGGAGAGCGCCGATGATGAGGCCGGCAAGGATGGCTGCGGATGCGGCGAGCATTACCTCCCACAGATAGGTGGAAAAGACGAGTGCCGCATCCGAACCGATCAGCCGAAGCATGGCGATCTGCCGGCGGCGCCTGCCGATGAAGGCAGCGACGGCATTGGCGATGCCGACGCCGCCGACAATGAGCGAGGTGATGCCGACGAGGGTCAAGAAAAACGTCAGGCGCTCGAGATAGCGGCTGACGCCGGGCGCTGCCTCGTTGCGGGTGCGAATGCGCCAGCCGGCATCGGGAAACTCGCGGGTGATGGCATCGGCGACGGTACGATAGGCAGAGGGATCGCGCAGCTTCAGGCGATAGCGCCATGACAGCAGACTGCCGGGCTTAACGAGGCCGGTCGAGGCGAGGGCCTCTTGGGTCATCAGCACGCGGGGGCCAAGCACGAAACCATCGGCAATGCGATCAGGCTCGCTCGTGATCGAGGCCCGCAGCTCAAACGCGGCATCGCCGATCTTCAGACCATCGCCAAGCGACAAGCCGAGACGATCCATCAGCAGCGGATCAACGGCGATGCCATGGCGTGAGCCGCGCAGCGCGAGTGCCGCATCGAGGTTTGGTGCTCCGGAGAGCCCGACTGAGCCGTACAGCGGATAATTGCTGTCGGTGGCCTTGATCTCAATGAGAGCGAAATGCTCGCCGGCAGAGGCCATGGCCCGCGAAGAAACAATTGCGCTGACCTCGCCCCAGCGGGCGATGAATTGCCGCTCGGCAGGGTTAAGGCGGCGCTGCGCGACGGTTATCTCGACATCGCCACCGAGAAGAGGCTGGCCTTCTTCTTCCAAGCCGCTGCGCACAGCTTCCGACAGCGAGCCGACCGCGGCGATCGCGGTGACACCAAGGACGATGCAAGCGAGAAGAATGCGCAGCCCGCCGAAGCCCGATCTGAGATCGCGCAAGGCAAGACGCAGGCTCAGCGGCAGTTTCAATGGCGGACCCCGCGGATGGTGCCGTCGCGAATTTCGACGATGCGGCCGCAGCGGCGGGCGAGATCGGGATCGTGTGTCACGAGCAGCAAAGTGGTGCCGGCGGTTTCGCGAAGGCTGAACAAGAGGTCGATGATGCCGTTGCCGGTCTCCTGGTCGAGATTGCCGGTTGGTTCATCGGCAAGGATGATCCGCGCCCCGGCTGCAAGCGCGCGAGCGATGGCCACACGCTGCTGCTCGCCGCCCGACATCTCGCCCGGATAATGCTGAAGGCGGTGGCGGAGGCCGACAAGGGCGAGCTTGTCCTCAGCGCGAGAAAAAGCATCGGAGGCACCCTTGAGCTCGAGCGGTATGGCGACGTTCTCGAGCGCGGTCATGGTGGGGATCAGGTGAAAGGCTTGAAAGATGATGCCGAGATTGTCACGGCGAAAACGGGTGAGGCGATCTTCGCCCATGCTCACGAGATTCTCGCCCATCACGATGACATCGCCCGAGGAGGCGCGTTCGAGCCCGGCGGCGACGAGGAGGAGCGTGGTCTTGCCGGAGCCCGAT
>Ga0126306_10001756_pt1 | contig 11766 bp, 11 predicted proteins | sample Plot27_FD_92592 | JGI IMG/M metagenome (GOLD analysis project Ga0126306, IMG submission 92592) | Serpentine soil microbial communities from UC McLaughlin Reserve, CA, USA - Plot27 | ecosystem: Environmental > Terrestrial > Soil > Grasslands | place: USA: UC McLaughlin Reserve, Lake County...
CAGTGCTTCGACGGGCTGGTCGAACGTGGCGAACCCGTGCGGGACGCGGGTGTCGAACTCGGCGGCCTCGCCGACGCCGAGGGTGATGTCCTGGTCGCCGAGCAGCAGCCGCAGCCGCCCGCTCAAGACGTAGATCCACTCGTAACCCTCGTGGGTGGCGAGGCCGAGCCCGCTGCGGCCGGGTAGGCTGCCGGGCCGATGGCGGACCGACGGGAAGAGCGCGAACGCCTGCGACAACAGCGGCTTGCGGCCGAGCGCTCAGCCGGCTCGGGCGAGCGCACCCGCCTGATCATCGGCTACGTGGTCGCCGGACTGCTCACCGTGGCTGTGATCGCCGGTCTGATCGCGGTGATCGCGAGTGGCGGCGATGACGGCGGCGGAGGCGGGGATTGCTCCGAGGCCCATATCGCTTCCGACTTCGGCAGCTTCGAGGGCCTCGAGCCCGACTGCCGCGAGGGAACGGCGCCTCCGCCCCTGCAGCAGGGTGACCTGGAGCTGGCGGCGAAGGAGGCGGGCTGCAAGCTGGAGCTGAACCGGCCCGACGAGGGCAACAACCACGTTCCCAACACGACCCCGGTCGCCTACCGCACCGATCCGCCGACCTCGGGCGATCACAACCCCAACCCCGTCGCCGACGGCGCCTACCTGACTCCGCTGCGGCCGGCCACCGACGAGGGGCTCAACGTGCGCAACCTCGTCCACTCGCTTGAGCACGGGCGCGTTCAGATCCAGTACAGCTCGGATTTGCCCGAAACCGACCAGCTCGCGCTCAAGAGCGTCTTCGACGACGACCCCGGGGGGATGCTGATGTTCCCCAACGACGAGATGCCCTACGAGGTGGCGGTTACGGCCTGGAGGAACCTGGTCGGCTGCCCCAGCTACACCGAGCCCGTGCTCGACGTCGTGCGCGACTTCCGCGACGTTTATCGCGGCCAAGGCCCCGAGCCGGTCGGGATAGTGGCGGGCTAACTGGCCCGGTAGGCGGGGAAGAAGCCGGCCGGGTCGGGTCGTCCGGCGGAGAGCTGCTGGTAGGCGTCCGCGTCGCAGACGATCTCGTGGGTGCGGAACTCCGCGGTGGCGTTGGCGTAGCCGCGCTTGAACTCCTCCAGCGAGTCCCCCGGCCGGACACCGGCGCCGAGGCTGAGCGGAAGCGAAAGCTCTGCGGCCAGCCCGATCATCGCCGAGAACAGGTTCTTCATCGGCGAATCCGGCAGCGCCTCGCGGCCGGTCCCCCCCAGGTAGTAGTGCAGGTAACCGTCGCTGACGGCGGCGATCGCACCCGCTGACGGCAGCCCGCCGTCGGTGGCGGCGAGCAGCAGCCAGGAGCGCTCGAAGGCGAGCACGGAGGCGAAGTACTGCGGCTTGAACAGGTAGCGCTCCGAGGCGCCCGTCCGCGCCATCGTCTCGCCGTAGGCGCGGACAAAGGCCTCGCGCTCGGCCTCGCCCGCCTCGGGGCCGGGGACCACCCCGACCGACCAACCCCGGCGCTCGTTTCGCCGGATCTGCTCGCGCAGACGCTTGCGCACGCCGCTAGGGCGGCTCGGGTCCGCGATCTGCACCTCGTTGCGAAGGGTGCCGCCGGCGAAACAGGCCGGCCCCCCGATCCGGTCACGGACGAAGATGCTGACCAGCTCCGTCGCGGAGAAGTCGATCGCCTCCAGCGACGGCGCTGGCTGGAGCGGCTCGCTGGCGCCGGGGTAGCCGTAGGGCGAGATCGCGTCGAGGCGGTCGGTGCCCGGGATCTGGCGCACCTGCAGCGGCAGCGCCTCGCTTCCCTGCTCGCCCTCGATCAGGAGGCTGTGGCTGGCACCTTCGGCGCGCAGGAAGGGCGGCGAGCGGAAGAACTCGCTCACCTGCGCCGCTCGTTTGCCGGCGTCGGCGAGCAGGGTGGCGCGCGCCGCGCTCGCCACCTACTCCTCGGGCGACCCCGGGGCGTCCTCGGGGAAGCCGCCCCAGATCTCGACGTCGATCAGCTCATCGCCGTGGCGGACGTGGCGGCGGAGGATCCCCTCGCGCTGCCAGCCGTTGGAGATCACCGCCTTCTTCGCCGCCTCATTGGTGACCGGGATCCGCCCATAGACCTTGTGGGCGCCGAACTCCTCGTAGGCGATGGCGTTGGTCAAGCGCTCGGCCTCGCGTCCGACCCCCTTGCCGACCACCCGCTCGTCGGCGACGATCGCCCCCAGCTCCGGCGCGGTCTGGCGGCCGAGCCCGTACAGGGCCGTGTAGCCGACCGGCTCCTCGATCCCCTCGTAGACGACCGCCCACTTGCGGTCCTCCCCGGAGTCGTCCATCGCCCGCTCCACCCAGGCCCTGGCGTCCTCCTCGCTGAACCTCTCGCGCTGCTCGAGCAGGTTCGCAGTTGCCTGGGGCGAGTTGAACCAGCGGTGGACCGCAGGCCAATCCGCGGGCCGAAAGCGACGGAGCGACACGCCTCTAGCCATCGCGGCCACCATATTCGGAGCGCTCGCGCTCGGCCGCTTGGCGCAGTGGCGAGTCGGCCGCCGAACCCGCATAGGGGTCGCGCGCCGTATCGCTGGCTCCGCGCAGGAGCGCCAGCGGCGTCCTCGCGAGGATCTTCAGGTCAAGCGGGAGCGAGCGGTGTTCGACGTACCAGACGTCGAGCTCGATCCGCTCCTCCCAGGGGATGCCGGCGCGGCCGTTGATCTGGGCCCAGCCGGTGACGCCCGGGCGCAGCTCCAACCGCCGGCGCTGGCGCTCGGTGTAGAGCTCGACCTGGGCGGGGAGGGTCGCGCGCGGGCCGACGATCGCCATCTCGCCGCGCAGCACGTTGACCAGGTTGGGGAGCTCGTCGAGGGCGAACCGGCGGATCAGCCGCCCGGACCGGGTGACCCGCGGATCGCCGGCGACCACGGCTGTGCCGACCCCGGCCGGATCGGAGCCCCGGACCATCGTCCGCAGCTTGAACAGGTCGAACACCTGGCCCCCCTTGCCCACCCGGCGCTGGCGGTAGACAACCGGGCCAGGCGAGTCGAGCTTGATCGCGATCGCGCAGAGCAGCAGAAGCGGCGAGACGCCGATCAGCCCGAGCGCCGCGATGGCGACGTCGGCCGCTCGCGGCAGCCCACCCGGTCTCACCGGGTTCCCTCGACCTTCTCCCAGCCGATCGGCACCCTGCTCGCGCGGAGGCGATCCCAGAACCCGGCCGCGATCGAGGCAGTCACGGTCAGGTAGTAGTAGGCGAGGCGCAACGGCCGAAGCGGGACGAAGCGCCCGAGCGCCGCGGCGGCGAGCAGCGCCAGCTGAGCTGCAAGCGTCACCCGATAGACCGTGCCCTCCCCCAGCAGCGCCAGGTTGAGGCCGAGGGCCGCCAGGTGCAGCCAGGGGGTGAGGTAGCGGAGCAGACGGTGCGAGATCACCTCGAACAGGTAGGCGGGCGGGTAGCCGCGCGGGCGGAGCATGCCGTAGCGCAGCATCGCGTCCCAGAGGCCCCACATCATCCGCCGCTTGCGCTTGAACTCCCCCTCCACGGTCGGCGCCATCTTCTCCTCGGCCAGGGCGGAGGGCTCGTAGACCGCCCGCCAGCCGCGCTTGGTCAGCTCGAAGGGAAAGGAGAGGTCCTGGCCGCGATCGGGCTCCAGCTCCAGGTAGGCCTCGGCGCGCACGGCGTAGATCGCTCCGTTTCCGGCGGTGACGCCGGCCAGCAGCGACTCCATCCCCCGCACCGCCATCTCGTAGCGCCAGTAGAGGCCCTCCTCGTTCCCCCCCTCGCCACCCGCGAAGCGGACCTGGCCGCAGACGTAGCCGACGCTCGGGTCTGCGAATCGCGCCACGAGCCGGCGCAGGGCCTCCCGGCGCCAACGGCTGTTCGCGTCCGAGAAGGCGAGCAGCTCACCCGTGGCCCGGCGCGCGGCGGCGTTCAGCGCCGCCACCTTGCCGCCCCGGGGCAGATCCAGGACCAGATCGGCGCCGGCTCGGCGGGCGAGCTCGACGGTGCGATCGCCGGAGCCGTCGGAGGCGACGATCAGCTGCAGGCGCTCGCGCGGGTAGTCGAGCGCGAGCGCGTCGGCGAGCTTCGCCTCGATCACCGCCTCCTCGTCGTAGGCAGGCACGATCAGGCTGACGAGTGGCAGCGCGGCTGGGGTCTGGGGCGTCGCGGGCTCGCGGCGAAAGCGGCTGAGCAGCCACAGCACCAGCGGATAGCCGAGGTGGGTGTAGACGATCAGGCCCAGACACAGCCAGAAGAGGATCTCGAGCGCGAGCATTGACGGATTATCCGAGCAGGCGCTCGTAGAGGGCGAGCGTGCGGCGCCCGATCAGATCCCACGAGTAGGGACCCATTGCCGCCTCTCTCGCGGCCCGAGCCAGCCGCTCGCGCTCGGCCGGATCGGCCAGGAGCTCGGACAGGGCCTGGGCGAGCGCCTCAGCGTCCCCCACCTGCACCAGGCGCGCGGCACCGTGGCTCGCGAGCTCTGGGAAGCCGCCGGCGTCGCTGAGCACGAGCGGCCGGCCAAAGGCAAGCGCGGTGTAGAGGACGCCCGACTGCTCGATCTCGAGGTAGGGGAGCACGACCAGATCGGCGCGGCGCATCAACGGCGGGATCTCGGCGTCCTCCACGTAGCGCTCGAGGAAGCGGACCCGCCCCGGCGCCCCCCGGGCCAGCTCGTGCAGCGGCTCGGTCGGCAGCATCGGGCGCCCGACAATCCAGAGCTCCGCCCCCTGCAGCCGCCGAAAGGCCTCGAGCAGGACCTCCGTCCCCTTGTAGGGGCGGATCAGGCCGAAGGCGAGGATCACGGGCCCCTCGGCGTCGCGCAACTCGGCGGGCAGCGGCATCTCCTCGGGCAGTCGCGTGAGGTGGTCGAGCGCGCCATGCGGGATCACGGCGAGGCGCTCAGGCGGGACGCCGAAGTCCGCGGCGAGGCGCTCCGCGCCGTGCTCGGTGTGGACGACCACCGCGTCCATTCGCCGGAGCAGGCGAGCGAGTGCGCGGCCGCGGCGGCTGCGGCGTTCGGGCAGCCGGGGGTGGAAGGTGAACAGCCGCGGCCGGACCGGCGCCAGCAGGGCCGCGTCGAGCCAGGGCACCGGCAGCCACTGATAGTGGACGACGTCGGCGCGGCGGGCGAGGCGGCGCTGCGCGAGCATCCCGGGTAGGTGCTCGAAGGCGCGTATGACCCTGCGAGAGCGCTCGGAGCCACTCACCGCCGCCGCCCCGGGATAGAAGAGCTCGCGCACCGCATAGCCCGGCTCGCGGGTCACCTGACCATGGGCGAAGCGGGTCGTGATCAGCTCCACCTCGGCGCCCGCGCGGGTCAGCGCCGCCGCCAGGGCGTGGTCGTAGGGCGGTGTGTAGGCGGCCGGATCGACGAGCTGGACCCGCATCGGCGAGCATTCTCGCCGTGCTGCTCTCCTACTGCGTCGTCAACACCGACGGCCGCGAGCTGCTGCTGGCCTGCCTGGAGGCGATCGAGCGAACCCGCCCCCGGGCGCTCGAGAGCGAGGTGATCGTGCTCGACAACGCCTCGAAGGACGGCTCGGTCGAGGCCGTGCGCGAGCTTGGCCGCGAGATCCGGCTGATCGAGCGCGAGCGCCGGTATGGCAAAGCCGAGAACGACACCGCCTTGCTGCAGCAGGCGAGGGGGCGCTACTGCCTGCTTCTGAACGAGGACGCGGAGCTTCAGCCGGGCGCCGCCGAGGCGCTGCTGGAGGCGCTGGAAGCCGACCGCGGGGCGGCGGTCGCCGGTGCCCAGCTGCTCTCCCCGGACGCGACTCCCCAGCCGTGCGCCTTCCGCCTGCCCGGCGCCGGGACCGCGATCGCCGGCGCCCTCCTCCTCCATCGCTGGCTGACCGTGCAGAGCAAAGGCGAGGCGAGCCGCGAGGTCGGCTGGGTGCAGTCGAGCGCCGTCCTGGTCCGCCGAGAGGCCGCCGAGCAGGTGGGCTGGCTCGACCCGGCCTTCTTCGTCTACTCCGACGAGACCGACTTCTGCAAGCGCCTCGGCGACGCCGGCTGGCGTATCCTCTGGGTGCCCGCCGCCCGTGCCGTCCACCATCACCAGCTCGGCAGCGACCTGGCGGGCGCCGATCGCCGCATCGTCGAGTTCCACCGAAACCGCGACCTCTACCTGCGCAAGCACAAGGGGCGCTTCGCGGCCTTGGCTCTGCGGCCGCTGCTCGCCTTTCCCTACCTGGTGCGCGCCCTCGTCGCGCTCATTCGTCCCGGCGAGTCGGCGGCGCGCTACCTGGCCCACGCCCGCCAGGCGCTGCTGCCGCGCCGAGGCGAGGGTATGCGCGAAGCCGAGGCGCACGCCTAGGGACGCGCGTCCTCGTCTCGCTGCTCGGCTTCGAGCGCCTCGCGGGTGAGCCGCGGGCGGGAGCCCGGAGCCCCCGCCGCCTCCGGTTGGGGCTCGCGCGGCTGCTCGCGCAAGGCTCGCAGCCGCTCCGCGATCGCGCTCGGGCGCAGCAGCTGTCGCAGGGCGGCGCCCTCCTCGGCGCTGGGGAACCCGGTGAGCCAGAGCAGGGCCGGGTAGGCGAGCCAGACGGCGGCGCGCGAGGCGAAGCCGTCGAACCCGGTGGTCGGGAGCAGCAGCTCGCCGGCCGCCACCAGCGCAGCCGCCAGCAGCGCCGCCTGCGCCAGGCGGCCCCACTCGTAGGGGACGGGGAAGAGCCGCTGGGTGAAGCCGTACATCAGCGCCAGGATCAACGCGTAGGAGAGGACCAGCGCGAGCCCCGCCCCGGCGATCCCCATCGCCGGCACCAGGGCCAGGTTGAGGCCGATGTTGGCGAGCGTCCCCAGCGCCGTCGCCGGGAAGTTGAACTCGGTGCGACCGGTGCGGCCGAGGACGACCAGCAGGACCAGATAGAGCGCGTAGAGCATCACCCCGGTGGAGACGAGGCCGATCGCCTCGTAGGAGGCGAAGAACTCGGGCGCAGCCAAGGCGCGGACGACCCAGCGCGCGAGCAGCCACATCGCCACCACCACGAAGCTGCAGACGGCGAAGAACCAGGTGACGATCACCGCGTAGGCGCGGCGGGCCTCCTCGTCGTCCCGGATCGAGTAGGCGAGCGGGGGCCAGGCGAGCTGGAAGCCCTTGACCAGGACGTTGACCGCCTGGGCGAACTTGACCGAGAGCGAGTACAGGCCAGCGTCGGCGAGCCCCGCCAGGCGCACGAGCAGCAGCCGGTCGATGAAGTTGAGCGAGTAGAGCGAGAGCTCGGCCGGCATCGTCGGCAGCCCGAAGCGGGCCATCCGCCGCAGCAGCCCGAAGTCGGGCCAGATCGCCAGTCGCCGACGGTTCGCGATCAGCAGGCCGCCCAGAAACACGGCTCCGGTCGCGTACTGGCCGAGGAGCAGCCCGCGCGCGCCCTCGTCCTCGACCACCACCAGCCAGACCGTGACCGGGATCGTCACCAGCACGTTGGCGACGGTGAAGACGAGGAAGGCGCGAGCGCGTTCGTCCAGACGGAACAGCGTCAACAGGAACTCGTACATGGTGAACACCCACAGGCCCGCGACCGCGATCCGCACCAGCCCGGGCTCGGAGCGATCGAGCAGCAGCTCGGAGATCGGCTCGGCCAGCGGCAGCGCGATCGCGATCCCGACCGTGGTCGTCCACAGAAGCGAGGCGTAACCGCTGCGTACGACCTCGGCCGGATCCTCCCCGGCCTGGTAGTAGAAGCGCAGCAGCGCCTCGATCACCCCCAGGCGGATGACGATGCTGGCCGCGATCACGGCGGTGATCAGGACCTCGGCGGCGCCGTAGTCGCTCGGGTCGAGGTAGCGCGTGTACAGCGGCAGCAGCGCGACCGCGATCAGCTTCGAGATCACGCTGGAGGCGGTGTAGGCGGCGCCCGTCGTCGCCAGCCGGCGCAGGTACCCGCTCATCGCCCGATCACCGGCCGCTTCGAAGCGGCTCTGCGGGCCGGGCGGTGGAACACGGTGCCGCGGACCCGGCCTCGCGGGCGGTCCGGTATGCGAGCGCCGAGCCAATCGCCAGCAGCGTCCAGCTGAGCGGGTCGCTGAGGTAGCTCGCGTAGCCGATCGTGTGCACGAGCAGGGCGCAGAAGGCGGCCGCGACCGCGATCCTCGCCACCTCGGGCGCGCTGGCTGCGCCTGGCCGGCCGTCCGAGGTGGGCGGCCGCGCCCGCTTTGGCGCCAGCCCCGGGGCGATCCGGCGCATGCCGCCGAACAGCGTTCGCAGCGCCATCACGAGCAGCGCCAGGTAGATGAGCACTCCGATCGCACCCTGCTCTGCCGCCACCGTGACCGGCTCGTTGTGCGAGACGGTGGTGCGTCGCGGCCCGATCTCCTCCTGCTCTTGAAAGGCGATCGGGAAGCTGGCCGAGCCATAGCCCTGCAGGGGACGGTTGGCCGCCAGCTCGAGGCCTCCTTCGATCAGCGTCGAGTGGCCGCTGGAGCGACCGGCGAGCTCGTCACGGCTCTCGTTGTTGGTGTCACCGATGAAGATCGCGCCGACGGCGGCGATCACCACCAGCGGCGCGATCACCGCCGTCCGGCGCAGGCTGAAGCGCAGCGCGCAAAGGAAGAGCAGGCCCGCGAGCAGGGCGATGAAGCTCGTCTGCGAGAAGCTGAACAAGAGCCCGACCCAGCCGAAGGCGACCGCCGCCGCCAGCCAGGCGGCGTCACGCGGCCGGCGGGCGAAGACCAGGGCGCCGCAGAGCACGACCAGGGCGAGGGCGAGGTAGCGCCCGAAGATGTTCGGGTCCCAGAAGATCGAATTCGAGCGGAAGTAGAAGTGGAAGTCGTTCGAAGCTCGTAGGGAGTCGTTCCAGAACAGCTCGCCCAGGCCCTGCTGGGCGATGGCGACGGCGGCGAAGCCGATCGCCTCGACCGCGAGCACCACCAGTGCCGCGCCCAGCAGCCGCGGCGTCCACTCGCACTCCGCCAGCAGCACGAAAAGCGCGGCGAAGGGAACGAGGAAGAAGGCGACGTTGCGGGCGGCGAACTCGACGTCGTTGGAGTAGATCGCCTGCAGCGCGTAGACGACGACGGCCGTCGCGAGCACCAGCAACAGGGCGCGGGGCACCGGCAGCTCCGCCCGGGCGTCGCGCTCGCTCGCCATCAACCCGGCGAGAACGCCGGCTGCGATCACCGCGTAGAGCGGGACCAGCAGGTTGACGCTGTCGCCGCCGAAGTCGACCGGGATCCGCAGCGCGAGGACGGCGATCGCCCCCAGTGGCAGCGCCCAGCGCCAGCGCCGCAGAGCGGCGACCAGCAGCGCGATCGTGGCGGCGCCGACGGCGAGGACGAGCGCCAGGCGCAGCGGCTCGGAGCGCAGCTCGGCCAGCTGACCGTCCCAGGCCTGGCCGACGATCACCGCCGCGGCGAGCGCCAGGGCCCCGGCCAGCGCCAGGCGCCTCTCCGGGGGCTCGGCCAGCAGCAAGCCCGCCGCGGCAGCGCCGGCGGCGGCGATCGCGCCCGCGAGCTGCAGCGCCTCGCTCACGGGCGTCGCCCCCGCGGCGCCAGCCGGATCAGCTCCCCCGCGACCGCTACCCGCTCGGCGTCGTCGAGCGAGACCCGCAGGCGGTACGGTCCTGCGGGCAACCTGCGGCCGTGATCGTCGCGGCCGTCCCAGCTGGTGCAGTGGCGCCTGTCGCCCTCGAGGGGAACCGCGGTCTCGAGCGTGCGCCGAGGGTCGCGGTCCTCCGCGTCGACGATCTCCAGGTCGACGGTGTCATCGCGGTTGAGAAAGAAGGAGATCGCGATCCCTCCACCGCGTTCGGGCGCCGGACAGAGCTTCGCCCTGGTGCTGACCGCGCTGATCACCGTGCCCTCGCTGCGGTAGCGCTGGGTCAGGGCCATCGCCCCCACCGTCCCGGCGACCAGCGCCACGAGCGCGGCGAGCGCGATCAGGAAGGCCGGTCCGCGCCCCTCGTTCAGGCGCCCTGCGCCTTGTCCTCGCCGAGCACGACCACCACCGGCGCCCCCGCCGCATCGGGACGGAACTCGTCCACGAGCGGGCTGACCTTCCGGATCTTGAGCGCGCGCGCGACCTCCGCCGCCGCCTCCTGCTGGGCGCGGCCGTCGTACATCACCTCGCTTACCTCGAGCGGGATCGAGGTGTTGAAGGAGCTGGCGTCGAAGCCCTGCTGCTTCAGCTGGCGCGCAAACTGGCCGGCGAGGCCCGTGTCGGCGGTGCTGTTGAGGACCTTGACGCTGACGTCCCCGGGCTCGATCTGGCTGCCGGTGCTCGTGCCGTCGTCGCCGCCGTCGAGCAGCCGCGTGGCGCCAAAGCCGAGGCCGCCGAGCAGCAGCACGACGCCGACCACGATCACGGCGATGGCGGAGGGGCCAGCCGAGGCAAGGCGATCGCCGCCGACGCGGCGCAGACGGCGGCCCCCGCCGCGTCGGCGCTCGAATCGCTCACGACGCTCAGCCGCCTGCCGGGCCAGCTCCGCCCGCCTGAAGGCCTCGATTTGCTCCTGAGTCGCGGTCGCCGGCGGTGCCGCCACCGCGGCCTTCTCTTGCGCGCGGGCTGCGGGAGCGGTGGCCTCCGCCTCGCCGGCCGCGGCCTCGTGGCCGTCGGCTCCCTCGACCAGGAAGCTCGCGTTCTCACGCAGGCGGCGCAGGTCGCGCGCCTGGGAGAAGTAGAGCAGCGCGAGCACGGCCAGACCGAGGAAAGCGGCCAGGCCCGCGAGAGCGCCGATATCACGGAGGAACTCCACGGGGTGCGGCGCGGGATGTTAAACGTCCCTCGTCGGCCCCGAGCGGGGCTCACGGCTAGGACTCGAGGGTGTTGGCGGCCGTCCGTCCGGCCTCGGCGCGCTCCCGAACCAGCGCCACCAGCCGCTCGGCGAGCTCCGCCTCATCGCCCGCGCGGACCAGCTCGTCCAGCCGCGCCACCGTCCCTTGCACCCACTCCGGATCGAGCGGCACCCGGCGTACCGCGCGGACGATCTTCTCGGCGGCGGTCGGCTGCGCGCGCTCATCCGAGTTGAACAGCTCCTCGTGGAGCTTCTCGCCGGGCCGCGGCCCGACCACCTCGATCGGGATCTCGACGTCCGGCTCGTAGCCGGCCAGGCGGATCATGTTGTGGGCGAGGTCGATGATGCGGACGGGCTCGCCCATCTCCAGCACGAACACCTCGCCGCGGCCTGCTCCGAGATCGCCCGCGCGGATCACGAGCTGGATCGCCTCCGGGATCGTCATGAAGTAGCGGGTCATCTCGGGATCGGTGACGGTCACCGGTCCGCCGCGCTCGATCTGGCTGCGGAAGATCGGCACCACGCTGCCCGAGGAGGCGAGCACGTTGCCGAAGCGGACGGTGATGAACCGGGTCTGTGGGTGGGCGGCCCCGGCAGCCTCGACCACCCACTCGGCCAGCGCCTTGGTCGCGCCCATCACCGTGCGCGGCTCGACCGCCTTGTCGGTCGAGATCAGCACGAAGCGCTCGCAGCCCGAGGCGGCCGCGGTCTCGGCGGTGATCCGGGTGGCGAGGGTGTTGTTGCGGACCGCCTCGAGTGGATTCCCCTCCATCAGCGGGACGTGCTTGTAGGCGGCGGCGTGGAAGACGACGTCGGGCGCGGAGCGCTGCATCACCTCCAGCATCCGCTCGGGCTCGCGGCAGTCGGCGAGCACGGATTCGATCCGTGTGAAGTGGCGCTCGTCCAGCATCTCGCGCTCGATCTGGAACAGGTTGTCCTCGGCGTGGTCGAGCATGACGAGCAGCCGCGGCTTGACCTGCGCGATCTGCCGGCAGAGCTCCGAGCCGATCGAGCCGCCCGCCCCGGTGACCAGGACTATGCGGTCGCGCAGGTACGCCCCCACGCGGTCGATCTCACGCACTATCG
>Ga0126306_10001757_pt1 | contig 11758 bp, 10 predicted proteins | sample Plot27_FD_92592 | JGI IMG/M metagenome (GOLD analysis project Ga0126306, IMG submission 92592) | Serpentine soil microbial communities from UC McLaughlin Reserve, CA, USA - Plot27 | ecosystem: Environmental > Terrestrial > Soil > Grasslands | place: USA: UC McLaughlin Reserve, Lake County...
CAAATTCACGATCCAGAAGGCGCGGAACCGATTCCAGAGTCTCCCTGATAAATTCGGCGGCTTGCTCTCTCGCGGCATGGTCGGCTATGGCAACCTGCCTGTCGTCGACGGTCCGTTCGTCGACCAGGAGCTGCGAGTCGTCGACATCGCGGATTGCAACTCTGATGTGCAAGAGATCCTGGTGACGAAGGTGATCGAGAAGATCTGGAAAATGGCCGAGCAGCAAAAGCTCGGCGTGGAGACGGTCGTCATCTTTGTCGACGAACTGAACAAATACGCGCCGGCGGGCGGGCAGGGGGGCTTGCGCGATACGCTCGTCGACATTGCCGCGCGTGGCCGGCACCTGAATGTCGTGCTCTTCGGCGCCGAGCAGTTCCGCTCGAAGGTCGACAGCGAGATTCTCGGCAATTGCGGCACCTCGTTTTACGGTCGGGTTGGCGATGAGGAATTAACCAACGCCGCCTATCGCTCGCTCTCTGAGACGACCAAGTACGAGTTGCTCGGTCTGAAAAAGGGGACGATCCTGGCCCGCCATGCGCATTTCCGGGCGCCGTTGTTCGGGACATTTCCGCTCAAGCCGACGGTTGACGGCATGGTCGCGCAACGCATCTTCAATAGCTCGAGCAACGGAATTCCTGTCGGCCACGACGGAGACGGGTTGTTCAAGTCGCTGCAGGATCTGATGGGTGACCGCGCGCCGCGCAAGCACGAGGTGCGGACGGCCGTCGACGGGCTGGGCCGGGAGCTGGTGTCACAGGTCATCGGTCAGCTCAACCAAATGTATGGGACTGGCAACCGCGATCCGCGCTCCGATCCCTGGCGGAGCGCTCAGAAATTGATCGCCAAGGCGCAGACTCGGCAGTGACTCGTCCGTTGCGGATTGCGCACCTCGCGGATACGCATCTTGGCTACTCAGCCTACGGAAAGGCTGATCCAGAGTCAGGACGGAACCAACGCGCGGTCGACATCGAAAACACCTTCTCGGCCGCGATCTCTGACATCCTCACCCGAGACGTCGATCTCGTGCTGCACGCCGGCGACGTTTTTCACCATACCCGGCCGTCCTGGTCGACGCTGACGCACTTCGTGCGCCAGATGCGGCGGTTGGAATGGGCCCGCATCCCGGTGGTGGTGATTGCGGGGAACCACGACACGCCACGGCTGCGGACGACCGGGTCAGTCTTCGGGTTGCTTGCCATGGCGCTACCGGACATCCGGTTCATCACCGCGTATGACACGGAGGAGCAATCGTTTCCGGACCTAGGAGTCATGGTCCACGGCGTGCCGCACGGCGCGTTGATCAATCCCGACCCGCCGGCTCTGCTGCACCATCCGACGTTGCGAAACATTGTCGTGACCCACGGTGTGGCTCCCGGATTCGCGACCTGGGCGGGACGCGAGGCGGGCGAGGCGGATCTGCGGGGGAACGTGCTTGACACCCGCTTCGATTATGTGGCGCTCGGCCATGTACACCTCCGTGGCAATCCGGGCACCAATGCCTGGTATAGCGGCTCGACCGAGCGGACGTCATGGGGCGATCAGGCCGCGCAACCGGGATACGCTCTGGTGACGCTCGGGGACCGTGGCGATGTGCCAATGGTCGAGTTTGTCGACGTGCCGGCGCGGCCGATGGAGACTCTCTCCCCGATCGACGGCGCCGAGCGGGCGGCGCGGGACTTGGCGGACATGATCCTGGCCCGGGCGGGGGGCTTGGGCATGCCGCACGCGATGGTGCGCGTCGAGCTGCAAAACACGCCGCGGCCGTTGTTCCGGGAGACCGAGGCGATCGTGCGCCGGGAGATCGGCAGCAGTGCCTGGCACATCCGGCTGACTGCTCCCGGCGACCTTCTCGATCCGTTGGGACGAGACGTCGTGAGTGGACTTGCGGAACTGCATCCGCTGACGCTTTTCGACGAATTTCTGCGCAAGCAGACTGATGCCGGCGTCTACGACGCGGAGTTCGCGGAGCGATTCCAGATGCGCGGGCGCGCGGCCTTAGAGGCGGCCATCCGGAAGACGCAAGAGGCCGGCATCAGTGAAGGCGCGTCATGATCCTGGCGGCACTCGAGATTGAGAACTACAAGCAATACGCCGGGTCGCACTGCATCGATTTCCCGGAGCAGGGGATGGTGGCGATAACGGGACCGAACGGCGCCGGCAAGACGACGCTTTTCGAAGCGATCGAGTGGTGCCTGTACGGGCCCCGCACCATCCCGCACGCCTCGATCCCACCGCACGGCGGCGTTGGCTCGACGCGGGTCAGTGTGACCCTGCAGGACCCGCATGACGGCCGCCGCTACGTGGTGAAGCGAACGCTGCGAAACGGGGTCTCCGCGGCGGAGGCATATTCGGAGGACGATCCAGGTCAACCGCTGGTGCAGGGTCCGCGAGACGTTTCGGACTACGTTGCGAAGCAACTCGTCGGGCTGCCACACGCCGCGTTCGTCTCGACGTTCTTCACTCGTCAGAAGGAGCTGACGTTTTTCGGTGACCGGACCCCGACCGATCGCCGGGTCGAGGTAGCGCGTCTGCTGGGGTTTCAGATCGTCCGCGACGCGCAAGAAGAAATTGGGACCGAACGCACCCAGGCGCGACAGGCGGCGCTGTCACTGAACGCCCAGTACGCGGAAGGCTCCGCGGGTCACGATTTTACGCAGGAAATTACCTCTGCCGAGGCGACACTGGACGAAGCGCGGGACCGCGAGGCGGGTGCGGCCCAGACCCTAGCCGTGGCGGAGACGGAGGCGGAACGGACGCGGTCGGCGCTCGACGCCTGGAGAAATCTGCAGGAACAGGACAACGCACTCGGTACGCGGCTGTCCGACATCGCGGGACAGACTGCAACGGCGGCGTCCCGCCGGGACGCCGCCAGCGCCGAGCTTGACCGGCTCGATCAGCGGGAGGCAGAGCGGGCGGCGCTTGTTCCGGAGGCGGACAAGGTTGGTCCCCTAGCATTTGAGGTCACGCTTCTTGACGAGCAGCGTGAGCGCGCTGAGCGATTACGATCCTGGCAAGTCATAGTGCGCGCCGCGACTGAACGGATCGACGCTATCTCACGCCGAGTCGGCCGGCTCGTCGGCGAGTGCTCGGTCGACGGCATGACACTGGACGGCTGGGGCTGGTGCGAGGAGGACAGCGCTCGTCCTGAAGCCGGGATCGAGCGCCTGCTGACGGCGGCGGCGAGCCTCGACGCGCGCGCTGCTCGCGATCGGGTCGATGCCTTGCGGACCGCGCAGGCGAATGCCAGCATCGCAGTGGAAAAGCGGGAGACCTGCGAGCGGTACCGTCGACTACTTGATGATCTGTCATCAAGCAAAGAGGCGCTCGTCGCTATCGGGGACCCAGGCGCCGCGATTGCTGCCGCCCAGGAAGCCGCCAGACGAGCTCGGGAGACCAGGGTTGCGGCTCGGGAGCAACTCGCGATATTCGGAAAGTCCAGAGAAGATGCGGTGCGGATGGCGCACGATCTGCGTGAGCGGGGGCAGGAGACAATCTGCCCAACGTGCGCTCGACCGCTCGGCGCCGACCAGGCCGTGCGACTGGCCGCTTCACTTGACAACGAGATCCAGCAGATTCTCGATGCCGAGGCCGCATTGGAACGTGATGAGCAGGCCGCATCGATCCAGGAAGAGCAGGCCGAGCGCGCCGAAGCCGAAGCACGAAAGCGGCAGGATAAGCTGGCAGTGATCGAATCCCGGCTCGCCGATGGGCTGGCAAAGATCGTAGAGGCGGACGCCGAGCACAACCGGGCGGCTGAAGCCTTCCAGAACGCACTTCGCGCCGCCTGCACGTCCGAGGCACCGACAACGGAAGAAATCGAAACCGCGCGGGTCTTCGCCGAAGGGGTGGAGCGCATTGTTGCTTCGCTCTCCCTCCTGGAGCAGCTGGGCGAGCAAGCGGTTGGGGCTCGGCAGGAGATCGCAGCCGCAGAAGCCGGAATCGCCGAGCTGGGTCCGGTCACCTACGACGCCGCGGCCCACCGGATGGCGCAGTCCGGTCTGGAGCGGGCCCGTGCCGCTGCCACGCGCATCGACCAGATCGACATGGAGCTAGCCGGCCGGGCGAAGTATGAAGCGCAACGGGATGCGGCCGTGCGCGAGCTCGCCTCCCTCACCGAGCACCGGACCCAACTCGAAGCCGAGCGACTCGCGCTCGACTTCGACGAGACACGCTTGCGTTTAGCGCAGGAGGAGGAAGCTGCCGCGCGAGGGGCGGCACGGACCGCGCGCGAGGAGGCCGCCGAGGCGCGCGACGCGCTGCGTGAGGCGCTAGCGGCGAGGGACCGGGTCGTGGCCGAGCGCGATCGGCTGGTGCGGCTCGCGGAACAGGCGGAGCGACGAGGACGGGAGGCGGACGAGCTGGATCGGATGTACCGGGAATTTGCCGAGTTCGACAAGTTCGTCGCGGATCATGTCGGTCCATTACTGGCGGAGACGACCGAGCGGCTGCTCAGCCTGGTCACTCATGGGAAATACGATCGCGTTCGCTTCGACGAGAACTACGGGATCGAGGTCTTCGACGGCGACGAGTGTTTCAAGCTGGAAGGTTTCTCCGGCGGCGAGCGCGACGTGGTGGCGCTGTGCGCGCGGCTGGCGATGTCGGAACTGGTGGGATCATCGGCGCTGCGGCCGCCGCGGTTCCTAGTGCTCGACGAGGTCTTCGGGTCGCTCGACAGCGATCGGCGGAGCCAACTACTCGAGACTCTAGGCTCGCTCGCCTATGGCGGCCATTTTCAGCAGATGTTCATCATCAGTCACGTCGACGACGTGCAGCAGTCGCCGGTGATGAACGAGGCCTGGACGATCGAGGAGCGCGCCGGGGTGAGCCATGTCGTCCGTCCAGAGTCGTTGACTCCCGTACTCGCCTGAGAGGTTGGCCTGGAGTGCGGTCTATACTCGCGGCAACTGAGATGGGGAGCCCGAGGGAGACGAGCATGGCAGCGACGGCGCCACACTTTGCCCTGGGACAGGCTCACGACGACGCCGAAGCGCGACACGGCATGGCGATCAACATGCTGCCGCTGGGCCGGGAGTGGTGGTCATGCGTCGGCAATCCGGTGACCCGCTCCGCGTTGGAGGCGTACGGTGTGACGTGCCTCGAGGTCGAGGCCGGTGAGCTAATGAAGGGCTCTGGGTCGGTGCACTGCATGACAGGCGTCATCCATGGCTTCAAGGAATTGGCCTGAGCATGGACGTAAGGCAGGGGATTGCCGCCCGATTCACCTGGCATCCTGAGTACGCCGGGCGCCTGCTGCTCGATGTACGCGAGGAGCTGGTGCGCGAGATTGCCGCCGACCAACGCGCATACGCGCTGGCGATGGAGGCGGCCGAATCCCGCGAGGAGGATGCGCTCGTCTCGGTACTTCGCCTCGAGAAGCGCTGGAGTGACTACGACCTCAATTGGGCCGAGACCGATCCCGGTCAGCTGGCGGATCGCATCCTGGAATGGGAGTGGCAGCGCGAGCAACGGCACGAGCTCTTTCCCTTCTCAGAGATGCGGGAGCCAGTGCCGCAGCAGGCTGTGCCCCCGACCCAGGCGTCGTGGCTCGATTGGTTACGAAAACTCTTTGGCCGTGCGGGCGCCCAGGAGTGATACCAAACCCAAGTGATCGCAGCCCTCACCCCCTCACCTCCTCTATCGTCGAGCCCCTAGAGGGGGAACGGCCGCCGGTAATTCTGTGGGGCGATACTGCTTGGGGACGCTCGTGCGTTGATGAAGGGTGGGGAACGCCTCGCCGTGCTGTCGGCGCTGTTGATCTCGAACGTCGCGAACGTACGTCACGGCTCATCGGCAGGGCTGCTTGACGGGACAATTGAATTGATTGCAGTGGACATGACAGCAGCGGGCAAAGGGCAGACGTCGGAGCGGCTCTTGGTCGCCTATCTGCTGACGCCGGCGTGACTCAACGTCCTGTCGAACCCAGATCGTGGCGAACGGCAATATTGTTTGCCGTGACCGCGCTGATCGCCTGCCTCTTGCTCGGTGGGGCGTTTGTTGTTGCCAGTCTCTCCGCAGCGGGCATGGAGGAGGTGGGCAACGGTGACGAGCTGGCCAGCGGGACTCCGGTCGCTGCTGAGGCTGAGGCGCAAGATCCGCTCGACAGCGTCCCTTCGCAGGGAACACCGATTGCTGGAGACCCACTCGACGGTGACCCGCTCGATGGCCCGGTGGCCGACGGCGACCCCAACTCACCGGTGGACCAGACGCAACTGGAGATTGTGCGTAGCGCGCGGCCTCCTGATGAGCCCGCGACCGTGGTCGCCTACGACGACGACCCTCAGACCGTGTGGATGCCGCAAGCCGATGAAGACGAGAGCTGGCTCTGGCTCGATCTGGGTCTGGAGAGGCGCCTGCGCGAGGTGCGCTGGCTAGCCCAAGGAACGGGCAGCGTCGAGATCGCGGTTTCGAGCGATCGCGAGCGATGGCGTGACGTCGGCCGTGTCGAGGTCGGCCGCGGCTGGCAGGGCGTCGAGCTGCGTGATGATGCGCGCTACGTGCGGTTGGCGCTGCTCCCAACTAATGACGGTGGCGAGCTTCCGGCGATTGCCGAGGCGGCCGTCTACGGATCCGACCGAAGACCGAACACTTCATTGGAACAGTCGGCCGTCGACAGCCGCCAACGGGTTCGGGGCCGGAAGTCGCGTGGCAACATGCAATCGGTTTCCGAGCAGAAAGCCAAGAGCAACGACTCGCCAAGTGGTGACGAGGGGCAAAAGGAGTCCCGTTCCGGTGGTCGGCTTCGGATCTCGGCGGAACCGGGAGAAACCCGCTGCAGTGGCGACCGTGAGCGATGCGAGGCGCGACAGGGGGAAGTCTCGGTCGAGGACGACTGTGAGCGCGAAGGAACGTGCACGATCGACATACGTGCCGACGGTGGGACGGCGGTTTGCGACGCCAGCGGCGGCGATGAGACGAAAGCGGGCGAGGGCGAGGGGCGGCGCGGCGGCAAGGGAGGCCGCTGTGAGGCGGTCGCGAACGGCGGAGCGGTCGCTATCGCCGATGTCAATCCGTAACTACCCATCACCCATTACCTATCATCCTTCCCCGGCATTTCCCGACGTAGCGGAGGATGAAGAAGGCTACGGCGGCGATGGCGAGGTACTGTAGCCAGCCAACGTAGTCCTCAACTTGGCGCCAGTTTTCGCCGAGAGCTCAGCCCAATGAGACAAGCGCGCGGTTCCAAAGTGCGCTGCCGAAACCGGTCAGGAGAAATTGGCCGATGTGCCTCCGCCGGTAGCCAGCAGGGAATCGAGACCACCGACCGCACCATGGGGACGAGACGACCGATGAAGTCGGCGACCGGGCCGTGGCGATCGATCCGGCTCTTCGATCCGGAGAGGTCGTCCGGAGTGAGCGGGGGCAAGTGCCCATAGCGTCGAACAACCGCCTACGCCCCTTTGACCGGCCGCCATGCCGATGCCGTAAAGCAGCAATGCACCGAGCAGCGATGCCAACGTGGCGGCGATGAAAACGAGCGGGAAAGAGAAGCGGTTCTGCCCGGTGAGGAAGCCGGCCAGCGACAGGATGAGCTCGGTTAGGATCGGCGGGAAGATGCTCTCGGCAGTGCCACCGCAATGCACGTCAGCCACATAGAGCGCGACGGCGAGCGAGACTAGCTTGGACGGCATCCGTCAGATGATCCCACGGCTTCGCGATATGTGTTGCGGGTCGTCGGTGCAGAGCGCGAAGGCGCCGAGGTCCGCGACGCGCCGCGCTTCCCGTGGGTCGTTGACGGTCCAGACCACGGCACGGAGACCGGCGTCGTGGAGTCTGGCCGCGGTCTCGGCAGTGTAAGCGCCCGTGAAGAGCGAGACGGTAGGGGAAGTAAGCTCGGCAGCAATGGCGATCAAGTCGTCGCAAACGCGCTCGGCGAGTGGCCAGACCTCGGCGACCGGGTCCAGCCGGCGCACGGTGCGCAGGGTATCCCAGGCGAATGACGAGATGGCCCATGTGACAGTGGGATGTTGAGCAAGCACGTCCAGCACCACGCGCTCGATGCCGATCGCTTTGATCTCGACGTCCAGAAGCGCGGCATCGCCGACCAACGCGAGGACTTCGGCGAGTGTCGGCACGCGCTCGCCGTCGCCCGCATCGAACGTCTGGACCCGCGCCAGCGGGATATCGTCGACATAGCCGGCGCCATCGGTCGTTCGCCCGACGTCTCGATCATGAATGATCACCGGGATGCCGTCGGCCGTTGCGTGGACGTCGAACTCGATGCCGTCGACGCCGATAGCGAGCGCTTGCCGGAATGCGCGGAGCGTGTTCTCGGGATGAATCGCCGACGCTCCGCGGTGGGCATAGATACGCGTCATCGGACTTCGCTATCGCCAGTATGGTGCAGGCACATCGATTCCGATGCGATTCGCGAGCAACCCCGTGAGGACACTCCCTGCATCCATCATCTCGCCGGCAATCCTCTCATCAATGGCCTAAGTCCAACATTGACACGAATCGTGTCAATGTTTATAATGCCTCCAGCATAGATATACCAGGAGGGGTGCCATGAGCGACTCAGGCTGTGAGCCGGTCTTCATCATTAGCGTGGCGGCGCGCCTGTTGGAGATGCATCCACAGACGTTACGCAAGTATGAGCGCGAAGGGCTGATCGCCCCGTCTCGCACGACCGGCAATCTTCGACTCTACTCAGATGATGATCTGGAGCGACTGCGCCAGGTGAAGTACCTGGTCGGCGAGCGAGGCCTCAATCTGGCCGGGGTGCAATTGGTGCTCGAGCTGACCCGTCACCTGCGAGCCGTGCAGAGGCGGCTAGGTGAAGAGATGGATTCTCGGGACGACACGGCGCTGGAGCGAGTGCAAGCCGACCTCAATGAGCTGATGGCCCACCTGGGAGCCGGGGAGACCGCGCCAGGCTGGCGCGGCTAATGCGTGATCGCGAGCAGCGGGCTGATGCTGCGTCCTGATGGTTGGGCGACAGCATCCAGCGCTCAGACTCACGGCATTCTGAATGTGAACTAGAGAGTGCAATTGCATTGGAGTGAGGCGCGGTTGAGCGCCTACGCAGAGGGATATTGGCATGGCAAGCACAACGAAATTTACGGAGAAAGCGCAAGAGGCGATCCTCAACGCGCAACGCGAAACTGAATCGCGCAACATCTCGCAATTCGAGCCGATTGCGCTGCTTCTCGCTCTACTCGATCAGTCAGACGGCCTGGTTCCCGAGGTCCTGAGGAAGCTGGGCGTCGATCCGGCTGTCGTGCGTAGGGATGTGGCAACCGAATTCGAGGGACTATCGAAGCTCTCGTACGCCGCGCAACCATCTCCCAGCAACAGTCTGCGCAAGGTGCTGCAGAAGGCCGAGGACGAAGCGAAGCGGATGGGTGACGAGTACGTCAGCGCCGAGCATCTGCTGCTCGGCATCCTGGATTCGCTCGACACCGGAGCCGCGAAGCTTCTGGCGCGATTCGGCATGACGAAAGATCGTGTTTACGAGGCTCTCACCCAGATTCGTGGAGGGCAGCGCGTGACCGACCCCAATCCAGAGGACAAGTACCAGGCGCTTGAAAAGTACGGGCGCGACCTGACGGAGCTGGCGCGACAAGGCAAGCTCGATCCGGTCATTGGTCGTGACGAAGAAATCCGGCGAGTGATGCAGGTCCTTTCGCGGCGGACGAAGAACAATCCGGTGCTGATTGGCGAGCCCGGTGTGGGCAAGACGGCGATCGCGGAGGGTCTGGCGCAGCGCATCGTGCGCGGTGACGTGCCGGAGGACCTCAAGGACAAGCAGGTGGTCGCCCTCGATCTGGGCGCCCTGATCGCGGGCGCGAAATTCCGGGGCGAGTTCGAGGAGCGGCTGAAAGCGGTCCTCAAGGAAATCACCGACGCCGCCGGGAAGATCATCCTCTTCATCGACGAGCTACACACCGTCGTCGGCGCCGGGGCGGCCGAAGGGTCGATGGACGCCTCGAACATGCTGAAGCCGATGCTGGCCAGGGGCGAGTTGCGGACCATCGGCGCTACGACGCTGGACGAGTACCGCAAGCACATCGAGAAAGATCCCGCGTTGGAGCGTCGCTTCCAGCCGGTCTTCGTGGGCGAGCCGAGCGTGGAGGACACCATCTCGATCCTGCGCGGTCTGCGCGATCGGTACGAGACGCACCACAAGGTGCGAATTCTCGATTCGGCGCTGGTGGCCGCCGCTATCCTCTCCAACCGCTACATCACCGACCGCTTCCTACCGGACAAGGCGATCGACCTCGTCGACGAGGCGGCCTCCAAATTGCGGATGGAGATGACGTCGCTGCCGGTGGAACTGGATGAGACCGAGCGCCGGATCATGCAGTTGGAGATCGAGCGCGAGGCGCTGCGCAAGGAGAAAGACCCAGCATCGCGGGAGCGACTCGAGAATCTCGAGAGGGAGCTTGCGGATCTGAAAGAGAAGCGAGACGCCTTGCGCTCCCGCTGGGAGGGCGAGCGCGAGACGCTGCAGACGATCGCCGACCTGCGGTCTCAGATCGACCAGACCAAAGTCGAGATCGAGCAGGCCAGCCGCGCCTACGACCTGAACCGTGCCGCCGAATTGCAGTACGGCACCCTGGTGCAGCTGGAGCAGCAACTGCGGGAGGCGGAGCAGCAGGAAGCGGCGGCGCAAGACGGGCGACTTCTGAAAGAGGAGGTCGACGCCGAGGACATCGCCGAGATCGTCTCCCGCTGGACGGGCATCCCGGTCAGCCGCCTGGTCGAAGGCGAGATCGAGAAGCTGATGAAGATGGAGGACCGGCTGCACGAGCGCGTGATCGGGCAGGATGAGGCGATCACGGCCGTGGCCAACGCCATCCGCCGCTCCCGCGCCGGACTCTCCGACCCGAACCGCCCGCTGGGCAGTTTCATCTTCCTCGGCCCGACCGGCGTGGGCAAGACTGAGTTGGCGCGGGCCCTGGCGCAGTTCCTTTTTGACGACGATCAGGCGATCGTGCGCATCGACATGTCCGAGTACATGGAGCCGCACTCCGTCAGCCGCCTCATCGGGGCTCCTCCCGGCTACGTCGGATACGAGGAGGGCGGACAGCTGACCGAGGCGGTGCGCCGCCGCCCCTACAGCGTCATCCTGCTGGACGAGATCGAAAAGGCGCACCCGGACGTGTTCAACGTGCTCCTGCAGATTCTAGACGATGGTCGCCTCACCGACGGTCAGGGCCGGACGGTCGATTTCAAGAACGCCGTGATCATCATGACCTCGAACCTCGGCTCCAACTACATCATGAACCTGGGTGCGGAGGACGAGGAGGAGATGCGGAGGCGGGTCATGGACGCGCTGCGGAGCAACTTCCGACCCGAGTTCCTGAATCGGATCGACGAGGTCATCATCTTCAAGCCGCTTTCCGAGGACCAAATCGGCGAGATTGTGGAGATTCAGCTCAACGAGGTCAATAATCGCCTTGGGGATCGCCACATCCACCTGGAGGTCACGCCAGCGGCACGGAAATGGCTCGCCGAGCGCGGTTTCGAGCCAGCCTTCGGGGCGCGGCCGCTGAAGCGGCTCATCCAGCGCGAGGTGCTCGATCGGCTGGCGCGGCTCGTCCTCAGCGGCGACTTGCGGGACGGCGAAACCGTGGTCATCGACGCCGACGGCAACGACTTGCAATTCGGCACGGAGCGGAGCGAGGTCGCGGCGGTGGCGTGAGGCTAGAACGCCTCCTCAGCCGGGCTCCTGTTTTCCCTCGCGAGGGAAGACGGGAGCCCGGCTATACTTGGCAGCAGTTTGGGACCGGTGCCAAGCGGAAGGTCACGCAAGATG
>Ga0126306_10001759_pt1 | contig 11747 bp, 11 predicted proteins | sample Plot27_FD_92592 | JGI IMG/M metagenome (GOLD analysis project Ga0126306, IMG submission 92592) | Serpentine soil microbial communities from UC McLaughlin Reserve, CA, USA - Plot27 | ecosystem: Environmental > Terrestrial > Soil > Grasslands | place: USA: UC McLaughlin Reserve, Lake County...
CTTCACCTCGACGCCTGAGTGCGACGCCTCGAACTTGTTGCTCGCGGCCTTCACCGCGCCTTCCCAGTTCTGCTGCGCGTCCACCTGCAGCCAGACGCGGAGCGTGGTCGCCTGTGCCGCGCTAGGTGACGCCAGGCGCGCGGGCATTGCGCTCGCCGCCGCAGCGCCGAGCGTAAGAGCTGCGCAGACCGCGGCGGCTGCGACGACTCGTAGTCTCATCGATGCCTCCTCCCAGGGGCGGCGCGACGGGCGCGCCTCTCGACTAATTGGTAAAGACCACTTGCTTGCGTGCGGAGGCTCGCATACAAGACCAGTGGTTGTCAAGTGGTTAGCTAAGCGAAGTTTCGGGCCGGAATGGTCTTGACCAAGCCGCGCTACAGCGCGAGAGTGACCTTGCTCAGTCCGACCGGCCGATCGGGGTCGAGCCCCTTCGCCCGCGCGAGGGCCCAGGCCAGGAGCTGGCCCGGGACCACCGACAGCAGGGGTGTCAGCAGGCCCACCGGGGGAGCCGGCACGGAGAGCACGTGTGCGGCGCCTTCCAGCTCGGCCGCGGCCGTGCCGCTCGCGATCAGCGTCGCGCCGACCCCGCGGACCCGCGCGGCCGCCTCGCGGACTGCGCCGAGGCTGGCGTCGTCCGAGGCGATCGCCCAGACCGGGAATAGCCCGTCGAGGGCGGCGACGGGGCCGTGCGCGAGGTCCGTGGCGGTCAGCGGCTCGGCCGCCACACGGCAGGTCTCGAGCAGCTTCAGCGAGATCTCGCGCGCGGTCGCGAACTCCGGTCCGCGACCGATCACGAACATCCGCCCCGTGAAGGCGAGCGTCATGGCCAGCTCCGAGACCTGCGGTTCCAGCTCGGGCAGCACTTCGCGCATGAGGTCCGCGGTCGCCTGGATCCCGGCCGCGATCCGGCGCCCGTCCTCCGTCGCGCTGCCCGCGAGGAGGGCTAGGGCGGCGACCTGCGTCGTGTAGGTCTTGGTCGCCGCTACGGCGTGCTCGGCGCCGGCGGCGAGCGGCAGCACGGCCTCGCAGACTTCGGCGAGGACAGAGTCGCCGTCGTTCGTGAGCGCGATCGTCAGGGCGCCCTGCGCACGGGCCCGCTCGGCGTACTCGACGACGTCGGGGGTTCGGCCGGACTGCGACAGCGCGATCACACACGAATGGGAGAGGTCGAGCTCGGCGCCGTAGTAGACGGAGAGCGAGATCGAGTCGCGCAGCGCGGTCCAGCCGGACAGGAGTCCGAACGCGTAGACGGCGTACGAGGCGGCGTTGTCGGACGAGCCGTGGCCGACGAGCCGCACGGTGGCAGGCCGGCGCATCCGCATGCGGCGCGCGACGTCCTCGTAATCGGAGGCGTAGCCGAGTAAGCGCTCGAGCGCCGCGGGCTGCTCCCGGATCTCGCCGAGGAGCTGGGCACCCACGGCCGGAGCGGTCACCGCGGGCCGCGCCCGTCCCGCGGCTGGAAGACCGGCGCGGTCCCGCCGCGCTCGCGGCGGTTGAGCTCGGTGACGAGGCGGTAGCGGTCGCCCCGGTAGATGGAGCGGACGAACTCGACGATCTCCCCCTTCTGCGAGCGCGTCGTCCGCTCGAACAGGAACGCCGGCGAATGGAGCGGCACCTCGAGAGCGCCCGACTCCTCCTCGTTGGTCACCGTCGGCTCGATCGTCTGGATGCCGCCGACGATCTCGATCCCGTAGCGCTCGGAGAGCAGCTCGTAGAACGAACGCTCCTCGAGGTCCTTCGGCGTCATGCCAGGCACGCGCGATTCGGCCACGTGCAGGGTCTCGATCGCCATCGACTCCCCGTCGGCGAGGCGCAGCCGCTTCGCGACGACGATCGGCTCGGACGGCGAGACGTGGAGGCAGCGGCCGAGGTAGGCCCCGGCGAGCGTGGTCGTGAGCGACATCGTCTTGCTCGCCGGCCGCATGCCGCGCCGGCGCATCTCCTCGCTGAACGAGGTCATCGTCAGCTCCTGCGCGATCTTCGGCTCGCGGACGAACGTGCCGCTCCCGCGCCGGCGGTCGAGCAGCCCTTCGCGCACGAGCTCGTCGAGCGCGGCCCTGACCGTGAGGCGCGAGACGCCCAGATCGACGCTCAGCTGCCGCTCGGAAGGAATCGCGTTGCCGACGCCCAACTGCTCGATCAGGTCGACCACGCGATCGCGGGTTTGACTCTGCTTCGTCGCTCGCTGGGCAGTACTCACGTCCTCGCGATCGTAGCCTGGCTCCGGCAACTGGTCAATACCAGTCGTTGTGTTTCGCCCGGACCGGTACTAAACTAGCCCGCGATGACTTTGGAGGCCCGCGTGGACGACCCGGTCACCGAGCGCAGGATCGAGGCGGACTCCGACCTCGACCTCCGCGGCACGCTCGAGCTCGTGGAGCTCGTCAACGACGCCGACGCCACGGTCGCCGCCGCCGTCCGAGCAGCGTCCGCCCCGCTCGCCGAGGCGGTCGACGCGATCGTCGAGCGGCTCGTGCGCGGAGGCCGGCTCGTCTACGTCGGCGCCGGCACTTCGGGACGGCTCGCCGCGGTCGATGCCGCCGAATGTCCGTCGACGTTCGGCGTCGACTCCGAGCGGGTCGTCGCCGTCGTGGCGCTCGAGGAAGGTCATGAGGACGACGCCGGCGCGGGCTCGGCCGCGCTCGCGTCCGCCCGCATCGGCGCCGACGACGCCGTCGTCGCGCTCTCGGCCAGCGGCCGGACGCCCTGGGTGCTCGGCGCGGTCGAGAGCGCCCTCGCGGCGGGAGCGCTGACCGTCGGCGTCGCGTGTGCCGCCGACTCCCCGCTGGCGGCGACGGTCGACCACCCGGTCACGGTGATCGTCGGGCCCGAGGTGATCGCCGGCTCCACGCGCATGAAGGCCGGCACGGCGCAGAAGCTCGTCCTCAACACAATCTCGACGATCGCGATGGTGCGCCTCGGGAAGACCTTCGGGAACCTGATGGTCGCCGTAGCGGCACTCAACGAGAAGCAACGGGCGCGGGCGCGGCGAACGGTCGAGCTCGCAACGGGAGCTGCAGAGGCGGACGTCGACGCCGCACTCGACGCCGCGGACGGCGATGCGCGGGTCGCGATCGTGTCCCTGCTCGCGGGTGTCGACGCAGCCGACGCGCGCAGCCGTCTCGAACGCAACGGCGGCGTCGTCCGGCGGAGCCTGGAGCGCCCGTGAGGCTCGGCGTCGAGGCCGCGCTCGTCGACGGTGCGCTCGTCCCGGGCGACGTCGAGCTCGTGGACGGCGTCGTCGGCGAGGTCGCGCTCGGCCGCGCCGGGAAGGGCATCGCCGTCCCCGGCTTCGTCGACCTCCAGGTGAACGGCTTCGGCGGCGTCGACTTCTCCTCGACCGACGCGAACGGCTACCGCCGCGCCGGCGAGGCGCTCGTGGCGACGGGCGTGACGGCGTTCCAGCCGACGCTCATCACCGCACCTGAGGAGAACCTCGTCGCGGCGCTGGCCGAGATCCCCGAGGACGGGATCGGCCCCCGTGTGCTCGGCGCCCACCTCGAAGGGCCCTTCATCTCGCCGCACGCGCTCGGCGCGCACCCGGCGTCGGCGCGGCGGGATCCGGACCGGCAGCTGCTCGAGCGCCTGCTCGCGGCCGGCCGTGTGGCGCACGTGACGCTGGCCTCCGAGCGTCCGGGCGCGCTCGAACTGATTGACCTCCTGTGCGAACGGGGCATCGTCGTCTCGCTCGGCCACTCGAACGCGACCGCGTCCGAGGCGCACGCCGGGTTCGACCGGGGGGCGCGGACTGTCGCGCACCTTTTCAACGCGATGCGCCCGTTCGGCCACCGTGACCCGGGGCTCGCCGGCGTCGCGCTCGCCCGCGAGGACGTCGTCGTGCAACTGATCCTCGACGGCCACCACGTCGCGGACGAGGTGGCGCAGATCGTCTGGCGCGCGGCTCCCGGGCGAGTAGCGCTCGTGACTGACGCGATCGAGGCGGCCGGGATCGGCGACGGCCGGTACCGGCTCGGCAGCGTCAACGTCGTGGTCAAGGACGGCGCCGTCCGGCGCCCCGACGGGGTGCTTGCCGGCAGCGTCGTGACGATGCTCGAATCCGTGCGGAACCTGCACGCCCTCGGCGCGCCGTTGGCCGACGCGCTCGCCGCGGCCTCGTCCGTGCCCGCGCGGCTGACCGGCCGGGGGCTGGGACGCCTCGAGCCGGGCGGGCCGGCGGACGTCCTGATCCTCGACGACCGCCTCGAGCTCCGCGGCGTCTTCGTCGGCGGCAAGGAGCGGGTGGCGGCGTGATCACCGTCGAGCGGGTCACGAAGCGGTTCGCGAGCGGTTTCGTCGCCGTCGACGACGTCTCGATCGAGATCGAGAAGGGCGAGTTCATGGTCCTCGTCGGCCCTTCGGGCTGCGGGAAGACCTCGCTCCTGCGTCTGATCGCCGGCCTGGAAGAGGCGACCGCGGGACGCATCCTCATCGACGACCGCGACGTCACCGACCTCGCCCCGCGCAAGCGCGATGTCGCGATGGTGTTCCAGAGCTACGCGCTCTACCCGCACATGAGCGTGCGCCAGAACCTCGGCTACGGGCTGAAGGTGCGGCGGACCGCGAAGGCGGACGTGCGCCGTCGCGTAGAGGAGGTCGCGCGGATGCTCCGCCTGGAGGACCTGCTCGACCGTCGTCCCGCGCAGCTCTCGGGCGGCCAGCGCCAGCGGGTCGCGATGGGGCGGGCGGTGATCCGCGAGCCGAAGGCGTTCCTGATGGACGAGCCGCTCTCCAACCTCGACGCCAAGCTCCGGGTCAGCATGCGCGCCGAGCTCTCCGCGCTGCACGCGCGCCTCGGCACGACGACGATCTACGTGACGCACGATCAGGTCGAGGCGATGACGTTGGGTCAGCGGGTCGCGGTCATGCGCGACGGCCGCATCCAGCAGGTGGACACGCCGCAGGGCCTCTACCGCTCGCCGAGGAACCTCTTCGTCGCGGCTTTCATCGGCTCGCCGGCGATGAACCTCGTCGAGGGTCGGATCGCAGACTCGCACATCGAGCTCGCCGGCTTCAGGCTGCCGTTCGCCGAGAACGACGAGCTGCCGCGCCGCCGCGCGATCGTCGGGGTCCGGCCGGAGGCGTTCGAGGACGCGGCTTTTGCCGACCCCGCGCTGCCTGCGATCGACGTCGAGGTCGCCGTGATCGAGGAGCTCGGGTCGGACACGCACGTGATCTTCCCCATCGACGCGCCGCCGGTGGACAGCGAGACGCTCCTCGTCCGCGAGCAGCAGGAGGAGGAGCTGACCCTGGGCGGCGACCGCGCCGTATTCAACGCGCGGGTGGACGCGCGGAGTGCCGCCGTGCCAGGCGAGACGCTCCGGCTCACGGTCGACCCCGCGCGGTTCCACTTCTTCGATCCGGAGACGGGCGCGAATCTCACACCGCGCCACGCCGAGGAGCCGGCGCCGACCGCTGTGCATTAATTCGCGGGTGGACGTCGAGGTGTCCAAGCCCCTGTTGAGAGGTGTGTTCCACCAGTGGGCGTTCTTCGCCGCGTTCACGGCGGGGATCGTCCTCGTCGCGCTCGCCGACGGAGTCCGCGAGCGCTTCGCGTCGTGGGTCTACGCCGCCGCCCTCGCTGCGATGTTCGGGATGAGCGCCATCTACCACCGCGTGGACTGGAGAACGCCGGCGCGCCGGGCCTGGGCGCGCCGACTCGACCACTCGACGATCTTCCTCTTCATCGCCGGGACCTACACGCCGTTCGCACTACTCGCGTTCGAGGGCGCCTCGGCCGCCGCGCTGCTCGCGGCCGTCTGGTGCGCCGCGTTGTTCGGGCTGGCGGTCAGCCTCTGCTGGATCGATGCGCCGAAGTGGGCTGCGACGGCGGCTTACCTCGTCGTCGGCTGGGTCGGAGCGCTCGCTACGCCACAGTTGTTCTCCAGCCTCGGCGTCGCGGCCGCAGTCCTCGTGGTGGTGGGCGGCGTCCTCTACACCGCCGGCGCCGTCGTCTACGGCCTGCGCCGGCCTGACCCGTTCCCGACCGTGTTCGGGTACCACGAGCTCTTCCACGTGCTCGTGATCGCTGCCGCGGCCGTGCAGTTCATCGCGGTCTCGCTGATCGTGGTGTGAATCAGCGGCGCGGCCCCTCGAGGAGGGACCGCAGAGTCGCCGCTAGGGCTCAGCGAGACCGAACGAGGACGGCCACGCGGCCCTGCTCGCCCGAGGCCCAGCACACGAAGCCACCGGCGCAGTCGACCGTGTCGAAGCTGCCGCTGTCGAACCGCGTCCAGGAGCGGCCCTGGTCGACGCTCACGTCGCTGCCGCTCGGACCGACCGCGATCGCGGTCGTCCCCGTCACCCAGTGCGCCCCTGACCGGTATTCGTCCGGCGCGGCGGTCACGAGCCGCCAGCTCGCGCCGCCGTCGTCCGTCAACGCGAACGCGTCGGGCGACGCGGTCGGCGCTTCGAAGTCGCCGCCCACAGCCAGGCCGTGCCGGTGGTCGCGAAACGCGAGCGCGAAGATTCCGGCCGAGGGGTCGCTGCGGATCGGCGTGTTCGCGACCGTCCAGGTGCGACCGCGATCGGTGGAGTGGAAGACCCGCGCGATCGCGCCGCCGCCGGTCGCGAACCACGCGTCACGCCCGCCCGCGGAGGTGATGCACTGCCCGCTCGCCGCGAACGCGAATTCGTTCGGCAGCGCTGGCGGCATGTCCGTCTGGACGATGCTCCACGTCCGCCCGCCGTCGCTCGTGCCGAGGATGCGGAAGCGTCCGTTCACCGGGTCGGAGAGCGCCAATCCGCGGTGCTTGTCGAAGAACGTCATGCAGTCGTAGAACGCGGCCGGGTCGGTGTTCGTGAACACGAGCTGCCAGGTGGCGCCGCCGTCGGTCGTCCGGTAGATCCGCGAGTCCGTGCCGTTGCCGATCGACAGGATCACGGCGGTGTTCGCGTCGAAGCCCTCGATGTCGCGGAACTGCAGCGTCGCGGTCCCCGGCGGCCCGACGCTCTGCCAGGTGGCGCCGGCATTCGTGGTGCGGAGGACGGTCCCGAGGCTGCCGCTCGCCCAGACGACGTCCTGGCTGACGACGGAGAGCCCGCGCAGGCGCGCGCTGGAGCTCGTCGGAGTCAGCTGCCAGGAGTACTCGTGGTTGCCGCCGGACGCGGCCATCGAGACGGTCGCGACGGCGACGAGACCGATCAGAAGCGCCAGGCGCTTCGCCATCGGCGCGGAACCTAACACTCGGCTAGCCGACGCGCGGCGCGACGCGACGCATCACGCGGTCGAGCCTCGTCCACGCCGCGTCGACCCCCTTCGTCCCTCCGGGCGGGAACCACGCGATCAGGAGGTTCCGCCGAAACACGGTCACGCCGATCCAACCGCCCGCCCGGTCCGGAACCCAGTGGATACCTCGGCCGTCCGGGCGCACGCCGTGCGTGAAGACGCGGCGCATCCGCTCCACCTTGTTCGGGTCGAGCACGAAGAGCTGGAACGTCCCGAACCGGGTCGTGCTGTACGGCTGCGTTCGCAGCGAGGCCGCGTCGCGCGTCGACGCCTCGCGGTAGGACACGAGCTGCCGGCCGGTGGCGGCGTGGAACGCCCGCTTCGCCTGCGCGACCGTGAAGTCGCGTTGACCCGCGCTCGGCGCCGACACGACGAACGCCGCCAGCGCGACGGCGAAGAGCCTCATCGTGCCGTCCACCCGCCGTCGACAGGAAGCACCGCGCCGGTCACGAACGGCGCCGTGGCCAGGTACACGACCGCCTGCGCCACGTCCTCCGGCCGTCCGAAGGTGCCGGTCAGGGGCTGGAGCTCCGGCAGGCGGGCGCGGATCCGCTCGTCCTCCTGCACGCGTCGGCTCATCGGCGTCTCGATCAGCCCGGGGCAGACGACGTTGCAGCGGATCCTCTCGGGGGCGTAGGTAACGGCCATTGCCCTGGCCAGCCCGATCTGGCCCGCCTTGGACGCGGCGTACGCGTGCGTGGCGAAGTCTTCGTCGCCGCCCACGAGGCCGAGCACAGACGAGACGACCACGATCGCGCCGCCTCCCGCCGCGCGCAGGAGCGGCACCGCGTGCTTGCAGAAGAGGAAGGTCGAGCGCAGGTTCGCGTCGAGGACCGCGTTCCAGGCCTCCTCGGTACACGCGTCGACCGGCCCGTCGTCCAGGGTTCGCCCGCTGATCCCGTGCGCGCAGGCGAGCAGGTCGAGGCGCTCGAGCGCGCCGAAGACGCCGGCTGGGTCGTCGTCGACCTCGAGGCCGGTCACCGTGAAGCCGGCGGCGTCGAGGGCCGCGGCCGTCGCCGAGCCGATGCCGCCCGCCGACCCCGTGACGACGGCAGAGGGCAACGCTCAGCCGGTGGAAGCCGGCTCGCCCTCGGTGACGACGTCGGCGAATTCGCCCGTCGACTCGTCCTTGACGATCAACTTCAGACGCCCGTCGGGCATCTGCTCCTGCTTGATCAGCGTCTTGCCGTCCCACTGCCGCCGCGCGGGCGCGATCCGCCCGACGACGCCGCCGCGCCAGTCCTCGAGCTGAACCGGCTCCCAGCTGCGCGACTCGGCCGAGCGGTAGCAGGCGTCCATCACGGCGTTGACGACGTAGCCGTCGTAGAAGGTCTCGACCGGGGCGCGGCCCTCGTCCATCGAGTCGAACATGTCCGTGAACATGTCGACGTAGCCGAGCTCGGCGAGCTCGTCGCCGACGGGAAACATCCAGCCGCTGGTCGTCTCTGCCTTCTCGGCGACGTAGCCGGCGCCCTCGCCCGACGAGAACAGCTCGAAGCCGGTGCGCATGAAGTGGTTCGTCCAGATCGTGCCCTCGGTGCCGGCGACCTCGTCGCGGAGGTCCATCCCGCCGCGGAACGTCCAGGAGACCTCGAACTGGCCGATCGCGCCGCTCTCGAACCTGATCAGCGCGATCGCGTTGTCCTCGGCCTCGATCGGGTGGACGAGCGTGTCCAGCCAGCACATCGCCTCGACCGGGCGGTTGTCCTTGCCAAGGAACGAGCGCAGGATCTCGATGCAGTGGCAGCCGAGGTCGACGATCGCGCCGCCGCCCGCCTGCTTCGCGTCCCAGAACCAGGCGCTGTGCGGCCCGGGGTGGGTCTCGCGCGAGCGCGCCCAGGTGACCTCGCCGATCTGGCCTTCGCGAACCGCCTTGACTGCCTTCAGCGTCTTCGGCGTGTAGACCAGGTCCTCGAGGTAGCCCGCGAAGATTCCCGCCCGCTCGACGGTGTCGACGATGCGCTTCGCCTCCTCGCCGCTCCGCGCCAATGGCTTCGTGCAGAGAACCGCCTTGCCGTGGCGGGCGCAGAGCTCGACCGTCTCCTCGTGGAGGAGGTTGGGGAGCCCGATCACGACCGTGTCGGTCGTGGGGTCCGCGACCGCCTCCTCCAGGTCGGTCGTCCAGCGCGGCACGCCGAGCTGCCCGGCGAACTCCTCGGCTCGCTTGGGCGAGCGGGAGTACACGAGGTCGACGCGGTCGCGATTTCGCTGCCCGTGGAGGGTCTGCGTGTAGAAGTGCCCGATCAGGCCCGTTCCGAGCATCGTCACCTTGTGACCGCTCATACCTCGCCTCCTGCACTTGATAGCGTCCGACTTGTCTAAACGTCTATACAGGTTGACGCAGGCGCACTCTAACCCGATCCCGGGCGGCGAGGGAAGCAGGTTCCTCGACGCGGCGACCGCGTTGCTGGGGCGGATCGAGCAGACGCAGTCGGACGCCCTGGCGGAGGCGAGCAAGCTGTGCGCCGACGCGATCGGCGTGGGCGGCCTCGTCCACGCCTTCGGCTCGGGCCACTCGCGCATCCCCGTCGAGGAGCTGTTCCCGCGCTACGGCTCCTTCCCCGGTTTCAACCCGATCGTGGAGCTCTCGATGACCTTCCATACGCAGGTCGTCGGCGCCAACGGCCAGCGGCAAGCGATGTTCATCGAGCGGGTGGAAGGGCTGGCCGAGGTCATCCTCTCGAACTTCGAGCTCGAGCCGCCCGACGTGATGATCGTGTTCAGCGTCAGCGGTCTCTCCGCCGTTCCGATCGAGATCGCTCAGGGCGCGCGCCGCCGGGGCCTTCCCGTGGTGGCCGTCACCTCGGTGGAGCACTCGCTGAGCGGGTCCTCAGGTCATTCCTCCGGGAGGCGCCTCCTCGATCATGCCGACGTCGTCGTCGATCTGTGCACGCCGCCCGGGGACGCGCTCGTCGTCGTCGAGGGCCTCGAGACGCCGGTCGCGCCGGGCTCGACAATCGCTGCGGTAGCGATCGCGAACGAAGTCAAGGCGCGGACAGCGGCGCTGCTCGTCGAGCGCGGGGCGATGCCGCCGGTGCTCACGAGCGCCGCGCTGGTGGGGGCGGAACGTTCGCGCGAGCTGTTCGACGAGGCGTACGCGGAACACGCGAGGCGCCTGGCCGGCGTCCTCGCCTCGACCACAGATCGAGCGCTCCGAACAGAACAAGAAACGTGACGCCGAAGAGGGCGGCGACGCGGACGAAGTCGCTCGGCCCGCTGTCGGCGGACGCCCCCGTGCCGAGCATCGAGGCGGGCGGGACGTCTGCGGGCAGCGGGTGGCCGCCCGCTCTGGCGATCCGACGAACCGCGGCGAGTAGATCGCGTCGACGAACGTCGGCGTCCGCTGCACGGTCTGGGTGAACGGGTTGGCCGGCGGTGCCGGCTGCGGGACGAGCCGGCTGCCGTCCTTGATGTGCGAGGCCAGGATCCTCCGCTCGTTGCGGAAGAACCAGCCGGGTAGATCGAACATCGTCGCCGGGCTTGGGCCGGGGAAGCCCGCCCTGCCGGCGTACGAGTGCAGGAGGTCCGGCTCGAACCACACGACGCTCGGGTCGGTGTTCTCCGTGAACCAGTCGAGCCGGTGGACGGTCGACAGCTCCGGGTGCGCCGGGTCGTTGAAAAAGTTGAAGTTGTTCTGCTCCGGATACAGGTAGTAGCGCATCCCCTCGGCCGCGAGGGCAGCGCCGACGACGTTGTAGTTCTGCGCGGCCGTCTGCCAGTTCGCCAGGAGGTTGGCTCCCGCGCCTCCCACCGGGTCGCCGGCCGTGCCGATCATCGTGTGGCCGAGCGTGTGCGCAATGTCGATCTGCACCTGGCGTGTAGCCGGGTTGACGATCGCGGCCAGGCCTCCGGTGTGCGTTCCGGTGGACGCGAGGCCTGCGCTGTCGAGCGCGGCGCGGATCTGCTCGATCGTGATCGCCCCGTTGGCGCCCTGGCTGAAGCTGAAGAACTCGATGCCCCTGTACCCGACCGAGGCGAGGTACTCGAAGACCGCCGCGAAGCCGCCGGGAAGCGGCACGAGCGGCCCGAGGTCGTTCGGATCCTCCGGGAACGTCGGCCCGCCGAGGCGGCCCATCGTGGCCCCGTTCACCCGCGTGATCGCGTGGCGAATCGAGAACTGCTGGACGCTGAGCTTGCCGGGCGGGACCAACCGCTCGCCAACCCCGTTCGAGCCGCTGAACGCCTTCGGCGCCCACGAGCCGAGCACAGTGATGCCCGCCGCCCCTGCCGCCGCCGTTCCGAGGAGCTTTCTGCGGCTGAGTGTCTCTTCCCGAGTCACTGCCTCCCTCCCTTCTCCGCCTCCTTCGAGGCGGGTTCGAGGCACCGCAGCTGTCTGTTCACGAACGACGCCCGACCCTACGCCGTCTTTTGGTGAATTAGAAGAGAAGTTGATCGCTTGCGAGCAAATGTTTGCCTTTCAGCGAGCAGAAGTCGTAGACTCGCCCCGCGTGCAACGGACTGTGGCCCCGGCGGAAGATCGGCTGAATGCGACCGTCACCGTGCTGGACCACGTTCGCACGCA
>Ga0126306_10001760_pt1 | contig 11744 bp, 10 predicted proteins | sample Plot27_FD_92592 | JGI IMG/M metagenome (GOLD analysis project Ga0126306, IMG submission 92592) | Serpentine soil microbial communities from UC McLaughlin Reserve, CA, USA - Plot27 | ecosystem: Environmental > Terrestrial > Soil > Grasslands | place: USA: UC McLaughlin Reserve, Lake County...
AGGCGGCCAAGACGATCCAGGGCTGGGCCGACAAGGGTTACTTCACGCCCGACTTCAACGGCACCGGCTACGACCCGGCGTGGCAGCAGTTCACGCGCGGCAAGGGCCGCTTCCTGATCGCGGGCACGTGGCTGACCGCCGACCTCGCCGATGCAATGGGCGACCAGGTCGGCTTCATGCTGATGCCGCCGCAGGACGAGGGCGCGCCGCCGGTGTCGCTCGGCGGCGAGAGCCTCCCGTTCGCGATCACGTCGAAGTCCGAGCACCCGGACGTGGCCGCCGCTTACATCGACTTCGTGACGAACGCCCAGGCCGGCCGCGTGCTCGCCGAGACCGGCAACCTGCCCGCGATGGAGACCGACGGGCAGCCCGCCGGCGAGCTCGCGCGCGCGGTCCACGAGGCGTGGCTCACGCTCGCCGAGGAGGACGGCGTGATCCCCTACCTCGACTACGCGACGCCGACGTTCTACGACGAGATCACCGGCGCGATCCAGCGCTTGCTGGCGGGCAAGGTCGACCCGGCCGACTTCACCGCGAGCGTGCAGGACGGCTACGCGAAGTTCACGGAGCCGGGCTAGCGGGTGAGCGCACGCGCAGCGCCGCCGGGCGAGCCCCGGCGCGTCGCCTACCTCTACCTGCTGCCCGGGCTCGCGGTCTTCGCCGTGTTCGTGCTCGCGCCGCTGCTGCACACGGGCTGGCTCGCGCTGTTCGAGTGGGACGGGGTGACGGCAGGCGAGTGGGTCGGTCTCGACAACTTCACCGCGCTGGTCACGGAGCCGGAGCTGCGGACCGCGTTCTGGCACGCGCTCGTGCTGCTCGTCTTCTACTCGCTGCTGCCGGTGGCGATCGGGCTGCTGCTGGCCGCCGCGATGGCGCGCACGCGCGTGCGCGGCTTGGCGGCGTTCCGCACGATCCTGTTCCTGCCGCAGGTGATCGCGCTCGTCGTCGTCGCCGTCATGTGGCGGATGATCTACGCGCCCGAGGGCGGGCTGATCAACGAGGGGCTGCGCGCGATCGGGCTCGGCGGGCTGGCGCAGAACTGGCTCGGCGACTTCACGCTCGCGCTGCCGGCGGTCGGGCTGATCGCCACCTGGGTCATGTACGGCCTGGCGATGGTGCTGTTCACGGCCGGCGTGCAGAAGATCCCGCCGTCGCTCTACGACGCCGCGCGCGTCGACGGCGCCGGGCCGGTGCGCGAGTTCTTCGCGGTCACGCTGCCCGGGCTGCGCGGCGAGATCGCGGTCGCGCTCACGCTCACGACGATCGTCGCGCTGCGCAACTTCGATCTCGTCTACATCACCACCGGCGGCGGTCCCGGCGACGCCACGTCCGTGCCCGCGGTCGAGGTCTACGAGCGCGCGTTCCAGTCCGGCCGGGTCGGCGGCGCGGCCGCCGTCGGCGTCTGCCTCGCTGCCGTCATCTTCGCGCTCTCGTTCGCGATCAACCGCTTCGCCGACCGGGGGCTGCGGTGATCGCGCGCCGCGAGCAGCAGCTGACTTACCTGCTGCTGGGCGTGTTCTCGCTGATCGCGCTGGTGCCGATCGTCGGGATCGTCGTCACGGCGCTGCAGGCGCGCGGCGGCGCGGCGTCGTTCGGCGCGCCCGACGGGTTCGAGCTGGCGAACTTCGCGACCGCTTGGGACGACGGCAACTTCGCCGACTACCTGCGCTCGAGCGCGATCGTGACGGTGAGCGTCGTCGCGGCCTCGACGCTGCTCTCGATCCTCGCCGGCTACGCGTTCGGGATGATGCGCTTCCGCGGCAGCAGCGGCCTGTTCTACCTGATGCTGCTCGGGCTGATGGTGCCGCTCGAGGCGACGATCGTGCCGCTCTACTACGACCTGCGCGACCTCTCGCTGACCGACACCTACTGGGCGCTGATCCTGCCGCAGGTCGGGTCCTCGGTCGCTTTCGGGACGTTCTGGATGCGCGCCTTCTTCCGCTCGGTCCCGCGCTCGCTGATCGAGGCGGCGCGGCTCGACGGCTCGTCGAGCTGGACGACGCTGTGGCGGGTCGTGCTGCCGCTCGGCCGGCCCGCCGTGCTGACGATGATCGCGCTGATCTTCATGTGGACCTGGAACGAGTTCCTGCTCGCGCTCGTGATGGTCTCCGACGAGGGGCTGCGCACCGCGCCGCTCGGGCTCGCGTTCTTCCAGGGCCGCAACACCACCGACTACGCGCTGCTCGCCGCCGGCGCGGTGATCGTCGCAACGCCCGTCGTCGTGCTCTACGTCTTCCTCCAGCGCCATTTCATCCGCGGGATGCTCGCCGGGGCGGTGAAGGGCTGATGGCGGGCGTGGCGTTCGATCGCGTCGACAAGCGCTTCGGCGCCGTCGAGGCGGTGCGGGAGCTCACGCTCGAGATCGCCGACGGCGACTTCATGGTGCTCGTCGGGCCGTCCGGCTCGGGCAAGACGACAGCGCTGCGGATGCTCGCCGGGCTGGAGGCCGTGACCGCGGGCACGATCGCGATCGGCGACCGCGTCGTCAACGACGTCTCGCCGCGCGAGCGCGACATCGCGATGGTGTTCCAGGACTACGCGCTCTACCCGCAGATGACGGTGCGCGACAACTTCGCGTTCGGCCTGCGCCGGCGCAAGGTCGCGCGCGACGAGATCGAGCGCCGGGTGCGGCGCGCGGCCGGCGCGCTCGAGCTCGGCGGGCTGCTCGACCGGCGCCCGCGCGAGCTGTCCGGCGGCCAGCAGCAGCGCGTCGCGCTCGGACGGGCGCTGGTGCGCGAGCCGCAGGTGTTCCTGATGGACGAGCCGCTGTCGAACCTCGACGCCAAGCTGCGGGTGCAGACGCGCGGCGAGATCAGGCGGCTGCAGCAGGAGATCCGCACTACGACCGTCTACGTGACGCACGACCAGGTCGAGGCGATGACGATGGGCGACCGGATCGCGGTGATGAACCACGGCCGGCTGGAGCAGGTCGGCACGCCCGAAGAGCTCTACGAGCGGCCGGCGAACCTGTTCGTCGCCGGCTTCATCGGCAGCCCGTCGATGAGCCTCGTGCCGCTCGCGCGGCTTGCGCTCGAGCTGCCCGCGGCGCCCGCGGACGCCGTCGTCGGCGTGCGGCCCGAGCATGCGCGGCTGTGGGACGGCTCCGACGGCCTGCTCGGCCCGCTCGAGGGCGAGGTCGCCTACGTCGAGGCGCTCGGGCGCGAGACGTTCCTCGGCGTCGACAGCGGAGCGGACGCCCGCTTCGTCGTGTCGGTCGCCGGCCGCGCCTCCGCCCAGCCCGGCGAGCGCGTGCGGTTCGGGCTCGCGCCGGGCGGCCTGCTGCTGTTCGACGGCGACAGCGGGCGCGCGCTCGGAGCGCTCGCCGGCGCGCGGTGGGGATAACCGCACCGGGCGGTCGTCTGATCCGTACCGCCGCTCTGGTGCTTACCCCGGTGCGGCGAGCGACTGCGGCGCATACCGTGCACCCATGCTCGCCGCCTCCCCTCTCCGCACGTCGAGCGTCGCACGTCTCATCACCTCCTCCGGCGCCAGCACCCAGATCGCCCTCTTCCTGCTCGCGTACCTCGTGTACAGCGCCGCGCGCTGGCTGATGGTCGGAGACCTCGCGTCCGCGCGGGACCACGCCGCCTGGATCGTCGAGCTCGAGCAGGACCTCGGCGTCGCGTCCGAGGCGTCGGTGCAGGAGGCGCTGACGGGCACCTGGATGCTCTGGCTCCTCAACCACGCCTACATCGCGGCGCAGCTCGTCGTCGTCCCGGGCGCGCTGATCTTCCTCTACCGCCGCTCGCGCCCGGTCTACCACCGGCTGCGCAACACGATCCTCGCCACCTGGCTGATCTCCGTCCCGGTCTACGCCGCGTTCCCGGTCGCACCGCCGCGGCTCGCGGACATGGGTCTCGTCGACACGATCTCCCAGCAGACGGGCTTCGCGATGGACTCCAACCTGACGACCGCGTTCTACAACGAGCTCGCGGCGGTGCCGAGCCTGCACGTCGGGTTCGCGGTCGCCGTCGGCATCGCGATCGCGTCGGCCGTGCGCAACCCGCTGGTCAAGACCCTGGCGCTGCTGTGGGGCCCGGCGATCGGCCTTGCAGTCGTCGCGACCGGCAACCACTTCGTGTTCGACATCGCCGCCGGGCTCGTCGCCAGCGCGCTCGGCTACGGCGTCGGCACCGTCGCGGGACGGGCGACCGGCCGCCGGCCCGCGAGCGTCGCCAGCAGCGCGCCGACGCTGCGGCCCTGCTTCGCCGAGGCCTGAGAGCGCAGGCAGATCGCGAGCGCCAGCGCGGTGCCGACGACCGTCAGCAGCGTGCTCGTGCCGACGAAGAACGCCGCCAGGCGCTCGCGCGAGACGGCGCTGCCGGTGACCGGTCCGAAGCTCGCGGCGAGCAGCGCGACGCTGGCGCCGACCGAGGCCGGGGCGAACGGGATCATCCTCGCGCCGCCCTGGGCGAACGCGACGAGCAGCACCGCTGCGACCGAGACCGGCAGGCCGAACGCGGCGAGGAAGCAGGCGAGCGCGCCGAGCCTGCAGGCGCGGCTGGCGAGCTGCCACGGCAGCACGTCGCGCGCGTAGGCGCCAGGCGCGCGCAGCGGCGCGCAGCCGCGACCGACGCCGGTCGCGATCCGGCGCAGGCGCGGGACGCGGCGCGCGAGCGCGACCAGCGCTGCGAGCGCCAGCGCCGCGCCGGCGACGAGCGCGACGGTCGCGGTCGAGATGCCGACCTGCGGGCCGACGCCGACGGCGAGCGCGACCGCGAGCAGCAGCGCGCCGACGGCGATCTCCCCCACGCCCTCGGCGACCAGCGTGCCGGCCAGCAGCGGGCAGCCCTCGTCCGGTATCCGCCGCCGCAGCAGCAGCACGCGCACGGCGTCGCCGCCGCGCGCCGACGCAAGCCCGCCGGCGCCAGCGCCGGCGACCCAGGCGGCGATCGCGTCACGGCGGCGCGGAGCGCAGTCCGAGGCGGCGCCTACGAGCGCGTACCAGCCGCGCCCGCGCAGCACCTGGTTGGCCAGATGCAGCGCGACGCCCAGCAACAACCAGCCGGCCGCGGCTTCCCCCATGGTCGCCTGATGCTACCCGCTCGGTGGACGCCGAACTCACGAACCCGGTGAGGGTCCGACCGTAACGCGGGCAAAAGTCCGGTTCCCTCCGGCCGCCGCGGCGCACGACGAGGAAGAGCTGCTGGCGCGGCTGCGCGACGGCGACGAGCGGGCGTTCGAGGCGCTGGTCGACCGGCACTACGGCATCATGCCGGCAGTCGCGCGCGGATACGTGAAGTCGCGCGCGGTCGCCGAGGAGGAGTGGGTCGGAGTCCTCGAGGGACTCGATCGCTTCGAGGGCCGCTCGTCGCTGCGCATGTGCGCCGACCGCGCGCAGCCGGCCCGCGGCTCACGCGCGCTGCCGCCGCTCGCGCCGCCGCTGGACGTAGCGGCGCTTCTTGGCCTCGGTGCCACAGTCGGCCATCGAGCACCAGCGCCGGCCGGCGCCGGGCGAGCGGTCGAGGAAGAGCCAGCAACAGCCGGCGCACTGGTGCAGGCGGGCCAGATCCCCTTGGCTGGTGAGCAGCTCGACCGCGGCGTGTGCGAGGCGGTGCACGGGCGTGTGTGCGTCGGCGGGCGGCCATCTCCAGGTCATCGCTTCGCCTTCGGGTACGAGCGTCGCCGCGGCGAGCGCGGCGCGGGCGGCGGCCTCGACGTGGGCGCGCGCCGCCGCCGGCGGCTGGTCGCCGGCGAGCTGGGCGCGCAACAGTGAGTCGACGGCGTCGCGCAGCGCCCGGGCCGCGGCCAGCGCGGCTGCGCTCGCGCGCGTGCCCGCGTCGGCCATCCCGACGCGCGTGGCAAACGTCACGAGGTCGGCGGAAGCTGCGAGGACGTCCGCCTCCACCGGGCCACCGACCTGACCGTAGACCGTGTTGACGAGGTCGAGCGCCGCGTGGCCGCCATCGAGGCGCATCGAGGCCGCCGTCGGACGTTCTGTTTCCGGCATTTCAACGTTTGACGGTAACACACGCCGGGCACGGCCGGAAGCATGGTCGTCGCGCTGCTCTGCCTGGCCCAGTTCGTCGTCGTCCTCGACGTCACGATCGTCGCCGTCGCGCTGCCGGCGATCCGGGCCGATCTCGGGCTCACGACGACCACGCTCGGGTGGGTCGTGACCGCTTATGCGCTGACCTTCGGCGGCTGCCTGCTCGCCGCCGGCCGCCTGGCCGCCGCGGCGGTCGCGCCGCGCGTCCTGCCGGAGCGGCGCGAGCCGACGCCCGCGCCCGCCGACGTCGCCGGCGCCGCCTTCGCCACGACCGGGCTGGCGGCGCTCGTGCTCGCGCTTACGCTCGCGGAGGTCGACGGGCCCGGCGCCGCGACGACGCTCGGCGCGCTCGCGGCCGCGATCGCGCTGCTGGTGGCGCTCGCCAGCGTGGAGGCCGGGGCCGCTGACCCGCTGCTGGACCGGGCGACGCTGCGCCGCCGCGGCGTCGCCGGGCCGAACGCCGCGGCGGCGGTGCTCACCGCGTGCACCACCCCGCCGCTGTTCCTGTGCGTCCTCTACGCGCAGGACGTGCTCGGCCTCGGGCCCGCGCAGGCGGGCCTGCTGTTCCCGCCGGTCAACCTCGCCGTGGTCGCCGGCTCGCTCGCCGGGCCGCGGATCGCGATGGCGGTCGGCGAGCGCCGGGCGATGGCGGGCGGGCTGCTGACCGTCGCCGCGGGCGCGCTGGCGCTGCTCGGGATCGCGCCCGACGGGAACGCGCTGCCGTCGCTGCTAGCCGGCTTCGTGCTGTTGGGCGCCGGCCTCGGCGTGGCCTCGGTCGCCTCCACCGCCCGTGGCACCGCCGCGCTCGCCGGCGCCGATCAGGGGCTCGCATCCGGCCTGCTGGCGACCAGCGCTCAGCTCGGGACGGTGCTCGGGCTCGCCGTCGTCGTGCCGCTGGCGGCGGCGCGCAGCGAGGCGCTGGGCGGCGACGCCGCCGCCCGCGTGGCGGGCTTCGAGCTCGGCTTCGTGCTCGCCGGCGCCCTCGCCGCCGCCACGGCCGTGGCGCTGCTGCTCAACACCCGTCCGCGCGCGGTCACTTCACCTCGAGCGTCTGAGCCATGCGCGTAGGGTGCACCAGGCAGACCAGCTTGTAAGTGCCCGGCACCTGCGGCGTGACGCTGTAGCTGCCGTTCGTCCGTCCCCAGTAGATCGACGAGAACCCGCGCGGCCCGTTCGCGACCGTGACGGTGTGGGGCAGGCTGCCCGCGAACCGCCAGGTCACGGTCTCGCCGACGGCGGCGGTGACCTTCTGCGGCCGGAAGAAGTTGTCCCCGATCGGCAGCGCGTTGCCGTCGAACGGGCGGAAGGCGCCGCCCGGCTTGGCGAGCTGCGGCACGACGAGCTCGTGGTTGGGCGTGCGGTCGAAGCGCTTGGGCCGGTTGATCTCGACGATGTCGTCGGGGAGCGGCCCGCAGCGCTGGACGGATGGGTCCGGGACGAAGATCCCGATCCAGAAGCCCATCGCCGCCACGTGCAGGTTGTGGTTGTCGTGCACGGCGACGCGCCGCAGCACCTCTCCCTCGACGATCGGGATGCCCTTGGCCGTCCCGTAGCTGCCGGTCCCGATCGGCCCGGGCTCGTGCAGGATCGGCCGGATCCTGTTGTACGGATGGCCCGGCAGGCCGTGGTAGACGGGTGCCTTGAACAGCCGCCGGCCGCACGTCTCGCTCTCCAGCAGCTGGTACTTGCCGCCGCCGTGCTGATGTGAGTACGCCGCCAGCAGGCGGCCGCTGAACGGCGCGGTCCAGGTGCTCTCGTCGACGTGGTTGGAGCCGGGCGCGCCGCCGCCCGCGACGTCGTACGCCATCCCGTTGGCGAGGTGTGCGCAGTCGGCGATCACCAGCGGTGTTGCCGCCTCGCGCGGCTCGGTCGTGTAGTGGATCCGCGTGCGGACGTAGAAGCTCTTGGGCCGCTTGTAGTGGTTCATCACCATCGCGGTCAGTCGCCAGTCGGGCGCCGAGCCGTCCGCGCGGCGATTGGCGATGCCGTAGCGGTCGCGGACGGCCCTCGGGATCTGCTTGACCGTGCGCCCGAGCGGATGCTCCTCGCCGCGCCCGCCAATGAAGCCGAACCCGTGCCAGCAGCCTCCCGCCGCGTCGTCCACCCGGCCGGGCGCGAAGTAGAGGAAGTGGTGGACCATCATCTTCGCGATCGGCAGCGGCTTGGCGTCCGGGTCCTTGGAGTCGACCAGCGCCGTCTCCTTCCAACCGAGGATGTAGCCCGGCTTGGCGGGCGCCTGGCGGCCGTTGGCGCGCAGCGTCACGTTGTGCGTGTCGTGCACGTACGGGAGCGAGTCGATCCGCGGCGAGTAGAGCGTCAGCACGCGCTCCTTGGCGCTCGCCGCGGGAGCGAGCGCCGCAAGCGCTCCGAGCACCACTGCCAGCGCGGCCCATGACCGCTTCACGTCGACCTCCCGTTGTGCAGGACTGCAGACTCTACAGCCGCAGGGCGCCGCTGTGGCGCCGCTACCGTGCCGTCAACACCCCCGCCGGCAGTGCCGCGAGCGCGTGCAGGAACGCTTCGGAGAACGTCGGGAACGGCTGGATCGGATCGCGCAAGCGAGCGCCGGTCCCGAGTCGGTCCAGACGACCGGTGCTCGTCCATTCCCGTCGTCTGAGGGCCGACTTCCGAGACGCCCGCAACCAGGCAAAAGGAGAAGCGCATCGGTCCGTGTGGCCTACCCACGCCGTAAGGCTCCACGAAGCGCTGTTGCGAAGCCTCATCTCCGTGAAGAGACGGGAGACGCGAAGCGCCTCCCCGCTCGGCTCGTCAATCCGGAGCGGGCAAGAGGGGCGCCCGTCGCGCCCCTCTTGTCGATCCGGTTGGGCCTAGGGGCCGGGGGGCAGGCCGCCCTGGTTGCCGGGCTGGCCCTCGTAGCCGAGCAGGCCGGGCGAGACCTGGTCACCCTGATTGCCGGGCTGGCCCTCGTAGCCGAGCAGGCCGGGCGCAGGATCGTCGGCCATGGCCGCGGGCGCCGCGATGGCCAGCGCCCCGACGGCCAGCACACTCGCAAGCGCCCGCGGCGCCATCCTCCGGTGATTCTGTGCGGCCGCACGCCGACTCGCGGGAGCCCGATCGCGCCCGCGGACGACCGGATCTCGTCGATGGCGGTGGTCGCGCGACGGATCCGCGCGGCAGTCCGCGTCGAAGCACCGCGCCCGAATGACGTGAGCCGGCAGGCGCGGCGTTGGGCGCGCGAACAGTCCAGAAACTTGCCGTTGACACTCGCGCTTCCCGGGCAGAGGATCGCGACGAGGGCCGAACCATTGCGCCCTCACACTCGTATCCCCGATGGGCTACTGATGATCTTCGCCGGCCGGCAGCGCTTTGCGGTAGATGTGTGCACTCCCTCGATGGTGGGCCTGAGCCGACGATGTTGCGCTCGCGCGCCTCCGAAGCGGATTCGAGCTAGCCCGACGACCTCGGGCACAGCTCCGTTCCGGAGCGTGTGCGCGTCCGGAGCGGAGCCTCCCGACCACCCCACAACCCCTCGATGGCCGTCCCGCCTGGCGGCACGGCCACCTGCCAGAGGAGCACGATGAGGCAGCCGTTGCGCGAGACGATACCCGCTCGCTGGGCCGACGTGGCGCCAGCCCCGTCCCCCGCCGCGCGGCGCCCGACTCGGCGCATCGCCGCAGACCCGCGATCGCGCGCAACCGCCGAGCCTCACCGGATCGCCGCGGCATCAGCCGCGGGTCGCCTCCTGGCCTCAGCGGCCTCGAGGCGCAACGCACCCGAGATCGAGCGAAAAGGACGAATACAGATGAAGCGGTTTCTGCTACTGAGCGCCGTCGCTGTGGCGGCGCTTGCGTTCCCCGGGGTCGCGTCCGCGCAGAGCGGGCACTTCGTCACCGGTGGCGCGAACGCGGCGAGCTGTACGGACATCGGAACGCAGCTGCTGTGCACCGGCAAGGTGGCCGGTCTCGGCGGCACCACGTTCGAAATCACGGTCGAGGCTCCGGGCGTCGCATCGGTCGAATGCGAGAACCCGGGCGGCAACGTTGCCCCGGGTCAGGATACGGCGATCACGGCAACTGCCACCAGCGGGCCGCTGCCGACGCCGCAGAACGGCCAGTTCGAGTTCAGTCTCATGACTGAGACTCCCACCGTGCCGAACTTCCCGACGTGCCCGAACGAGATGTGGATCGCACACGTGGTTGACGTGACATTCGGTGACGCGACGCTCTCCTTGTTCGAGGACGGCGTCCTCTCGGACCAGATCACGGTCCCTGTCACCTAGCTGCGACCGACGCAGCAGCGCGGAAGAGCCCCGTGTACACGCGGGGCTTTCCGCGTGGATGAAGGGCAGTCGGCGTCGAGCGGAGCGCTGCCGGTCTCGACGAGTAGCGGGTCGGCGCACGCCCACTCCGCAGCCTCGTGCTCGACTGCCGGTCGCGAGCGCCACGACGAGAGCCAGTGGCAAGCTCGAGAATGATGCGGGGCCACTGCCGCTTCGCGGCGGCGAGCAGTGCCGTTCGAGCGCCCCCAATCCCGCATCTCGACGAAACCGGCAGGCTCCGGCACGCTGCTCGATCGGCGGCTGACTGCTCCCTCGGACGAATACGGGCAGCGGCCGACGCGCGACGTGGCCGGAAGCACCGCTACTTCTTTGACAAGCGGGCGTCTCCACCGGCGCCGAGCTCACGCCCGCTCCGGACGAGGTCCAGCCGTCGCAAGCACGGGACGCCGCGCTGTCGCTTAGCCTGGTGGAAGCGAGCGTGAGCCGGTCACGTAGGCGACATGCCTGGAGCTCGTCCGAAGCAGCGCTCTGAGCTTGACCATGCACACGCCCGCTCCCGCACGAAACCAGCGCAACCGTGGCCGCGGGCGTCGCGTATTTGGCGCGATTGGATTATCGGCTCGAGGGCGGTGACCTCGCCTGAGGATGCCGCTGCCTGTCGTACCCGGGCTCGGATACTGTCGGGGCGTGGCACACGAGCCGTCCCAGGGTGCCGAGCAGGTCCGCGCCGCCGAGGTGATCGGGGCCCTGTGTCTGGCGACCGACCTCGGCATGGGGTTCCCGTTCGAGCATGGGCTGCAGAGCACGCTGGTCGCGACGCGGCTCGCTGACAGGCTCGGGGTCGACCCGGCGACGGCGTCGCAGGCCTACTACGCCTGCCTGCTTTCTCATGCGGGCTGCACCACCGACGCCCACGTCACCGCGGAGCTCTTCGGCGATTCGCTCACCACGCAGCTCAACCCCGTCTTGTACGGGTCCCAGCGAGAGGTCCTGACCGGGCTCATCCGCGCGCTGCCCGAGCCGGAGAGTCCGGCGCCGGTGCGTGCACTTCAGGTCGCGCGCGGACTCCCGAGGATCGCCCGGGTGCAGCGTCCGCACTTCACCGCCATGTGCGAGGTGGCGCAGATGCTGGCCGACGGGGTCGGGCTGCCCTCCTCTGTCGCGGGTCTGCTCGCCCACCTGACCGAGCGCTGGGACGGCAAGGGCCCGCTTCGACGGGCCAAGGGCGAGGAGATCCCGTTGCCGATGCGGATCGTCCACGTCGCCGTCGACGCCACTTTCCAGCGTTGGCTCAGCGGCGTGGAGCGCGCCGCGCGGCTCGCCAGCGAGCGCGCCGGAGGCGGGCTCGATCCGGAGGTGGCCGCCTGCCTCGCCGACGATGCCGAGGAGATCCTCGCGCTCGATCCGGAGGCGTCGGCCTGGGATGAGGTGATCGCGTGTGAGCCAGGGCCACGCCTGACGCTCGAGGGAGAGGCGATCGACCGGGCGCTATCGGCGATGGGCGGCTTCGCGGAT
>Ga0126306_10001761_pt1 | contig 11743 bp, 9 predicted proteins | sample Plot27_FD_92592 | JGI IMG/M metagenome (GOLD analysis project Ga0126306, IMG submission 92592) | Serpentine soil microbial communities from UC McLaughlin Reserve, CA, USA - Plot27 | ecosystem: Environmental > Terrestrial > Soil > Grasslands | place: USA: UC McLaughlin Reserve, Lake County...
CAGGTCCCGGACACACAGCACCGGCAGCAAGCTGGTGTACAGCGATCCCGGCGCCAGGATCACCTGGTCGGCGGTCGCGATCGCCGCGATCGCCTCGGCGGGGGCGGCAGCATCGCTCGGCACCAACTCGACCCGCCGGATCCGTCCGGCGCTGTTCTGCACCGCGACCTGACCTTCGACCGCCTCGCCCTCCACGTCGGCTTTCAGGACGACAGCGTCGTTCGTCGCCGGGAACACGCGGCCGACGGCGTCGAGGAGCCGGCCCGCCTCCTGGAGCGCGCCGGTGAAGTCGCCCAGCGTCTCGGTCAACCCGACGATGACGAGGTTCCCGAGCGCGTGCCCGCCGAGCTCGCCGCCTCCGAAGCGATGCTCGAAGGCGTCGCGCCAGACCGAGTTGCTCCCGGCCAGCGCGACCAGGCACCGGCGCAGGTCGCCGGGCGCCGGCACGCCGAAGTCGCGTCGCAGCCGGCCCGACGACCCGCCGTCGTCGGCCACGCTCACCACGCCGGTGATCGACCCCGCGTACTGCCGCGCCGCGCGCAGCACTACCGACAGCCCGTGCCCGCCGCCGAGCGCGACGACAGCCGGCCCGTCCGGTCGGAGCGACCCCGGCGCGCTACTCACGGTCGAGGTCCCGGTGATGGACCCGGGCGGGGAAACCGAGCCGTTCGAGCACGCGGGCGATCTCGGCCGCGATGACGACACTGCGATGCCGCCCGCCGGTGCATCCCACACCGATCGACAGGTACGACTTTCCTTCGCGTACGTAGGCGGGAAGGAGGAGCTCGAACATCGAGCCGAGCTCCTCGAGGAACGCCTGCGTCTCCTCCTGCTTCATCACGTAGCGGCGCACCTTCGGATCGGTACCGGGGAGTGGACGCAGCGACTCGACCCAGTGCGGATTCGGCAGGAAACGGCAATCGAAGACAAGGTCGACGTCGAGCGGCAGCCCGTGCTTGTAGCCGAACGACACGACGCTGATCTGGAGCCCGCTCGGCGCGCCGCCCGGTTCGCCGAAGAGCTCGCGCAGCCGGTCGCGCAGCTCGTGCACGTTGAGGTCGGACGTGTCGAGCACGACGTCGGCCTGCTCCTTGATCCGCTCGAGGAGCTCGCGCTCGCGCGTGATTCCGTCACTCACGCGGTCCGACTCGGCGACCGGATGGCGACGGCGGGTGGCGTCGAACCGGCGCACGAGCACCTCGTCCGATGCGTCGAGGAACAGCACGCGCGTACGTGCCCCGCTCTCGCGGAGCTCCGCCAATGCCGATTCGAGGTCGGGCAGGAACTCCCCCGCGCGGGTGTCGACGACGAGCGCGAAGCGCGCCACGCCCTCCCGGCCCCGGCCGAGCTCGGCGACCTTCGGGATCAGCGCCGGCGGGAGATTGTCGATGACGAAGAACCCGAGGTCCTCGAGCACGTCGGCGGCGGCCGAGCGGCCGGCACCGGACATGCCGGTGACGACGGTGACGTCGAGGGGGGTCGACGGGTTATCCATTGCTGGCATCCATCGTCGCAGGTCCGCCGTGGAGCCGCTCGTAGAGGTCGCGCGCCACCCGCTCGGGAAGCCACTTGAGGGCGAGCAGGTCCTCGAGGCTCCGTTCGCGCAACTTCTTCACCGACCCGAACTCCTTGAGCACGCGCGAGCGGCGCGTCGGCCCCAGGCCGGGCACCTCGTCGAGCACCGACTTCGTCATCTTCTTCTGACGGAGTTGGCGGTGGTACGTGATGGCGAAGCGATGCGCTTCGTCGCGCACCTGCTGCAAGAGGTACAGCGCTTCGGAGTCGCGGGGCACATGCACCGCCTCCGACTGACCGGGCACGTAGACCTCTTCGAACCGCTTGGCCAACGCCGCCACCGAGATCTCCTCCAGACCGAGCTCTTCCAGCACGCGGACCGCCACGCCGAGCTGACCCTTCCCGCCGTCCACGAGCAGGAGGTTGGGCGGGTACGCGAAGCGCTTGCCCTTGCGGGCGCCTTCGTCGCGCTCCTCGAGATACCGGCGGAACCGCCGCGTGAGCACCTCCTCCATCGCCGCGAAGTCGTCCTGGCCTTCCTGCCGGCGGACCTTGAAGCGCCGGTAGTCGGAGCGCTTGGCGAGGCCGTCCTCCATGACGACCATCGAACCGACGATGTCGGTCCCCTGGAGATTCGAGATGTCGAAGCACTCGACCCGCAGCGGCGCCTCCGGGAGACCGAGCGCGTCCTGGAGCGCGGTCAGTGCGCGGGCGCGCGCGTTGTGATCGGACGCCCGCTTCAGCTTGTGGCGCGCGAACGCCTCACCTGCGTTGTGCGTGACCGTGCCGAGCAGCTGACGCTTGGCGCCGCGCTGCGGTACCCGGACCCGCACCCGCGACCCGCGTGCAGTCCTCAGGAACTCCTCGTACAGCGCGGCATCGTCGGGCAGCACGGGCACGAGGACCTCACGCGGCACGTCGGTCGCAGGGACGTCCCCGTAGAGCTGCTCGAGGATGCGGCCAACGAGCGCGGCGGGCTCGAGCTCCTCGACCTTGTCGACGACGAGCCCCTTGCGACCGACGACTCGCCCTTTCCGCACGAAGAACACCTGCACCGACGCCTCGAGTGCGTCCTCGGCGAGCCCGATGCAATCGAAGTCCTCTTCCTTGGGCCCGACCATCTGCTGACGCTCGATGACCTTGCGCACTGACGTGATCTGGTCGCGCAAGCGGGCAGCCCGCTCGTACTCGAGCGCGTCGGCGGCGCCGTGCATCTGTTTGTCGAGCCGGTCGAGGACGGGCGAATGATCGCCGTCGAGAAACTCGAGCAGCTCGCCGACCAGACGGTCGTAGTCGTCGCGCTCGACGGCGCCGACGCAGGGCGCGGCGCACTTCTCGATGTGGGCGTAGAGGCACGGGCGGCCGAGGCGGTGATGGCGGTCGAACTTCGCCTGCGTACACGTCCTGATCGGGAAGGTGCGCAGCAGGAGGTCGAGGGTCTCCCGGATCGCGTAGGCATGCGCGAAGGGCCCGTAGTAGCGGACACCCTTGCGCTTGGCGCCCCGCATGACCATGGCCCGCGGCCACTCCTCGTCCAGCGTGACGGCGAGAAACGGGTACGACTTGTCGTCCTTGAGGCGCACGTTGAACCGGGGACGGTGCCGTTTGATGAGGTTGAACTCGAGGAAGAACGCCTCGACCTCGTTCCTGACGTCGATCCATTCGACGCTGTCGGCCACGGTGACCATCTGACGCGTCCGCTCGGGGAGCGACGCCGCCGGGCCGAAGTAGTTCGACAGGCGGCTGCGCAGGCCCTTGGCCTTGCCGACGTAGATGACCCGGCCGTCGGCGTCCCGGAACAGGTAGGCGCCGGGGCCGGTCGGAATCGTGCCGGGCTCCGGGCGGTCGATCACCCCTCCATTATCCAAGGCCGGCGAGGGTGGCAGGAATCATCAGGAAACTGACATTGCTGCCACGGGGCGAGCGCGCCGATGATGTGCCCTGTGACCCCCGCCGCCCACAACGTGGTCGTCGTGGCCTTCGACGGCCTGCAGCTGCTCGACCTCGCCGGGCCGGTCGAGGTACTGCGCGCCGCCACCCGCCTCGGCGCGTCGCCCCCCTACCGCAGCCTCATCGCGACGCCCGACGGTCGTCCCGTCCGCTCCGAGAGCGGGGTCTCGGTCGGCGCCGACGTGCCGCTGGCGGCCCTGGCGCAGGGCGACGACCACATCGACACGCTCGTCGTCGTCGGGGGCGAAGGGACCCGGGCGGCGCGGCGGGACCACGACTTCCTCACCGACCTCGCCGCGGTCGCCGAGCGGACGGCCCGGGTCGCGTCCGTCTGCACCGGCGCCTGGCTCCTCGCCGCCGCCCGCCTTCTCGACGGCTACGAGGCGACCACGCACTGGGCGTCGTGCGACGCGCTCGCCGGGCGCCACCCCGACGTGCAGGTGCACCCGGACCGGATCTACGTGCGAGACCGCGACCGGTGGACGTCGGCGGGCGTCACCGCCGGTGTCGACCTGTTCCTCGCGCTCGTGCAGGCTGACCACGGCTCCGAGCTGGCCCACCAGACCGCCGGATGGCTGGTCGTGTTCGTAGCGCGACCAGGCGGCCAGTCGCAGTTCAGCGCCCAGCTCCGTGCCCAGCGCGCCACGACGACGTCGATCGCCGAGCTCCAGGCGTGGATCGGCGACCACCTCGACGATCACCTCGGCGTCGACGCGCTGGCAGCCCGGGCCGGCATGAGCCCGCGCACCTTCGCACGCGCCTTCCGTCGCGAGACCGGCACGACACCGGCGGCGTTCGTAGAGGAGCTTCGCGTCGAGACCGCGCGACGGCTGCTCGAGACGACTGATCTCACCGTCGCCGCCGTCGCCGGCCGCGTCGGCATGAAGCACGCCGAGACGCTGCACCGCGCGTTCCATCGCCGCCTCGGTACGACCCCCGATCGCTACCGCCAGCACTTCCGCCGGCGGGCATCCTGAAAGGAGTCCCTTACGTGCAAATCGCCATCGGCCTCTACCCCGGATTCACCGCCCTCGACGCCATCGGCCCGTACGCGGTGTTCACGAACGTTCCCGGAGCCGACGTCGTCGTGTGCGCCGAACGGAAGGGCCCCCTCGCTGACGAGAGCGGGCTCCTGCACCTCGATCTCACGCACACGTTCGACGACGCGCCGGCGCCCGACCTGCTGCTCGTCCCGGGCGGCCTCGTCACGCGCCGACTCGCCGCCGAAGGCGGGGTGATCGTCGATTGGATCCGCGCCGCGCACGAGACGACGACGTACACCACGTCGGTGTGTACCGGCGCGCTCCTCCTCGGCGCGGCCGGCGTGCTGGACGGGCTGCCCGCCACCACCCACTGGATCGCTTACGACCACCTCCGGACATACGGTGCCCAGCCCACGGAGCAACGCGTCGTCATCGAGGGCAAGGTGGCCACGGCCGCCGGCGTCTCGGCCGGCATCGACCTCGCGCTCACGCTCGTCGACCGGCTGCACGGCGCCGAGGTCGCCCAGGCGATCCAGCTCGGGATCGAGTACGACCCTCAGCCGCCCCATGACACAGGCGCGCCGTCGAAGGCGCCGGCCGAGATCCGCGATCTCGTCTCCGCGGTGATGACCGAAGCGGAAGCGGGCCTGATGTCCTCGGGCTGAGCCGGTCTAGGCGGCGATCTCGGCGGCCGGCTCGACCTCGGGGGCGCGCCCGAAGCCGGCCAGCTGCACAAGCCTGGTTGCCAGCACCGCCAGCAACGCGATGAGCACCGCATTCCGCACCGCGAGCACGAAGATGGCCAGCTCGCCGCCGTCGATGAGCTCCGGCAGGAGCGCGAGCAACGCAACACTCAGCCCGCTGGCAACAAATGTGAGTCCGGCGACGAGCCGCTCGCCGTGCACGACTGCGATGGCTGCGAACGGCAACAACCATGCAAGGAACTGCGGCGAGAGCAGCGGTGAGAGAACGAGGAACGCGGTGATTCCCGCCATCGGGGCCAGACCGTCGAGTACGCCCGGGCCTCCGGGCTTGGCGCGAGACGCGAGAACCCAGACGAGCGCAACGGCCGCGAGGAGCGCGAGCGCGAGCAGGTTTCGGGCCCAGTCGGACACCTCGCCGACCCGCCAGGCATAGCGATCGAGACGCGGCGTGGAGTTCCCGATGCTGCGTACGAGCGCGCCGACGGTGCTCTCGAATTCCCAGCCCTTCGCTCCTCGCGCCGTCAAGACCTGAACGGGACCGTCGATACCTCCCCACGCGATCCATGCCGTCAGCCCGACCACGAACGACGCTACGAACGCGCTCAGCGCCCGCCAGGCCCGCCGTACGACGAGCATGGGCACCAGCACGAGCGGCCAGAGCTTGGCGAAGCACGCGACGGTGAGTGCCGTGCCGCCCGCGTACGGATGTCGCCGGCGGACGAACGCGGCGGCGAGGACCGCCAGGAACACCGAGAGCAGGTCGAGCCGGAGGTAGAGAAACGGGTAGACGAGGAACGGGAGACCGATCAGGAGGTACGCGATGCCCGCGCGCCGACCCCAAGCCCACGCAACGACGGCCGCGATCGCCAGGTCGACGACCAGCTGCGACCACATGAGTCGCACGGTCGTCGACCGGACACTTCCTCCGTCGACGGCTTCGATCGCGGCCACCATGACCGGCGGGTACTCGAATGCGAAGTCCCGATACGGACGACCATCTTCCGTGGCGACCTGGCGATAGCGGCGAACGTCGCCCGGAAGAATCCGGTACTTGCTCGGCGCGGTGGCGTCGGACGCGAGCGCGATCGGAACGACCGCGATGCGCAGGCCGGCCAGAAGCGCGAAAAGGACCAGGAAACGCCGCAGGGACAACGTCTCGGACCTATCCGATCGTGGATGAGAACGGGATGAGGCGGATGAGAACGCGGTGAGCCGGCGTTACACTACGTGAAGGCCGGCCTGGCATTCCGGCCACATATCAGTCCCGGGGCCGACAACCCCGCGGTGGGCGACCAGGCTGTCCCCGCCGGCCACAACCGGGGCTTCCCGAAAGGGATCACACCCATGTTGCGACTCCAGTCCCTCCTGCCGGACCGCTACACCCTCGCGTCCGCCGAAGAGCTCGACCAGTGGATCGGCGACGCCAAGGCCACGCTCGGCTCGAAGCTGCTCATCCTCGGGCATCACTACCAGCGCCCGGAGGTCATCAAGTGGGCCGACGCACGCGGCGACTCGTTCAAGCTCGCCCGGTTCGCCGCCGACAACGACCAAGCAACCGACATCGTCTTCTGCGGCGTGCACTTCATGGCCGAGTCCGCCGACATCCTGACCGGCGCGCACCAGCGCGTCGTGCTCCCCGATCTGAACGCCGGCTGTTCGATGGCCGACATGGCCGATCTCGACCAGGTGGAAGAGTGCTGGGAGTCGCTCGCCGGCGTCACGGACGTCGAGCGGATCGTGCCGATCACGTACATGAACTCGTCGGCGGCGCTGAAGGCGTTCGTCGGCGAGCACGGCGGCGCGGTGTGCACGAGCTCGAACGCACGCGCCATCCTCGATTGGGCCCTGGCCCGCGGTGACAAGGTGCTGTTCTTCCCCGACCAGCACCTCGGCCGCAACACCGGCTACGACATGGGCTTCGGCGAGCCGGACATGAGGGTGTGGGACCCGCGCCACGACCTCGGCGGTCTCGAGGAACGCGACGTCAAGGAAACGACGTTCCTGCTGTGGAAGGGACACTGCTCCGTGCACCAGCGGTTCCGCACCGAGCACGTCGAGGCGTTCCGGACCCAGCACCCAGTCGGCGAGATCATCGTGCATCCCGAATGCGCGCACGAGGTGGTCGAGCTCGCGGACCGCGTGGGGTCGACCGAAAGGATCCTCGAGTGGGTCGAAGCCGCGGCGCCGGGCTCCGTCCTGGGCGTCGGCACCGAGATCCACATGGTGCAGCGCATGGCGGAGGAGCATCCCGACAAGACCGTCGTGTCACTCGACCCGCTCATCTGCCCGTGCTCGACGATGTTCCGCATCGACGGCCCGCACCTCGCGTGGTGCCTGGAGACGCTCGCGAGAGGCGAGCTGGTCAACCAGGTCGTGGTCGACGAGCGAACGGCGGAATGGGCGCGTGTGGCACTTCAGCGCATGCTCGACCTCCCTGGTGTGCCGACGGCGGCGGCGAAGGTCGACTAGCGCTTTCGGGTCACCAGCAGGAGGAGGCGGGGAATTGTCGCCGCGTCCTTGTACTCGGGAACGCGCTCGAGCAGGCCGGCCGCGGGTGGAGGCTCCTCGACGTGCTCGATCAAGAGGCCGTGCGCGACGAGCTCGTTCACGTACCGATGCAGCGCTCGGTGCATGAACGGTAGGTCGACGCCGGGCGCGACCTCTTCCATGGCGACGTCGTCCGGCAGGTAGGGCCCGATCCGCCAGTACTGCTCGTCGAGGATGTGGTCGATCACCCAGCCGCTGCCCGGCGCTTGGAGGAGCGGGTGGTTCAGGAACAAGACGAACCGGCCGCCCGGCAAGAGAACCCGCGCCGTCTCGGCGACCGCAGGCTCGAACGGGTCGAGGTGCTCGAACACGAGGCACGACACGACGGCGTCGAACGACTCGGCCCGTAGGGGCATCGCCTCCGCGCCCGCGCGCGCGTACTGCGGGCCGCCGGCTCGAGCCCGGGCCGTCGCGAGCTGCGCCGCCGTCGGATCGATGCCGACGACCTCGGCCCCGAGTGCGGCGATGCGCCGCGCCACCTGTCCTTCGCCGCACCCGAGGTCGAGTACGCGGGCCGCACCGGTGAGGTGCTCGTCCACCAGTGGAAGGAGCTGTTCCTCGTATTCGGGGTCGACCCCGCCGGTGAACTTCTCCTGCCACCAGCCCGCGTGCCGCTCCCAGGGGTCGTCGGCGCCGTCGCTCACGCGACGGCGTGGTCCTCGAGGCCGAGGATGGGGGCGAGGAACCTGCCCGTGTAGCTGTCGTGCGTTTTGGCGACGCGTTCGGGCGGGCCTTCGGCGACCACCAGACCGCCGGCGTCGCCACCCTCGGGCCCGAGGTCGATGATCCAATCGGCCGACTTCACGACGTCGAGGTTGTGCTCGATCACGATCACGGTGTTGCCGCCCTCGACGAGCCGCGAGAGCACCCCGAGCAGTCGCTTCACGTCGTCGAAATGGAGGCCGGTGGTCGGCTCGTCGAGCATGTACACGGTACGGCCCGTGGCCCGCTTCCCCAGCTCCGACGCCAGCTTCACGCGTTGCGCCTCGCCGCCCGACAGCGTTGGCGCCGGTTGACCGAGGCGCACGTACCCGAGCCCGACGTCGAAGAGCGTCTGCAGCTGTCGTGCGATCGTCGGCTGGTTCTTGAAGAAATCCAGCGCCTCCTCGATCGAGAAGTCCAGGACCTCGGCGATGTTCTTGTTCTTGAACGTGACGTCGAGAGTGTCGCGGTTGTAGCGGGCGCCCTTGCACACCTCGCACGGGACGTACACGTCGGGAAGGAAGTGCATCTCGATCTTGATCGTCCCGTCGCCGGAGCACGCCTCGCAGCGCCCGCCTTTGACGTTGAACGAGAACCGCCCAGGCTGATAGCCGCGCACCTTCGCTTCGAGGCTCGACGCGAACAGTGAACGGATCTTGTCGAACACGCCCGTGTACGTAGCTGGATTGGAGCGGGGGGTCCGGCCGATCGGCGACTGGTCGATGTTGATGACCTTGTCGATGAGCTCGGTGCCTTCGATCGTCTTGTGCCGACCGGGCACAGTGCGCGACCGGTACACCTTCTGCATCAAGGCGTGGTACAGGATGTCGTTCACCAACGTCGACTTGCCGCTCCCGCTCACGCCCGTGATCGCGACGAAGCACCCGAGCGGGAGCTCGACGTCGATGTTCTGCAGGTTGTGCTCACGGGCGTCGCGCACCGTGATCCACGCCTCACCGGGTTGCCGCCGGAACTCCGGAATCGGGATGGACTGCTTCCCCGAGAGGTATTGACCGGTGATCGACCGCGGCGCCGCGATCACGTCGTCGAGCGACCCCGATACCACGACCTCGCCGCCGTGCTCACCGGCACCCGGCCCGATGTCGACGATCTGGTCCGCGACCCGGATCGTCTCCTCGTCGTGCTCGACCACGACCACCGTGTTCCCCAGGTCGCGCAGCCGCACGAGCGTGTCGATGAGACGCTGGTTGTCGCGCTGGTGCAAGCCGATCGACGGCTCGTCGAGCACGTACAGGACGCCCACGAGCCCGCTCCCGATCTGCGACGCCAGCCGAATGCGCTGCGCCTCTCCCCCGGCCAGCGTGCCCGACGACCGGTTCATCGTGAGGTAATCGAGCCCGACGTCGAGCAGGAAGCGGAGACGCTCGTTGACCTCCTTGAGGACGGCTTCGGCGATCATGAGGTCACGCTCGGAGAGCTCGAGCGCGCCCAGGAAATCGGCTGCCTTCGCGATCGACAGTTCGCCGAGCTCGAAGATGTTCGCCCCGCCGACCTTCACAGCGAGGGACGCCGGGCGCAGTCGTGCGCCGTTGCACGCCGGGCACGGGACCTCGCGCATGTATCCCTCGATCTGCTCGCGCACCCGGTCGCTCTCGGCTTCTGAATGGCGGCGCTCGAGCCACGGAACGACACCCTCGAACTGCGTCGTGTACGAACGCTGCCGGCCGTACCGGTTCCGGTACCGGACGTGGATGGCCCGCGTGCCCGAACCGTGCAACACCGCCTGCTTGTCGCGCTTGCGCAGCTTCCGCCACGGCGTGTCCACCGAGAACCCGTACTCGCCGGCCACCGCGCCGAGCACCCGGTCGAAGTACTGGCTGCGGAATCCCGCCCACGGTGCGATCGCGCCGTCGGAGACGCTGAGGTCGTCGTCGTTGATCACGAGCTCGGGGTCGACCTCGAAGCGCGTCCCGAGCCCGTCGCAACGCTCGCACGCTCCGTACGGCGAGTTGAACGAGAAATTGCGGGGCGCGAGCTCCTCGAACGACAGCCCGCAATTCGTGCACGCCAGATGCTCCGAGAAGGTCAGCACCTCGCGGTCCTCGTCGTGCTCCTTCTCACCCTCCCGCGGCACGATCTCGACCTCGGCGACTCCTTCGGCGAGGCGCAACGCGGTCTCGAGCGAATCGGTCAGGCGCCTCTCGATGCCGTCGCGCCGTACCAGGCGGTCGACGACGACCTCGATCGTGTGCTGCTCGTAGCGGGCGAGGCGCCGGCGGGCATTCCGCTGGAGGAATTCGGACAGCTCGACGACCTCGCCGTCGATTCGGGCCCGGGCGAACCCCTGCCCCGACAACTCCGTGAGGAGGCCCTCGTACTCGCCCTTCCGACCCCGCACCACCGGCGCCAGCACCTGGAATCGGGTCCCCTCGGGGAGCTGGAGCACTCGGTCGACGATCTGCTGCGGCGTCTGGCGGGTGATCACCCGGCCGCAGTCCGGGCAGTGCGGCACGCCGATCCGGGCGAACAGGAGCCGCAAGTAGTCGTAGATCTCGGTGATCGTGCCGACCGTCGACCGCGGGTTCCGTGACGCCGACTTCTGGTCGATCGAGATCGCCGGCGAGAGGCCCTCGATGAAGTCGACGTCGGGCTTGTCCATCTGGCCGAGGAACTGCCGGGCGTATGCCGACAGCGACTCGACGTACCGGCGCTGCCCCTCGGCGTAGATCGTGTCGAAAGCCAGCGACGACTTCCCCGATCCCGAAATGCCGGTGAAGACGATCAGGCGGTCGCGAGGGAGCTCGACGTCGACGTTCCTGAGGTTGTGCTCGCGAGCCCCCCGGATCGTGATTGCATCCGCCACGGCGCCAGTTTACCGGCGCGGCCTGCCGAGCGAACGGATGTTCGGGAGCGACTGCGCGCTAGATCCAAGCCATCGGGTTGACGGGGTTGCCGTTGACGCGCACCTCCCAGTGAAGATGGGGACCGGTGGACGCTCCCGTAGAACCGACGCGCCCGACCAGCTCGCCTCGACTCACCCGCTGGCCCCGCGAGACGCCGATCGAGGACTGGTGCCCGTACCCGGTCGCCAGCCCGCCGCCGTGGTCGATCAACGTCCAGTTGCCGTAGCCGCCGTTCCAGCCGGCCATGACGACCACTCCGTCGTCCGCTGCTCTGATCGGCGCGCCCGATGGCGCCCCGATGTCGACACCGGTATGCATCCGACTGCTGCCGTAGATCGGGTGAATTCTCGGCCCGAACCCACTTCCGATCCGTCCTTCCACAGGCAAGATGAACCGACCGCCCCTCGACGTCGATCCGGGACCCGGTCCGGGGCCGGGTGCGGGGCCGGGTGCGGGGCCGGGGCCGGGCGCGGGGGCC
>Ga0126306_10001763_pt1 | contig 11738 bp, 9 predicted proteins | sample Plot27_FD_92592 | JGI IMG/M metagenome (GOLD analysis project Ga0126306, IMG submission 92592) | Serpentine soil microbial communities from UC McLaughlin Reserve, CA, USA - Plot27 | ecosystem: Environmental > Terrestrial > Soil > Grasslands | place: USA: UC McLaughlin Reserve, Lake County...
AGCAGCGACGGCACGACGTGCCCTACGACTCCGGGTCGCCACTGTTCGTCGAGGACCAGCTGGTGGGCGTCCTGAGCGCGGGCGACGCGGCCTGCCCGAGGCTGAGCATCTCCGCGCGGCTCGACGTGCCGGCCGTGCGGCCCTGGCTGCTCGAGCAGGTCGCCGCCCGGTAGGGCCCGTCCGCCCGCGATGCAGAGGCCGACGGTCGGCGCCAGGAGGGGACACCGACCGCCGGCCTGCTGCGGTCAGTGAGCTGTCGGGGCAGGGTGCGGCGCGCTCATCGCGCGGTGCGTAGGAAGTAGCGCTTCCCGATGTCGCGGGCGATCCCGGGGAAGTGCTTGGCGGTCTCCTGCATCGTCGTCCGGTAGTGCAGCCCGCCCCAGACCCGGGCGTCCTCGACGTCGTCGACCAGGTCGTCGAGCCGGTCGTACGTGCGACTCTTGCCGACGACCGTGCTGGTCACCGTGAGCTCGACGTGCTTGGTGCCGAAGTAGCGACGCAGGGACTCGGTCACAGCGGCGGTGATGCAGCCGTGGCCGGACGGGTACTCGGGGTGGTTGCCGGTCACCAGCGGCCGCCAGGTCGGGTCCGGGGACGTCGCGTCGTTGCCGTCGGTGCCGGCCCGCGCGATCGCGTGGTTGGGCCGCCAGAACATGTAGTGGTACTTGGCCTCCCAGCAGGCGACCATCGTGTCCGCCGCGGAGACGTGCACGTATGCCAGCAGCCGGGCGGACTCCACGATGTCCAGGCCCTGCGCCTCGACCAGGTCGCGGAGCGCGCGGCTGTACTGCATGAAGGTCTGGTCGGTGAAGAACCGGACGGTCTCGGTCTGCTCGGCGGTCCGGTCCGTGCTGTCGGCACGGCCGAGTGCCAGCAGCTCCTGCACGTCGGTGGCGTACTGCTTGCCGGTCAGCTGGTACGGCGCGGCCGGCCGGTACGACGACTGGTCGTCATAGGTGAAGGGCCGGACCCCGGGGAGCTTGGTGTCGACCGGCGCGGTCGCCGCGATCGGCTCGAACACCCCCGGCCCCGGGGCGGTCTGGACGTAGGGGACGACGTCGTCGTAGTGATCGCCGAGCCGCGCGGCGAGCATGCCGGCGGCCGCCGCCGCGCCGACAGCAGCGCCGGCCTGCTTGGCCGGGCCGGCCGGGATGGTGGCGAGGTAGGTGTCGAACGCCGTCTGCACGGCGCCCGCCTGCGCCGGGACGCGGGTGACCAGGACGTCGCGCGCGGCCTGGGCGACAGCAGCCTCCGCCGAGGCCCCCGGCGGCGCGGACACCGTCGTGACGAACGGTTCGAGCCCACCTTCGACAGCGGCGACGGCGTCGTACATGGCACCGTGGACCATGCCGCCGAGCACCGTGCTGCTGGCCGGCGGACGGCCGGCGGCGATGGCGCTCTCCGCGACGGCGCTCCAGTGCACGACGGCGTTGTCGGACGTGTCGGCGGCCGTCGCGACCGGCTGCCCGGCCGCCACGAGGGGGGCGATCGTCACGGTGGCGAGCAGCCCGACGGCGACCCTCAGGTGCGTCTTCATGTGTGGTCCTCTCCTGGTGGGGTGACCGCCTGGTGGCGGGGCAGCAGCTGCTGCGACGGGTTGGACGCCGACCGTTGAGTCGCCCACGGGGGGCGGATGGTTGTCCTCCCCGGGGACGCTGGTATCGACGACGTGGCACGCGATCCGTTGACCGCGCCGGCCGAGCGGGTCCGATCGACCGCGCCGGCCGGGACGTTCACGGGCCTCCGGCTCCGGAGGTGACCGCCTCGACGACGCGCACCGGATCTAGACCGGCGGCCCGCGCGGCGCGCTCGGCGTCGAGGAGAGTCGGCGCCTCGAGGACGAAGTAGCAGGTCTCGTCACCCGGCACGTTGATCGAGCATGCGAAGCGCACCGGGGTGCCGGACTCCGTCAGCTCACCTGCCGACGCGTCGACGCGCTGCTCGCGGGCGGCGCGCTCGTCGGCACGGGTCCGCGAGAGGTAAGTCTCGACCAGGTAGCTCGGCACCCGATCGACGCTAGGTCGGCGGTGCGGACCCGGAAACGCGGAAACCCCCCAACCTTGCTCGGCGGGTCAGGACAGGGCGCGGGCCAGCTCGGTGCGGGACCGGACGCCGAGCTTGGCGTAGATGTGGGTGAGGTGCTTCTCGACGGTGCTCTCCCCCAGGAAGAGCGTGCTGGCGACCTCGCGGTTGGTCCGTCCCTCGGCGACCAGCGCTGCGACCCGTTGCTCGGCGGGGGTCAGGCCCTCGACCCGGGTCCGGCCGCCCACGCTGCCGACCTCGGAGCGCACCCGGTCCACCCACCAGGCGGCACCGATGGCGGCGAACTGGGCGGCAGCCGCCTCGAGCGCCTCGCGGGCGGCCCGCTTCTGCTTGAGCCGCCGGCTGGCCTGGCCGAGGGACAGCAGGGCCCGTCCCCGCTCGTAGGGGTCGAGCAGCGGCCGGTGCAGGTCCACGGCGGCCGCGAACGTCGCTGCCGCCGACTCCAGGTCGCCGGCCGCCGCGGCCAGCATCCCGCGGCAGCGCAGGACCTGCGCCGGCGCCAGCCGGTGGCCCAGCCGCTGCACCTGCAGGTCCCAGTCGTCCACCACGACCGACGCCTCGTCCGGTCGGCCGGCCTCGAGCAGCGCCTCGACGTACTCGTCGACCCAGAACGCCATCGCCCGGGAGAAGCCGGCGCTGCGCTGCCCTTCCTCGACCGTCTCGAAGCGCGCCAGCGCCTCACCGGTCCTGCCCTCCCGCCGGTCGAGCGTCGCGAGCACCGCGAGCAGCGAGCGGTCGGTCGAGCGACCGCCGGGCGGCCCCTCCCCGGCGACGACCGGCGCCACGAGCTCACGGACCAGGTCGTGCTCGCCCTGGGCGAGCGCCACCCTGGCGAGGGGGAACGCGACGACAGGGTCGTAGTCCGCGCCGGGCAGCCGGTACTGCGCCGACAGCTCCATCGAGCGCTGCGCGTGGCGCCGGGCCACGTCGTAGCGGCCGCTCCGCTCCTCGACGAGGGCGAGGTACCACAAGGCGTTGACCGTGACCGGCTCGTCGCGGTCCTCCGCCAGCCGGAGCAGCTCGGTGAGCACCTCCAGGGCCCGCTCGGTGCGCCCCGACCAGTAGAGGCAGTGCCCGACCGCCTGCGCGGCGAAGAGGACCGTGTCCTGCTCGTCCGACCGCCGGGCGAGAGCCAGCCCGCGCTCCGACAGGTCCAGGGCGACCGGGTCGCCGCCGTTGCACAGCAGGACCGCGAGCGTGCCTAGGGCTCGGGCCGTCAGGAGGTCGTCGGCGACCTCCTCGGCCAGCCGCAGCGCCTCCCGTGCGTGCGCCACCGCCACGTCGAGCGACTCGGTGATGCGGACGACGTAGGCCAGCTGCTCGTGCAGACGGCTCTGCCGGGCGGCGTCGCCCTCGGCCGCGACCAGCGCCGCACGACGGTGCTCCGCGGCGGTCTCGAGCGCACCGTTCTCGCCCTCGAGGTCGCCCAGCAGCGCGAGCACGTCGGCTCTCTGGCGGCCGGCCGGCTCGTCGGTGAGCAGTGCCCGCGCGAGGGCGAACCCGCGCTCGGACTCGCCGCTGGCCAGGTGGTCGCGGGCGGCCGCCCGGGCCCGCCGACCACGCTCCTCGCGCTGCTCCGCGGGGGTGGCCCGCATCGCCGCCTCACCGAGCTCGGCGGCCAGCGCGGTCGCCCCCCGGGCCCGCGCCGTGCGGACGGCACGGTCGAGCTCGTCGGCTGCGTCCGGGTCAGGGCCGTCGAGCGACGCGGCGACGTGCACCGCACGGGCCAGCGGCTCGTCGAGCACCTCGGCCGCCCGCCGGTGTGCCTCGGTGCGCTGCCCGGGCGAGGCCCGAGCGACTGTCTCCGAGGCCAGCAGCGGGTGCGCGAAGCGGACGATCCCCGCCCTGACCTCGACCACCTCCGCCTCGACCGCCGGCGCCAGCACGTCGGTCGGCACGCCCGCGGCCTCGAGCAGCTCGGTCGTGGGCGCGCCGACGACCGCGGCGACCAGCAGCCCGGCCCTGGTCGGCTCCGGCAGCGCCCGCAGCCGCGCGTCGACCAGCCGCTCGAGGCTCGGGGTGAGCGGGAGCGGGTCGAGCGGACCCCGCGCGGTCCCGTCCCCCAGCGCCCGGGCGAGCTCCAGGGCGTAGAGCGGGTTGCCGCCGGAGGCCTCGTGCAACCGCCGCAGCGTGGGCCGCGGGAACGTGCGCCCGAGGCTGTTGCGCAGCAGCCCGTGCACGGCGCCGACGCTCAGCGGCTCCACCCGCAGGACCTCCGTGCGGCCACCAGCCAGCGCCGCCTCGACGGCGGTCGGCGCACCGCGCCGGGTCAGCAGCAGGCGCACGGACGCGTCGTCCAGCCTCCGCAGCGCGAAGCCGACGGCGCCGCCCGACGTGCGGTCCAGCCACTGCACGTCGTCGATCGCGAGGACCAGTGTCGCCCCCTCGGCGAGCAGCCGGAGCGCCGACCGAACTGCGACGCCCAGCGCCCGCGGGTCGGGGACGTCGTTGTCCGGGTCGGCGAGGACGAGGGCCACCTCGAGCGCCCTCCGCTGTGGCGGGGTGAGCCTGGGCAGCACCTCGTCGGCGCAGGAGTCGAGCAGGTCGCCCAGCCCGGCCAGCGCCAGCTGCGCCTCAGCCTCCGCGGGCCGCGCCGACAGGACCCGATGCCCGTGCCGCTCGGCCGCGGCGATCCCGGCCTGCCACAGCGTGGACTTGCCGATGCCGGCGTCGCCCTCCAGGAGAAGCGCCGACCGGCCGTCTCCCTGGCGAGCCATCAGCTCGCGGACCGCGGCCAGCTCGGCGTCGCGCCCGACGATCTCGGTCATGGTGGCGCCGATCGTGCCACGCCGCACCGAGCCGGCGCGGGTCAGCCGCAGGCCCCGCCGGTCGCGGGCTCGAGGGTCGGCGCACCGACCGTCGGCATGCCCAGCAGCACGCCGGCCGGCGTCGACGCCGACTCGGTCCGGGCCGCCCACGCGTCGCCGGCGCGGGTCCGGCGCACGGCCGGCGCACCCGGTCGTACGTCGTCGAGCCGGCCGGCGTCGGCCAGCAGGTGGTGCGGAGCCGCATAGGTGACCCGGGCCGTGACCACGTCACCGGGTCGCGGCAGGTCGGCCGGGTCGGTGGCTGCGTCGAAGGCGACGTGGACGAGCCGGTTGTCCCGGGCCCGGCCGGAGAGCCGGTGGGTGGCGCCGTCCTTGCGGCCCTCGCCCTCGGCGACCAGCACCTGGAGGTCGCGGCCGACCTGGCGCTTGTTCTCCGCCCACGAGACGTCGTCCTGCAGCGCGACCAACCGCTCGTACCGCTCCTGCACGACCTCCTTCGGCACCTGGCCGTCGAGGTCGGCGGCCGGCGTGCCGGGTCGCTTGGAGTACTGGAAGGTGAAGGCGCTCGCGAAGCGTGCCTCGGCCACGACCTCCAGCGTCTGCTCGAAGTCCGCGTGGGTCTCGCCGGGGAAGCCGACGATCACGTCGGTGGTGATGGCGGCGTCGGGCATGGCCGCACGGACCCGGGCGATGATGCCGAGGTAGCGCTCCCGCCGGTAGGAACGGCGCATCGCCTTGAGCACCCGGTCGGAGCCCGACTGCAGCGGCATGTGCAGCGACGGCATCACGTTCGGCGTCTCGGCCATGGCGGCGATCACGTCGTCGGTGAAGTCCTTGGGGTGCGGGGAGGTGAAACGCACCCGCTCGAGGCCGTCGATGCCGCCACAGGCGCGCAGCAGCTTGCCGAAGGCCAGCCGGTCGCCGAACTCGACGCCGTACGAGTTGACGTTCTGCCCCAGCAGAGTGACCTCGAGGACGCCCTCGGCGACGAGTGCCTCGACCTCGGCGAGCACCTCACCCGGCCGACGGTCCTTCTCGGTGCCGCGCAGCGCGGGGACGATGCAGAAGGTGCAGGTGTTGTTGCAGCCGACGCTGACCGACACCCAGGCCGCGTAGGGCGACTCGCGACGGGTCGGCAGCGTCGACGGGAAGACGTCGAGCGACTCCAGGATCTCCACCTGGGCCTCGTGGTTGTGCCGGGCGCGCTCGAGCAGCGCGGGGAGCGACCCGATGTTGTTCGTGCCGAAGACGACGTCGACCCACGGGGCCCGGCGGGTGATCTCGGCCCGGTCCTTCTGCGCGAGGCAGCCGCCGACCGCGATCTGCATGCCCGGCCGGACCTTCTTGACCGGAGCGAGGTGCCCGAGGTTGCCGTAGAGGCGGTTGTCGGCGTTCTCGCGCACCGCGCAGGTGTTGAAGACGACGACGTCGGCACCCCCCTCGGCACCCTCGTGCCGCGCGTAGCCCGCGTCCTCCAGCAGCCCCGCCAGTCGCTCGGAGTCGTGGACGTTCATCTGGCACCCGTAGGTGCGCACCTCGTAGGTCCGTGCACTCATGACCGGCCCAGGGTACGGCTCAGGACCAGCCGTGGTCGGCGCGCAGGGCGCCCGCGACCCGGTCGAACCGGGCCCGGTCGAGCACCGCGCCCTCCCGCCGGATGCCGTCGGACGGCAGCTCGAGGACCCGGTCCAGCCGGACCCAGCTCCGCCGGCCCTCGCCGTCCCACGCCCCGCTGCCCAGGGGCAGCCAGCCCGGCTCCCCGTCGTGGTGCTCCTGGCTGGACAGCATCAGCCCGAGCACCGTCCCGGCCCCGCTGCCGGCTGCGGCGGCGCCCCGCCCGACGACCAGCACCGGCCGGTCCTTGCCCTGGGACGGGTCGTCCTCGTAGGCGACCCAGCCCCAGACCACCTCACCCGGGTCGGCGCCGCCGTCCAGGTCCGGGGTGTACTCCAGCACCCGCCGTGCGCCGGCCACCGGCGGGCCGGGTCGCGGCACCCCCGGCCCCGGTCGCGGCACGACCGGCCCGGCACCGCGTCGGGCGCTTGCCGGCCGGGTGCCGCGCGACGTACGACGGAGCGGTTCGAGGAGCGACTCGAGGATCGAGCCCAGGCGACGAGGCACCTCGCGACGGTAGCCCAGCCTCAGCGCGCCACCTCCGTCGCGCGCGACTCGCGCACGACGGTCACCCGGATCTGGCCGGGATAGGTCAGCTCGGTCTCGACCTGCTTGGCGATCTCCCGGGCCAGCACCTGGGCCTGGATGTCGTCGACCACGTCGGGCAGCACCATCACCCGCACGTCGCGGCCGGCCTGCATCGCGAAGACCCGGTCGACGCCGACGTGACCGCCGGCGATCTCCTCGAGCCGGTGCAGCCGGGTGACGTAGGACTCGAGCGACTCGCGGCGCGCGCCGGGCCGCCCGCCGCTGATCGCGTCGGCGGCCTGGGTGAGCACGGCCTCCAGGGTGCGCGGCTCGACCTCCCCGTGGTGCGCCTCGATGGCGTGCACGACGTCGGGGTGCTCGCCGCAGCGGCGGGCCACTCCGGCGCCGACCATGGCGTGCGAGCCCTCCACCTCGTGGGTCAGGGCCTTGCCCACGTCGTGCAGCAGGCCGCATCGGAGCGTCAGGGCCGGGTCGAGGCCGAGCTCGCCGGCCATCAGGCCCGCCAGGTGAGCGGTCTCGACGAGGTGGCGCAGCACGTTCTGGCCGTATGACGTCCGGAACCGCAGCCGGCCCAGCAGCATGACGAGCTCGGGGTGCAGGTCGGTCACCCCGACCTCGACGAGGGCATCCTCGGCCGCGCGCTGGCAGTGGGCGTCGACCTCGACCCGGGCCTTGTCGACCGCGTCCTCGATGCGCTGGGGGTGGATCCGGCCGTCGAGGACCAGCGCCTCGAGGGCCAGCCGGGCGACCTCGCGGCGCACCGGGTCGAAGCAGGACAGCAGCACCGCCTCGGGGGTGTCGTCGATCACCAGGTTGACGCCGGTCACCTGCTCGAAGGCCCTGATGTTGCGGCCCTCTCGGCCGATGATGCGGCCCTTCATGTCGTCGCCCGGGAGGTGCAGGACCGACACGACGGACTCGGTGGTGGCCTCGGTCGCCAGCCGCTGCACCGCGCCGACGACGATCTCGCGGGCCCGGGCGTCAGCGTCCCGGCGGGCGGCCTGCTCGATGTCGCGGGCGAGCAGCGCTGCGTCCCGGCCGGCCTGGGACTCGGCGGTGGTCAGCACCTCTGCGCGGGCCTCACGAACGGTCAGACCGGCCGCGTGCTCCACGTGCCGCAGCCGCTCGGCCTCGACCTCGGCACGCGCGACCACCAGCGCCGCCTGCTCCTCGGCCAGCCGTGCCTCGCGGCGGGCCATCGACTCGCCGCGCTCGTCGAGGTGGCGGAACTGCTCGTCCAGCCGCTCGGCCCGCTCGTCGACGCGGTGCTCGCGCACCTCGACGTCGTGGCGCTGGACGTCGGTGCCGCGCCGCCGGCGGCGCAGACCGAGCAGCAGCGTCGCGAGCACCACGAGACCGACCAGCTCGACGGCGGCGACGACCAGCAGGGCGAGTGCTCCGGCGTCCATCGCTGCGCCCTCCTCCGCCGGCTAGGACGGCGAAGGTGGCCGCGGCCCGGGCACGACCCGCCAGCCGGGACGAGCGGGCCGCCGCCGGCCGCCGGTGTGGGCAGAGGGGGAGAACGGCCCGGCGTCGCGCGCCAGGTGCGGATGGTGCGGATGGTGCCGGTCGGTCAGGCGTCGTTGTCGGTCGTCGGTCTGTCGAGTCAGGAGCGGTCGGCCGCCCGGTGTCCCGGCGCCGGCCCCTCAGTCCGGAGGCTAGAACCGGGTCAACGGACGGTCAAGGACGATCTTGCCCCGGGATGAGGCGAGGCGCGGCGGGCTGAGGCGTCGCTGCGGGTACGGTCGGTCGGTGGCCACGCTGGACGACGTCGCGACCATGGCTTTCGAGCTGCCCGAGACGACCGAGGGCGAGCGGCACGGGACCCGGGCCTGGGCGGTCCGCGGCACGGTGTTCGCCTGGGAGCGCCCCTTCAGCAAGGCCGACCTCCGCCGTTTCGGCGAGGAGGCTCCCCCGGCCGGCCCGATCCTCGCCGTGAAGGTCGAGGACCTCGGCGAGAAGGAGGCGCTGCTCGCCGCAAGGCCCAGGGCGCTGTTCACGATCCCGCACTTCGACGGGTACGCCGCGGTGCTCGTCCGGCTCCGGTCCGTGTCCGCCAGGGCACTGCGGGAGACGGTCCTCGACGGGTGGCTGGCGTGCGCGCCGGCCGAGCTGGCTCGGACCTACGTCCGCCAGGACTGACCGGCCGATGGCACAGCTCGCCCAGGTCAACGTCTCGTTGCAGCGGGCGCCGATGCGGCACCGCACCATGGCCGGCTTCGTCGCGGCGTTCGACCCGGTCGCCCGGCATGCGGCGGAGAGCCCCGGCTTCGTCTGGCACCACCGGTCTGACACCGGCCACACGGTGCTCGACGAGGAGCGCCGGCCGCAGGTGGTCAACCTGACCGTGTGGCGCGACTACCCGAGCCTGCACGACTTCGTCTACCGCAGCGACCACGGCCGGCTGCTGCTGCGGCGCTCCGAGTGGTTCCTCCCCACCCCGCAGCCCTCGACCGCCCTCTGGTGGGTGCCGGACGGCGAGCGCCCGACCGTCGAGCAGGCGCTGGCCCGGCTCCGGCACCTACGCGAGCACGGCCCGACACCGCAGGCGTTCTCGCTGCGCCGGCGGTTCACCCCCGACGGCCGGCCGGAGCGCAGCGCCTCCCGGCCTGGCGCCGCTGCGAACGAGCGCTAGAGCCCGTCCGGGGCCACGAAGCCGTCGTCGGACGCGTCCGGCTCGGCAGCCGGCGCGTCGCGGTCGCCAGCCTCGGCCGTCAGCGCCTCGCGCACCACGCGCATGGCCAGCCCGGAGCCGTAGCCCTTGCGGGCGAGCAGGCCGGCCAGCCGGCGGACCCGGGTCTCGTAGGGCAGCCCTCGCGTCGACGGCAGCCGCCTGGCCACCAGCGACTCGGCGGTGGCGACCTCGTCGTCGAGCGTGATGGCGGCGAGGGCGGCCGCCGACTCCTCGTCACCCACGCCCTTGCGGCGCAGCTCCTGCTGCAGGGCACGCCGGGCCAGCCCCCGGCTGTCCCGACGGGTGCGGACCAGCAGCTGGGCGTAGGCCTGGTCGTCGACCAGCCCGACCTCGGTGAACCGGTCGAGCACCCGGGTGGCCACCGCGTCGGGCACGTCGCGGGCCGCGAGGTCGGCCGCGAGCTCGGCCCGGCTGCGCGGCGCCGCGGTCAGCCGGCGCAGGACGATGCCCTTGGCGACCGACTCGGGGTCGGCCTCCGGCGTCTCGTCGGCCGCGGTCCCGGGGGTGGGCTGGTCGGGACCGGCCCACCGCCGGGGTCGCTGCCGGGCTCGCTGCCCGGTCACACGTCCGAGGGGTTGACCGCGGGCGGCGGGACGACGTCGATCGGGCTGTCGTCGAGCGGCTGGTCGACGCGGGCGCCGATGCCCAGCTTCTCCTTGATCCGCTTCTCCAGCTCGTCGGCCAGGTCCGGGTTGTCGCGCAGGAACGACCGCGCGTTCTCCTTGCCCTGCCCGAGCTGGTCGCCGTCGTAGGTGTACCAGGCGCCGGACTTCTTGACGAAGTTCTGCTCCACGCCGACGTCGATCAGGCCGCCCTCGCGGCTGATGCCGGTGCCGAACATCAGGTCCATCTCGGCCTGCCGGAACGGCGGGGACACCTTGTTCTTGACCACCTTGACGCGCACCCGGTTGCCGACCGGGTCGGTGCCGTCCTTGAGCGTCTCGATGCGCCGCACGTCCAGCCGCACCGACGCGTAGAACTTCAGCGCCCGGCCGCCGGAGGTGGTCTCCGGAGAGTTGTGCACCATCACGCCGTCGACGAAGTAGTTGTGCGTGCCCTCGACCTCGATGTCGAACCGGTGCATAGAGCGCGTCCGGGGCTTGACGTGGATGTCCAGGACCCGTGCCGGCACCGGGCGGAGCTCGGGCTCGACGAGCTCGGGCTCGACGGCGAACTGCCCGCGGAACCTCGGCAGGAGCTTGTAGGCCATGGACGGGTGAACGTAGGGAGCGATGAGCTCCTGCAGCTTGGCCGTCGCCTCGGTCGTGAAGCGGAGCACCGCCTGCTTCCGAGCACCGCGCAGGGTGACCACGCAGTCCAGACCGTAGGTGTCGGTGAGGTAGCTGACGAGCCGCTCCCGCGACCCCTCGCTCATCGCCTCCACGCAGATCTCAGCCCGGCCCGAGCCGCCTTCGGTGCGCTGCTGCAGACCCTGGGAGCGCAGGGTGAAACCGGCGTCGTCCATGTACCAGACCGCCAGCGCCAACGGTGTCAGCGCCTTGAGGTAGTCCCAGGTGAGGTGCTTCTTGCCGCCACCCAGGTAGACGACCTGCTGCAGCTCACCCAGCTCGGGCAGCGGGGTGAAGTCGGCGAACGCCGAGCCTCGGGCGTCAGTGCGCCGCGAGCACTCGATGTTGCCGAGCAGGGACACCTTCCAGTCCAGGTAGTCGGCCTGAGCGGCACCGTGACCCATCCGGAACCGCACGCCGTGGCGGCCCCCGCGGTTGGGCGAGAGGTTGGCGTCACCCATGAGCCCGCCCAGCACGACCTGCCACTGCTGGGTGCTGAGCCGGACCTGCTCGGCCTGAACGACGCGGTCACCCGGGAGCAGCTCGCCTGCCTCGCGCCAACCGCCCGGCGTCTGGATCAGGTGGTTGGCCGTCGCGGCGAACTGGGCCCGCCCGTTGCCGCCCGAGCGCTCCACCGTGAACTGGAGGAACTCGTCGGTCGGCCCGTTGTCGAACCAGTTGGTGACCTTGCGTGGCACGATGCGACCGGCCTCGCTGTCGTACGACAGGACCTCGACCGGCAGCTTCTGGTTGACGATCTTGCCGATCTTCTCCTGTGTC
>Ga0126306_10001764_pt1 | contig 11735 bp, 12 predicted proteins | sample Plot27_FD_92592 | JGI IMG/M metagenome (GOLD analysis project Ga0126306, IMG submission 92592) | Serpentine soil microbial communities from UC McLaughlin Reserve, CA, USA - Plot27 | ecosystem: Environmental > Terrestrial > Soil > Grasslands | place: USA: UC McLaughlin Reserve, Lake County...
CCCGTCCGAGCTGCGGGCGGTCCCGACGATCGCCTGGCGGCGGACCCTCGACGGGTTCCGCGCCCGCGCCACGACGCGCGCTACGAAAGGAGTCCCCCGATGAAGGCGATGGTGCTGGTGGCCGTCGCGCTGGTGTCCCTGTCGGGCCCGGCCGCCGTCCAGCAGAGCGAGCTTGGCGGGAAGGTGCGGTCCGGCCGGGAGGTGGCCATCCCCGCCGGGGAGACCGTGCAGGGCGACCTGATCGCCTCCGGGGGGACGGTGCGGGTCGACGGCCGGGTCGACGGCGACCTGGTGGCCAGCGGCGGCCAGGTCGTGGTGGCCGGCGCGGTCACCGGGGACGTGCTGGCGGCCGCCGGCAGCACCACCATCTCCGGCGAGGTCGGCGGCGACCTGCGCGCCGCCACCGGCCAGGCCCGCATCGAAGGGCGCGTCGGCGAGGACGTGGCCCTGGGGGCCGGGCAGGCGACCGTCGCCTCGGGCGCCCAGATCGGCGGCGACCTCATCTTCGGCGTCGGCCGGATGCAGATGGACGGCGCGGTCGCCGGCAGCGTCCTCGGCTCCACCGGCAACTACAGCCAGGGCGGCTCGGTCGGCGGCAGCGAGCGGGTCAACATCCAGCAGCCCGAGGAGGCGCCGGCGCCCACCCTGGCCGACCGGGCGGTCGACGTCGCGCAGCGGTACGTGAGCATCCTGGCCGTCGGCGTCCTGCTGCTGTGGCTGCTGCCCCGGGTGCTCCGCGGCGCCGCCGAGGCGGCCCGGGAGCGGGCGCTGCTCAGCCTCGGGGTCGGGCTCCTGGGCTTCATCGGCGTGATCGTCGCGCTGGTGCTGCTGATCCTGGTCACCGTGCTGGTGGCGATCGTCCTGGCCCTGGCCGGGCTCGGGTCCCTGACCGGGCTGACGGTGTTCGGCGGGCTGCTGGTCGCGGCCATCGTCGTCTTCCTGTTCGTCCTCGCCGTGGCCTTCGCGGCGCAGGCGACCGTGGGCCTGGCCCTGGGGCGGCTGCTGCTCCGCAACGACGGCCGCTCGTTCGGCAGCTGGCTGGGCGCGCTGGCCCTGGGCGTGCTGGTGGTGGTGCTGGTGGCGGCCATCCCGGTGGTGGGAGGCTTCCTGGAGGCGCTGCTGGTGCTGCTGGGGCTGGGCGCACTGCTGCTGATGGCGCGCGCCCGCCGCCCCCAGGCCGCCCAGCCGTCGGCCTGACCCGCCGCCCGTAGAAGAGGAGACTCCGTGTCCGCAACCGTTCTCTACATGTCGATGTCCCTCGACGGCTTCATCGCCGGGCCCAACGAGGGACCGGGCAACGGGCTCGGCGACGGCGGGCCCCGCCTCCACGAGTGGTTGTTCTCAGAGCCGAGCGGCACGTCGGGCATCCCAGGCCGCCCGGCGGGCGTCAACGGCCAGATCTTCGACGAGTTCATGGCCACCGGGGCGGTCGTCGCCGGCCGGGGGACCTTCGAGCCGGCGGGCGGCTGGGGCGGTGACCACCACGACGGCGTGCCGATCTTCGTCCTCAGCCGCCATGAGCCCGACAGCCAGCTGGGGCACTGGCCGCTGGTCACCTACGTGCGCGACGTCAGGACCGCGATGACCCAGGCCAAGCAGGCTGCGGGCGACAAGAACGTGCTGGTCCACGGCGCCGGAACCGCGCAGCTGGCACTCGCTGCCGGCGTCCTCGACGAGCTCGAGATCCACCTCATCCCAGTGCTCCTCGGCCAAGGGCGCCGTCTCTTCGACCACCTCAGTCCCGAGCACCTCGAGCTGGAGCGGACCCGGATCCTCGAGGGGGAGGCCGGTGTCACCCACCTGCACTACCGGGTCCGGAGGTAGAGACCGATTCCAGCAACCCCTCCCGGACCAGCCGCCGGACCAGCACCAGCCGGCTCGGGGGGTCCAGATGGCCGGCCAGGTCGCCGACGGCCAGCCGCTCGCTGGCCACGATCACCCGCATGACCGGGGCCAGCCGCGCCGGCATCCGCAGCCCGCGGTCGCCGAGCAGGACCTCGAGCCGGTCCTCGCGCTGCCGTAGCCGGCACACGGCGCCGGGCCGGCGCCGGACGACGGTGTCGTCGCCGATCTCCTCCAGGGCCAGCAGCTCCTGGAGCTGCCCGGCCAGCGACGGCGGCTGGCTGGACCAGAAGCGGTCGGCGGCGGCCTCGGCGATGGCGGCCGGGTCGAGCTTGTCCAGCCGGCGCCGGACCTCGGCCAGCTGCTCGGCCACGCCGGCGGTGAGGGCGGCCGGGTCGGCCGCGTACCCGGCCGGCAGCGGCTCGCCGGACAGGGCGCCCTCCACCGCCGACGTCACCGCCCGCCGGGCCACCTCCCCCCAGGTGGTGGGGACCACCCCCACGGTCAGGTGGACCGAGGCGGTCTCGGCCGTGCGGGCCGCGTGCGGGAACCGTTGCGGGATGTAGAGGCAGTCGCCCGGGGCCAGCTCGGCGGCGAGCAGCCGCTCGGTGGCCCGGCCGTCGGGGTCGTGCACGTCCCAGCGCTTGCGCCCGTCCACCTGGAGCACGAACACGTCGTGGGTGTCGTGGTGCACCCCCAGCCCTTGGGAGGCCGGCGGGGTGATGTAGGCGTTGACCTGGACGGGATGGGTCAGGGTGAGCTCCAGGTCGCGGCCGAAGCGGGCCAGCGGCGGCCAGAAGCGGTGCAGGCTCTGGAGCACGATCGTGGCCCCGCCGTCGAACAGCTCGTACAGCCGCCGGGGGTCGGCCAGGTCGTCCACCGGCTGGCCGCCCACCCGTCCCGACCTCGTATAGGAGCGCCGGTCCAGCTGCCGGCCGTCCTTGACCAGGCGGAAGGCCGGGTAGCGGGGCGTGGTCGACGACAGGATGTGGTCGACGTCGCCGAGGGAGAACAGGTCGGCGAACCCGGTGGCGTCGGCCCCCGGCCGGTACAGCGGCGCCCGCCCCCAGTGCTCGGCCACGAACCGGCCCGGGTCGCCGACACAGCGGGCCAGCGCCTCGCCCCCCGCGTCGTCCCTCCCGTCGCTAGCGGTCGGACTCGTCGGCGTCGCCATCCCCGAGCTCCCCGACGTCGGTCCGGTCGAGGGCGCCCGTGTCGCGGGAGTCCATCATCACGCCGGTGTCGCTGGCGCCGCTGGGGGCGGGCACGTCGCTCTGGTCGAGGGCGCCGGAGTCGGCGACGTCCATCATCACGCCGGTGTCGCTGGCGCCGCTGGGGGCGGGCACGTCGCTCTGGTCGAGGGCGCCGGAGTCGGCGACGTCCATCATCGCCCCCGTGTCCCCGGTGCCGCTGAGGGCGGCCTCGGCCTGCTCGGTGGTCTCGATCTCCTCGTCCCTGACGTTCTCGGGGTCAGACGTCATGGTCGCTCCTTCACAGGCTGGCCGGCGCTCCGGCGCGGACCGTCATTATCCACCCATGTCGGGGTGCCATTGACGCCGCCGACGAAACGATGTTTCGCTTGTCTTGATGCCCGGACCCCCAGCGTCCCGCTGGTCCGGGTCGGGGGAAAGGGCTGTCCGCATGGCCGGTGTCCTGTACCGGCTTGGTCGTCTGTGCGCCAACCGCGCGATCGTGGTCGTGGCGGTCTGGCTCGGCCTGGTCGTGCTCGTCCGGCTGGTCGTCTGGGGCGTCGGCGCCGAGACCAGCAACGACCTGAGCCTGCCCGGGACCGAGAGCCAGCAGGCGACCGACCTGCTGGCCAGCCGCTTCCCGCCCCAGCAGAACGGCAGCAGCCCGGTCGTCTTCCACGCCACCAAGGGCAAGATCACCGACTCGGCCAACAAGCAGGCGGTCGAGGCCTCCTACAAGGCGCTGGCCAAGGCGCCGCATGTCGCCTCGGCCCCCGACCCGTTCGCCAACGCCGCCTCGGGCCTGGTCAGCAAGGACGCCACCACCGCGTTCACCCCGGTGCTGCTGGACATCCCCAACGGCGACGTCACCGAGGAGCTCGCCGACGACATCCTCGACACCACCGAGCCCGCCCGGAAGGCGGGCGTCGAGGTCAGCGTGGGCGGCAACCTCGGCGGGGTCCTGTCCAAGTCGCCCACCGAGAGCAGCGAGGTCGTCGGCCTGCTGGCCGCCATGCTGATCCTGGCCCTGACCTTCGGCAGCCTGGTGGCGATGGGCATGCCCATCATCACCGCGGTGCTCGGCCTGGCCACCGCCCTCGGCCTCATCGGCCTGCTCGGCCACCTCTTCGACATCCCCACCGTCGGGCCGACCCTGGCCACCATGATCGGGCTGGGCGTGGGCATCGACTACGCGCTGTTCCTGGTCACCAAGCACCGCGACCAGCTGGCCCGCGGCATGGAGCGGCACGAGTCGATCGCCCGGGCGGTCGCCACCTCCGGCAGCGCCATCGTGTTCGCCGGCGGCACCGTGATCATCGCCCTGCTGTCGCTGTGGGTGGCCGGCATCCCGCTGGTGGCCTCGCTCAGCTACGCCAGCGCGGTCGCCGTCTTCACCGCCGTGCTGGCGGCGATCACGCTCCTGCCGGCGATCCTGTCGCTGGCCGGACGGCACCTCTTCGGGGCCAAGCTGCCGGCGTTCCTCCGCCCCTCTGGGGCCGGTGGGCGGCGACCCTCACCGCCCACCCCCTGGCCTGCGGGCTGGTCGCCCTGGCCCTGCTCGTCCCCCTGATCATCCCCATGTTCTCGCTGCACCTGGGCCAGGAGGACATCGGCGCCACGCCCAGGGACACCACCGAGCGGCAGGCCTTCGACCTCATGGCCGCCAAGTACGGGCCCGGCTACAACGGCCCCCTGCTGACCGCGACCGAGCTGAGCCCGCCGGCCAAGCCGAGCCAGGAGTACGAGGACAAGTACAACCAGGCCAAGGCGAACCAGGCCGACCTGGAGCGCCAGCAGTCGCAGCTCGAGGCCGAGAAGCGCCAGCTCCAGCAGCAGCTGTCGCGGCTGCTGGCCCAGCAGGCATCCCTGCAGCGGCAGGCCGCCCAGCTGCGGGCCCAGCGGGCCGCCCTGCAGCGCCAGCTGGCGCCGCTGCAGCGGCAGCTGCGGCAGCTCCAGGCCCAGAAGCGCCAGCTCCACCAGCGCCGGGTGCAGCTCCAGCGGCAGGCCGCGGCCCTGCGAGTCGCGGTCCGGGCCAACCTTCGGGACCAGGCCGCGCTGGCCGCCCGGATCGGCCGGGACCGGGTCCGGATCCGGGTCCTGAACCGGGCGGTGGCGCGGGCCTGCGGCGCCGACCCGCAGTCGGTGGCCTGCCTGCGGGCCAGGCGGGCGCTGGCCGCCGCCCAGTCGGACCTGGCCGCGGCCCAGCGGGCCCTGGCCGCCGAGAAGGCGCAGATGCGGTCGCTGCGGCGCCAGGCCGTCGCCCTGGGCCGCCAGGCGGCGCAGCTCGCCCGCCAGGCGGCCGCGCTCGCCCGGCAGGCGGCCCGGCTCGCCCGGCAGGCCGCCCCGCTGCTGCGGCAGGCCCGGGCGCTGGCCGCCCAGGCCGCCGCCCTCCAGCGGCAGGCGAACGCGCTGGCCGCGCAGGGGGCGGCGCTGCGGCGGCAGGCCGACCAGCTGCGGGCGGAGGAGGCGTCGCTGCAGCGGCAGGCGGATGCGCTGCAGAAGCAGGCCGACGACCTCAAGAAGCAACAGCAGCAGGGGGAGGAGGAGAAGAAGCAGACCGAGCAGCTCAAGCAGGAGCTCACCGACATGCTGACCAAGGCCGGCGGGGACGACCGCGGCACCGACCCCCGGCTGGTCAAGCTCCAGGACGCCCTGGCCACCCCGGCCGACGTCCAGCTGGTCTCGCCCCCCTCGATCAACAAGGGCGGGGACGCGGCCACCTTCACCGTGATCCCCAAGACCCGGCCGGCCGACCCCAAGACGGCCGACCTGGTCGGCGAGATGCGGACCTCGGTCGTCCCGTCCGCCACCGGCGAGGGCGCATCACCGCCTATGTCGGCGGGGTCACCGCCGCCAACGTCGATCTGGCCAGCAGGATCTCCTCCCAGCTGGCCGAGCTGATCCTGGTCGTGCTGGCCCTCAGCATCGTGCTGCTGCTGGTCGCGTTCCGCTCGCTGCTGATCCCGCTCCAGGCCGCCGTCACCAACCTGCTGTGCGTCGGGGCCGCCTTCGGCGTCCTGGTGGCGACCTTCCAGTGGGGCTGGGGGCTGGACCTGGTCGGCCTCGACACCCCGTACGGCACGGTCCCGATCGCCAGCTACGTGCCCCTGATGATGTTCGCGCCCTGTTCGGGCTGTCCATGGACTACGAGGTGTTCCTGGTCAGCCAGATCGCCCAGCACCACGCCGCCGGCGAGCCGCCCCGGCAGGCCGTCCGCTCGGGCGTCGCCTCCAGCGCCAAGGTGATCGCGGCCGCGGCGATCATCATGATCTCGGTGTTCGGCAGCTTCATCCTCAACGGCGACCCGACCATCAAGCAGTTCGGGGTCGGCCTGTCGGTGGCGGTGCTGCTGGCCAGCGCCATGGTCCTGTCGCTGGCCCCGGCCATGCTGACCCTGTTCGGCCGGGCCGTCTGGTGGCTGCCGGGCTGGCTGGCCCGCCTCCTGCCGCACGTCGACATCGAGGGGGAGTCGGAAGCGCCGCCCCCACCTCCCGCCCCAGCGCCCCAACCCCAAGCCGCGACCGCCGGTCCGGGCCCCCCGGCCGCGAACGGCCCGTCCGCGGGTCCACCCGCCGGCCAGGCGACGCCCCCAACCGACACCTGGCCCAAGCCGTCCACCCGGATCCACGAGACGACATACCCCACCGACGGTAACGGGCGCGTCGAACGCGTTCCCGACGAGTGACCCAGGAGCCGCCAGTGACCACGCCGAGTTGCTCGTTGATGCCTTTGGCAGGATCCGCGAGGTCGTCCACCGGGTGGTCGACGGCCTCACGGCCGAGAAGCTGGGCCTCCGCGTCGACCCTGAGGCCAACTCGATCGCCTGGTTGGTGTGGCACCTGACCCGGATCCAGGACGACCACGTCGCCGGCGTCGCCGGGGTCGAGCAGGTGTGGACCTCGCAGGGCTGGGAGGGGCGGTTCGGGTTGCCGTTCGACCCCCGGGACACCGGCTACGGGCACCGGGTCCGCGGCATCATCCAGCGGTCGTGATGCCGGTTCGGCGCGCCCGTCCTCTTTAGCGGGTCTTGAGGCGCGGCCACCTACGGCGGTCGCGTGGAACCGCATGGCATCCGGGCACTGGCCCGCCGACTGCTGGCCGGCGCCGTGGCGGCGCTGCTGCTGGTCGGCTGCACCAGCTCGTCCGGGCCGGACGGGAGCCAGGGCGCCGCGCCGTCGACCGGCCCGGCGACCACCCAGGCGGCGCCCCAGGCCCGGGGGAATGGCCGGCTCGCCCCGGAGGGGCTGCGGGAGGCGGTGACGGCGTCGGCGATCCGCCGGCACCTCGACGCCCTCCAGGAGGCGGCCGACCGCAACGGCGGCAACCGGGCGGCCGGCACGAGCGGGTACGACGCCTCGGTCCGGTACGTGGCCGACCAGCTCCGCCAGGCCGGCTACCGGCCCGAGATCCAGCGCTTCGACGCGACCACGGCCCGCAACCGGACCACGCCGCTGCTGGAGCTCCCCGGGGCGGCGGCCACCTTGCGAGCCGACCAGGACTTCCGCCCCTTCGCCTTCTCGGGCAACGGCGAGGTCGCCGCGGCCAGCCGACCCGTCGACCTCGCCCCGGGCGCCGCCGCCTCGACCAGCGGCTGCGAGCCGAGCGACTTCGCCGGGTTCCCCCGCGGCGGCATCGCCGTGCTCCAGCGCGGCACCTGCCCGTTCCGGGCCAAGGCCCAGAACGCCCAGCAGGCCGGCGCGGCCGCGGCGGTGATCTTCGACCCGGGCCAGCCGGGCGTGCTCGCCGGGACCCTCGGCGGCCCCGGGATCACGATCCCGGTGCTGGCGGTGACGCCCGCGGTGGCCCGCCAGCTCACCGCGGCCAACGCCGGCCAGCAGGCCCGGGTCCGGGTCGACGTGGAGTCCCGCCGCCATCCCACCAGCAACGTGCTCGCCGAGCTGCCCGGGCGCGGCGACCGGGTGGTGATGGTCGGCGCCCACCTGGACAGCGTCCCCGCCGGCGCGGGCATGAACGACAACGCCAGCGGCTCGGCCACGGTCCTGGAGCTGGCCCGCCAGCTCGCCGCCACCAGGCCCGCGGCCACCGTCCGCTTCGCCTGGTGGGGGAGCGAAGAGCTGGGCCTGCTGGGGTCGCGCCACTACCTCGAGCAGCTCGGCCGGGCCGACCGCGACCGGATCAGCCTCTACCTCAACCTCGACATGGTCGGGTCGCGGAACGCCAAGCGGCTGGTCTACGACGGCAGCGCCCGCGGCGCCCCGCCCGGGTCACGGGTCATCCAGCAGGTGCTCACCGACTACCTGCGCGGCCAGGACCTGGCCGTGGGGACGACCAGCCTGGGCGGCGGCTCGGACCACGCCCCCTTCGCCGCCGCCGGCATCCCGGTCGGGGGCCTGTACACCGGCGCCGGCGAGGTCAAGAGCCGCCAGGAGGCGGAGCAGTTCGGCGGCACCGCCGGCCAGCCGGCCGACCCCTGCTACCACCGCCGCTGCGACGACCTTCGCAACCTCGACCTCACCGTGCTCGACCAGATGGCCGACGCCGCCGCCCACGCCCTGGCCACCTTCGCCCGCGACCCGGCCCCCGTCGACCGCGCCCGCGGCTGACAGAAGACGTCCTGGAGCCTGGGACCATGACGCTCAGACTCCTTCGCTCACCTGGAAGATCTCGTCGGCCACCAGGCCATAGGTACTTGACGCCGTGGGTGTCCTGCCTGTCGAGGTCGGCGGCGTGGGCCTTCTCGACGTCGCTCATGGCGACGCCGTATCGATCCCTGCCCGTCAGCCGGTGAGCGCAACCCTGCCGCGGATCTGATACTGATGAGTCCTTCCCTCCCCGAGAAGGAGGCGTCATGCGGCTGACCAAGCTGGGGCACTCGTGTCTGCTGGTGGAGGAGGGCGGGGCCAGGCTCCTGCTGGACCCTGGCACCCTCTCCGGCGGGTTCGAGGAGCTGGAGGGGCTGACCGCGGTGCTGTTCACCCACCAGCACGCCGACCACCTCGACCAGGCGCGGCTGCGGGGGCTGCTGGACCGCAACCCCAGGGCCAGGGTCATCAGCGACCAGGGCAGCGCCGAGCCCCTGGGCCAGGCCGGGGTGGAGGTCGAGGTGGTGGCCGACGGCCAGGAGCTGGACGTCGGCGGGGTCGGCGTCCGCGTCGCCGGGCGCGACCACGCCGTCATCCACCCCGACATCCCGATCGTGCCCAACGTCGGCTACCTGGTCGGCGGGCGGCTGTTCCACCCCGGCGACGCGTTCACCGAGCCGGGGCAGCCGGTCGAGGTGCTGGCGGTGCCGGCCGCGGCGCCGTGGCTGAAGCTGTCGGAGCCGATCGACTACCTGCGCGCGGTCCGTCCCAAGGTGGCCGTGCCCGTGCACGACCTGGTGCTCTCGGACGCCGGCAGGTCGATCCACTACCGGCAGCTCGAGCAGCTGGGCGCCAAGGGCGGCGCCACCCTGCGGTCGCTGGACGACGGCGCCCCGGCAGAGCTGTAGGAGCCGGCGATGCAGGCGATCGTCCAGGACCGCTTCGGCCCGCCGGACGTGCTCGAGCTCCGGGACATCGACGAGCCGCGGGCCGGCGACGACGACGTCCTGGTGCGGGTCCGGGCGGCGTCGGTGAACCCGGCCGACTGGTACGCCATGACGGGCATGCCCTGGGTGGCGCGCCCGACGATGGGCCTGCGCAAGCCCAAGACCAACCGACCCGGCCTCGACCTGGCCGGCGTGGTGGCGGCCGTCGGCGCCAACGTGGCCCGCTTCAACCCGGGCGACGAGGTGTTCGGGACCGGCGCCGGGACCCTGGCCGAGTGCGCCACGGCCGCCGAGGACGCGCTGGTGGCGAAGCCGGCCAACCTGTCGTTCGAGCAGGCCGCGGCCGTCCCCGTGGCCGCCCTCACCGCCCTCCAGGGCCTCCGCGACAAGGGCCGGGTCCAGCCGGGCGACCACGTGCTGATCAACGGGGCCTCGGGCGGTGTCGGCACCTTCGCCGTCCAGCTCGCCAAGGCGCTGGGCGCGGAGGTGACCGCCGTGTGCAGCACCAGGAACGTCGACACGGCCCGCTCCCTCGGCGCCGACCACGTCATCGACTACACCCGGGAGGACTTCACCCGCACCGACCGGCGCTACCACCTGCTGCTCGACGTCGCCGGGAGCAGGCCGTGGTCGGCGTGCCAGCGGGTCCTCGAGCCGCGGGCGACCCTGGTCCTGGTCGGAGCGCCCAAGGGCAGCCGGCTCCTGGGCCCGCTCGGTCACATCGCCAAGGTCCGGCTGGCCTCGCTGCGGGCCAGCCAGAAGGCGGTCTTCTTCATCTCCAAGTCGACCCCCGACGACCTGGCCACCCTGCGGGAGCTGCTCGCGGCCGGCACGGTGACACCGGTGGTGGAGCGGACCTACGCCCTCCGCGAGGCCGCCCACGCCCTCCGCTACCTGGGCGAGGGACACGCCCGAGGGAAGCTCGTCGTCACCGTGTGAGGCCAGGTCGTGCCATCATCGGCTGGTGAGCTCGCCGTTGATCGAGGAAGGGTCGGCGGCCCTGCGCGCTGGCGACGCCGCCACCGCCCGGCGTGCCTTCGAGTCCGCGCTGGCCGAGGTCGAGTCGGGCGAGGTGCTGGAAGGCCTCGCCGAGGCGCTGTACCTGGACCGGGAGTACGCCGCGTCGGCGGCCCACTACGAGCGCGCCTACGCCGCCTACCGCCGCGAGCGCCAGGGCATGGCCGCCGGCCGGGCCGCCCGCACGGTGGCCTGGATCACCGGGAGCATCCTCGGCGACTGGGCGGTGCAGAGCGGATGGTGGGCCCGGGCCCGGGCCATCCTCGAGGAGTCCGGCGAGGATGGGCCCGGGGCGCGGCTGGTTGCTCATCATCAGGAGCTTCTCCGAACCTGACCCGCGGGACCGCGAGGCGCTGCTCCGCGACGCCGTCGCCGTCGGACGCCGCTTCGGCGACCCCGACGTCGAGTTCGAGGCGCTGTCGTTCCTCGGCGGCGTGCTGCTCATGACCGACCGGGTGGAGGAGGCCTGGTCCTCTTCGACGAGGCGCTGGCGGCCACCTGCGCCGGGGAGCTGCGGGAGCTCGCCACCGTCGACTCGATCATGTGCCTGTTCTTCTGGGCGTGTGAGCTGGTCAACGACGTCCCGCGGGCCGACCAGTGTATGCGCGCGGCCGCCGACCTCATGCGGCGCAGGAACGTCGCGGCCGCCTTCTGCCGCGCCCACTACGGCGGCATCCTCACCGCCGCCGGGCGCTGGGGCGAGGCCGAGACCGAGCTGGTCGAGGCCGCCCGCCACTGCGACCAGGGGATGCCCGAGCGCCGTGGCGCCGCCATGATCCGCCTGGCCGAGCTGCGGATCCGGCAGGGCCGGGTCGAGGAGGCGGCACAGCTGCTGGACGGCCTCCAGCAGCACCCGGACGCCGTGGGCGCGCTGGCCACCCTCCGTCTCGCCCGTGGCGAGACGGCCCTCGCCCGCAACCTTCTCGAGCGGGCCACGGCCCGCCCGGACGACCGGGTCCCGCCGGTCGGCGAGTCGACCATGGCCGGCCCACTGCTGGCGCTGCTCGTCGACGTCCTGCTCGAGCACGACGACCTCGAGGACGCGACCCGGGTGGCCGGGCGTCTGGAGCGGATGGCCGGCCGGCAGCGGGGACCCTATCTGCGGGCCGCGGCCGCGCTCGCCAAGGGACGCATCTGCCTGGCCAGCGGCCAGGGCGACGCCGCCACCTGCCTGCAGGACGCGCTGGAGGGGTTCG
>Ga0126306_10001765_pt1 | contig 11732 bp, 12 predicted proteins | sample Plot27_FD_92592 | JGI IMG/M metagenome (GOLD analysis project Ga0126306, IMG submission 92592) | Serpentine soil microbial communities from UC McLaughlin Reserve, CA, USA - Plot27 | ecosystem: Environmental > Terrestrial > Soil > Grasslands | place: USA: UC McLaughlin Reserve, Lake County...
CCACGGCCGCCTTCGCCCACGGCTACGAGGAACCGGCCTTGTCCCACCAGTTCGGCGCCCAGTACGAGGCCTACCGGCGGGCCATGCCCGCCTGGTGGCCGCGCCGGCCACCCCTGGGGCAACCGGGCCAGCCCGGCCAACCCGCCCGCCACGAACCGTGATCGCGGTCATGGGTGACCTCCTCGACGCCCTGCCGATCGCCGCCGCCGCGTTCGCGATCCCCCAGTTCCTGCCCCAGCTCCGCAAGCTGCGCCGCACCGACGACACCGCCGGCGTGTCCTGGCCGTGGGCCACGCTGACCAGCGTCAACAACGCCGCCTGGCTCGCCTACTTCGCGCTCTCGGCGTACTGGACCGCGCTGATGCCGTCCGCCAGCGCAACGCTGCTCGCCGGCGCGCTGGCGACCATGCTCGCCCGGCGCGGACAGGCCAGGGCGCGGCCGGCGGTGTTGATCGGCGCCTGGGTCGCGCTGCTGGCCGCGGCCTTCGCCGTCGCCGGTCGCGGCGGCCTGGGAGCGCTGCTCACCGCGGCCTTTGTCCTGCAGGTCACCCCGTCGGTCTGGACCGCCTACCGAACCGCTCGCCCCACCGGGATCTCGCAGGGAACCTGGCTCCTCATCCTCGGCGAGCTGGCATGCTGGACGACCTTCGGCATCCACAAGTCCGATCCACGCCTCATCATCCTCGGCCTCACCGGCGTTGCGGCAAGCCTGCTCATGCTCGCCCGGATCCGCCGCACAACCGAAGTCCGACCGTCAACAGCACCCCAGCGAGTCAGCTGATCTGGAGTCGCCTACCGCGGCCAGCTGTAGCCCTCCGTATGTGAGACTCCTACCGATTTCTCGTAGCTCAGTGGTGGGTTTCAGAGTCGGAGCCCGCTGGTTGGTCGAGACGGCCGACAGCGTTGTCGCTGCGTTCGGACCGCGCACAGCGATCAACACCACGCGACCTCGACCAGACCTGGCGACGCTGGATGGTCGCATCGCGCGGCCGGTCGCTGGCAGGTCACCGGTCGCCGGGCTTGGTCGCCACCAGCCGCTGGATGACGCCCGCCCGGGACCGCTCGTCGCGGTCGACGACGAACCCGGCCGCCCGCAGCAGCGGCCGCGGCTGGCGGGTCTGGTGGTCGCCGGCGACCGGCAGCAGCCACCGCTCGATCCAGCGCTGGATGGCCCGCACCGGCCGGTAGGGGCTGGCCACGTGGCCGACCAGCACCAGCCGGCCGCCGGGCCGCAAGACCCGGTACATCTCGGCGACCGCCGCCCGGTCGTCGGGGATGGCGTTCAAGCCCAGGGTGCAGACCACGCTGTCGAAGCTGGCCGCGGCGAACGGCAGCGCCTGGGCGTCGGCCACCAGCAGCGCCGCCGCCATGCCCAGGTCCCGGGCGCGGTCGCGGGCCAAGGTGAGCATCGCCAGGGTCAGGTCGATCCCGGTGAGCCGACGATCCCGCGGGTAATAGAGCAGGTTGCGGCCGGTCCCGATCGCCACCTCCAGCACCGCACCCCGGCTCTGGGCGCCCGCCCAGGCGCGGCCGTCGCCGAGCAGGACCCGGTCGTACCAGGCCACCTGCTGGTCGTAGCGCGGCGCGTACCGCCGATAGAAGGCCCGCACCCGCCGGGTCGGGTCCAGGTTGGTCATGCGAACGCTGGTCCTTCCACGAGCCGCTGGGCGACCTCGGCCCGGGAGGCACCCGTGGCCAACAGCCGGGCGGCCCGGCGGCGGCGCTCCTCCAGCCTCTGAGGTCGGCGGGGCGGCGGCCCCACACCTTGCAGGCGGGATGCGGTTATGGTCAAAGCCTCCCACCACCCAGCATCACCAAGGTACGAGACGATCAGTAACCTGGCCGGCCGGGCTGTGCGCCGCGGTGCGGCCGCCCGCGCGGCCCTTGGCTGACGCTGAGCAAGCGCCGCCTGGCCATGGCACGCAGAATCAGCGGGACACCGACCAGGCTGGGCAGCAGCCAGTAGCCCAGGCTGGGGAGCCGGTCCCACAGGGGCAGGTGGGGGCCGTTGTCGACGTAGAAGCCGGTGAACAGGGCGACGTAGGAGCCGCCCATGGCCGGGATATGGACCCGCAGCCATCCTGACCGGCGGCGTCGGCGGGCCAGGTAGCCCAGGCTGCCGGCCCCGAAGGCGACGGTGCCGATCAGCAACAGGTGCCAGTCCTGGGCAAAACGCAGCACGGCCATGATGGTCGAGGAGGCGAACACCACCGCCAGCGACCAGAAGTAGGTGCGGCCCGAGGTGGGGTGGCGCCCGGGTCGCTTGGGGGCGGTGGCGGCCAGGGCCCCGGTGATGACGCAGGTCAGCCCGGCCGCGATGTGGCAAGCCAACGCGACATCGAACAGGGCGCCCTCATCGGGGATCGGCAGGCCGAACAGCTGGCGGGCGAGCTGGGTCACTGCAGTGTCCATGCGGGCGCCGTAGCACCTATTTGTGAACCTGTGGGCCGGGCGGCCTTGGCGGAGGTTGCACGATTGCGCGCCGGGCAGGAAAAGGGCCAGCCTGCAGCGGCGGCGGCCCATCGCCTTGGTCGAGGTAGGCGACGCACGTGTCGCCCACCTGGGCCAAGCGCTTGTGCTGCGCGAAGGTATCGGGTCGCATCGGCTGCCACCTTCGGCTGTGTTGATTCTCAGTGTCCAAGGTCGGCGAACTGGTCACGCGGCGGTTGGCGATGCGCTCATGGCTGGGCCTGCACGATGCCGGCGCTGCCGTCGACGCTGACCAGCTGACCGTCGCGCAGGCGGGTGGTGGCATCCCCGGTGGCGACCACCGCGGGGATGCCGTACTCGCGGGCGACCAGGGAGGCATGAGCGGCCAGGGTGCCGCCGTCGGTGACGACGGCGGCGGCCTTGGCGAACAGCGGCGTCCAGGCGGGCGCGGTGGCGCGGGCCACCAGCACCTCGCCGGGTTGGAAGTTGGGGAAGTCGGCCGGGTCGAGGATGACGCGGACCCGGCCGGTCGCCGTTCCGGGGCTGGCCGGCTCGCCCACCAGGGCACCTTCTGGTGGGCGTGCGCCGCTACCGCTACGGGCCACGTCGATCGCGCGGTCGTAGACCCTGCGGCCCAGGGCCGGGGCCTTGCCCAGCACCAGCGGAGCGGCCAGACGGCGCTGCTGCTGCCAGCGCGTGCGGCGCTCGGACACCGCGTCGGCCAGGGAGGCAGGCGGCTGGTCGCCGAGCGCGGCCTCCAGCTCGGCGCGGGTGAGGAAGAAGACGTCCTCGGTCTGGGTGATACTGCCGCGGCGGAGCAGCTGCTGGCCGAGGCGGAGGGCGCAGTGGCGCAGCAGGGGCCAGCCGAGGCTGAACTGCCGGGTCTGCTGCTCGCGCACCACCGCGTAGGTCTGCGCGATCGCCAGCAACCGCTCAAAGCGGCGCCGCAGTCGTGGCCTGCCGGCAAGGGCGGCCCGGCAGGCGGCTTCGGCGGCCCGGCGTCGGATGGCCAACTGGCGATGGCGCTGCCCGGCGTCGATGTCGACGTCGACGCCGGCGCCAGCGGCGTGGAGCTGGCCGGCGGTGGGCCAATACCAGTCGATGCTGTGCACCGCATGGCTCGGCAGGTCCGGCTCGGTGCCTTCCAGCCCGCACACCAGCACCTGAGGGCTGTCGCCAAGACCGGGGAGGTGCCGGCGGCAGAAGCGGGCCAGGGCCGCCTCCAGCTTCCACTGCGATCCGGCCAGCGTGGCCACCGACCACGCGTACTCGCCTGCCACCTCGCCCACCCGGTCGACTAGCCCGACCAGCTCGCCTGGAGAGGCGGCGGCGACCGTCGTCTCCGCTGCCTGGACGGTCTGCTGGTAGCGTGGCAGCAGCTCCTCGCGCCACGCCCGGGTCATGCCCGCCAACTGTCCCGGCAGCCATTCGGGATGCAGCAGGAGCAGCAGCACCCGCGGCACCAGCGCGAGCACCTGCGGCCGCCGCACCACCTGCGGCAGTGGCGAACCGTCGAGGCGGGGCGGTGGTGTGGTGTAGTACCAGCCGTTCACCACCGCGCTTTGGGGTCGCATCGCGATCTGGGACTCGGTCCGCATGCCCTTGGCCATGCCCCGTTCCAGGACGGGCAGCAGCCAGTCGGCAAACAGCGGCGTGACCGGTTCGGGCAGCCATTCCCCAAACCGGAAGTTGCGCAGCCACCAGCCCTTGGCCGGTGGCGTCCACGTCACCGGCTCGGGGACCGCGGTCATGGGGCGGGCCTGAAGCAGGAAGAGCTGGCCTTCGGCGATCGCCCACTCGATGTCCTGGGGCGACCCGAAGGAGCGCTCCACCCGCCGTGCCAGCGTGGCGATGGCGACCGCCTGCGCAGCGGCGATCGCGCCTTCACGACCATCCCGGCAGGCAGCATCCTGGCCGCGGACGACCCAGTGGTCGCCGACGGCCTCGCCGGCGACCAGCCGCTCGCCCAGGCCGCGCACGGCGCTGACGACGACCTCGTCGCGGGCGCCGGTCAGCGGGTTGGCGGTGAAGGCGACCCCGGCCGCGTCGGCTGGGACCATGACCTGGACCAGCACGGCCATCTGCGACCCGGAAGGCTCCAGCGCTGCGGCGGCGGGTGCCTGGGGGTGCGCCTGCCGGTAGGCGGCCACGCGCGCCGAGGCGGCCGAGTCCATGACCTGCCGCACCGCCTCGGGCAGCTCCTCTAGAGCGACGTCCAGGACGGTCTCGTACTGGCCGGCGAACGACGCGCCGGCAAGGTCCTCGGCGGTGGCCGAGGAGCGCACGGCGAACCGCTGCCCCTGCCGCTCGGTGAGCTCGGCGGCCGCCTGGAGCAGGCGGGTGCAGGTCTGCTCCCAGTCGGCTGCGGCGGTCGGGGTCACCACCACCCCGGCCGGCACTGGGGAAGCCGGTCCGGCCAGGCGCGCGAGGTTGGCCGCCTTGGTTCCTAACAGCGCCTGCGCCTGGGCGGGGTCCAGGCCGGCGGCCTCGGCCAGGGTGACCACTGGAGGGAGCGTCTCAGGCTTGAGCTGGTGGGGCTGGGTCTGGGCCCGAATCGGTGTCTGGTTGGCCATCGTGGTTGCTCCTTGCTCTGGACCTGTGCTGGCGGCCCGGATGGTGCTCGCCTTGGTCGGGGGTCATGGCCCGCAGCCAGAGGTTGGCCAGTTCATCGACGACCTCCTCCAGCGGCCGGGGCGCCGCACGGCCGGCGCCTGGCCGGGACTGGGCCTGCGATCGCGACAGCAGGTGCATCACGATCGGGCCGGTCAGGGCCTGCACCGCCAGGACCGGGTCCATCGGGCGGAGACGCCCGGCGGCCATCTGTTCGGTCAGGTAGTCCGCGACCAGGGGCAGGGTGCGCATCCCCTGGGCCACGTCCTGGCTGGTGCCGGGGTCGCTGTCTGGGCGGTCGGGGCTGCCGCGGGAGACCTCCAACAGGAGCTGCAACAGCAGGCCGATGCGGCCCTCCATGGCGGCGGCCATGGCGTGAGCGACGGCGGGGATGACCTCGGCCGGGGGCCGGTTGCCCATGGTCTGCAGCACGGCCGCGACCGGCTCGAAGGGGGAGAAGCGCCGGACCAGCTCGGCAAACAGCGCCACCTTGCCGGGAAACAGCCGGTACAGGGTGGCGCGGGAGACCCCCGCTTGGGTGGCCAGCTCGTCCATGGACAACTCGGCCAGGCCGTGGCGGCCGACCAGCTCCAGGGCGGTATCGAGGACGCGGCCGCGCACCTTGGGCGGCGGCGCAAGGCCGAGCTCCTGCAGCAGGTCCTGCTGGCTGCCGAACAGCCGGTACAGGGTGGCGCGGGACACCCCGGCTTGGGCGGCCAGCTCGTCCATGGACAGCTCGGCCAGGCCACCCGCGTCGTGGTCGTCCTCCTGGTCCTGCCCGTGGCGGGCCTCCCTGGCTGCGGTGAGGGCTGCCAGGACCTGCTGCTTGGAGATGGTCGGCATCGGCATGAGATTATGCTAGACGAGATGTATCGTCCTGTCTAGTATCTAACCGCTTCCGACGGTGAACCCACGGCCGGAGGCGACCAAGACGCCATGGGATCTTCGCGTGGCGCTGTTATTGCTGGCCGGCCCGACCAAGGCGACGGCCGTGAGGTAGCGGCGGTAGGTGCTAGGCGAACAGCCCGCTGCTCGCGGCGGCGACCCGCTCAAGCGCCAGGCGGTCGGCGTCGGTGAAGGCGTCCCGCTCGGCGCTTTCCACGTCCAGGGTTCCCACCACCGCACCCGTGCCGGGACCCAGCACCGGGACGACCGCCTCCGACCGCGTGCTGGCAAAGGCCGTCAGATACCGCGGATCCGCGGTCACGTCATTGACCACCACGGCGCGCCTGGTCGCCACGGCCGCCCCGCTGAGCCCCTGAGTCACCGGAAAGCGCGGGTAGGCAGGCATCCCGGGCCCACTCCGGAGCGATCTCATATTCACTACAGCGCATATTGGTGACTTACGCGCTACTGGGCGTGAACTGGGTGATGGCCCCTGCGAGCTGGGGGGCGCGTTCCAGCACCACGAGGTGCCCGGCCCCGGGGAACCGCTGCAGGCTGGCCTGGGGGATGCCGTCGGCCAGCGCCTGGGTGTGCTCGGGCTTGACCGAGCGGTCCTTGCTGCCAGCTAGGCTCAGGGTCGGCAGGGTCACCTGGTGGAGCCGATCCCGGAAGTCGAACCGCAGCACTGCCTTGGGTGCGTCGATGGTTGTCTGTCGCGGCGCCGCTGTCATGAGGCGGCGGGCGAACTCCACCAGGTCCGGGTCAGGGTGGGAGCCGAACAGACTGCGGGTGAACAGGGTGCCCAGCCGGCGGCGGCGCACCACCTGGTGGATCAGCCCGGAGAACACGATCGGGGCCAGCAGCCGGTTCTGCAGGCTGTCGCCGATGCCCTGCGGGGCGGTGGAGATGAGGACCTGGCCGGCCAGGCGCCCACGGGTGTCGGCCGGGGCGGTGACCGCCAGGGCCAGGGCGCCGATGCCGCCGGTGGAGTGGGCCACCACCACCCCCTGGCGGACGTCGAAATAGTCGAGCACGGCGGCCAGGTCCTGGGCGTAGGCTTGGACCCCGAACCCGGAGCGTCCCAGGGTGGAGTGGCCGTGGCCGCGGAGGTCGTAGGCGATGACCTGGTGGCCGGCGGCCAGCAGCGGCTGCCACAGCAGCGCCCAGGCCTCCAGTGACAGCAGCGCCCCGTGGGTCAACACCAGCGGCATGCCGGCTCCGGCGGCGACCGCGTGCAGCTGCCCGCCGTCACCGGTGGGGACCCGGTGGTGGTCGCCGGCCGGCAGTGCACTACCGGCCGGCAGCAGCAAGGACAGCCCGGGCGAGGCGGTCGACACGGTGGGCCTCCTGACAGGTGTGGCGGCAGGACGATCAGCCGCTACGGCGGGGCGTGCGCGGCTGGATACCAAGGCAGCGGTAGACGGCGGTGCGGAGGGTCTGCTCGCGGGGATCGTCGACCATGTAGAAGCCCATCCGGTTGGGCGCATAAGCGTAGCCGAGGCCCAGGTCGGGGTCGGCAAAGCCGAATGCGCCGCCGGCGCCTTCGGCGCCGAACGCGCGGTCGCTGGACCCAAACGGGCAGGCCGGGCAGGGCTTGAGGAAGCCGGCGGAGTATCGGATGTCGGTGTGCCAGACCAGGTCGCCCCATCCGTCGGCTGGCGGCACCCCCGCTGCGGTCAACTCGTTCAGGGTGCGGTCGGTGAGCCCCAGGGTCCTGGCACCGGGGCCAGCTCTCCGAAGCAGCGGGCGACGGCGCGTACGGTGCCGATTCCGCTGGCGGCCGGGATCTGGATGCGGCGCAGCTCGGGGCGGTCGAACGCCCCGGGGCTGGCCAGCCGCGGGTTGCCGAGGGTGCGGGCCGTCAGCGACCGGGGGTCCGCGAAGGCCAGCAGCATCCCTGGCGGCATGGTCCTGGGATGCAGCAGCAGCCGCAGCCCGTGGAAGGCCTTGATGCGGGCGACCCGCTCGTCAGGCACCTCGGGTGGCAGCCCGATGTGGAAGTCCAGACCAAGCGGGGCGGCGACCTCCTCGGCGAAGAAGCGCCCGAGGGTGCGCCCTGCGGGATCGGTGCGCCTGATCAGCTCGGCGGCGATCCACCCGGAGGTGAGGTAGTGGTAGCCCTGGCGGGTCCCGGGAGTCCACTGGGCCGCTGGCCGGCGATGAGCGCGGCGAGCCGGTCCTGATCGGCCAGGTCGCCCAGCCGCAGGCGCTGGTCGATGCTGGCGAGCCCGGCCTGGTGGGCCAGCACTTGCCGGACCGTGATCGCCTGCTTGCCGGCCTCGGCGAACTCCGGCCAGTAGGCGGCCACGGGCCTGTCGTAGTCCAGCAGCCCGCGGGCGTGCGCGACGGTCAGAGCGGTGGCGGTCATGCCCTTGGTCACGCTGAAGACCAGGACCAGGGTGTCTTGGCGCCATGGCAGCCCGCGGTCGCGCAGGCCGCCCCACAGGTCCACGACCGGCTCGCCGTGCCGGTACACCGCGCAGGCGGCGCCCAGCTCGCCACGCTGGGCGAAGTTGTCCGCAAACGCCTGCCAGACCGGCTCGAACCCTGGAGCCACCCACCCATGAAGCTGATCACGGCGCTCGGACTCGGCTCGCCGACGCATGGCCATCCCTTCACCTGCGGGAGCCCATGGCTTGACAATAGGTCGGTAGATGCCATCTTGTCAATGGATGCCAACTTGGCATAGAGTGGCCACAACATGGAGACTGCGCGCCAACCCCACGACGGGCCGCCGCGATCGCTGCGGGAGCGGCGGAGGCTTCGGACCCGCCGGACCATCCAGGCCCAGGCGCTGCGGCTGTTTGCCGACAAGGGCTTCCAGGCGACCACCATCGAGGAGATCGCGGCCGCGGCCGAGATGGCCCCCCGCACCTTCTTCCGCTACTTCCCGACCAAGGAAGAGGTCGTCTTCTGGGCGGAGTACCCACCCACCCTCGCCGGGTTCGTGGCCGCCCGGCCCGACGACGAGCCCGCCCTGGAGGCCCTCCACCACGGCATCACCGACGGCCTGGCCGCCTGGGACCAGGACGGCGAGCGGGAGCGCATGCTCGAGCGGCTGCGCCTGGCGTTCCGCACCCCGGCACTCCACCCCCGGATGCGGCAACAGCAGGCCCACTGGGCGGCCGAGCTGGCGGAGACCCTCGCCGACCGACTCGGCGAGCGCCCGGACGCCCTTGAGGTCCGCGCCGCCGCCGCTGCGGTCGCCGCCGCCGTGTGGGTGGCGGCCGAGGAATGGCAGGCCCAGGACGGCGAGGGGGACCTGGGGGCGCTGATCGACCAGGCGCTCGGCACCGTCCTGGGCGCGGGCGGGCCCTTGCGGGCCACGCCGACCCCGCAGGAAGCGATGAGCCAGGACCTCGACCACGCCTGACCCACCGACCACCGCGCCACCAGCCACCCATCCGCCGACCGTAGGCGCCCTGTGAGGGACGAAGACTCCGCGCAGGCCCACCAGCAGCTCAGCACTCGGCTCAGTACTCGGGAGGACACGGACGCCACCAACGGAAGGTCGTCCTGCCGGGGCTTGCGCTGCCCTGGTTGGGAGGGGTCATGAACCTGCCCGCAGACCGGTCGACACCAACCAGCGCCCCGCCGGTCCACCCGACCCTGCGGGCGGCGGTCCGGTCGCCGCGCCGGCGGCGGCCCACCGGAGAACCGCCACCGCTGCCCTACCACCTGCAGACCAGCGGGGTCGGCTGGCTGATCGCCGCCGGCGTGCTCATCGTGCTGTCCATCGTGATGTTCCGGGGGGGGCTGCGGGGCCCCGCGGTCGCGGTCACGGTCGTCGATGATGCGGTCGTGGGGTGGCTGGCCGGGCGCCAGCTGCCGGGGTATGTGGGGATCATACGAGCGCTGGCGACGCTCAGCTCATGGTGGGTGCTCAACGGGCTGGCGCTGGGGCTGCTGCTGACGCTGCTGGTGCTGCGCCGCTTGCGGCACCTGATCGTCTCGTTCACCCTCGCCTACCTGGTGATCACGACCGCGGCCGTGGTGGGGGCCAGCATCCGACGTCCGCGGCCGTTCGGGGTAGCCATCCAGGCCGGCTGGGGCGGTTGGGCGCTGCCGTCGCAGCAGGTTATGTTCCTGGCCGGGTTGCTGGTCGGGATCTTGTACACGCTGGTGCCCGAGGGTCGCTGGCGCAACACCGGCAAGTGGGTGGCAGCCGGGCTGATCACCCTGACCGCGGTCGGCCGGGTCGCCCTGGGCGCCGACGCCCCCACCGACGTGCTGGTCGGGGTGGCCATCGGGGTGACCCTGCCGCTGGTCGCCTTCCGCATGCTCACCCCCAACGAGGTCTACCCGGTCACCTACCGGCGCGGTCGCAGCGCCCACCTGGACGTCACCGGGGCGCGGGGGGCGGCGATCCGGCGGGGGCTGGAGCACCAGCTCGGCCTGCTCGTCCAGGACATCAGACCCTTCGGGCTGGCCGGCTCGGCCGGCTCCACCCCCCTACACATCACCGTCAAGGGCGCCGACGGCGAGGACCCCACCCAGCTGTTCGCCAAGCTGTACGCCCAAAGCCACCTGCGGGCCGACCGCTCGTACAAGCTCGGCCGCGAGCTGCTCTATGGCCGGCTGGAGGACGAGAAGCCCTTCAACACCGTCCGGCGGCTGGTCCAGCAGGAGGACTACGCCCTGCGGCTGTGCCGCGACGCCGGCCTGCCCACCCCCCGACCCCATGGGGTGGTCGAGCTCACCCCCGAACGCGAGTACCTGCTGGTCACCGAGTTCTTCACCAACGCCACCGAGCTCGGCGACGCGCAGGTCGACGAGCGGGTGATCGACGACGGCCTCCAGATCATCCGCAAGCTCTGGGAGGCCGGGCTGGCCCACCGCGACATCAAGCCGGCCAACCTGCTGGTCCGCGACCGCCAGGTGTTGTTGATCGATGTCGCCTTCATCGAGCTGCGCCCGACCCCCTGGCGGCAGGCCGTGGACCTGGCCAACATGATGCTGTGCCTGGCTCTCCGCTCCAGCTCCGAGCGCGTCTACCAGCGGGCCCTGCGGCAGTTCTCGGTGGAGGAGATCAGCGAGGGGTTCGCGGCCGCCCGTGGGCTGGCGCTGCCGTCGCAGCTGCGCCGGATGCTGCGGGCCCAGGGCCGCGACCTGCACGCCGAGTTCACCCGGCTGCTGCCCACCCCACCCCAGCCCATCCCCATCCAGCGGTGGAGCGCCCGCCGGGTCGGGCTGCTGGGGCTGGTGGCGGCGCTGGTGGTGGTCATCGGCGCGCCGATCGTCACCTGGACACTCAACAACGACGTGGCCGTCAAGACCCCGCTGGGGGCCAACGTCGTTGGGGTCGAGGTCCTCGTCGACGTCGGCTGTAACGATCTGGCGCCGCTGTGGCTGATGGCCCAATCGGTGCCCTCGGCGTCGCTGGTGCCCTGCGTGGAGTCCCGGCTGCCCGGCTGGACGGTCGCGAACGTGGCCGTCAATGACGGCCGCTCGGTCATCACCCTGGACCACGACCGCGCCGGCGCCGCCGCGGTCGGTGTGCGCATGGCGGCGGGCGCCTGCGACCTGGCCGGTGCGGTCGAGGGGCCGTCGCAGGAGCCAGGAGTGCGCCGGTTTGAGCGGGTGGCGCGCCTCGCCGGCGCATTCTCCACGACCTGGTATGACCAGTTCCCGGGCGGGTGTGTGACCTACCGGCTGCACTCCACCACCGACCCGACGGGCCAGTTCGCCAACGAGGCGCCGCAGGTGCTGGGGTTCACCACCCGCGAGCAGCTGCGCCAGGCGCTCAGCCAGCGCTCCGGTGGGCGGCTGCAGCTGGACCCCGGGCAGCCACGATGAACGGCCAGGCG
>Ga0126306_10001766_pt1 | contig 11731 bp, 9 predicted proteins | sample Plot27_FD_92592 | JGI IMG/M metagenome (GOLD analysis project Ga0126306, IMG submission 92592) | Serpentine soil microbial communities from UC McLaughlin Reserve, CA, USA - Plot27 | ecosystem: Environmental > Terrestrial > Soil > Grasslands | place: USA: UC McLaughlin Reserve, Lake County...
CACGCGGTCGGCGCCACCGACTACGGCCTGTGGGTGCTGATCGCCTCGATCGCGACGGTGGGCGGGGTGCTCGAGCTCGGGATCTCGGCCGGGCTCGTGAAGTACGTGGCCGAGCACTCGGCTAGGGAGGAGACCGACGAGGGCGCGCACATGGTCGCCGCGGCCACGTGGCTCTACCGGTTGCTCGCCGTGTGCTTCACGGTTGCGGGCTTCGCGCTCGCCCTTGCCGTGCCGGCCTTCCTCGGCCTGGACGGGCACACCGAGAGCGTGGCGCGCGCGCTCGGCGCGGTCGCGGCCGTGGACCTCGGCGTGTCGATGCTCCCGCTGGCGCCCCAGTCGGTGCTCAAGGGGCTCCAGCGCTTCCCCCTGGTGAACGCCATCCAGGCAGGCGCCGCGGTGCTCGGCGTGATCCTCACCGTCGCGGTGGTCCTCGCGGGCGCCGGCATCGTCGTGGTGAGCGCGGTCTGGGCGCTCAGCACGGGCATCGCCGCGATCGCGTTCGCGCTAGCGGCGCGGCGGACGGCGGGCGCGTACGTCGCGCTTCCAGGGCGCTACGACCGCGACCGGATGCGGCGGCTGATTCGCTTCAGCCGCTCGATCGCGGCGGTGCAGATCGCGGTCAACCTTCAGAGCCGGCTCGACGTGGTCGTGATCGCCGCCGCGCTGCCGGTCCGCAACGTCACGCCGTACAGCTTCGCGCAGCGGCTCGCGGACGGCACGAGGATTGCCACCGACCAGTTCGGCAAGGTGCTCCTTCCGCTGGCGTCGGAGGTGAGCGCGACGCGCGAGCGCGCCGCCGTCCGCGAGCTGTTCCTGACGTCGACGCGGCTGACCATGTTCATCGCCTTCGGGTTCGGCCTGCCGGTGGCGCTCCTCGGCGGGCCGATCCTCGAGGTCTGGGTCGGCGACGAGTTCGCGGGCTACGGGACACTCGTGGCGATCCTGGCTTGCGCGGCCCTTGTGGACCTGCCGTCGTACCCGGCCGCGGCCGTCCTACAGAGCCTGGAGCGGCACGGCCCCGTGGCCTGGATGGCGCTCGGCAGCGCGATCGCGAACATCGCTCTGTCGGTCGCCTTGGTGGGTCCGTACGGCGTCGAGGGCGTGGCGCTGGGCACGCTGATCGCCGGCGGGGTGGAGGTGCTCCTGTTCGTCGTGCCGTACACCGCGCGCGTGCTCGAGCTGTCGGCTTGGCGGATCGTGTCCGAGGCGCTCGTGCCACTCGCGATCCCCTCGGCCGTCCTGACCGCGCTGCTGCTCGCCGGCGATGCGCTGCTCCCGGTCACGACGCTGCTGCGGCTGGCGCTAGTCGTGGGCGGCGCGATGGCGGTGTACGCGGTGGCGTACGCGCTCGTCACGGCGCCCGCGCGCGAGCGGTCGGTGTACCGCGCGGCGGCGTCGGCGATTCTCCGGCGGCGCGGACGGGTGCGATCATGGCCGCGATGGCGAGCAAGGTGACACCGAGCGCGCAACCGCCGCTGCCCGCGACCGTGCTGATCGCCACCCGGGGGCGGCCGGACATGCTGCGCGACACGATCGAGTCGATCCTGGAGGGCCGGCGCGTGCCGCGTGAGCTGATTGTCGTGGACCAGAGCCCGGCGCCGCAGGCCGAAATCGCCGAGCTGCGGACACGCCGGGGCTGCGAGATCCGCTATGTCCACTCCGCGACGACCGGTTTAAGCAGCGCGCGCAATGTCGGGCTGCGGCACGCGTCGCAGGAGGCGGTCGTGATCCTCGACGACGACATGCTGGTGGAGGACGACTCGCTCGAGCTCCTCCTGACCCGGCGGGAGAGTCGCGACGGCCGGATCGTCACCACAGGTCGGCTGCTGGCGGCGCCCCCCGAGCGCCCGGGGCTTCGCCAGCCGCCGGGCGCGCTCGTGACGCGCACGGAACCGGAGGTCTTCCGCGGCCGCCAGCCGCGCCAGGTGGTCCCGGGGCCCAACGTCGCTCTGCCGCGCGCGGTGATGCTCGAGATCGGCGGCTACGACGAGCGGCTCGGCGCCGGCACGCGCTTCCCCGGGGCGGAGGACCACGACCTCTCGCTGCGGCTGCTCGACGCGGGCTGCGAGGTGCGGCACGTACCCGAGGCGGTCGTGCTCCACCGCTCATGGCGCGACCGGCGCGATGTCGTTCGGCTGCGCTGGGGCTACGCCCGCGGGGTCGGCGGCTTTTACGCGAAGCACGCGAGCCTCCGCGACCGCCACACGCTCGAGCGGGCCGGGCGGGAGGTGTCGTCGCGCGTACGGCGGGCGATCCGGTCGGTGTTCTCGGCGCCCGCCACGACCGCGCGTGAGCTCCTCACGGTCGCGGGCCTGGCGGTCGGGGCGGCCGAGTGGACGCTGAGGTACCGGCTGCGGCCGCACGGCGGCACGGCGAACCGGTGAGCGGGTCCATGCGCTTCAGTGTGGTGATCCCGACCCACCAGCGGCGCGACGTGGTGGTTCGCAACGTGTCGGCCCTGGCCGGCCAGACGCACGGCGACTTCGAGGTCGTTGCGGTCGTCGACGGCTCGACCGACGGCACGGCGGCTGCCCTGCGCGCACTGGAGACGCCGTTCCCGCTGACTGTCCTGGAGCAGCCGAACAGCGGCGCGGCCACGGCGCGCAACGCCGGCGCGGCGGCGGCGAGCGGCGAGATCCTGCTCTTCCTCGACGACGACATGGAGGGCGATCCCGGACTGCTCGCCGAGCACGACCGCTCACACCGCGGCGGCGCCGACCTGGTCCTGGGGGACGTGCCGCTGCATCCCGACTCGCCCCGGAACGTGCTGAGCGACGGGGTGGGGGCGTGGGCGCGCGCTCGCCGCGATCGGCTGGCCGTGGCGGACGATGTCCCGCTCGCCGACCTCCTGACAGGCCAGATGTCGATCAAGCGCGACCTGTTCGAGCGCCTGGGCGCGTTCGACGCCGCCTTCACGCGCGATGGCGCGTTCGGCGGCGAGGACGTCGACTTCGGCTACCGCGTCCTGAAGGCGGGCTGCCGGGTGGAGTTCAACCCGGCCGCCGTGAGCCGTCAGCGCTTCGACGTGGATCCCGCGGTGTACCTGCGCCGCGAGTACGACGCGGGCCGCTCCGCGCAGGAGCTGATGGCGAAGCACCCGGAGCGGGCCGGCGACATCGGCGGCTCGAGACGCCTGGCCACGCGCCGCAGCCGGCTCCTCCTCGGTCCGTTCGTCGCGGCTCCGCGCCCGCTCAGCGCGCCGGTGCGGTGGGGCGTGGCGGGGCTCGTGCGGAGCGGGCGCGGTGGCGCGCGGACGAGCGCGGCCTTCCAGGCGGTCAGGTCGATGGAGCATCTCCGCGGGGTGCGCGCCGCGCGCCGTGCGCTGTCCACGGGCGAGGTGCTCGTGCTCGCCTATCACGCCATTCAGGACCTCGGCGACGATGCCGTGCTGCGGGACTACGCCGTGCCGCCGGCTCAATTCGCCGAGCAGCTAGACGCGCTGCTCGACCGAGGTTGGCGGTTCGTGGACCTGGACGCCGTGGTCCGGGCGCTCGACGGCGACGCAGCGCTACCGCCGCGCTCGCTCCTGCTCACCTTCGACGACGCCTACGCCGACCTGCTCGATCCCGTCATGCCGGTGCTCGCGGAGCGGCGCATCACCGCCGTGGTATTCGCCGTGGCCGGGCAGATCGGCGGGGAGAACGTCTGGGACCGCGCGAAGGGTGCCACCATGCTCCCGCTGCTCGGCGAGGACGGCCTCAGGCAGCTGGTGGCGGCCGGGCACGAGGTGGGCTCGCACGCTATGACGCACCGACCGCTGTCGCGCGCGCCGGCGGAGGAGCTGCCGGACGAGCTGGCGGGGTCCGCCGACCGGCTCGAGTCCGCCGGCCTGCCGCGTCCCAGGGCGCTCGCGTACCCGCACGGAGACCGTAGCCCCGCGGTCGTCGAGTGCGCGCGCGAGGCCGGCTATGCGGTGGCGTTCGCGATCGAGGCGGGCGTCGTGCGGCGCGGCGCCGATCGCTGGTCGCTGCCCCGGGTGGAGGTGGTCGCGGGCGACACGCCGCGCAGGCTGGCGCTCAAGCTCGCGACGGCCGGGTGGCCTGGTCCCCTGCGGAGGCGAGCGCTCGCGGCGGTGCGGGCGCGACCGTGACCGGCGGCCGCTCGGGCTGAGCCGTCCCGCGCCGCTTGTGACGCAGGGCGGGGCGCTCGACATAGCGATATGTCAGGGCCGACAGCGCGCCGGCCACAACGCCGACGAGCACGAGGTTGAGCACGAGCCCGGCGCCGCCCCCGGACGTGAGCCCGTGCTCGCGGAGCCACAGGATCACCGGGTAGTGCCACAGGAACAGACTGTACGACGCGACGCCCACCGCCACGAAGACGGGCGACTCGAGCAACCGGACGATCCACGGCGCCCGCGCCCGCGAGCGGTCCGGCACCATGATCGCCGCCAGCGCAATGCCGATGGCGAGCGCCTCGCCCGTGTTCTCGAGGAGGTAGCTGTGCTCCGCACGGTGCATGGCCCACGCGCAGGGCACGAACACGAGCACCGCGAGGGCGGCGGCGCCGACCCGCCAGCCGCGCGGCAGTGTCACGCGCCCGTCGCTCACCTCGACGTGGAGGACCGCCGCGGCCATGCCGAAGGCGAACAGGTCCGCCTGCGCCCAGAAGCTGCGCTCGAGGACGGAGTGCCAGTCCTGGTCGTAGCCGGCCAGCACGCCGCCGGGGACGAGCTTCCACGCCGCGAGCTTGCCGGTCAGCCCGATCAGGAGCAGCAGCCCGGCGGGCGCGAGCAGCGCCGCCACGCGCCCGCGGTGCCCGGCCGCGCGCCGGGCGAGCGCGGCCGCCATCAGGACGAGCAGCGGCAGCGAGAGGTAGAAGACCACCTCGACGGCGAGCGACCACGCGGGGCCGATGCCGATCACCATCGACCCCGGCCGGTAGTCCTGCAGCAGGAGCAGCGACTGGCCCAGGTCGAGCGGGTCGGTCAGCCGGCCGACGCCGAGGACTCCCTCCGAGGACCGCAGGCTCGCCGCCCCGAATACCAGCGCGCCGGCAAGCAGGATCACCCAGTACGCGGGAGCGATGCGCAGGAACCGGTTCCGGAAGTAGGCCGGGAACGACTGGCGCCCCTTCGCGCCGGCGATGGCCGCGGCGAACGGCCGGTAGAGCAGGAACCCCGACAGCGTGAAGAACAGCGTCAGGCCGCCGGACAGGGTCGACACGGCGTCGCCGATCGACCCGGTCGCCCAGAGCCGCTCGCCGTCCGGCATGGAGGCGCTCCAGACGTGCACGACTACGATCGAGCACGCCGCCACGGCCCGGAGCCCCTCGATGCCCGGCAGCCGCCGGCCAGTCGAGGGAATCGTCCTCAACCCTCGAGTATCCACCTCTGGAGGCTAGACCGACTGCGCCATTTCCGCCATTGGGCTCAGCGGCGGAGCGTCCAGACCCCGGCACGATCGAGCATCGCCTTGACGCGCCGCTCCCAGCGGAAGCGGCGGCGCGACCCGTACACGATCGGGTAGAGGACCTTCCTGGTCCGGCCGAGCTGTGAGCGCTCGCGGTGAGCGGCGAGATCGGCGAACAGGCGCGGATGGTCGTCGCGCAAGCGGGCATAGAGCTCGGGGTGTACGTCCTTCGAGGCGGTCAGGAGGCGGTCGCCGTGGAGCCGGCGGCGGTAGATCGGGACGCCGGGGCCGAGGTGAACGGCGAGGACGCCCCGCTCGGCGAGCGTCATCCAGAGGTGCCAGTCCTCGTAGCCGAGCATCGTGGGCCAGCCGCCCACGTCCTCGAGCAGGTCGCGCCGGAACATCGACGAGATCGGGTACTCGTTCGTGTACGCGAGCCGGTACGGGTCGAGCTGGGCGGGCACCGCGCGCACCATCTCCGACTCGCCGAACTCCACGTAGTCGCCGAAGCAGACGTCTGCCTCGGGGTGGGCGGCGAGCGCGTCCGCCATCCGGCCAAGCGCGCCCGGCACCGCGTGGTCGTCCGAGTCGAGCGGAAATACGTACGGCGCGGCGCTCGCCCTCATGCCCGACGCGCGCGCCGCGGCCGGGCCGAGGTTGCGCTCGTGCCGCACCACCGTGACCGCGCCCGACTCCAGCTCTGCGAGCACGCTCTCGGTGGCGGGGTCGGTGGAGTGGTCGTCCACGACGACGACCTCGACCGGCTCATCCTCCCGGATGGAGCTGACCGCCTCGAGCGCCAGCGGCCCGTCACGGAAGCAGGGGATTATCACCGCGACGCGGGCGGAGTTCTTCATCGGCGCAGCGTCCATAGCCCAAGGTGGTCCAGTGCCCGCTTCACTCGCGGCTCGAACCGATAGCGGCGGCGACCGCCGTAAAGGACCGGGTAGATCCACTTCCTGAACGACCCGAGGTCCGATTCGCTTCGGTGTTCGTCGATCTTCGCGAAGAGCTGCGGATGCAGGCGGCGCAGCTCGGCGTACAGCTCGGGGTGCCGTCGCTTCCCAAGGGCGAGCTTGCGGTCTCCATGGAGCCGGCGGCGGTAGGTGAGCCGGCCGACCCCGAGGTGCACGCACCGGTCGGAGCGCTCCGCGAGCGTCATCCACAGGTTCCAGTCCTCGTAGCCGCTGGCCGTGTACCCGTTGCCGTTCCAGCCGCCGACGGTCTCGAGCACCTCGCGCCGGAACATCGCCGACACGGGGTATTCGTTCGTGAACGCGATGCGGAAGGGATCCAGCGTCAGCGGGACCGCGCGGACGACCTCGCTGTCGCCGAACTCGGCGTAGTCGCCGAAGCACGCAACCGCCGCGGGCTCGGCCTCGAGGAGGTCGGCCATGGCGCCGAGCGCGCCGGGGACGGCTAGATCGTCAGCGTCGAGGGGGAATACGAAGTTCGCTTGCGTCGCGCGGAGGCCGGTGCCGCGGGCGGCCGCCGCACCGGCGTTCCGCTCGTGCCGCTCGACCCGTACGCCGTCGGCGCGCAGCTCGTCGAGGAGCGTGGTGGTCTCCGCATCGGTGGAATGGTCGTCGATCACGACGATCTCGACCGGCTCGTCCTCGATGATCGACTCCACCGCCTCGCGCACCAGCGGACCGTCGTCGAAGCACGGGATGATCACCGCCACGCGGGTGCTCACGCCACCACCCGGAGCCTGTCGATGTGGGCGTCGAGCGCGTCGATCACGGCCGCGTCCACGCCCGGGTCGAACTTGCGCGCGAACAGCGCCGAGGACCGCACCATGCGCTCGAGGTCGTACGAGGTGAGCACCCGCGGCGACGGGCCGCCCTCGGACCAGTCGATGTAGCGGAGGTCGTCGTTCACGAGCGTTCCGGCCAGGGGCGAGTTCATCAGAAGCGTCTGGAAGAAGCTTTCGTCCGGGACGGCAGACCGCTGGAAGAAGCGCACGAGCTCGGGATTGGCGCGCGCCACGTACTCGAGGCAGTCACGCGACAGGCACCAGTGTGCCGAGCCGGTGTACGGCAGGAGGCCGGGGGGAAGGCGCCGCCTGACGGTCAGGGGCATGAACCGGTTCGGCAGCCGCACGCGCCGGCCCATGACGGTCCCGTGCCAGTGCCAGCGGGTCAGGCGCCGCAGGAAGCGTCCCTCCGGGCGCCTGAAGGTGATGAACGAGCGTCCGCCGGCGTCGGCCAGGGTCGACTCGATCTCCGCGGGCGGGCGCAGCGGGTAGTCCTGGCCGGTCAGGAGCACGCCGTACTCGAGCGGCTCAGGCCACGCCAGCAGCGCGTGCACGCCCTCGAGCGCGGCCCGCACCGGTCCGAAAGACGCCCAGTGGACCGGATGGCGCGGCAGCAGCTGCACGTCTGGGCGGCCGCCGAGGCCGCGCTGCACGGTGGCCACGACGTCGTCGGGCGCGCGCCGATCGATGTGGATGAAGAAGCGCGCGTCGTCCGTCGCGAGCCGCCGGACGAGACGCACGAGGTGCTCCGGAAGCGTATGCGCGGTGATGATGTACCCGATCTTCATGACGCGTCGATACTCTCACCCGCCGTCGCGTGTCCGTTCGATCCTACCCGCGGTCGGGGCCGGCATTGGTGCTGATGACGGCCACGATCACCCCACCGGCGGGCGTCCCGGCGCTCCAGCGCGTGGACCCCGCCCAGCGGCTCGCGGACTACGAGCGCGCGCTCTCGTTCTATATCGGTCTGCCGGCGGCCGTCGTGAACCGGGTGGTGTTCGCGGAGAACTCGGGGTCCGATCTCGGCTCGCTCCGCGCGATCGCGGACCGGCTCGGCGCGGGGAAGGACGTGGAGCTGGTGTCGTTCGGCGGGCTCGACTATCCGGTCGCGCACGGCCGCGCGGTGGGCGAGATGCGCCTGATCGAGACAGCGCTGGCGCGGTCGCGCCTGCTCGCGGGGCTTGGCGACCGCGAGCCGTTCTGGAAGGTCACGGGCCGGCTGCGCTTCACGAACCTCGCCGGCCTGATCGCCACTGCGCCGGAGGGCGCGGGACTGTACGTGGACTTCAGGCGCCACCCCCGGCCGTGGGTGGACACGCGCGTGTTCGCCTGCACGCCGCACGCGTTCCGCGAGCTGCTTCTCCCGCGCGTCGAGCTGCTCCGCCAGGACGAGCTCGAGCGTGCCGGCTTCAGCGCGCCCGAGGAGCGACTGTTCGGCGAGCTGCTGCCCGAGCGCGAGCACGCGCGGATCGTGCCGCGGCTCCGGTACGAACCGCGGATCGAGGGCTACTCCGGCCAGGGCGAGGACTACGCGCGCCCGGCGCGGCGGGCGTGGGCCGGCATGCGCGCGATCGTCCGGCGGGTGTGCCCGCCGCTGTGGATCTGAGCGGTTGAGCGCGGACCCGCTCAGGCTGCTGTTCGTGCTGCCGTTCGCGCCGCGGCTGGGTGGCCGCCACGGCGGCGCGCGCGTGACGGGGCAGCTGATCGATGTGCTGGCGGACCGCCACGAGGTGGCCGTCCTGCATCTCGCCGAGCGCGGCGACGCGCCGGTCGAGGACCGGCTCCGCTCCCGCCTCGCGCTGGTGGAGCGGGTGGATCGCCCGGACGGCCCGGTGTCGGCCGGTACGCGTGCCCGCGTGAAGCTCGGGCTGCTGCGCGGCGTGCCCACGTGGGCGAGCGAGGTGGCGATGCCCGGCTTCGCCGAGCGGCTCCGCGAGCTGGCGTCCTCCTGGCGCCCGGACGTCGTCCAGGTCGAATATCCGGTGATGGGGCAATACCTGCCGGCGCTTCGGTCGGTCGCCGCGCCGCGGGTGCTCGTGGAGCACGACGCGAGTCTGCGCGACCTGCGCGACTTCGGCGGACCGCTCGGCGGCCTCGTGCGGAGGCTCGATGACCGCGCATGGCGGCGCTTCGAGCGGCGCGTCATGGGGGAGGTTCAGGCGGTCGTGGTGTTCACCGAGCGCGATCGCCACGCACTCGAGGGGCTCGGCACCCGTACGCGCGTGGTGCGCATACCGTTCGGCGTGCCGGCGCCGGACACTGCGCTCGCGCCCGCCGGCGCCCCGCCGCCCGAGGTGGTGCTCGTGGGCAATTTCCGCCACCCCGCGAACGCGGACGCGGCCACGTGGCTCGCCCGCACGCTGTTCCCGCCGGTGCGCGAGCGTGTGCCGGACGCACGCCTCACGATCGTCGGCGCGTCGCCCACGCCGGAGGTGAGCGCTCTCGCGGGCGAGGGCGTGTCGGTCACCGGCCCGGTGGACGACGTGGTCCCGTACCTCGACCGCGCCGCGGTGGTGGCGGCGCCCATCCGGCTCGGCGGCGGCATGCGGGTGAAGGTGCTGGAGGCGCTTGCCGCCGGCAAGGCCGTGGTCGCGACGCCCCTGGCCGTCGAGGGGCTCGACGTCACGCCGGGCGACCAGCTCGAGGTCGCCGAGGGGGACGCCCAGTTCACGGCCGCTCTCGCCCGCCTCCTCGGCGACGGCGAGGCGAGACGCGCGCTGGCCGAGCGTGCTCGCGCGTGGGCGCGTGCCGAGCTCGGCTGGGACAGGGCCGTCGCGCGGTACGAAGAGCTCTACACGGAGCTGCTCGCCCCATGAGCGCGCGGCGCAGCATCCTCGAGCTGCTCCTTCCCGGTGGCCGGGCGTCGCGCGCGCTCGTGCTGGGCGGCGGGTGCCCGGAGCGGCTGAGGCCCTCGTCGCCCGAGGGGGCGGGCTCGTACGGCCTGGTGGTGGTCGCCCCGTCGCGCGGCGAGGCGGCGCGTGCCTGGCTGTCGGATGCGATCGAGCGCTGTGCGGGCGCGCTCGACGCCGACGGCGCCGCGTATGTGCTCGTGCAGCGCCGCTACCGCCGCCGCGCAAGGCGGTTGCTGCGTTCTCACGGCCTTGCGCTCGAGCCGCCGCTGCTCCACCTGCCTAGCGCGGCGGACACGCGGCAGCTGGTGCCGCTCGAGCGTCACGCGGCGCGCGACGCCTTCGAGCGAGTGGTCCGCCTGTCCGGCTGGAAGCGTGCGGTGCTCCGCATGCTGTTCGCGGCCCGCGCAGGGGCGATGGTCGTCGCGCTCCTGCCCGACGTGGCGCTCGTCGCCCGCCCGAGGGACGCACGGCCGCTCCTGGCGTGGCTGCGGTCGCACGGGCCGCCCGGCACGAGCTCGCTCTGCGCCGCGCTCACCAGCAGCTGGACCCCCGGCGCGGCGAGCGTGGTGGTGCATCCGGTGGGCGACACCGAAGCGACGCCGGTGGTGGCGAAGCTGTCACTCGAGGGCGCGGCGTCGGTGTCCCGCGAGGCCGAGGCGCTGTCGTCGCTCGGGGCCGCCGCGGCGCTCGCGGGCGCGTCGGTGCCGGAGCCGCTGGCGAGCTTCGATCTCGACGGCCTGCCGGTGCTGGTGGAGTCGCGCGTCGACGGGCGCCCCGCCGCGCCCCAGCTGATGCGGCGGCCGGCGCGGCTCGAGGCCACGCTCACGCGCGTGGCGGACTGGCTCGAGCGCTGGCAGCGGGGCACGGCCCGCGAGGCGCGGCTGTCGCGTGTGCTGCTGGAGCGCGAGCTGCTGGCCCCGGCAGCGTCGGTCGCCCCGGATCTCGACGACGGCGACGGGTACCTCCGCATACTGGGGGCGGTCTGCGACGGCGTGGCGGGCGAGCCGGCGCCGCTCGCCGACTCGCACAACGACCTGACGATGTGGAACGTGCTCCTGGGAACGCACGGCCGGCTCGGCGTCGTCGACTGGGAGTCCGCGGAAGCGGGAACGCTGCCGCTGAAGGACTTCTTCTACATGGCGGCCGACGCGGTGGCGGCCACCGGCCTGTACCGGGACAGGCCGGAAGCGGTGCGCGACTGCTTCGTACCCGGCCGCCGGCACGCCGCGCTCGTCGCCGGCCGGCGGGACCGGATTGCGCGGTCGCTCGGCGTCACCGACGAGCTCGCCGAGCTGTGCTTCCACGCCTGCTGGGTGGGCCACGCGGCCAACGAGAAGCGCGCCGCGCAGCCGGGGGCGGACAGGCCGTTTCTCGAAATCGTCAGATGGCTCGCGGCTACGCTACGACCATGAGCATCACCGAGACGAGGACCATCGGGTCGATCATCGGCGGCGAGGATCGGGCGGATGGCGAGCGCGTGGAGTCGCGCAATCCGGCGAACCTCGAGGACGTCATCTGCGAGGTGCAGCTGGGCGACGCCGGCGTGTTCGTCGACGCCTGCCGCGCCGCCCGCGCGGCGCAGCGCGAGTGGGCGGCGGTGCCGGCGCCGGTGCGCGGCAACGTCGTCAAGCAGATCGGCCGCATCTTCGAGACCAACAAGGAAGCCCTCGCTCGCCTGGTCACCCGCGAGGTCGGCAAGCCCTACGCCGAGTCGCTCGGCGAGGTGCAGGAGATCATCGACACCTGCGACTTCTTCATCGGCGAGGGCCGGC
>Ga0126306_10001767_pt1 | contig 11729 bp, 11 predicted proteins | sample Plot27_FD_92592 | JGI IMG/M metagenome (GOLD analysis project Ga0126306, IMG submission 92592) | Serpentine soil microbial communities from UC McLaughlin Reserve, CA, USA - Plot27 | ecosystem: Environmental > Terrestrial > Soil > Grasslands | place: USA: UC McLaughlin Reserve, Lake County...
GGCCGGGGTGCTGACCCCGGCCAGCTGGGGCATGTTCAGCCTGCGCCTGCCGCCGTTCACCCCGCCCCGCCGGCCCACCGAGGACCGCAAGGTGCTGCTGGAGGCGCTGCTGGAGCTGGCCCCCCACGCCGCCGCCGAGGGGGTGTGGCTGGCCGTTGAGCCGATCAACCGCTACGAGGACTTCATGGTCAACCGGATCGACCAGGCGGTCTCCCTCGGTGAGGAGGTGGAGCGGGAGACCGGGGTGGGCTCGGTCCGGGTCTGCGCCGACCTGTTCCACATGAACATCGAGGAGGACGACCTGGCGGCGGCCATCCGGGCCGCCGGCCCGAGGATCGCCCACGTCCACGTCGACGACACCAACCGGCTCCAGCCCGGCACCGGCCACATGGACTTCGCCGGCGTGCTCGCCGCCCTGCGCGAGGTCGGCTACGACGACTGGCTGACCTTCGAGTGCCGGCTCCGGGGCGAGCCCGAGGAGGCCCTGCCGGCCTCGGTCCGGTTCCTGTCCGGGTTCCTGGGCGGCTAGGCCTCGACCACCCGGCCGTCGCGGGCGCTGGCCAGGGCGTGCTCGATGATGGCGACGACGGCCCGGGCGTCGGTGGGGGCGACCGGGACCGGGCCCTCGCCGGCCACGGCCGCGGCCATGGCGGCGTAGAAGCTGCCGTGGCCGTCGGGCACCCCGGCCATGCGGCCGCGCAGCTCCTGGCCGGCGACCTCGCCGGTCAGGGTGGCCTTGACCTCGGGCTGGTCGAGCCCCCAGGTGACCAGCGACCCCCGGTCGCCGTGGACCTCGAAGCGCGGGCCCGGGTCGCGGACCAGCATGCCGGCGTGCAGCACCACCCGCAGGCGCCCGTACCCGAGCGCCAGGTGCAGGTAGTCGACCGCCTCGACCTGGGGCCGCTGGACCCCCAGGTCGGCCCAGATCGTCCGGGGCGGCCCGAACAGCACCAGGGCCTGGTCGATCAGGTGCGGCCCCAGGTCCCAGAGGAGCCCCGACCCGGGCACCGCCGCCTCCTTCCAGCTGCCCTTGGGGACGGGCCGGAACCGGTCGTAGCGCGAGACGAACGTGGTCACCTCCCCGAGCACCCCATCCTCGACCCCGCGCCGGACGGTCAGGAAGTCGCCGTCCCAGCGCCGGTTGTGGAAGACGCTGAGCCGCCGGTCGGCCGCCGCGGCCAGCCCGATCAGCTCGTCGGCCTCGGCCGTGGCCAGGGTGAACGGCTTGTCCACGACCACGTGCCGCCCGGCCCGCAGCGCCGCCGCGGCCAGCCGGTGGTGGACGGCGTTGGGTGTCGCCACCACCACCAGCTCGACCGCCGGGTCCTCCAGCAGCTCGTCGGCCGCGCCCACCACCCGCACCCCGGGCAGCTCGCGCCCCACCTGGTCGGCCCGGCTGGTCACCACCGCCTGCAGCCGCAGCCCGGGCTCGGCCTGGATCAGGGGCGCGTGGAACACGCTCCCGCCCAGCCCGTACCCGATCAGCCCGACCCCGATGGCCTCGTCCCGCATCGGGGCATTCTGGCATCAGTGGCTGCTGGCTGCCGGTGGTGGTGGGTGGGTGGGGGGCGGGCGGCGGCGGCGCAGAGGGTTGACCGTGACTTCGCTGACGGCTCAGGCGGTCAGCTTGTTCTCACGCAGCCGGGGTGGCTGCCAGATGGGCCAGTCCAGCCCGGAGGATGTTGCGGGCCGCGTGCTCGTCGGCGTTTGCGGTGTGCCCGCAGGCTCGACAGGCGAAGACGGCTTGGCTGGCGCGGTTCTCGGTTGCGGTATGACCGCAGGCTTCGCAGCGGTCAGAGGTGTGCCGGGCGTCCACGTCGATCACCACGCGTCCAGCCTCTTCCGCTTTGGCGCGCAGGATCGACACGAACTGGGCCCAGCCCGCGTCGTGGATGCTTCGGTTCAGGCCGGCCTTGGCGGCGGCCCGGTTGGGCAGGAACCCGCCCGGCTGGGCGGGATCGGGACGAGGGGGCGGCCGCCGGACCATGTTGTCGATCTTCAGGTCCTCGATGACCAGCAGGTCATAGTCGGTGACCAGGGCCCGGGCCACCTGGTAGTGGAAGTTGCGGCGCTGGTTGGCGATCTTGCGGTAGCGGGCCGCCACCGTCGCTCGAGCCTTGCCACGGTTGTTCGACCCCCGCTGCTTGCCGGCCAGGACCCGTTGGGCGGCGCTCAGCTTGGCCGCGGCGACCTGACCGTAGCGGGGATTGGGTACATGCTCGCCGTCGGAGGTGGTGGCGAAGCTGGCGATGCCGACGTCGACACCGACCGCGGCCCGGGTGGGTTCGAGGGGCCGGGTGGGCACCTCGTCGCAGGACAGGACCAGCAGCCAGCGGCGCCCGTCGCGGCGGACCTGGATTGTCTTGACCCGGCCTTGGACCTGTCGGTGGACGGTGACCTTCAGGTGTCCGATGCCTTGCAGGTACACCCGGCGGGTGTCGGGCTGCCAACGGCAGCCATCGCCGTCTCTGGGCCATTCGACACTGTTGAAGCGGTGCGCCGGCTTGAACCGCGGGTAGCCGGGCCTCTCCCCAGCCTTGACCCGCCGGAAGAATCCGGCGAACGCCCGGTTCAGACGACCCAGCGTCGCCTGCTGGGACGAGAACGACCACGACCCCAACTCCGGCCGGACCTCGCGGATGTCTTTGAGCTGCGCCGACTGATCCCCATAGGACACTCCGGTTCCCCGCAGCCGCCACGCGTCCCGGCGTTCCTGCAGGGCGGCGTTGTACAGCTCGCGGTGCGACGCGAGACACTTCTCCAAGGCGACATGCTGGCGAGCGGTCGGCCGCAGCCGGAACTTGTAGGCGCGCCTCACACCACACCCCGTGAGGTGGCGGAACCGGCAGACCAACAGAAACGAGCATCGACCATGACCGAACGAATGTACCCAGCGGGTACGACACTCACAGCGGTTCCTCTCGGGCCAACGACACGAGCCACAAAGCCGTCGACGGTCAGCGTCGATCCCCTCGGGAGGATGTGATGGGGGGGACCGGTCCGCGCACAGGGTATGTGCTGGTGCTGCGGCTGGAGCTGTCGGACACCCCCGGGACCCTGGGGCGGGTGACGACCGCCATCGGGGATGACGGCGGCGACATCGGCAACATCGACCTGGTGGGCCAGTTCGGCCGCAAGGTGGTGCGCGAGGTCACCGTCACCTGCCGCAACGAGGCCCACGCCCACGAGCTGACTTCCAAGGTCGAGGCGGTCGAGGGCGTGCGCGTGCTCGAGGTCGGCGACCGCACCTTCCTGGCCCATCAGGGCGGCAAGCTGGCGATCGTCTCCAAGCTGCCCCTGAAGTCGCCCGACGACCTGTCGGTGGCCTACACGCCCGGGGTCGGCCGGGTGTCGCAGGCGATCGCCGCCGACCCCGAGCGGGTCTGGGACCTGACCGTCAAGGGGAACTCGGTGGCCGTGCTCACCGACGGCACGGCCGTGCTCGGCCTCGGCGCCATCGGCCCGGCGGCGGCCATGCCGGTGATGGAGGGCAAGGCGGCCCTGTTCAAGGAGTTCGCCGACATCGACGCCTACCCGATCTGCGTCGACGTCGCCGGGCCGGAGGAGCTGATCGCCGTGGCCAAGGCGATCGCCCCCGGGTTCGGGGGCATCAACCTGGAGGACGTGGCCGCCCCGGCCTGCTTCGAGGTCGAGGAGCGGCTCCGCCGGGAGCTGGACATCCCGGTGTTCCACGACGACCAGCACGGCACCGCGGTGGTCGTCCTGGCCGCCATGCAGAACGCCTGCCGGGTGGTGGGCAAACGGCTGGCCGACCTCCGGGTGGTCATGCTGGGCGCGGGCGCGGCCGGGATCGCCTGCGCCCGGCTGCTGCTCCACGCGGGCGTGCGCGACCTGGTCGCGGTCGACCTGGGCGGCGTCCTCCACCCCGGGCGGGCGGCCGAGCTCGACCCGCAGCGCCGCTGGCTGATGGAGCGCTCCAACCCGCGCGGGCTGGCCGGTGGGCTGGCCGAGGCGCTGGCCGGGGCCGACGCCTTCGTCGGGGTGAGCGGGCCGGGGGCCCTGCCGCCGGCCCTGGCCGCCACCATGGCCCCCGAGGCGATCGTGTTCGCCCTGGCCAACCCCGTGCCCGAGATCCTCCCGGACGAGGTCCCGCCGAACGTGGCCGTGGTCGCCACCGGGCGCAGCGACTTCCCCAACCAGATCAACAACGTGCTGGTCTTCCCCAGCTTCTTCCGGGGCCTGCTCGACGCCCGGGCCCGCAGCGTCACCGACGACATGAAGGCGGCGGCCGCCCGCGGCCTGGCCTCGCTGGTCGACGAGCGGGAGCTGGACGCCGACTTCGTGATCCCGTCGGTGTTCGACCGGCGGGTCGCGCCGGCGGTGTCGCGGGCCGTCCAGGAGACGGTCGAGCGGACCGGCCTGTCCCGGCTGGTCGAGTCCGGCTAGCCTACCGCCACCACCCGACCCCGACGAGGAGCGACCATGACCGAACCCCTGGACGTCGACATCGTCAAGCTGGCCCGGGGCAACGACGCCTTCCGCCGCGAGATCGCCACCGGCGAGCACAGCCAGGTCGTGGCCATGACCATCCCGGCCGGCGGGGAGATCGGCGAGGAGGTCCACGAGGAGAACGACCAGCTGCTGGTGTTCGTGGACGGGGAGGGCGAGGCCGTCCTGGACGGCAAGACCTCCAAGGTGACCCCCAACGACCTGGTGATGGTCCCGGCCGGGACCCGCCACAACTTCATCAACACCGGCGACGGCCCGCTGCGCCTGGTCACGGTGTACGCGCCGCCCGAGCACGCCCCCGGGACCGTCCACCAGACCAAGGCCGAGGCCGACGCCGCCGAGGCCGCTGAGCACTGACCACCGCCCAGGAGGACCTGCCATGCGCGTGCTGCTGATCGGACCGCCCGGGGCGGGCAAGGGGACCCAGGCGTCCCGTATCGCCGACCACTTCGACCTGGCCAGGATCGCCACCGGCGACCTGCTGCGCGAGCAGGTGGCCAACGGCACCGAGCTGGGCAAGGTGGCCAAGGAGTACATGGACCGGGGCGACCTGGTGCCCGACGACCTGGTGATCGAGATGACCAGGGACCGGATGGTCGAGGCCAACGAGGAGGGCGGGTACGTCCTGGACGGCTACCCGCGCACCCTGGCCCAGGCCGAGGCCGCCTACCGCTGGGCCCTGGCCCGCGGCATCCCCTTCGACCTGACCCTGTACTTCGAGATCGAGGAGCAGGAGCTGCTGGCCCGGCTGGCCGGCCGGGCCAGGGAGGAGCACCGCTCCGACGACACCGAGGAGACGGTCCGCCACCGCCTGGAGGTGTTCGCCAACCAGACCCGCCCGCTGGTCGACTACTACCAGCGCCGGGGGATCCTGGTCCCGATCAACGCCGTCGGCCCGATCGACGCCATCAGCGAGGAGATCTTCGCCACCCTGCACTGGCACAAGGCCAGGACCATGTCGGCCGGCGTCAACCGCCCCGAGTGGGTGCTGGGTCCCACCGCAACATGAGGGACACGGCGAAGATCGCCGCCGCCACCAGCACGATGGTGGCTCCGGCGGCGACCCGCCACTGGAGCGAGATGGCCAGGCCGACGACGCCGCTGGTGGCGCCGATGGCCGCGGCAAGGGCCATGGTGGTCCGAAGGCGCTCGGTCCAGAGGCGGGCCGTGGCCGCCGGGGCGACGATCAGGGCCACGGCCAGGATGGTCCCGACGGCCGGGATCGAGGTGACCACGGTGGCCTCGATCAGCAGCAGCAGGACGACGTCGAGGGCCAGCACCGGGTAGCCGAGGGCGGCCAGCCCGCCGCGGTCGAAGGCGCCGAGGACCAGCTCCTTGTGGAGGGCGGCGAGCACGGCCACCACGGCCGCGCCGACCACGGCGGTGGTGACCAGGTCGCCGGCCTGCACGGTGATGATCGACCCGACCAGGTAGGCGGTCAGGTCCCTGGAGAAGCCGGCCTGGGCCGACAGCAGCAGCACCCCGAGGGCGAACGCCCCCGACAGGGTCACGCCGACGGCGCTGGTGTCGTCGACCCGGTCGCGGGCCCCGAGCAGGGCGACCACGACCACCACCACGGCCCCGAAGGCGGCCGCCCCGGCGAACAGGCTGATCCCGAGCAGCGCGGCCAGGACGACCCCGGGGAAGGTGGCGTGGCCCAGGGCCATGGTGAAGAAGGGCAGGCGCCGCAGCAGCACGTGCACCCCGACGGCCCCGCACAGCCCGCCGACCATGACCGCCTCCAGCAGGGCCCGGCGGGCGAACCCGTCCCCGAAGGTGTCCAGCAGGAACCGGCTCACCGGGGCACCCCTTCGGGGTTCCCCAGACCCCTCCGGCGGGCCAGGCGCCACCGCAGCGGGGCCAGGGCGGCGGCGAGCAGGAACAGCCCGACCAGCACGACCACGATGGTCGCCCCGGCGGCCAATCGGAGATTTTGGTCGACCGACACCTCGTAGCTGACGGCCAGCCCCAGCCACCCCCCGGCCGCCCCCAGCAGGCAGGCCAGGGCGGTCATGGCCGCCACCCGGTCCGCCAGCAGCCGGGCCGCGGCCGCCGGGACCACGATCAGGGCGATCACCAGGACCGTGCCGACGGCCTCGACGGCGGCCACCACGACCAGGGCGATGAGCAGGTTCAGGACCAGGTCGAGGCGGCGGGTCCGGTAGCCCATGGCGGCGGCCGCCTCGGGGTCGAAGGCCCGCAGGACCAGCTCCTTGTGCAGCAGGGTGAGGACGATGGCGGCCACCGCGGCGACGACCAGGGTCTGGACCAGGTCGCTCCGGTCGACGGTCAGCACCCGGCCGAACAGGAACACGGTCAGGTCGGCGGTGAACCCCCGGGTCCGGGAGATCAGCACCACCCCGACGGAGAAGAACGAGGTCAGCAGGATGGCCAGGGCGGCGTCGTTCCCGACCCGGCGGTGGCTGCCCAGCCCGGTCAGGAGCACGGCCGTCAGGATCCCGAAGACCAGGGCGCCGGCCAGCAGCGAGCGGCCGAGCAGGTGGGCGATCACCACCCCGGGGAATACGGTGTGGGTGAGGGCGTCGCCGACGAAGGCCAGCCGGCGCAGCACCACCAGTACCCCGACGGCCCCGGCCAGGGCGCCCAGCACCAGCACCTCGACCAGGGCGCGCTGCATGTAGGGGATGGTGAAGGGCTCGAACAGGTTCACGGTCTGGCCACGATGACCCCGTCGCCGCGGAGCTGGAGGGCTTGGCCGCCGTAGGTGGCCCGCAGGAGCTCGGGGGTGAGGGTGGTGCCGATCGGCCCGAAGCCGATCTGGTGCCGGTTCAGCAGGCAGACCTCGTCGCAGGCCAGGTGGGCCAGGCCGAGGTCGTGGGTGGCCATGACGACCGCCGCCCCGACCGACCGCAGCCGGGCCAGGGCGGCCAGCAGCAGGTCCTGGGAGAGGGCGTCGACCCCGTTGAACGGCTCGTCCAGCAGCAGCAGCCTCGGCTCCTGGGCGATCGCCCTGGCCAGCAGGACCCGCTGGCGCTGGCCGCCGGACAGGGTGCCGAACCGGGCCGAGGCCCGCTCGGCCAGGCCGACCTCGGCCAGGGCCCGGGCCGCCACCTGGCGGTCGGCCGCCCCCGGGCGCCGGAACCAGCCGATCCGCGGGTAGCGGCCCATCAGCACCACCTGCAGAGCCGACACCGGGAACTCGGCGTCCAGGGTGTCGGCCTGGGGCACGTAGGCGACCTGGCGACGGGCCGCCGAGGGCGAGCGGCCCAGCACCTGGATGGTCCCGCCGGTCAGGGGGACCAGGCCGAGCACGGCCCGGATGAGGGTCGACTTGCCGGCTCCGTTGGGCCCGATGAGGGCGACCGACTGGCCGGCCGCCACCTCCCCGTCGACCCCCTCGACCACCGGGTCGCGCTCGTAGGCCACGGTCGCCTGCCGCAGGACCAGGACCGGGGGGCCGGGAGGGTCAGGCGCCACTGAGGTTCCCGACGATGGTGGCCGTGTTGTGGCGGATCATCTTGAGGTAGGTGTCGCCGTCGGACCCGGGCGGGCCGAGGGCGTCGCCGTACAGGGCGTCCTCCCCGACCACGACCCTGACCCCGGCCTCGCGGCCGATCGTCTCGGCCGCCCGCGCCGGCAGCGAGGTCTCGGAGAAGATCGCCTTGACCTTGGTCGCCCTGATCTTGGCGACCAGGTCGCGGATGTCGCGACCCGACAGCTCGGCCGAGGTGTCGAAGCTGGGGATGACCGAGCCGACCAGCTCGAGCCCGTAGCGGTCCAGGTAGTAGCCGAAGGCGTCGTGGTTGGTGACCACCTTCTTGTTGGCCAGGCTGTCGATCTGCCGCTCGACCTCGGCGTCGAGGGCCCGCAGCTCCTTGGTGTAGGCGGCCAGGTTGGCCTCGAAGCTGGCCGCCGCGGCCGGCTCGGCGGTGGCCAGGCCGCGCTCGATGTTGGCCGCCATGACCTGGGCGTTGCCGGGGCTCTGCCAGATGTGGGGGTCGGGCTCGCCCTCGACCTGGCGCAGCGCCACTCCCTGGCTGGCGTCGACCACCGGGCCGTCGTAGCCGGAGCTCTCGATGGTGTCGCCCAGCCACTCCTCCAGGCCGACCCCGTTCTGGAGGACCAGGTCGGCGCGGGCCAGGGCGTCGATGTCGGCCGGGGAGGGCTCATAGTCGTGGGCGTCGATGCCCGGCTTGAGCAGGCTGATCACCTGGACGCGGTCGCCGCCGACGTTGGCCGCCAGGTCGGCCACCTGGGTGGTGGTGGCCACCACCTGGAGCCCCTGGCCGCCGGGGTCGCGGTCGCCGCCCGATCCCGAGCAGCCGGCCGCCAGCAGGGCGATCAGGGTGAGCAGGCAGGCCGCCAGCAGCGTCCGCGGCCGCCGGTCTGTTCCCGGTGGCCGGCCCCTTCCCGGTCGCCGCCCCATGGCTCCGCCCTTCCCGTCGTCAATCCGTGGGCGCCATCGTACCGCTTTTGGCAATGATTCTCATAACCGAGTTCAGCCGCAGCGCTTGCAGAGGCCGCGCAGCTCCAGGCGGTGGTCGGTGACGGTGAACCCGGTGCGGGCCGCGACCGCGTCCAGCAGCGTGGACAGGCCGGCGTCGACCTCGGGGGGGACCGGGTCGTCCTCGATCCGGCCGCAGCGGCTGCAGACCAGGTGATGGTGGTGGCCGACCAGCTCCTCGGACAGCTCGTAGCGGGCGTGGCCGCCGCCTGCCCCCGGGTAGCGGGTGACCGCGCCGGCCTGCTCGAGCACGACCAGGTTGCGGTAGATCGAGCTCACCGGCAGCTTGCCCGGCCCGTCGGCCAGCTCGACGATCTCCAGCGGCCGCCCGGCCGTGTGCAGCAGCTCGACCAGGGTGCGCCGGCCGGACGTGTAGCGCTGCTGGGCGCGGCCGAGCCGCGCCGCGACCTCGGCGTGGGGCGCCTGGCTGCTCACCGTCCCGCCTCCCGGGTGCTGGTCATCTCATCCATGGGCAGGTCTCATCGTACGCAGCCCCTTGGGGTAGTGGTTCTTCAGCGTCCCCCCGGCCCCCCGGCCCCACCCCAGCGGCCAGCCGTTCCAGGTGACCACCGCCCACCCCGCCGGCCCGTCCCAGCCCAGGGTCTCCCCCCGGACGAAGGCCGCCGCCTCCCGGTCGTCCACCGCCCTGGCCCGCCGGACCGCCCCCACCCCCACGGCCATGGCCAGCGCGTGCGCCGGCTCGAACCGCCCCGGCCGGGCCCGCCCCAGCAGCAGCCCCGGCCGGACCAGCCGCACCCCGGCCCCGGCCAGCTCCGGGCCGGCCAGGCGGTAGGCCCGCTCCCCCACGACCGAGACCTCCCCCGGCCCGTCCTCAAGCGCCTCGGTCGCGAACTCCCGCCAGGCCTCCAGCACCTCCCGGGGGGCTGTGGAACCCCCCGCGCCCCCCCGTTCCCGGTGGGCTGTGGACAACCGTGCGCCCTCCCGTTCCCGGTCGGCTACGCTCCCCCTCCGGGGGGCCAAACGCCCGGCCGGGTCATTGCCGGCTGGGCGGGACCCAGGGCTGGACCAAGGGCGGGCCAGCTTGGCGATGAAGTGACCCTCGCCGCGGAGGTGGTGGGGCCAGAGGCGGACCGTGCGGGAGAGCTCGGGGGGGCCGCCGGGGGACCAGTCGGGGCGGCCGGGGGTGAAGCCGGGGTGCATGGGGATGGGCAGCAGCTCCCAGGCCGGGTTGGCGGCCAAGAACCCGGCGACCTGCTGCTCGTTCTCCTCGGGGGCGAAGGTGCAGGTGGAGTAGACCAGCACGCCGCCCGGGCGGACCAGGCGGGCGGCGTCGGCGAGCAGGCCGCGCTGGCGCTCGGCGCTGCCCGGCACGTGGCCGGGGCGCCACTGGGCGGCGGCGGCCGGGTTGCGACGGAACAGGCCCTCGCCCGAGCAGGGGGCGTCCAGCAGCACCCGGTCGAACACCCCGGGCAGGGCCGCGGCCAGCCGGGCCACGGTGTCGCCGGCCAGGACCGTCCGGGGCGAGCCCCAGCGGTCGAGGTTGTCGGCCAGGGCCTGGACCCGGGCGCGCTGGACCTCGTTGGCCACCACCACCCCGTGGCCGCCGAGCCGGCCGGCGGCCAGGGTGGCCTTGCCGCCGGGGGCGGCGGCCAGGTCGAGCACCCGCTGGCCGGGCCGGACGTCGAGGGCCTCCCCGACGGCCAGGGCCGACGGCTCCTGGACGTAGCAGAGCCCGGCCGCATGGGCCAGGGTGTCGCCGACCCGGACGCCCTCGGGGAGGAACCAGGCCTCCGGGCACCACGGGACCGGGTCGGGAGAGATCCCGAGCAGGCCCGGGAGGGCGGCGGGGTCGAGCTTGAGCGGGTTGGCCCTGACCGCCCGCTGGGCCGGCCGCCGGTAGCTGGCCAGGAACGCCGGCGCCTCCGGGCCGAGCAGCTCGCGCATGCGGGCCTCGAACGCCCCGGGCAGGCCGGACGGCATCGGCTCAGCCGGTGTTCTGGAGGCCGGCGGCGACACCGTTGACGGTGAGCAGGACCAGGCCGGCGGCCCGGGCCGCCTCGTCCCCGTCCAGGCCGTTGCGCAGGTCGGTGAGGAAGCGGACCTGCAGGAAGGAGAGGGCGTCGACATAGGGGTTGCGCAGGTCGACGGCCTGGCGCAGCACCGGCCGGTGGCCGAGCAGCCGCCCGGCCTGGGTGGTCTCGATGACCAGCACCCGGGTCCGCCGGAACTCCTCCCGGATGGCCGCGACCAGGTCGGGCCGCCCGCCCAGCTCCAGGTAGGACTCGGCCACCAGCGGGTCGGCCTTGGCCAGGCTCATCTCGGCGTTCTCGATCAGGGAGCGGAAGAACGGCCACTCGGCGTACATCTCGCGCAGCAGGGCCAGCCCGTGCTGCTGGTGGGCGACCACCTCCAACCCGGTGCCGAGCCCGTACCAGCCGGGCAGGTTGCAGCGGTTCTGGCTCCAGGCGAACACCCAGGGGATGGCCCGCAGGTCGACCAGGCCATCCAAGCCCGCCCCGCGCCGGGCCGGGCGCGACCCGATCTGGAGCAGGCCCAGCTCCTTGATCGGGGTGACGGTGGCGAAGAACTCGGCGAAGCCCGCCTTCTCGACCAGGCCCCGCCAGGCCGTCTCGGCGGCGAAGGCCATGGCGGTGGCGGTGGGCAGGTAGCGGCCCTCGGCGGCGGCCACGGCCGCCTGGGCGACGGGGGTGGAGGCGCCGAGGACGGCGTTGGTGACCTGCTCCAGGTGACGGTGGCCGATGGCCAGGTTGCCGTAGCGGGCGTAGATGACCTCGCCCTGCTCGGTGACCTTGAAGCGCCCGGCGACCGAGCC
>Ga0126306_10001768_pt1 | contig 11729 bp, 10 predicted proteins | sample Plot27_FD_92592 | JGI IMG/M metagenome (GOLD analysis project Ga0126306, IMG submission 92592) | Serpentine soil microbial communities from UC McLaughlin Reserve, CA, USA - Plot27 | ecosystem: Environmental > Terrestrial > Soil > Grasslands | place: USA: UC McLaughlin Reserve, Lake County...
ATAGTTGCAAACCATCAATAGGAGTCACATAACACAAATAAAAATATTAGAGAATAAAAATTGCGTATTCCAAGAGTGAAAACAAACTAATTATGTATATATAAGTTGATTGCTAGTGTAGCCCTTTAACACGTAGAGCGACTATTCATAGGTGGGCTTATCAAAAATATTATCCTGGTTTACGTATTTCTCTTCTATCTCTTCTTCTGAAATTCTGAACTTCAGTTTTTCCATCATAATTCTCGACTAAATCTTTTGGGATGTAAAAGAATTCCTTATTGACTAATCCTCTTTCAACTACAAGACAATTGTATTCTGTTCCTTGTATTTCCCCTAACTCTTTATTATCATTTGATTTAGCTTCTTTTTTTATGACTTTATTCCAGTCAAACGAATCATCCATACACTGTAAGAGAGATTATGATATTTAACAATTAAATAACAAAGTTAATGGTAATATATGTTACTTAAAACAATGTTCAATTTACATTTGATGACCTGTTTTTAGAAATGTTTGCTTAACATAATATCAAAACTTAACCATGATTACAGGTTTATAAGAGTAATTACATTTCAATTAGTAAACATATTTGAAGATCAAAATTAACAAATCTTTCTTTTATGATGATTTATAGCAGTAATATTTATTTCCTTTTAATATTAACAGCGGTAAACTCATAGGAGGCATATTTATACTAAGATAATAATAAGAGTAAAATCAATGTTGCAGTACTAATTGTATATGATTTGAGATAAATAGTTTAGTATTAGTAAAATGTCAGTCTATTTTTTTTGTTATATATATTTTTTTATATCTATCATCGATTCTTTGAAGTAAACATAATAAGTATTACAATACAAATCTAACACCCATTAATCAAAACCCATTTATTTTAAACATCATTAGATCAACAGAACAAAATAAAATAATAAATTAATTAAATTGAGAATGGGAAATTGGAAAAAATGATAATACTAATAGAGAATAATCTTTCGCAGCAGTAGAAGAGGTTAATAAACTACTGCTGCGACGGCTACTACTAAACGTTATCATTTCAATTATCCTATGGTCTAATATGGAATTTTTCCCAATCTCAATACCACTGAATGACTATGTAGTAATCTCTATAATATTGCTGTCAAATACAGGAGCATAGAACAGCATTAGATACTATTCAGAAATGGATGTTATTACAGAGATAGAATTGATAGTTATTCAGTGGTAAAAAATCATGTACATTTCCATTAAATAAATTTTTGGCAAATTATTTGAACAATTTTGATAAGAAAATTTTTTTTTAATTCTTAATGGGGATCCATTTTAATCATTTTGCAATTTTTGCAATATAGATTACCTTCTTTATCAATTACTTGTAATTTTCCATGACATTTATTACAAAGGCGTTGTTGATCACTTAGTTTCTTTCGTATCATATCAAGGATAAATGGAATGATAAATGTAATTATGGCATAAGCTAATAGTCGCATGAGTAGAATGACAAATGGGATAATAAATGTAGTTAGAGCATAACTTAGTAATCGCATTAGCAGACCATTATTATTACTACCTGGACTAGGGTTATTCCTGTACCTTCCCATATTTCTAATACATTTTTATATTAGAAATAGGTTATATTAATGAAATTTTCATACGAGTTTTAAAGTAGTCAAGAAACTTACATGTTAAGTTAAAATTATATATTATCAATATTAGAGTTCTAAAAAGAGTTAGTTTAGATTAAATGTATGTTCTTTATATAATTTACAGTGTATAATGCAGTATGAATTACTTTGTTTACTTTATTTTACTATGAATAATACTTATTATGAATTCTTGTGTAGGAGAATGTAATGATTATTCTTATTAATGATATAAAAAAAAACATTACTGTTGTTGAGAACATTTTAGCTCAAACCTATAATTTGAAAAGTTTGGCAATGATTGTATAAGGAAAATGATTAAGCGTAAATTTGGTTGGACTGGTGTTGAAGTTCCAATTATCGGGCAAGGAACATGGATGATTGACGGTGATCCTGAAACTGAATCAAGAGCCATACAGACATTAAGGTTAGGCTTAGATCTAGGAATGAGTCATATTGACACTGCAGAGATGTATGGAGAGGGGCATGTAGAGGAATTAGTAGGAAAAACCATAGCAGGAAGACGCGATGAAATATTTCTAGTTAGTAAGGTATTACCATCTAATGCTTCCTATGACGGAACCTTGAAGGCTTGTGAAAGGAGTTTGAAACGATTAAAGACAGATTGGTTAGATCTATATTTGCTTCATTGGCGTGGCAGTTATCCTCTGAGTGAGACAATGCGTGCTATGGAAAAACTTGTAGCCGAAGGCCTAGTGAAATACATTGGTGTTAGCAATTTTGATGTTGAAGATTTAATGGAGGCGGAACAAGTACTACAAACTGAACAAATCGCATGTAATCAGGTACTTTACAATTTACGAGATCGCGGAATTGAACGCCGTTTACTTCCATATTGCAGTAAAAAGAGAATAGCTGTAGTGGGATATGCTCCGTTTGGACATGGTAACTTTCCATCTCCTTCAAGTAGAGAAGGGAAGTTACTAATAGAAATTGGCAGAAGACATAATCGAACTCCTAAACAGGTAGCACTGAATTATCTGACCCGTCATCCATCTACCTTCACTATTCCGAAGACAACAAGATCGGAGAGAGTAAAAGAGAATAGTGAAGGAGTGGGATGGCAACTCACAGAGGATGAAGCTAACGAGATTGATCGTGCATTTCCAGTAACACCTCCTGGTACTCCACTAGGAGTAATTTAAATTAAGTTAACATATAAAGATACAAAAAGAAAGTCCTTTCCTTTCACATTCCATTTTAATAACTTTTTTAAGTATTTAATGAAATTAAGAAATTGGTCTAATTAGATGGATATAAAATGAAAAAAATAAAATAGTTTCAATAATTTCGCTACCTAAAAATTTGTATTTATTTAACTCATATCTTTGAGTTCCATTAACTAGATGGATTCAATAATTAAAATTCAAGCTCATGTCGTAGAATCGGTAAATCTCTTTATCTATTGGTAACTTAAAAGATCTCACAATATAATATCTTTAGAATATCAAAAGAAATTAATAGAAAGGAATAAGTGGAAATATGAACTTTCTACCTGAAAGAGAATCTATTTATCAAAAGAAGAAAATTAAACAGCTCTCTTAGGATCCCGTCTTTAGTGATATTACCATTATTTAGTTATTTGGAGAAAACTTAACTAATCAAGGTTATAGAATGATGATATTGGTATTCTTTTTTATTTTCATATTAGAAGGATCTTATACCGTAATAAAACTTAAATTAATTATTTATTTTACTAAGTTAATGAAATTTCTTGTAACTACAGAAGTTTTTGAAACTATTCACAAAGAAGAAGATTTAAGAAGACAAGTAGAATTGATAAAAACACAAATTAAAACAATTATGAAATCAGGAAAATTTCTAACTGGAGGACAATTAGCTGATAAACGTGGGCATTTTTTTATAATAGATGTAGCAAATGAGTTAGAGTTATTGGAATTATTAAGTAGAAATATCCTAGATTCATGTAAAGTGGAGAGCCATCCTATAGTATCTTTTGAAGATCTTTTCGGATTCTTTGAAAGACATCCTGTATAAAAATTGTAACATTTTTTTAAATAGTAAAAATATTTTACAACATAAAAAAAATAAGGAAAATAGTAATTGAAACATGAGCTTTAAAATATTCTACTTCTACAATTCAATTCTCTTCCTTGATATTATAAAGAATATTTTTATTAAAAATAATAAGCACTACAATAACAAATAATAATTATAGGACAATGAGCAAAAGGTCAGTAAATGTAGAGATACCAGAAGAAGTGTAAACAAATTATTGACAATAACTTAAAACTAAATGAAGAATCAGATACTGAAATACTATCAAAAATCATCAAAAACCATCTCACTCAGAATGGATATTATCCAAATGCTGATAGTCTCATTCATGGAAAGGACTAAAATACATTGTGGATATTCTTGGATGATACAATCACGTCTGTAATAGATCTATTAAAAAATATAAAGATTGCAACCGTTCAGTAATGGAATAAAGTAATGCACGAAAGAACAATAAAAAATACTCAATCTAATTAAAAATAAATAAATTATCTTTTTTCTTGTAGCAAGAAAATAATTTATATTATGACAGTCATAAATGTCAATAGTATTATGATTCTGTGAGGCTATACTAATTAGCATACAAAATTTTGTAGGGAAAAGTTTTTAAAATATAGTATCTTATGTGGGGATATCTACAAAGCTATCTTCAAAAAATTTTTTTTAAATTAAACTAAATTTACTTTATCTCATTCGTTTTTTTTATTAGCTTATTAACTTTAAATTCTAATTGTTATCTAATAGATGAAATCCCAAAGATACAGGATCTCCAATGACAAGTTTTGGAGGACATATGGCCAAAGATTTTCTTTCAAATATTACAAGAGGGGTTTGAAATATGGAGATCGTATATTACCTTCTGGATATTTTGAAAGTCAGACCTGGGGAGCTCTTCATAAATGCTGGGTTGGTTTTGTGATTGCTAAAGAAAAAATGGAATGGGATAACATAGATCTATATGCAAAACGAATCCAAAACCTAGAGAGAGAACTCGGGATAGAAATAACAGATTTTTCGGATTGGGGAATTGAATAACTATCAGCCAATATTTTATGAATATATTATTTCCATAAATTACGAAGTGATCATGATCTTTTCCACATAGAAAAATTAATTTATAAATATTAATATAGTCTAATAGAAATAAATATGAAACCCACTGACATCAAGCCTTCCTTCAATGAAGAAACAGCGAAAGCAAAGGTCAAAGCAGCTCAAGACGCTTGGAACACTCGTAACCCTGAACTTGTAGCACAAGCATATACTGTAGATTCACGATGGCGTAACCGTACTGAGTTTTTTGAGGGTAGAGAAGCGATTATAACATTTCTAAAAAGAAAATGGGCTAAAGAATTAGATTATCGTCTCATGAAAGAACTATGGTGTTATAACAAAAATAGAATTTCTGTACGTTTTGAATATGAATGGAGAGATGCGGATAATCCAAGTCAATGGATGCGAACCCATGGAAATGAACATTGGGAGTTTGAAGATAGTGGTTTAATGAGAATTCGTGATATGAGTGCAAATGATTATCCAATTAAAGAATCAGAAAGAAGGTATATATAAATTCGAATATATAAACAAACAAAATAAGAAAAAAGTTACGTAACAATATACTCTGAGATGAACACACAAACTCGGATATTAAAGATATAGAACAATCTTCTATTATTGATAATTTTGAACAAAATGATTATAAAATTTCTGTTTAACCGTTTCTCTTTTACCTTCAGAGACCTCATAATATACCAATAAATCAATTAGGGGAGTCTTAGGATTCATAGCCAATATCTTTTTCCTGATTTAAAAAAATCAGTAAGTGATTTTTAATTTTTATAAATATAAATAATTAATTAATTCATTCGTTATCTTCAACTATTAAATAGGTGTATACCAAAGACGTTAAGTAAAGATAACAGTCAAAAAGAATTCTTATTTTATTAATGATAGACCTTCTAGTATACTCGAGACAAATCTATAGGCTATTGAACCATCCGAATCAAGATTGGGATTGAATATAGTAATATCCATCCCAACAGTGCGACCTGAGGCAACTATGATTTTCAAAAGCTCGCTTAGCTCAGAGAAACTTAAACCTCCATTTAGACGATAATCTACTGCAGGCATGATTGAGTCATCCAATACATCAGCATCGATATGGATCCAAAATCCGAGTAGTTCATTCTGCTGCAAAAGCTTTTCAACAGCCTCTGACGCAGCATTTGTAATTCCTAGTTCTTTCACGTATGTAAGATCAAATGAATTAATATCGGTATTCTGAACATCTTGACTTCCGAAACTTGCGGCTTGTTCTCTGTCACGATAGCCAAATAGAACTATGTCTTGATCTCGGACAAGTGGCTTGAAATTATTTATATCAGTCAGTACATCTGGACCCCGCCCAGATACAATTGCAAGATCCATATCGGCAACCTCTCCTGTTAAAGATGCTTCTGGTTGATAAAAATCAGCGTGGCCGTCTATGAAGAACAAACCATATCTTCCCAAACGCCGTAGGGCTAAAAGATTTCCAATTACTATGCTACAATCACCTCCTAGTACAATTGGGTATCGCATATTACGAATCACAGAAGCGACTCTGTCTGCAAGATGTAAAGAAAATGTTTTGATGGAGTCAGGATTTAGTAGAAGCGTTATTTTGTCGCGCTCGAAATTATAAGGCAAAGAAGAAACTTGTCCTGAGTAATCAGCATTTAACCTATTCATCAGACCTGCTGCCTTCAGTGCTTCCGGTAGATATTCTACTCCTGTAGGTCGTAATCCTAGAATTGAAGGAGCATCTATAATTGTAAATTGTGATGGCAAAACTATCTACCTAAGACCAATCCAAAAGAGATTTTTTATATATTTATAGTTAGTCCTTATCACTATAGTAGACATTAGAAAACAGTATATGTCTTTGTTTTATCTTCTATTAGTATTTGTTACCAAAGTTTTCCTCTAATCGAAATGATTTGCCATATAGGATCTACAAGAGAAAAGAGTTTCAGCCCTTTATACTTGAGACTATTATTTAGATTATTAGTCGTCAACATTACGGGTTATGGTTTGTACTGAACTTGTCACTAATACTTTCGAACGAAGTACTACTCTACTGCAGTAATTTCTACAAAATCTATTAGATATCAATTATTCTTTACTGATTTGATAAAATTCTTTCCTTTGCTTTCATCTTTTTTCTTCCTGACTTGGTAATAGACTAGTACTCAATCTAGCCTTAGCCTTATAAAGCTGGATCAGGACCAATCTTTACAAGCATTTTACCAAAGTTTTCTCCTTTGAAAAGTCCAAGGAACGCTTTTGGTGCATTCTCTATTCCTTCTGACACTGTTTCTTTCCACTTGATGTTTCCTTGGCCAATCCATTTGGCCATAGCGGCATGAAACTCGTTTAGCATATTATAATGATCTCTTACTATAAATCCTTGAAGCTTGAGTCGATTTGTTATAGCCAACATGATATTAGATGGAAGTGGAGAACTAGAGTTGTATTGTGATATCATACCACAGAGCACTATTCTGCCAAATGTTTTCATATTGTCAAGAGCTGCTTCTAGGAGTTTTCCCCCTACATTATCAAAGTAAATATCAATTTTATCGGGACAGACTTTTCGGAGATGTTCAGAGATGTCATTCACTTCCTTGTAATTAAAGGCATTATCGATTCCAGCTTGATCAACAAGCCACTTTACTTTTTCCTCTGAGCCAGCACTTCCTATAACATGACAACCTTTGGTCTTTGCGATTTGACATGCAACAGAACCGACTGCACCTGATGCAGCTGACACAAATACTGTGTCACCCTCTTTAAGCTCACCAATTTTTAAAAGTCCTACATATGCTGTAAGACCTGTCATACCAAATGTTCCAAGGAATGATTGAATTGGAGCTATGTTGGGGTTGACCTTAATAACATCTGAACCATTGGACAACCAATACTCACGCCAGCCAAGCATTCCTAAGACATATTCACCTACTGTAAACTGATTATTGTTTGATGCTATAATCTGGCCTATACATGCTCCTTCTAACGGCTGACCTAATTTGAAGGGAGGTATATAGCTATTACTTCCTTCTCTCATACGACCCCTCATATATGGATCTACGGACATCCAGATGTTACGTACCAAGAATTCTCCTTCTTTTGTTGGTTCTGGAATATGAACTTCTACAAGTTTGAAATTATTTTCTGTGGGCATTCCATATGGGTATTCGGTTAGAGAAATTTCCTTGCTAACCTTTGTTACAACCATATATTACTTTGTAGAAATGAAGTTAAATGATTTTCTGTGCGTATGAATTTCATAAAGCTAAGTTAGTCTTGATTAATGATTCTAGTAGATTTTGTACAGGGTATTCAAATCGGTTTAGTATGTCGCATTATAGCCATTTATAGGTTTAAAAGCAGAGCTGGTAAAAATGTGATAATTCAAGAAAAAATATGAATCAATATATGATACATTATAAAATTCATTTATCTTTGCTAAATAAAATCTAAACAATGGTCACAAGTTATATAACATTATTAATATTATTTTAATTGCTGTCTTTCTTGTTGCTTTATTTAACTTTAGGATTGAAGAGATTATTGCTAGAAGAAGTGATCCAAGAATTATCTAAAAAGAATAATATATTTTGAACTAAATTCTATTGTTGTATGCAATCTTAAGTTTTTCATATATTTCATAAAATACCTCTCTCTATTCTAATTTAACAATTATTTTTTTGTATAAAAGATCAAATGATTCATTCTCTTGTTCCAAATAAAATTTAGATTAAAAGAAGATAATGGCAAAAGAAATTGGTTATTGTTTTGAATAATATTATCTTAACATATTTGTGGCTTATTTATGGGATATATTCTTGTACATTGACGTTCTTCTCTTTAACAATAAAGAAAAAGTCAATGACACAGCTGACAGCGCAGCAGCTGTAAAGAAGATCATATTGAACGATTCTGGAGAAGGATATAAACCAGCAATACCCTCTATAAATATATAGAAAGTATGCATGTAGGTTCCTGCCAAGGCAGGACCTATAGCCATTCCAATGAATGAAAGTAGGGCTCCTATTGCTGTCGATATTCCCATAAACTCCCTTGGAGCAGAAGAAACGATCAAGTTCCAAATTGCAGTCATTGTCAGTGCTAGTCCAATCGCAATTATTGTGAGATTTATAGATACCAAGAGTCCTGTAGAGTGCAGCATCAACAGACCAACCTCTCCTGCAATGCTTATTGCACTTCCTAACACCGTCGGCATTATTTTTCCTAATTTAGATATAATATAGGATGTTGCACTAGAAAATATTAAGAATACTAGCATAAACGGAAGCTGGACGTAAGCCGCATATACAGCATCTCCACCAAAACCTGCCGGTTGAGGGCTTCTTACTAATTGTACTATCGTAGGATAAACCAGAAATATTGTAGTCCCAGTAACTATCATCATAACATAGGTTGGCAACAAGATTCTTTGTTTTATCAGCCACAAATCAATCAATGGCATCCTTGTCCTTTTTTCTATAAAGATAAAGAGAATCAAAGAAGCTGCTGATACAATAAAAGAAATTCCTGCAATTTCTATCGAATTTTCTAATGAGTTACTATTTTCTATGAATGTGAGTGCAATCAAAAAAGATGTTATCGTCGCTGAAAGTGCTATTGCGCCCTTAATATCTATCATAGACGTTCTACGATTAATGACATTTTTTTCACCATTATTGTTATCATTTACAGATGGTTGTAGATTCTCCTGCTGCTGCTGCTGCTTAAACTTATCATCAGTAGGAACAAATCGAGCAATCATAAAAGTTACAATCACTGCTGCTGGAGCTATAAAGAGGAATGTAGCATGCCATCCAAAATTCTGGATTATACTGGCACCTATTAGTAGCCCTACTACAGATCCACCTGAAGCTGCTGAGCTGAAGACTCCTACTGGCATAGAAAGTTTCTCAGGAGGAAAAGAATCTCTGATAATACTAAAAGCTACAGGAACTGCTGCTAAGCCTACACCCTGAATTATCCGGCTCGCAAGAAGAAAAGATATATTTTCAGAAAATCCTCCTGCTACAACACCTACTACATACAATATAAGCAAGATAAGCAGTATTTTCTTGTTTCCATAGATATCTGAAAGCTTGCCTGCAATTGGTGTCATAACTGCAGCTACAATGAGATATGCACTGAATATCCAGGCTGCAGTACTATATGGTATGTTAAAATCTTGCATAATCTCAGGAAGAGCCGGTAGTAACATAGTTTCGGAGAACATTATTACCAAAAGAGTACTGCTAAGTAAAACGAGAAGGAACCGAGCTGAACGACTATAGATTACTGCTGTTTTTGTTGTTCTGTGTTTTTCTATCCTTTTTCTTCCCCGTTTCTTTTCCTCTCTCATTTCAGAAACTTTAATTTTAAGAATATATAAATTCAGAAGGTTACAAATTATATGAATTATTTTAGTTAATGATTTTCAATACCTTAGTAAAAAAGTATTTTTCCTATTGTTTTACAGTTTTAACATTAGATCTCTTTATAATGAGTAAGTTTTTAGTCAATATATTTAAATAATTTGTTTATGTAGATATTTTTGTAGTAGATGTTCAGGAATTCTAACTGTTGAAATGACTAGAGCCGCTTTGAGTATTTCATGTAATTGGGATCGGGCTGAACAAATTTAAATTTTCAGATTGTTAAACTTTTTTAGAATAATTAAAAAAACTATTTCTTAAACAATAGTAACAATAGTAACAATAGTAACATAAATATTGGAAAGTAAAAGTAAATTTACTTCTTGTTATTATTTTCTGATACTGTCTTGTTTTCTTAAAAATGTAATGTTTACATTAACAGGCATTATTATTTCCTTCTTTGAGATAATATTTCATTTAATATAGTCTGAAATCCCTCAATATAATGAGAATTTGAGAATTTATTTATATCATCATTTATCTTAATTCGTTCTGTCTTTGGCAAATGATTAAAAACATACATTATAATTTCAGCAGCCTGTTCTATTGTATTAAATTGATATTCTTGTGGAACAAACTCTGTAATACCACCTTCATTTGGAACCACTGGGATTAGTCCAGCAGCCATAGCTTCTAATACTGCCATGCCAAAATGCTCTCCTATCATTGGATGAAAGTATACTCTGGACTCTCGTATGATAGAAAGAAGCTTATCTAAGCTAGCATTAATTTCAAATGTAATATAGTCAGTCAAACCAAGATCTAGAACCATTTGCTTAAGTTCTGAGTAATAATCAAAAAAATAATAGTAAAGATTTCCAACAATTTTCATTTCTTTGCCTACATTGTTGTCTTTTAATATTTTTGCAAGCTTGATTGCGTTTTCAATTTTCTTGTGAGGAGCGATTCTGGATATTACAAGAATAATATCATTTGTTTCATCATCGCCATTTGCCATTAATGCAACATTACGAAAAGTCTCAATATCTATTGGTGGGCTGAGTATGTAAATATTGTCTAATCCACATGCATTAATTATTGCCGTACGACTATATTCAGAATTGGTAATCACTGTAGAATTTCTCATCAAATTCCAATATCCATATTTTAATATTTCAAAATATTCTTTTCTTCTGCTAAACTGAGGCTTGGTTTTGCAATTTTTTGGATTATTGATATCTTCATGGTCCTTATTATCTGCAAAAACATTTGACCTTTCTGTCATGCCAAGATCTGTTTTTAGATAATCAATATTTTCAGATTCTATATGATATTTTGTACTAGGAAAGTGGCAATAAGTAATAGCATTACCTTTTGAAAAAGATGGATGATAATAAGGAGCTGCATCACCATTTGTATTTATAGTAATATCGTAATTGTAATCTTCATGATCTTCTCCTTGTTGTCGTCGTTGCCTAAGTTCTTCAATTATATTTATGACATTAATTTTGTTTATGCTTTTCATAACTGAGACAAGATTTTTGCCATATGAATTTTCTAATTTTGGTATATCAGGACTCTTCAAGGTTGTAAGGTCAAAATCTATTCCCA
>Ga0126306_10001769_pt1 | contig 11724 bp, 7 predicted proteins | sample Plot27_FD_92592 | JGI IMG/M metagenome (GOLD analysis project Ga0126306, IMG submission 92592) | Serpentine soil microbial communities from UC McLaughlin Reserve, CA, USA - Plot27 | ecosystem: Environmental > Terrestrial > Soil > Grasslands | place: USA: UC McLaughlin Reserve, Lake County...
CAGCGCAGGCGGCCTCGAGTGTCGGAATTTTGCTCGGCTGGAACGATTCCGTACGGGCAAAATTCCGACACTCGCCGGTTGGGCACGAGCGGCGGTGCCTGTCGGCCACGCAGGTGGCCCGTCAATCGCGGAGTCACACACCCGCGCCCGGGTGACTCCGGGGTTACCGGGCCTTTCGAGCGGGCAGACGCCCCCCAACCGCGGAGTCACGCACCCGCGGCCCTCGGGCGCTGGCCACGGTGCTAGACACCGTGGCCGGCGGCGCCGGGGCGGACGGCGGCCGCAACTGCTGCGGCCACCGCGTGCACGTCGTCCGCGCTCAGGGTGCTGACCGTGATCCGGATCGCGGGCTCGGACCGCAGCCGGTAGCGCGCGCCCGGGGCGACCACCCAGCCGGCGTCGCGGAGGGCGGCGAGCGCGGTGGTCTCGTCGGCCACGGGTATCCACACGTTGAGCCCGGTGCGGCCGCGGGACGGCACGCCGCGCTGGGCGAGCGCGTCGATCAGCGCGGTGCGCCGCGCGTCGTACACCGCGGCGGCCCTGGTCACGGTCTCGGCCACCGCCGGGTCGCCCCAGAGCTCGACGACGAGGCGCTGCAGCACGTGGCTGACCCAGCCGGTGCCGAGTCGCTGCCGGCCGGTCACCCGGCTGACCGTGGTCTGGTCGCCGGCGAGCAGCGAGAGCCGCAGGTCCGGCCCGTACGGCTTGCTGGCCGACCGGACCACCGCCCAGTGCGCGCCCGCGCCGGCGAGGGTGTGCAGCGGGACATCGGCCAGCTCGGCGGCGTGGTCGTCCTCGATCACCAGGGTGTCCGGGTGCGCGCTGAGCACGTCGCGCAGCGCGGCCGCCCGCCCGGCGCTGACCGCGGCGCCGGTCGGGTTGTGCGCGCGGCTGGTGATGATCGCCGCCCGCGCCCCGTGCCGCAGCGCCCGGTGCAGGTCGGCCGCGAGCGGGCCGCCGTCGTCGACGCCGACCGGCACCGGGTCGAGGCCGAGCGCGGCGACGAGGTCGAGCAGGTTGCTCCAGCCGGGATCCTCCACCGCGACCCGGTCGCCCGGCGAGGTGTGGGCGAGCAGGCACCGTTCGATCCCGTCGAGCGCACCGCCGGTGACCGTGAGCGCCTCGACCGGGACGCCGTCGGCCGCGAGCCGGTCCCGACCGAGCGCGATCAGCGGCGGGTACGGCCCGGCGTCGCCGTACTCCACGCGCGGCGGGTCGAGCCGGCGCAGCGCCGGACCGAACTCCGGCAGCAGCTCCGGGGACGGTCCGCCGCCGGACAGGTCTCGGGCGCCCGCCGGCACGGGCAGGGCGCCGGTGCGCGGCTGGGCCGGCGGTCGGGGCCGGACCCGGGTGCCGCGCCGGCCGTCCGTCTCGACCACGCCGCGCTGGCGCAGTGCCCGGTAGGCCGCTGCGACGGTGTTGGCGGCGACGCCGAGCTCGTCGGCGAGACCGCGGACGGTGGGCAGCAGCGCTCCCGGCGCCAGCCCGCCGTCGCGCACGCCGGATTCGATGCTGGCCGCGATACCACTGGAGGTCCCGCCAGTGATCCGATATTGTGTCTGCACAAACCCTATTTTGTAGCATGACAAAGGGAGGCGAGCAACGTGTACCCGCCGACGACTGTGTATGGTCCAACGTCGCGGACCACCCCGACTCGGCTGCGCGAGCGTGCCCGGTACGACGCCGAGACCGTCCACGCGATCCTCGACGAGGCGCTGATCTGCCACGTGGGCTTCACCGTCGACGGTGAGCCCCGGGTGCTGCCGACGATCCACGCCCGCGACGGCGGCACGCTCTACCTCCACGGCTCCACCGGCAGCCGGCCGCTCCGCGCGGCCGCCAGCGCCGAAGGCCTGCCGGTCTGCGTCACGGTGACGCTGGTCGACGGCCTGATCCTCGCCCGCTCGGCGTTCCACCACTCGATGAACTACCGCTCGGTGGTCGCCCACGGCCGGGCCCGGTTGGTCACCGATCCGGCCGAGCGGAGCGCCGCACTCACCGCGCTGGTCGAACACGTGGCCCGCGGGCGGTATGCGGACAGCCGGCCGCCGTCGACCAAGGAGCTCGCCGCCACCACCGTGCTCGCCCTGGAGTTGGCCGAGGTGTCGGCGAAGGTGCGCACCGGTCAGGTGGGCGACGAGGAGGAGGACCTCGCCCTCCCGCACTGGGCCGGCGTGCTCCCGCTACGCATGGTCGCCGGCACGCCCGAGCCGGCACCCGACCTCGGCCCGATCCCGACCCCCGCCTACCTCGCCGACTACCGCCGCGCGCCGGACCCCGCGCGCTCGCCGTGGCTCGAGCCGGCGCCGCTGGCCGGGCGGCACGTCCGGCTGGAGCCGCTCGGTACCGAGCACATCGACGGCCTGCTCGCCGCCGGCGCGGACCCGCAGGTGTGGCGCTGGCTCTCGATGCGGCAGCCGCGGACCCGCGACGAGATGGCGCAGATCGTCAGCGACGCGCTGCACGCCGGCTCCCGCGGCGAGCGGGTCACCTGGGTTCAGATCGACCAGGCGACCGGCGCGGTGGCCGGCACCACCTCCTACTACGACCTGTACCCGACGTCGCGGCGGCAGCTCGCGATCGGCTGGACCTGGCTCGGCCGGCCGTGGTGGCGCACCGCGCTCAACACCGAGGCCAAGCTGCTGCTGCTGGAGCGGGCCTTCGACACGCTGGGTGCGGTCCGGGTGGCCTGGCACACCGATCTGCGCAACGAACGGTCCCAGGCGGCGATCGCCCGGCTCGGCGCGGTCCGCGAGGGCGTGCTGCGCCACGATCGGATTCGCCCGGACGGCACCCTGCGCGACACGGTCGTCTACTCGATGACCGCGGGCGAGTGGCCGGCGGCCGCCGCCAGGCTGCGGGCGCGCCTCGGACAGCACGCAACGGGGGCGACGGCGGTGTCGCCAGTCGCCTGACTGGCGAACACCGCCGTCCGGGGAGGAGCGGAGGGCGTGGTCCGCACGCCCCACGCCGAACCGTGCCCTCCCCCGACGTCGCTCGGCCTGGTCTTGTCAGAGGTACCGGGCACCATTGAGGGGTGCAGAACAGCTCGTCCGCTCGCTCCGCGCTGGAGGCCTTCTCGCCGGCCACCCGCGCGTGGTTCACGGCGGCCTTCCCCGAAGCGACTGCCGCCCAGCTGGGCGCGTGGAACGCGGTCAGCGCCGGCCAGGACGCCCTCGTAGTGGCCCCGACCGGTTCCGGAAAGACCCTGGCCGCGTTCCTCTGGTCCCTCGACCGGCTCGCCACCGGGCCCGTCCCCGCGGAGCGCGCCCGGCGCTGCCGCGTCCTCTACGTCAGCCCGCTCAAGGCGCTCGCCGTCGACGTCGAGCGCAACCTCCGCGCCCCGCTCACCGGCATCCGGCAGACCGCGCACCGCCTCGACCTGCCGGTGCCCGATATCGAGGTCGGGATGCGTACCGGCGACACGCCGTCCGCCGACCGCCGCGCCTTCAACCGCACCCCGCCGGACATCCTGATCACCACGCCCGAATCGCTGTTCCTGCTGCTCACCAGCGCCGCCCGCGAGTCGCTGCGCGGCATCGAGACAGTGATCGTCGACGAGGTCCACGCGGTCGCCGGCACCAAGCGGGGCGCCCACCTCGCGCTCTGCCTGGAGCGCCTGGACGCGCTGCTCGACAAGCCGGCGCAGCGGATCGGCCTGTCCGCCACGGTGCGGCCGGTCGATGAGGTGGCCCGCTTCCTCGGCGGCGCGCGGCCGGTCACCGTCGTCCAGCCGCCTACCGCCAAGACCGTGGAGCTCACCGTCGAGGTGCCGGTCGAGGACATGTCCGAACTCGGCCAGCCGACCGGCGAGGTAGCCGGCGCCGCGGCCGGCCCGATCGTCCGTACCTCGATCTGGCCCGCGGTCGAGGAACGGGTGCTGGAACTGGTCGAGAGGCATCGCAGCACGATCGTCTTCGCCAACTCCCGCCGGCTCGCCGAGCGGCTCTGCGCCCGGCTGAACGAGCTGGTCGCCGGACCGGCGTCCGAGGATGAGGCGCCGCCGGCCCGCACGCCGGCGGAGATGATGGCTCAGGCCGGGTCGGCCGCCGGCGCGCCACCGGTGATCGCCAGGGCCCACCACGGCTCGGTCTCCCGCGAACAGCGTCGGGACATCGAGGAGGACCTCAAGGCCGGCCGGCTGCCCGCGGTGGTCGCCACCAGCAGCCTCGAGCTCGGCATCGACATGGGCGCCGTCGACCTGGTGGTCCAGGTGGAGGCGCCGCCGTCGGTGGCCGCCGGGCTGCAACGGGTCGGCCGGGCCGGGCACCACGTCGGTGCCGTCTCCCGCGGCGTCGTCTTCCCCAAGCACCGCGGCGACCTGCTGCAGTGTGCTGTGGTGGTCGAGCGGATGCGAGACGGCGCGATCGAGTCGATGCGGTACCCGCGTAACCCGCTCGACGTGCTCGCGCAGCAGGTCGTCGCCATGGTGTCGATGGATCCGTGGTCGGTGAACGACCTGGCCGAGCTGATCCGCCGCGCCGCGCCCTACGCCGAGCTGCCCGACTCGGCGCTGGAGTCCGTGCTGGACATGCTCTCCGGGCGGTACCCGTCGGACGACTTCGCCGAGCTGCGGCCCCGGATCGTGTGGGACCGGGTGACCGACCAGCTCACCGCCCGCCCGGGCGCGCACCGGCTCGCGGTCACCTCCGGCGGCACCATCCCCGACCGCGGGCTGTTCGGCGTCTTCCTGGTGGGCGAGAAGGCCACCCGGGTCGGTGAGCTGGACGAGGAGATGGTCTACGAGTCGCGGGTCGGCGACGTGTTCCTGCTCGGCTCGTCGAGCTGGCGGATCGAAGAGATCACCCACGACCGGGTGCTGGTCTCCCCCGCCCCCGGCCAGCCGGCGAAGATGCCGTTCTGGAAGGGTGACGCGCAGGGCCGGCCGGTGGAGCTGGGCCGGGCGCTCGGCGCGTTCGTCCGTGAGCTGGGCCGGCTCGACCGCGAAGCCGCGCTCGCCAGGGCCACCGCCGCCGGCCTCGACGAGCGGGCCGCCCGGAACCTGCTCGACTACCTCGCCGACCAGCGCGCGGCCACCACGCACCTGCCGGACGACCGGACCATCCTGGTCGAGCGGTTCCGAGACGAGCTGGGCGACTGGCGGGTCGCGCTGCACTCGCTGTTCGGCGCCCCGGTGAACGGCCCGTGGGCGCTGGCGATCGCGGCCCGGCTCCGCGAGCGGCACGGCGTCGACGTGCAGGTGATGCACAACGACGACGGCATCGTGCTGCGGATCCCGGACGTCACCGGCGACGCGGCCAGCCCCGGCGCCGACCTGGCCGCGTTCGCGCCGGACGAGGTGGAGCCGATGGTCACCGCCGAGGTCGGCGGGTCCGCGCTGTTCGCGTCCCGGTTCCGGGAGTGCGCCGCCCGCGCGCTGCTGCTGCCGCGGCGGAACCCGGGCCGGCGCACGCCGCTGTGGCAGCAGCGGCAGCGCTCGGCCCAGCTGCTCGGCGTCGCCAGCGAGTACGGGTCGTTCCCGGTGATCCTGGAGACGATGCGCGAGGTGCTGCAGGACGTCTTCGACGTGCCCGGGCTGTCGGGGCTCATGCGCGATCTGGACGCGCGCAGCGTCCGGCTGGTCGAGGTCGAGACCCCGGCGCCGTCGCCGTTCGCCCGTTCGCTGCTGTTCAGCTACGTCGGCGCGTTCCTCTACGAGGGCGACGCGCCGCTCGCCGAGCGCCGCGCCCAGGCTCTCGCGCTCGACTCCACACTCCTCGCCGAGCTGCTGGGCCGGGCCGAGCTGCGCGAGCTGCTCGATCCGGACGTGCTGATCGGGACGGAGCGAGAGCTGCAGCGCCTCACCCCCGAGCGGCGCGCGAAGGACCTGGACTCCACCGCGGACCATCTCCGGCTGCTCGGGGCGCTCACCACCGCCGAGGCGGTCGAGCGGGGCGCCACCGAGGAGTGGCTGCGCGAGCTGGAGCGGGCCCGGCGGGCGCTGCGGGTCCGGATCGCCGGCGAGGAGCGCTGGATCACGATCGAGGACGCCGGCCGGGTGCGCGACGCGCTCGGCACCGCGCTGCCGGTCGGCGTGCCAGAGGCCTTCACCGAGCCCGTGAAGGATCCGCTCGGCGATCTCGTCTCCCGGTACGCCCGCACGCACGGGCCGTTCCACGCCGGCGATGCCGCCGCGCGGCTCGGGCTCGGCGTCGCCGTGGTCACCGGCGCGCTGCAGCGGCTCGCGGCCACCGGCCGGGTCGTGGCCGGCGAGTTCCGCCCCGGCGGCACCGGATCAGAGTGGTGCGACGCGGAGGTGCTGCGGACACTGCGGCGCCGCTCGCTCGCGGCGCTGCGCAAGGAGGTCGAGCCGGTGCCGCCCGCGGCGTATGCCCGGTTCCTGCCGCGCTGGCAGAACGTCAACGCGGCCGGTGGCGGGCGCGATCGCGGCATCGAGGCGCTGCTGCGCACGGTCGAGCAGCTGCAAGGGGTTGCGGTGCCGGCCTCGGCGCTGGAGCAGCTCGTCCTGCCGGCCAGGGTGGCCGACTACTCCCCCGCGCTGCTGGACGAGGTTTGCGCGAGCGGTGAGGTGGTGTGGGCCGGCAACGGCGCGCTCGCCGGGAACGACGGCTGGGTCAGCATCGCGTTCGCCGACACCGCGCCGCTGCTGCTGGCGCCGGTCGACTCGGACACCGCACGCACGCCGCTGCACGACGCGGTGCTGGACGCGCTCGACGGCGGCCAGGCGTTGTTCTTCCGCCAGCTGTATGACCGGGTCGCCGGGGCGGTCGAGGGCGGCGCTGACGACGCGGCGCTCGTCGCGGCCATCTGGGATCTGGTCTGGGCCGGCGAGCTCACCAACGACACGCTCGCCCCGCTGCGGACGCTGCTCGGCGCCGGCCGCACCAGGCATGCCACCCGCCGCACGCCGACCGCCCGGTACCGCCGCCCGGGGTTCGCCGCCGGGCGGGCCGCACTGCGCACCGGGCGGCCGGCGCTGCCGAGCCGGGGCGGGCCGCCGACCGCGGCCGGCCGGTGGTCGCGGCTGCCCGAACGCGAACCGGATCCGACACTGCGCGCGCACGCCACCGCGGCCACGCTGCTCGAGCGCTACGGCGTGCTGACCCGTGGCGCGGCGCTCGGCGAGGGGACGCCAGGCGGGTTCGCCGGCGTCTATCCAGTGCTTTCGGCGTACGAGGAGGCCGGCCGGATCCGGCGCGGCTACTTCGTCGAGGGCCTCGGCGGTGCCCAGTTCGCCGCACCCGGAGCCGTCGACCGGCTCCGGGCGATCGCGGCCGAGCGGACGGAGCTTGACGAGCCCGGTCAGTCCAGCGAGCCGACCTTCCCGGACGTGCCGTACCTCGGCCAGGGCGAGCCGAAGCGGCCAGAGAGCGCGGTGCTGGTGCTCGCGGCCGCCGACCCCGCCAACCCGTACGGCGCCACGTTGCCGTGGCCGGAGCGCGCCGAAGCCGAGAGCGGCGCGCGCGGTCATCAGCCCGGGCGGAAGGCCGGCGCGCTGGTGGTGCTCGTCGACGGGCGGCTGGTGCTCTACGTCGAGCGCGGCGGGCGGACCCTGCTGTCCTGGCCGTGGCCGCCGGCGACCCTGCGCGCCGCCGCCGAGGGCCTGGCCCGTGCGGTCACGGCCGGTTGGCTCGGCGCGCTGGCGGTGGAGCGGGCCGACGGCGAGCCGATCACCCGGTCGGCGCTGGGCGAGGCGCTGGAGGCGGCCGGCTTCCGGCCCACGCCGCGCGGACTGCGGCTGCGGGCGTGATCGCGTTGCTACCGTCAGTGCCGTGAACATCCGCGTGCGTCCCGCATCCGAGGACGACACCGCCCGGATCACCGCGGCGCTCGTCGACTCGTGGGGGTCGACGGTCGTCGTCGGCCACGGCACCGTGTACGACCTGACGACGCTGCCGACCATGGTGGCCGAGCACGCCGGCGAGATCGTCGGGGTGCTCACGTACGTCGTGGACAGCGCCGCGCTGGAAGTCGTCTCGATCGACGCGATCGACCGCCACCGCGGCGTCGGGAGCGCCCTGCTCACCGCCGCGGTCGAGACGGCGCGCTCGCGCGGGTGCGAGCGGCTGTGGCTGGTGACCACCAACGACAACCTCGACGCGCTCCGCTTCTACCAGCGGCGCGGCCTGCGCATCGTCGGCGTCACGCCGGGCGCCGTGGACGCCGCCCGCGCCGTCAAGCCGGCAATCCCCGACACCGGCGACTACGGCATCCCGTTGCGGGACGAGCTGACGCTCGAGCTGGTGCTGTAGCCGGCCCTAGCAGGTCTGGGGCAGTTCTTCGGGCCTGGTGGCAGGGTCGTAGGCCTTGGCGTCGGGGACGTTCTGCGGGTTACCCGGTGCAGCGCGTTGAAGGCCCAGCTTGCCGCTCTTGGCGAGGTCGCAGTCCATGTTGACCGTGTAGAGCTTGCCGGCGCCGGGGCGCAGTCCGGTGTCCTTCGGCGCCACGCTCTTCGACGCGAACCACTGGTACGACTCGATGGTGTGGACGACCACCAGCTTCGAACCGGGGCCGCGCGGGGCGTCGTCGCCGACCGGCCCGTCGAGCGGGTAGATCCACACGTAGTCGGCGCCGACCACCAGCTCCTTCTTGGGCCCGAGCGACACCGTCATGGAGCCCTTCACCCGCGGTTGCTGGATGAGCGTGTACCCCGTCGAGAGCTGGGTGACGTAGCCGAGCGCCTCGCCGGTCTGCAGGCTCCGCGACACGGTCGCGCGGGCGCCCTCGGAGATCGTGGAGAGGTAGCCGGCCGCGTTGCCCTGCTCGACCATCTGCGGGTCCAGCCGCGCGGCGACCAGTGTCTGCTTGGTCTTGGCCATGATGTCGGTGACCTGGGCCGGCGTCCATGGGCCGACCTGCTTCGCCGGCGGCAGTACGATCCCAGCCACGCCCTCCGGGTACTCGGCGGCCATCGTGCCGGCGAACGGGTCTGGGTTCTCGGTCGGCTTGACCGACACCGGGGGGGCGGGCTTCTGGGTGACCTCGTCGCCGCCGCCGTTCTGGATCGACACAGCAAGCGACCGGACCGCCAGCATTCCCGCGGACATCAGCAGGAGGACCACGAGTCCGGTGAGGAAGAGGCTCTTGCCCGGCAGGCTGCTGGGCGCCCTCCGGCGTCCACGGCCGCCTGACTCGATCTCCCGCCGGGTTCTAAAGCCTTGCTGTGCGGGCATGTCCGCGCTCGTCCTCCTCTCGGTCGCCGCCATCGTTCCGTATCCGACCCCGCACCGCCACGCCAACCGCGTGACGGGCCGGTCACCCAGCCTGCCTGGTGCGCCGCGCGCGCCGCCACCCGGCACGATGGGGGCATGCCCGAAGGCGACACGGTCTGGCGCGCCGCCCGGCGCCTGCACGCCGCGCTCGCCGGCCATCGGCTCACCGCGACCGACCTGCGTCACCCGCGGTGGGCCACGGTGGACCTCAGATCGCACCTGGTCAGCGAGACAGTTTCACGCGGCAAGCATCTCCTGACGCGCACGGTGGCCGACGACAGCACCGCGGTCACCGTACACACGCACCTCGGCATGGACGGCAGCTGGTGGCTGTACCGGCCGGGCGACCGCTGGCGCGGCGGCTCCGATCATGAGATCCGGGTGGTGTTGGCCACATCGGCGATCACCGCGGTCGGGTACCGGCTGAAGACCGTGACCGTGGTGCCGACCGAGCGGGAGTCCGAGCTGGTCGGGCACCTGGGACCGGACCTGCTGGGTCCGGACTGGGACCTGGCCGAGGCGGTCCGGCGGATCGAGGCCGCGCCGGAGCGGACCATCGGCGAGGCACTGCTCGACCAGCGGAACCTGGCCGGGATCGGCAACCTGTACCGCGCCGAGGTGCTCTTCCTGCGCGGGCTCTCGCCGTGGCGGCCGGTGCGGGATGTCCCCGACCTGCCCGGGGTGGTGGAGCTGTCCCGCAGGCTGCTCGTCGCCAACCGGGAGCGACCGGACCAGATCACCACCGGCTCGCTGCGCACCGGGGAGCACCACTGGGTCTACCGGCGCGCCGGCAAGCCGTGCCGCCGGTGCGGGGTCCGGATCCGGTCGGCCGACCTCGGCGACGGCACGCAGGCCCGCCGCGCGTACTGGTGCCCACACTGCCAACCCGCCTGACCACCGCCCCGCGCCGACCACAGCACACACCTCGCCAACCTGAACCGGACTTCACCCCTTCTGTCCATACAACGGGCGGCCGTAGCCGCACTTGCCCCGGAAGTCCGATCTGACGACGGCGATCGGCCGAGCTGTCGATCCGGACGCGGCTCGTCCGTCATCGTGGTGACGGAGGAGTCGAAGGAGGCCACGATGCAGTTCCTGTTCCTGCTCTACGGTGACGAGCCGGCTGAGCTGGCGCTCAACGACGCCGAGCGCAGCGCCATCGTCGAGCAGCACATCGCGTTCAGCGCCGCCCTGCGCGAGCGCGGGGCGATGGTCAGCGGCGCCGGGCTGGCGCCGAGCACGACGGCGACCATGATCCGCGACGGGCTGATCACCGACGGCCCGTTCGCCGAGACGAAGGAGCAGATCGGCGGCTACTACCTGCTCGAGTGCGCGGATCTGGACGAGGCGCTCGCGCTGGCCCGGCAGGTGCCGGCGAGTCCCGCGCTGGCGGTGGAGGTCCGGCCCGTGATGGGGGCCTGAGTGGCCGTCGGCGCCGACGCGGTCGCCACCGTCCACCGGCAGGAGTGGGGGCGGCTGCTCGCGTTGCTCGTCCAGCAGCTCCGCGACCTGGACCTGGCCGAGGAGTCGCTCGCCGACGCGTTCGCCACGGCGGTGGCCCGCTGGCCGGTCGACGGCGTGCCGGACCGGCCGGCCGCGTGGCTGCACACCGCCGCCCGCCGCCGTGCGTTCGACCGGCTGCGCCGGCGGGCCGCGCTGGAGAAGCGGCTGCCGTTGCTCATCACCGAACCCAACGAGCCGACCGAGGAGGGGGCGGACGTGACGACCATCCCGGACGAGCAGCTGCGCCTTCTCTTCACCTGTTGCCACCCGGCGCTCGAGCCGCCGGCCCGGGTCGCGCTGACGCTCCGCCTGCTCGGCGGCCTCTCCACCGGCGAGATCGCGCGCGCGTTCCTGGTCTCCGAGCCGACGATGGCGGCCCGGATCACGCGGGCGAAGAAGAAGATCGCGCTCGCCGGCATCCCCTACCGGGTGCCGACCGACGCGGAGCTGCCGGACCGGCTCGCCAGCGTGCTCGCCGTCCTCTACCTGGTCTTCAACGAGGGGTACGCGGCGAGCGGCGGCGCCGAGCCGATCCGCGACGAGCTGTGCGCCGAGGCGATCCGGCTCACCCGGGTCGTCGTCGCCCACTTGCCGGACGAGCCAGAGGCGCTCGCACTCTTGGCCCTGCTGCTCCTCCAGCACTCCCGCCGGGACGCACGGCTGGACCCGGCCGGCCGGATCGTCCTGCTCGACGCGCAGGACCGGCGGCGGTGGCGGGCGGACGAGATCGCCGAAGGCCTCGCGCTGGTCGAGCGGGCCGCCCGGCGGAGCCGGCCGGGCAGCTACCTGATCCAGGCGGCGATCGCGGCCGAGCACGCGTCCGCGCCGCGCGCCGAGCAGACCGACTGGCTGGCGATCGCCCGGCTCTACACGGCGCTGGAGTCGCTCACCGGGTCGCCGGTGGTACGGCTCAACCGGGCGGTCGTGGTGGCGGAGGTGAGCGGGCCGGAGGCGGCGCTGGCGCTCATCGCCGACCTCGACACCGCGCTGCCGCGGTACCACCTGCTGCCGGCGGTCCGGGCCGATCTGCTGCGCCGGCTCGGCCGCC
>Ga0126306_10001771_pt1 | contig 11718 bp, 13 predicted proteins | sample Plot27_FD_92592 | JGI IMG/M metagenome (GOLD analysis project Ga0126306, IMG submission 92592) | Serpentine soil microbial communities from UC McLaughlin Reserve, CA, USA - Plot27 | ecosystem: Environmental > Terrestrial > Soil > Grasslands | place: USA: UC McLaughlin Reserve, Lake County...
GCCGCGCTCCCGGTCGAGGTGCTCCGCTCGTTCACCGACGCGTTCGGAGCCGAGCTGCTCGAGGGCTACGGGCTGTCGGAGACCTCGCCGGTCGCGTCGTTCAACCGCCCGCACCTGCGCAAGCCGGGCTCGATCGGCACGCCGGTCGACGGCGTCGAGATGCGCCTGCTCGACCCGACGCCCGAGGGCGTCGGCGAGATCGCGATCCGCGGCCACAATGTGATGAAGGGGTACTGGCGCAACCCGGAGGTGACCCGAAACGCGATCGACGGCGCCGGCTGGTTCCGCAGCGGCGACCTCGCGCGCGTCGACGAGGACGGCTGCTACTTCATCGTCGACCGCAAGAAGGAGCTGATCATCCGCGGCGGCTACAACGTCTACCCGCGCGAGATCGAGGAGGTCCTCTACGAGCACCCGGCCGTGCGCGAGGCCGCGGTGATGGGCATCCCGCACCCGGAGCTCGGCGAGGAGGTCGGCGCCTGCGTCGCGCTGAAGGATGGCGCGGACGCCGACGAGGCCGACGTGCGTGAGTTCGTCAAGACTCAGGTCGCCGCCTACAAGTACCCGCGCCAAGTGTGGTTCGTCGACGAGCTGCCCAAGGGCCCGACGGGGAAGATCCTCAAGCGCGCGATCGACGTCCCGGAGCAGGCGGCCGCGCGGTGAGCACCGCGGCTGCCGCGCGTGGAGCGCTCGAGATCCTGCTCACCGACGCCGCCGTCGGCGGCCGCCGCCGGTTCGTCCCAGCGGGGGCGGCGGCGCGGACGGTCGGCGGCTTGGCGCGCCGCCCGCGCCGTCCCGCAGCGCGCGCGAAGACGCTCGGGGCGGAGTTGGCGCGCGCGGCGACCGGCCGCTCGCGGCTGCGCGCGGCCCCGGGCGACCGGCGCTTCGCCGACCGGGCGTGGGAGACCAACCCGCTGCTGCGCTCGCTGCTGCAGGCCTACCTCGCGGCAGGCGCCGCGGTTGACGGCCTGATCGCCGACGCCGAGCTGGACTGGCGCGACGAGCGGCAGGCGCGCTTCGCGGCCGGGAACGTGCTCGACGCGCTGGCGCCGACGAACTTCCCGCTGACCAACCCCGCCGTGCTGCGCGAGATCGTCGACCACGGCGGGACGAACCTGGCGCGCGGGGCCCGGGCGCTCGTGCGCGACGTCTCGCGCTCGCCGCGGCTGCCGGCGAGCGTCGACACCAGCAGCTTCTCCGTCGGGGAGAACCTGGCGACGAGCGCGGGCTCGGTCGTCCTGCGCACCGAGGTGTCGAGCTGATCCAGTACCGGCCGCTGAGGGCCGACGTCCACGAGGTCCCGATGCTGATCGTCCCGCCGACGATCAACAAGTTCTACGTGCTCGACCTCGCGCTGGGGCGGAGCCTGGTCGAGACCGGCACGCGCGGCTACGACGCGACCGTGATCGCCGGCAAGGGCGCCGCGCGCGCGGTGTGGCAGGCCGACATCCGGCTCGACGGCGTCCGCGTGCCCGAGTCGTCGCGCCTTCCCGGGGGCGACACGTTCAAGGACGCCGGCCGCGTGCTCGTGACGACCCGCGGCACGGTCGCCTGGGGCGCGCTCGGGCACGCGATGGCCGCCTACGACATCGCGCTCACCTACGCGAAGCGGCGCCACCAGTTCGGGCGGCCGCTGGCGAGCTTCCAGATCGTCCAGGACCGGCTCGTCAAGATGCTCGCCGAGGTCACGGGGCATGCAGCTCTACTGCATGCAGCTGGCCCGGCTCGCGGACGACGGCCGCGTCAGCGACACGATCGCCGGGCTCGCCAAGTTCAACAACACGCGCAAGGCGCGCCAGGTGATCGCCGACGCGCGCGACCTGCTCGGCGGCAACGGGATCCTGCTCTCCAACCACGTGATCCGGCACATGAGCGACATCGAGGTGCTGCACACGTTCGAGGGCACGGAGACGGTGCAGGCACTGATCGTGGGGCGCGACATCACCGGGATCGGCGCCTTCACGTAGCGACGCGCAGCGCGATCAGGAGGTCGAGCACGTCGGCGACGTGCCGCAGGTCGCAGCCCGTGCGCTCCTCGATCTTGCCGAGCCGGTAGCGCGCGGTGTTGGGGTGCACGTAGAGTCGCTCGGCGGCGACCTTGGTGTTGAAGTCGGCGGCGACGTACTCGAGCAGCGTCGTGGTCAGCACGCCGTCCTCGGCGAGGTCGTCGACCACGAACTGACGCACCTTCGGCGGGATCCGGCGACGGGCCGTCTCAGCGCCGAACAGCGCCAGGCAGTCGAAGGCGGTGAGCGCGGGCAGCGCGACCACACCGCCCGAGCCGCGCACGCGCTCGAGCGCGCTCACCGCCTCGCCGTAGGCCTCCGGCATCCGGTCGAGCCCGGTCTGCAGCGTGCTGACACCGATCGCGAGCGCGATCCCCTCGCCCGCGAGCTGTTCCTGGGTGCTCTCGAGCGTCTCGATCAGCGCCTCGACGGGCCGGTCGACGGTCGAAACGACCACAACCTCCTCGTGCCGGACCACCGCCACCGGCGCGACCGCCGCACCGACCGCACGGGTCAGGGCCACGGCCGCGGAACGCAGCTGACGCTCGTCCTGCGGCGGGGCGAGCGGGTGGGCCGCGATCAGGATGCACTGGGCGCCGGGCACGAGCCCGGCCTCGCGCGCGGCGGTCAGCTTCGGGCCCGGCGCCGGCGGACGGCTCGCGAGCAGGTCCTCGAGCAGGTCGCGCCGGGTGCGCTCGCCCTGGGCGTGCAGGAGGCGCTCGGCCTCGAGGTAGACGTCGGCCGCCTCGGCGGCCGCCATGTTGATGTAGCGGATGATCGTCCCGGCGGCGTCCATCGCGCTCATGCGCGCGGCCTCGGTGTCGGCGCTCGCGAGCAGCGCGTCCCAGAACTCCTCCTGGTAGATGCGGAACGCCTGCATGAACGCGGCCAGCGGGATGCGCCCGACGCGCCGGGTCGCGCGTGCGCGCATGAACGAGAGCTCGTCGCGCGGCGGCGGGTGCCCGACCGCGACGCTGCGCATCATCAGGTCGTGGTGGAGCGCGATGTGCTTGCGCACGTCGTCGACGAACGCGGGGTCGACGATCGCGCGGTACTCCGGGATCTCGGTGCGGATCCGGTGCAGGCCCTTCTCGATGATCTCCTCGCGCCGTGCGGTGAGGGCGTCGATCAGACCCGTGAGGGTGTCGGGCGCCAAGGGCCGATCATACGGCGGATCGAGCATTGCGCTCACGCGGCGATCTCGCGCGCCGCCGCGATGTCGGGCGGGATCACGATCGCCCGTTTGAGCACCTTGCCGCTGCCGGTGTGGGGCAGCGCGGCCGCGAACCAGACGCGCCGCGGGTACTTGAACTCCGCCACCCGCCCGCGCACGTAGTCGTGCAGCTCCTCCTCGCTCGCCGTCGCGCCGTCGGCGACGACCACGCAGGCCACGACCTCCTCGCCCAGCAGCTGGTCGGGGACGCCGAGCACCGCCGCCTCGAGGACGTCGGGATGGCCGTGCAGGACGTCCTCGATCTCGCGCGGGTGCACGTTACGCCCGTCGCGGATGATCAGGTCCTTCGCGCGGCCGACGATGTGGAACGCGCCGTCCTCGTCGACCCGCGCGATGTCGCCGGTGCGCAGCCAGCCGTCGTCCGACAGCACGGCGCGCGTCTCGTCGGGCCGGTTCCAGTAGCCCTTCATGACGTTCGGGCCGCGGATCACAATCTCGCCCGTGCCCTCCGGCGACACGTCGCGCAGCCGCATCTCGACGCCGTCGATCGGCGTCCCGATCGAGCCCGGCCGTGGGGGGTCCGACGGGCGGTTGAACGATGCCACCGGCGAGGTCTCGGTGAGCCCGTAGCCCTCGAGCAGCCGCGACCCGAGCGCCTGCTCGCACGCGTCGAGCAGCTCGGGCGCGAGCGGCGCGCCGCCGGAGATGCACATGCGCAACGCGGGCGCCCGCAGCGGCTCGCCCGCGGCGCTCGCGAGCAGCCGCGCGTACATCGACGGGACGCCGACGAGCACGGTGACGCCGTCGAGCGGCTCCAGCCGCGTTGCAAGCACGAGCCGCGCGCCGGCCATCATCGTCGCGTTGAGCGTGCACGTCTGTCCGAACGCGTGGGCGAGCGGGAGCGCGCCGAGCACCGCGTCCTCGGGCACGAACCCGAACAGCTCGGCCGTGACGCGCGCGTTGAAGGTCAGGTTCGCGTGCGTGAGCTCGGCGCCCCTCGGCCGTCCGGTGGTGCCCGACGTGTAGACGATCACGGCGGTGTCCGCAGGGTCGCGCTCGACCGCTGCGCCCGGCTCCGCGGTGGGCGCCCCGTCGTCGAAGAACGACCCCGGCGCCACCAGCCAGGTCGCGTCGTCCGTGCTCCGCAGCAGCCCGCGCCAGGCGATCAGCAGCGCCGCGCCGGCGTCCGCGAGCGCCGCGCGCAGCTCGTCGCCCTTGAGGTCGACGTCGAGCGGGACGACGATGGCACCCGCGCGCAGGATCCCGTAGTAGGCGGCGACGAGCTCCGGGACGTTCGGGAGCATCAGCGCGACCCGGTCGCCCGGGCAGATGCCCTCGGCGGCGAGCCGCCGCGCGACATGCGCGCTCGCCCGGTCGAGCTCCGCGTAGGCGACCCGGCGGCCGCCGCGCCGAAGCGCCTCTCGCTGCGGGTGCTGCCGTGCGGTGTCTATGAGGACCGTCGCGAGGTTCACGCGCGCACGACGCTATTCGGGCGCTCCGCCGCGCGCGTCGTGCGGCGGTGACGAAGCGGGGCCGGTGGCCGTTGTCACCGGCGCACAGAGGGCATGCGCGGTTGTCCGCGGGAGACAACGGCGGGCCGCGCAAGTTCGGGCGCCGGTGCCGAGGTTCACCCGAGCGCCCGGCCATACGTTGCCGCCCTCGTCGCCACCCGGCGACCGGGGAGAGAGGAGAGAGATGGCCCTGCTCGAGGTGCAGGAGGTGACGGTCCGATACGGCGGCGCGGTGCTCGGGCTCGAGGACGTCTCGCTCGACGTCCCCGCCGGAGACACCGTCGCGCTGCTCGGCGCCAACGGCGCCGGCAAGACGACGCTGCTGCGCGCCGTCGGCGGACTGCTCGCCTACCACGGCGGCGCCGTGGTCAGCGGCGACATCCGGTTCGACGGCCGCTCGACGCGCCGCGCCGACCCGGCTCGGCTCGTCGCCCGCGGAATCGCCCAGACGCTCGAGGGCCGGCGCGTGTTCGCCAACATGACCGTCGGCGAGAACCTGCGCCTCGGCGCGTTTGCGGCGCGCGGCGCGGGTTCCCGCGACGACGTCTTCGAGCTGTTCCCGATCCTGCGCGAGCGGATCGACCAGCCCGCCGGACTGCTGAGCGGCGGCCAGCAGCAGATGCTGGCGATAGCGCGAGCGCTGATGGCCGCGCCGCGCCTGCTGCTGCTCGACGAGCCGTCGCTCGGGCTCGCGCCGATCGTGGTCGGCGAGATCGCGGAAGCGCTGAACCGGATCGCGGAGGCCGGCACGGCGATCCTGCTCGCCGACCAGAGCACGACGCTGGCGCTGCGCGCCACCCGGCACGCGCACCTGCTGGAGAGCGGCCGCACGCTGACGAGCGGCCCGACCGCCGACCTGCTGCTCGACGACGCGGTCCGCGGCTCGTACCTTGGCACCGCGGGCGGCCACGCGCTCGTCGCCGAAGAGCTGGCGTCATGACCTGGGCCCCGCTCATCGAGGTCCAGGACCTCACGCTCCGCTTCGGCGCGATCACCGCATTCGAGGGCGTGAGCTTCGACGTCTCCGTCGGCGAGCTGTTCGCCGTCATCGGCCCCAACGGCGCCGGCAAGAGCTCGCTGTTCAACGCGCTCTCGCGCGTGTACGAGCCGAACGCCGGCAGCGTGCGGCTCGACGGCCGCGACTTCCTGCGCGTCCGCCGCGACCGGCTCGCCGCGCTGGGCGTCGCCCGCAGCTTCCAGAACCTCGGGATCTTCCCGCACCTCACGGCACTCGAGAACGTGCTCGTGGGCCGCCATCACCTGATGCGCTCGGGCATCGTGCGCAGCGGCCTCGGGCTCGCCGGCCGCGAAGAGCAGCGCCACCGCGCCGCCGCGGCGGATGCGCTCGAGTTCGTCGGCCTCGCCTGCCACGCCGACACCGAGGTGCAGCTCCTCCCCTACGGCCACCGCAAGCGCGTCGAGCTGGCGCGCTGCCTGGCGATGGAGCCGCGGGTGATGCTGCTCGACGAGCCGGTCGCGGGCATGAACGCGGCCGAGCGGGTCGACGCCACGCGGCTCGTGCAGCGCCTGCGCGACGAGCGCGAGCTGACCGTCGTGCTCGTCGAGCACGACATGGGAATGGTCATGCAGGTCGCCGACCGCATCCTCGTGCTCGACTTCGGCGTCCCGATCGCGATCGGCACGCCGGAGCAGATCCAGGCCGACGAGCGCGTCATCCGCGCCTACCTCGGCGAGCCGTTCGACGAGGAGGCCGTGGCGGCATGACCGAATTCCTCCAGCTGCTCTTCCAGGGCGTGTCGTTGGGCTCGACCTACGCGCTCGTCGCGCTGGGGTTCGCGGTCGTCTACCGCTCCAGCGGCGTCATCAACTTCGCGCAGGGCGCGATGCTGCTGCTCGGCGCCTACGCCGTCTCGTGGCTCGCGGTCGACGTCGGGCTCTCGTTCGCGCTCGCCGTGCTCGCCGCCACGGTCATGCTCGCGCTCGCCGGCGCAGCGCTCCACGGGCTGGTCCTGCGGCGCGTCGTCGGCCAGCCGACGTTCGTGCTGGTCATGATCACGATCGGGGTCGGCATCGCGGTCACGCACGGTGTCGAGGCCGCCTTCGGCCCGGACCGCCGGCTGCTCGGCGACCCGTGGGGCGCGGCGGCGTTCGAGGTCGGCGGCGTCACGATCAACACGGTCAAGGTCTGGGGCATCGCCGTCACCGCGGCGGCGCTCGGCGCGTACTTCGCGTTCGACCGCTACACGCGCTGGGGCCTCGCCATGCAGGCGACGGCGGCCGACGAGGAGGCGACGCTGTCCGTCGGCGTCCCCGTCCGGCGCGTGCACGCCTGCACGTGGGCACTGGCCGGCGCGCTGGCGACGCTCGGCGGGCTGTTCCTCGCCGGGTTCCCCGGCGCGCCGCAACCGGCGCTCGGCGACGCCGCTCTGCGCGCGTTCCCGGCGATCGTGCTCGGCGGCCTCGGCTCGCCGGTCGGCGCGGTCGTGGGCGGGCTGCTGATCGGGGTCGTGGAGGTGCTCACGTCCGGCTATGCGCCCGACTCGCTCGGGACGAACTTCTACGCCGTCGCGCCCTACGTCGCGATGATCGCGATCCTGCTCGTCAGGCCCTACGGCCTGTTCGGCGCCCGGCCCGTGGAGCGTGTGTGATGCGCGCGCGGCTCGTCCTGCTCGCGGTCGTGCTCGTGATGCTGGTGCTGCCGTTCCAGTTCGGGACGTCGGCGCTGACCACGGCGACGTTCGTGGTGATCGCCGCCATCGGCGCCACCGGCCTGAACGTCCTCACCGGCTACGCGGGCCAGATCTCGCTCGGCCACGCGTTCTTCCTGGCCGCGGGCGCCTACACCGGGGCCAAACTCGGCGAGGACCTCGGCTGGAGCGCCGCGCTGTGGATCCCCGCGGCCGGCGTCGTCGCCGGCGTGTGCGGCGCGCTCGTCGGGCCGATCGCCCTGCGGCTGAGCGGCCTGTACCTGGCGATCGTGACGCTCGGGCTGGTCTTCATCGGCCAGCACGTCTTCTTCAACGCGGAGTCGCTCACCGGTGGCCCGCAGGGCCGCACCTTCCCGCCGGTCGTGATCGGGCCGTTCGACTTCTCGGCCGGCCAGGTCCTGCGCCTCGGCGGGCTGCAGATCGACAGCAACGGCCTCTACTACTACCTCGCGCTCGCGCTGCTCGCCGGCGCCACCGCATTCGCCTGGAACTTGCGGCGCACGCGCACCGGCCGCGCGATGGTGGCGGTGCGCGAGCGCGAGATCGCCGCCTCGGTGATGGGCGTCGACGTCCGCCGCGTCAAGATCGCCGCCTTCACCGCGTCGGCCTTCATGGCCGGGGTCAGCGGGGCGCTGTACGCGTCGTACCTGAGCTTCGCGCAGCCGGGCGAGTGGAGCCTGCTGCTGTCGATCCAGTTCGTCGCCGCGGTCATCGTCGGCGGCATGGGGACGGTGGCGGGGCCGCTGCTCGGCTCGGCGGTCGTGTTCGCCCTCCCGACGCTGCTCAAGAACCTGCCGTTCCTGCCCGAGGAGGCCGCCGGCGGCGTGTCGGTGAGCGATCTCTCGTCGATCGCTTACGGCCTCCTGATCGTCGCATTCCTCGTCCTGCAGCCACGTGGGCTGGTGGGACTCGTCAACCAACCGAAGGAGGCTCACTCGTGAGACCGTCCATCCTGGCTGTGGCCGCCGCGGCGGCCACGAGCCTCGCCCTCGGCGCGTGCGGCACCGGCGACGCCGGTGGCACCTCTGGCGGCAGCGCCGTCCAGGGCTCGATCAAGACCGGCCCGGGCGTTGACGCGGGCGCCAAGACGATCCGCGTCGGCGACCTCAACGCGCTCAGCGGCCCGGCCGCGGCGCTCGGCAAGCCCGTGGCGGCCGGCCATCAGGCGTACTTCGAGGCGCTCAACGCGCGCGGCGGGATCGACGGCTGGACGATCGAGCTTGCGGTCGAGGACACCGGCTACCAGCCGCAGCAGCACGTGCAGGCCTACAACGCGCTCAAGAGCGACATCGCGATCCTGAACTCGTTCGGGAGCCCGACCACGAAGGCGATCCAGCCCTTGTTCGGGCGCGAGAAGCTCGTCACCATCCCGGCCTCGTTCGACTCGATCTGGGGCACCGACCCGGCGGTCGCGCCGGTCGGCACGCCGTACAACATCGACATCGCCAACGCGCTCGACTACGCGACCGGCGGCGGCGCAAAGAAGCTCAGCGTCGGGATCATCTACCAGAACGACGAGTACGGGGCCGACGGCCTGCGCGGCTTCGAGGCCGCCAAGCAGTCGCTCGGGTTCACCGACGCCGGCCACCAGTCCTACAAGCCCGGCGACACCGACTTCACGGCCCAGGTGCAGAAGCTCAAGGCCGCCGGCGCCGACGCCGTCGTCGTCACGGCGCTGCCCAGCGCCACCGGCCCGATCGTCGGCACCGCCGCCACGCTCGGCTTCACGCCGCAGTGGATCCTCCAAGGCCCGTCCTACATCGAGCAGCTGATCACCGAGGACGGCACGGCCGGCGCGAAGCCGACCCCGGTCGCAGCGGCGCTGAAGGGCGCCATCGTCACCTCGTTCTCGGCCCCGTGGGGCGCCGACGAGGCCCCGGGCATGCAGCAGCTGCTCGCCGACCAGAAGCAGTACGCCCCCGATCAGACGCCGAGCATCTACTTCGCGCTCGCGTACTCGCAGGGCATCGTCGTCGAGCAGATCCTGCGCAAGGCGATCGACTCCGGCGACCTGAGCCGCGAGGGCATCCTCGCCGCGAAGGAGCACCTCGGCGAGGTCGACCTCGGCGGCATCACGCCGGCGGTGACCTACACGCCGGAGGGCGGCCCGCCGTCCCGCAACACGCTCATCACGGAGATCGACCCGACCGTCCCAGGGTTCCTCAAGATCGTCGAGCCGGCCCACAACAGCGACACCGCCGACGCGATCGAGATCTCGCAGTAGCGGCGTCAGAGCGCACGCGGGAGCCCGTCATCCGACGGGCTCCCGCCCGTGTCCTCTGCGACCACGGCCAACACAACTGACACACGCGATACGATCCGCCGCCGCCGAGCGCGTCCGCTGCGCACGGCGGTACGGGACGCACGGCCCCGCCTACGGTGACTCGACGACGAACTGACAGCCGATCGGCACCGGCGTCGCGAAGCCGTCGGCCGACTGCCGTTGCCTGAGCGTGACGTCGACGCTCGTCCCGACGACCTGCTCGACGTCACCGGCGAACTCGCGCCAGTGCTTGAGCGGGCTTGGCTGGGCATCCCTGAACGTCGTCTCGGCCGCGGGGCGGCGTTGGCTGCTGAGCGGAGTCGCGGAGGCGATCCAGGCCTGCGAGGCGAGGGCGAGGCCGAGCAGCTTCACCAGCCACTTGCCGTCCGCGCTCAGGATCCAGCCGGTGACGGCCTCGATCTGGCCGGGATGGGTGAGGATCGCGGTGAGCGCGCATACCGCCTCGACCGCGGCCACACGCATAACAGGAACCCGAGGTCCGAGAGGCCTTCACGAGCTTCGTCAGCTGTCACGCGATCGCGGACCGCGCTCGGGCAGCAGAGCCAAGGTCGCTCGCTGACAGGCGTGGTGCTCGCCGGCATGATCGTCGGCGCGCTGGGCGTCCTCGCCGACACCGCGGTCACCCAGGCCTCAGCGGTGATGGCGCTGCGGCGCAGCAACCCAGCGCTGTCCGCGCGCGGGCTCTACAGCGCCGCGCTGGTGGTCGGCTGCGACCACCAGTCCGCGACGATCCACACGCGCTGATCGCCGCCGTGCCGCTCACGACCGGCCTCGCCGCCGCCCTCGTGGCGAAGATTCCGCACGCCCAGACACCCGACGTCCACAGCCACGCGCACTAGTGGCCCAGCCGCTGCTCGGCCTGCTCGGCGACAACGCTGAGTTCTTCATCGCGCGCCGTTCGGGCGGCGTGGAGGTGGTGGGGTTCGCGTTCCTCGTGCGCAGCGTCGACCTCGTGCCCACGCTCGCCGCCGCGCTCGACGTCCGCATCCCGTGGCCGATCACCGGGCGCACGTTTCTGCGCTCGGACTACGTCCCGGACCCGCAGGTCGTCGTGTACCCGCAGGGGGAGGGCCCGCCGCCGCCGGTGCGGATGTCGCTGGAGCAGTACGAGCGCGCCGCGGCCGCGACGCTGGCGGCCAAGCAGCGGCTGTTCGGCCACGGCATCTACGCGGCCGGGCCCGACCCCGACCTCGACGGCCGGCCGGCGCCGGCGAGGGCCGCCGCCTCGGCGCTCCGCGCGACGATCGACCAGTCAAAGCGGCTGGCGAGCGTCGACACCCGGTCCTCGTTCGTACCGTCGAACATCACCGGACGGCTCACCGGGCAGACGCGCGCCGGCCTCCCGCTCGCCGTTCGCGCTCAACGGCCGCATCGCCGCGACCGGCTGGAGCGCCCAGCTCAAGGGCGAGCCCGGCGTGGTCACCACGTTCATGATCCCGCCGCGGCTCCTGCATGACGGACGCAACGAGGCGCGCGTGTACCTGATCGACGCGCCCGGCGGCACGGAGAAGTCGTCGCTACGGAACGCGAGGAGGAGCCGGCAACGTTGGTGACCCAACGGGAGCTCAAGGTCGACGTCATTACCCGGGGACTCGAGGCGCTGCAGGACGAGTTCGCTGGGATCGCGCAGTTCGGCGAGGGTGGCGTGAGCGTCCCGGATGGCGTCGATGGCCGAGTCGACGTCGCCGGCGACGGCGCGCGCCCAGCCGAGGTGCCGCGCGCGAACACCAACCTCCCCACGATCGCAGCCGCCGAGCGGCTGTCAGACCTCATTCGGGGCGTCCCAGCGGCGGCGGCGGCGACCGAGGGCGTCGTTGAGCGCGAGCCGCTCGGCGATCTCGCGTGACGCGAGTCCCGTGGCGTATCAGTGCGAGCAGATCGCGCTCGCGCGGCGTGAGGTCGCCGAGCTCCTGCGCTGCTTCGGCAGCTGATAGACGTCTATCGCCACCTGCTGCACGGTAGCCGTTCAGTCCGCCGGGCCGTCCATCGTGGCCATCGAGCGGTCGGGTTGAGATTCATGCCGCTCGCATTGCCTCGGGCCGCAGGCTCCAGCCGCCATGCGGTGTTGCGACCA
>Ga0126306_10001772_pt1 | contig 11715 bp, 14 predicted proteins | sample Plot27_FD_92592 | JGI IMG/M metagenome (GOLD analysis project Ga0126306, IMG submission 92592) | Serpentine soil microbial communities from UC McLaughlin Reserve, CA, USA - Plot27 | ecosystem: Environmental > Terrestrial > Soil > Grasslands | place: USA: UC McLaughlin Reserve, Lake County...
CCCGGTTGGCGATGTAGTCGAGCAGGACCATGTCCCCGATCTCGCCCGGGTGGGCGGCCGCGTAGGCCCGGGATCCGCGCAGCGCGCAGAACTGGAAGTCCTGGTCCGCGCACCCGGGCGGTTCCTCCTCGCCGTCGAAGAGGACGAAGCGGATCTCGCGGTGGTCCTCGGGAAGATCGGCCGGAAGCGAGCGGGCGAGCTCGATCACTGCGGCGGTGCCGGCGGCCCCGTCATTGGCGCCGACGAACCCCTTCGGATGCCATTCCGTGTCGTAATGGGCCCCGATTAGGATCGCCGGGGCCCGCCCGGGCAGCACCCCGACGATGTTGCGCAGTCCCTGCTGGGGCCCCGTGCTCGGGAAGGGCTCGAAGTGAGCGCGGATCCCGGCTCCCGGCTCCGCTCCCAGCGTGTCCCGCAGCGTGACCGCGAGATTCCTGAGCTTTGCCGACCCCGCGGGCCGCTGACCGACCGCTACCTGGGCGCGAACGAGGGACATCGCGCCGGCGCCGTCGAAGCGCTCCGGCGACGAGGAGGAGTCGCCATCGCCGCCGCACCCGGCGGCGACGAGAAGCGCAAGGGCGCCGAGCCCCGCGCCGATCAGCGGAGTGGGTCTACGCCGCCTGCTTGCCCTTGCGCTTGACGCGCGTCTTCGTCGCGATCGGCGGCACCGCGGGCTCCTCATGGCGACCGGAACGATCCCAGATCACGTCCGCCTCGGAGACGCCCTGCTTTGAGGCCTCGGCCTCGATCTCGGACCAGGGGAGCTGCGCCTCGGGGAGCTCATCCCATCGCGCGAGGTCGAGCGCCTCGAGCGCGCCCTCTAGCGCCGGTCCCCGGTGCTCCTCCGAGCGGAGCACCGCCCTGACTACCTCAAGCTGCTTATCGCTGAACCGGACGACCCACATGTGGCCTCCTCAGACCCACGCTCGATTTCAGGCAACGTAGAGTCCTAAACGGACGGAAGGAAAAAGGCCTGCAACCGAGCGCTTAGGCGCTCTGGGGGTGGATCCGAACCGCCTCGATCCGGTTCTCTCGCACCGATTCGACCCGGATCTCAAAGCCGTCGGCGGTGATCTGATCGCCCCGCTTCGGCAGCCGCCCGAGCTCGCCGAAGACGTAGCCGCCGACGGAGTTGTAGGCGTCGGTATCGGCCGGGAGCTCGATGCCGCGGTCGGACAGATCGCCGAGGGAGACGTGGCCCCGCACGTACCAGTCGCCATTCGCGAGCTGCCGGAGCGACCCCGCCAGCGGGTCGGTCTCGTCCTCGATCTCCCCGACCACCTCCTCGAGGATGTCCTCGACGGTGACGATGCCAACGGTCCGCCCGTACTCATCGATCACGACGCCCATCGACGCACGCTGTCGCTGGAGCTCGGTGAGCAGGTCGTCGAGTGGCTTCGTCTCGGGCACGATCAGCGCGTCGCGGATCGCCGGCTCGATCCTCGCCTGGGACCCCTCGGTCATCATCAGCCGCACCAGCCGGAGCGCATGGACGATGCCCCGGACACGGTCCGCGTTGCCGTCCTCGACCACGACCAGCCGGTTGTGTCCCGAAGAGGTGCACAGGTTGAGGGCGTCGGAGACGTTTGCGGACTGATCGACTGTGACCACGGCGGGAATCGGGGTCATCACCTCGCGGGCCTCCTGCTCGTGCAGGTGGAAGACCCCGCCCAGCATCCCCGCCTCTCCCGGGTCGAGATCCCCGCCCACCGCAGACTGCGAGATGAGCACCTTGAGGTCGTCGGTCGTCGGCTGGGACTCGAGCTCTGCGGGACGCACCCCGAACAGCCGGACGACGCCGTTGGACATCCAGGTGAGCGCGACGGTGAAGGGCGCACTGATCCGACGGAACCATCGGAGCGGCGCCGCGAGGGCTCGGGCGCTGCGCTCGGGCCGGGCGATGGCGAAGTACTTCGGGGCCTGCTCGCCGACCACGACATGGAGGGTCGTGGTCAGCGTGTAGGCGATCGCGACCGAGATCGCCACGGCGACGCCGTGCGAGAAACCGCCGAAGATCGGCTCGATCAGCTGAGCGACGGCGGGCTCGCCGAGGAAGCCGATGCCGATCGAGGCCATCGTGATGCCGAGCTGGCACGCAGCGAGGTACTCGTCGATGTGATCGAGCTGCTCGATGGCGGCGCTCGCCCCTCTGCTGCCCTCGGAGGAGAGTTGCTCGATCCGTGAGCGGCGACTACGGACGAGTGCGAACTCCGCCGCGACGAAGAAGCCGTTCGCCAGGATCAGCAGGAACAACAGGACCAGGAAGACAGCCGTCATCGTTCCTGCCTTGGATCAGTCGGCCGGAGCGAGGCCGGATCGATCACGCCCAATCGGGCGCGCGTACTTCGAGGGGGATCGTCGTCGTTCACTGGCGACGAGCCAAGGCTACCGGACGCCGTGACGACCTTTGTGCCGCTTCTTGTGCCGCCGCTAGGCGACCTGTTCGACCTGCTTTGCCAACTCGAAGTCGTTCTGCGTCAGGCCGCCCTCGGCGTGCGTTGAGATCGCCACCTCGACCTGGCTCCAGGAGATCGCGATGTCCGGATGGTGGTTCATCTCCTCGGCGGGCGCCACCAGCGAGTCCACGAACTTGACCGAGCCGACGAAGTCGCCGCGGTCGAAGCTCTTCACGATGTACTCGCCCCGCTGGCGCCAGCCGTCGAGGCGCTTGAGCCGTTCCTTGATCTCCTCGTCACTCAGAAGTGCCATATTCGTGGGGTGCGAATTGCGAGCCTGGTTCCGTCGGCGACCGAGATGCTATTCGCCCTGGGTCTGGGCGATCAAGTCGTCGCCGTCACCCACGAGTGCGACTACCCGCCCGAGGCCGAGAGCAAGCCACACCTGACTCGGAGCCTCATCCCAACATATTCGGCGGCCACGAACACCGCCGCCGGATCTACCGCGGGCCAGATCGATGCGGAGGTACGGCGTCTGACCGGCGAGGGACGACACCTCTACGAGCTCGACGAGCCGGCTATCCGCGAGCTGGACGTGGACCTGGTCGTGACGCAGGCGGTCTGCGAGGTCTGCGCCGTCTCCTATGACGACGTGGTTGCCGTGGCCGGCCGGCTCCCCACAAGGCCCGCGGTGATCTCGCTCGATCCGTCGAACCTCGGCGACGTGCTTGCCGATGTCCCGCGGCTGGGCGAGGCGACCGGGGTCGCCGCTCGCGCAGCCCGGCTGCGCGGCGAACTCGAGCGGCGGCTCGAGGCGGTTCGCGCGGCCGTTGCTGGCGCTCCCCGCCCCCGGGTTCTGGCCCTCGAATGGCTCGACCCGCCCTTCATCGGCGGACACTGGGTTCCGGAGATGATCGAGATCGCCGGCGGCGAGGACGTGCTGGGCGTCGCGGGGGCCAAGTCGCGGACCGCGGAGTGGGATGAGCTCGTGGCCTCCGACCCCTCGGTGGTCGTGGCGATGCCGTGCGGCTGGGACGCGCTCAAGGCGCGCGCGGAGGTCGAGGCTCGCGCGGCCGAGGTGGCGGCGATCGGCGCGGACCGGGTCTGGGCGGTGGACGCCGCGGCCTCGTTCTCGCGGCCGGGGCCACGCCTGGTCGAGGGCACCGAGCTGATCGCCCACCTGCTGCACCCGGATAGGGTTGACCCGCCGCCGGGAGTGACCTTCGAGCCGGTGCCCATCGGCGCACCGGCGGGGCGCTCCTAGGAAGGAGAGAGATGGGCCTCAACTGGGCCGAACACACCGTCGAGATCGCGGCGCCGATCAAGACCTGCTTCGACGCGATCACCGACTACGAGACCTTTCCCTCCTGGCAGAGCGCGGTGGTCGACACCGAGGTGCTCGACTGGGACGAGCATGGCCGGGGCAAGCGAGTGCGGCTGGTCGTCGATGCGAAGGTCCGCAAGGTCGACTACACGCTCGACTACCGCTACGACGAACCCGAGCGGATCGAGTGGGACTTCGTCGAGGGAAATGGCATCAACGACGCCGACGGGCACTATCTGTTCGAGGACCTCGGCGACGACCGCACGCGGGCGACCTACAAGTTCGGCCTCGAGGTGGGAATCCCGCTGCCGGGCCCGGTCGCGCGCCGGGCACACAAGTCCACGCTGAAGGCGTCTGTGGAGGACCTGCGGCGCGAGGCGGAGCGGAGGGCCGCATCGTCCGCCAGACCCCGAGCCGATCAGCCGTCGAGCGAGCCGCGGGAGGACGAGCCCTCGACCGAGCGGGAGGCCAGGTTCGCCGAGCAGGTCGGGATCAAGAGGCCCGAGCGGCGGGCGCCCACCCCACCACCGGTGGTGCAACCGGAGGACTGGGGTTCCGACGGGGCCCACTCGGTCGCCGAACTGCCGGGCGCGCTGGTCGGCGAGGCCGCCTCGATCGGTCGCCGTGTCGCCCGCCGTGGGGTCCGTACGGCGCAGGACATCGGTGAGGGTGCCGCCGGCGCAGGTCTCGGGGCGGCACGCCGCGCGGTCAGGGCCGGGCGGGAGATGGCCGGTGCAATGATCAGGCCGTGGACGAGGTGAGCTTCGAGTTCGCGCGCGCGGGCGAGGACTTCCCCGACGGCCTCAAGCAGATCAAGATCGAGGTCAACGGCGTCGCACTGCCCGAGCTCGTCCGCGAGGCCGAGCTGCCCTCGGCCCGGGAAGACGAGGAGGAGGAGATGGCCGGGAACTACATCGGCCTCGTCGCCGGGTACATGCGCATCGACCTGGCCGGGCAGTTCCTCGGCGGCCAGGGGACGCCGATGTTCGAGGACTCGGAGGGGAAGACGGCGCTGCTCGGTTGCGGATGCGGCGAGGTGGGCTGCTCACCCCTGATGGCCCGGATCACCGTCACGGATGACACCGTGAGATGGGACGACTTCGAGCAACCCACACGACCGGATTGGGACTATGAGGGCTTAGGGCCCTTCACCTTCGAGCGCGCCCAGTACGAGCGGGCCCTGATGGCGATCGGCGACTAAGCCGCCACCCAGCCTCAGTCGCGGTCGCTGCGCGCTACGCGCTCGCGACCGCTAACGCGCCGCCGAAGGTCGCCGCGATCATCAGCACAATCCCGGCGAGCTCGAGGCCGAAGCCGACCCGGCCACTCATCTGGCGCTCGACGAAGATCACGAGCAGCGCGGCCACCGTCCCGCCTACCAGGCCACCGATGTGCCCGCCGACCGAGATCCCCGAGATCGAGAAGGTCAGCACCAGGTTGAGCACGATGAAGAGGCCGAACTGCGAGGCGATTTGCTCCATTCCGCGTCCTCGCGCGATCACGACGACGGCGGCCATCAGCCCGAAGATCGCGCCCGACGCGCCGACCGTGAGCGCATTGGGATCGATGATCAGCGCCCCGAGCGAACCGGCGATCAGCGAGACGAAGTAGATGCCCAGGAAGCGCGGCGTGCCGATGCCCGGCTCGAGGATGCTGCCCGCCACGTAGAGGACGTACATGTTGAGAAGGAGGTGGAGGATGCCGGCATGAAGGAAGCCGCCGCTGATCACCCGCCACCAGTCGCCGTCGGCGACGTCGGGACCGCGCAGACCGGCGTCGCTGATCACGCTGCCCCCGCCGCTGAACGACCCGGTCCCGCCGCCGGCGAGCTCGACGACGAAGACGATCACGTTGATCGCGATCAGCGCGATCGTCGCGGGCATCTTCCCGGCGGTGGGGCTGAAGGCGTCCTGGCCGACGCGGACCTTGGTGGTCTGCCGCGCGCACTCCGGGCAGCGCATCCCGACCGGTGTCGAGGTCATGCACTCGGGGCAGATCGGCCGGCCGCAGTTGGAGCAGGAGACGCCGGTCTCCCGGTTCGGGTGCCGGTAGCAGGTCTGGCGCGTCTGGGTGCCCGCCTCCATCTTCGCCGGCCAGCGTAAACCAGCGGGCTCCCCGGCCCGCCCAGGTCCTCGGGCTACTGAACGGTCGCGCTGAGCAGGATTGGCGGCGTCGGCGTCGTCCGGCCGGGGCGTGGCTCGCGGGTGACCATCACCTTGGTGCCGGGGGCCAGGGGACCGTCGACGGAGGTCATCGCTGCACCGCTGGCGTTGGGGATGAAGTTGGAGGAGGGCCGCAGGCTCTGACCCTTGGCGACCCACACCTGGTACACCTCGCGACCCTTGAGCTGGGCCAACCCGTGCAGGTCGAGCACGGAGGACTGCTCGCCGACGGCAAGGGTTCCGCCGATCCCCTGCTCGGCGACAACCGGCACCGTCCTCTCCCCCGGGCCGCCCGCCTCGTCATTCCCGGCGATCAGATAGCCCCCGACTGCAGCGATCACGATGGCAAGCCCGACGGCGATGGCGGGCCGCGCCAGCAGTCCGCGCCAGCCGCGACGCGGGCGGCGCTCCGGCGTCCTCTCCCGCTCGGCAGCGGAACGGTCGGCGTCGGCGCGGACCTCGGCCAACACCCGCTCGCGCAGCTCCACGGGCGGCTCGAGCTGCTCAACGGCCTCTCCCAAAACGGCGACAGCCGGGACCAATGCTTCCAGCTCGCGGGTGCAGCGCGCGCAGGCGGGCGCATGGGCCTCGACGGCCCGCTCCTCGCCCGGCTCGAGCGCCCCGAGCGCGAAGGCAACGAGGTCGTCCCTGTCTGGGTGCTCGCCGTTCACCAGGCCTCCGCCAGGGTCGCCCTGATCTTGTCCATGCCGAGTCGCATCCGCCCCTTGATCGTCCCGAGAGGCTCATTGAGCATCTCCGCGATCTCGGAGTGGCTGAAGCCGCCGTAGTAGGCGAGCTGAATCACCCGGGACTGGTCCTCGGGCAGCTCCTGGATCGCTCCGCGGACCTCGTGGGCGGTCTCCTTGCGCACGGCCTCGCTGTCGGTGAGCTCCTCTGCCGCATGACGTTCCAAGAGCTCGGCGCCGCCCGCCGCGAGCTTCGGCGAGCGACCGAACTCTTTGCGCAGCATGTCGATCGCGCGGTTGCGAACGATTCCCAGGGTCCAGGCGCGGACGCTGCCACGGGCGCGGTCGTAGCGGGCGCCGCTGCGCCAGATCGAGAGCAGCGCCTCCTGGGTAACGTCCTCGGCCGCCGTGCGGCTGCCGACGATCCGGTAGGCGAGCGAATAGGCCGCGCCCGCGTGGCGGTCGTAGAAGACCTCGAAGGCGAGCGGATCCTCCCGCGCGACCAGTGGCATCAGGTCCTCATCGGCGAGGCGCTGAAGCTCCGCGCGTGTCAAATCCGGTCCACCCGGTGATCTAGTTGGGTGCCTCCCACGCATGTCGCTACGAGGGGCACATCAATTCGGATCATGTTGGAGGAGCGCATGGAGGAAGCAAGTCCCGCGAGGCTCTATTGCCTGCTTGTCGGCGCGGTGCTCGTCGTCGCCGGAATCATCGGGTTCTTCTACGAGGCGAGCTTCGCGTCGGGAGATTCGATCAGAGCCGACGACGTGTTCGGTGTCCTCGCGGTGAACGGCTGGCACAACCTCGTCCACATCTCGATCGGCGCCCTGCTGCTGATCGCGGCGGGATCGGCCGCCCGGGGCGCGGCTCTCCTCGTGGGTCTTCTCTACATCGCCCTCTGCGTCCTGGGATTCATCGCGACCAGCGACAACGGGATCGGCTTCATCGCGGAGAACGACACGCTGATCGATCTGGTTCCGGTCAACAACGAGGACAACGTCCTGCACCTGATCCTCGGGATCACCGGCGTGATCGCCTTCTACGCGTCGCGGCCGATGAGCCGGACAGCCGCAGCGACCTGACTTAGTCCAGACGGTTCCGGACCTGGTCTCGGACCTGATCGGCGATGTCCGAGACCTGGTCCGCGAGCCCACCAAGCCGGTTGGGCCGCTTGCCGCCGCGGCGCCTGAGTTCCACAATCACCAGGCCCCCGGCAGCGATCCCACCAGCCGCGATCGCGGCGGCGGGGCGAACCCAGTTGCGCGGATCGCGCAGGGAGCGCAACTCGGATTCCGAGAGCTCCTCGGCCCAGGCGGAGAGCTCCTCCGCGGCCGCCTCGGTGACCGCGCTGAGGGTCTCCTCCACCCTGCCGGCGACGTTCTCGGGCGGCTCGATCGGCCGCAGCGCGGAGCGCAGCAGACTCTCGACGTCGCGGCTCGGCTCAGCTGCCATTGGCGCCCATGTCTTCCTCGAGCTGCTTGATCGCGCGGTGGATCAGCACCTTGGTCGCTCCGTCGGAGCGGCCCAGGGCGCGGGCTATCTCGCGGTTGTCCATGCCGAGCGCGAAGCGCATGATCAGCGCGTCGCGGCGGTCGTCGGGCAGGTGCTGGAGGTGCTCCATGACCCGCTTCAGCTCCTCCCGTCCCTCGACGATCCGCTCGGTCCCGTGCGGCGACGCAATCGGCTCGGTTTCCTCCAGGACGCGCTGCGGGCGACGGGCGCGGTCGCGGTGGTAGTTGGAGGCGAGGTTGTGCGCGATACGGATGAGCCACGGTCGCAGCGGGCGGCCGTTCGACTCCCGCCGCGCCCGCTCGAAGTGCCGGTACGCCTGGAGGAAGGCCTGTTCCGTGACGTCCTCGGCGTCGTGGTGGTTGCCGACCCGGTAGTAGGAGTAGGAGTAGACGTCTCGCAGATGATCGCGATAAAGCTGCTCGAAGGCACGGTCGAGCTCGGCCTTCGACTCCTCTCCTGGAGCCAGGCCCTTCTCCAATTCGGACACACAGCAAGCGTACCCGCGCTCATGCCGCCCGTCCTCCCGCGGCCGGTTCACGCCGCAGCCGCTCGGCCTGCCTGACCCGCGACATCCATTCGCCCGGCGAGATCTCACCTGCGATCAGGCCGGAAAGTCCGTCGAGCGCAGAACACCCCATGCCGGACTTGCGCACCGCCTCGGCGATGAGCGGCACCGAGTCGAGCGCCTCGGAGGCCTGACCGATGATTCCCGGGATCTGCTCCGCGGGCGTTCCCTGCCCGAGCAGCTCGCCGGCCCGGCGGTTGCGGCTTCCCTCGGCCAGGATCGTGGCCGTCAGGTCGCCGACCCCGGCGATACCCGCGAAGGTCTCGTGCTCGGCGCCCCTGCCTCGCGCATAAGCGACGCACTCCCGCCAGACCTGCGCGAGGGCGATCCCGGCGGCGTTCATGCCCTGCGCCTGCGCGGCGGCGCCGGCGAGCGCGGCCGCGTTCTTGGCCGCGCCCGCGACCTCCACGCCGATCATGTCCTCGGAGCGCTCGCAGACGAGACCCGCCTCGTCGAAGACGCTTCCGAGCTGATCACGGAGATCGGGATCGCGGCTGCCGAGCACCAGGGCGGCGGTCCCCGAGACCGCCTCCTTGGCGTGCGCGGGGCCGCCGAGCGAGGCGATGGCGCGGGCACGGACACGCTCGGAGACGTACTCGGAGGGCAGCGCGGCCATCGGCGCGACCATGCCCTTGCTGAGCAGTAGGACCGAGGCGCGCTGCCCGACTCGGTCGCCGATCGCGCCCACGGCTTGGGGCAGCGCGACCGAGGGGACGGCGAGGCAGACCAAATCGATACCCGCGAGCTCGATCTCGGCCGCCCGCTTGACCGTCAGGGAATCCGGTAGCTCGATGCCCGGGAGGTAGCTCTCGTTCGTGCGGGTCTCGTTCATCTCCTCGGCCCGCTCGGCAGTGCGGGTGCCGAGCTGCACGTCGAGGCCGCCTCGGGCGAGCAGCACGGCTACTGCGGTGCCCCAGCTGCCGGCGCCGATCACAGCCGCCTTGCGGAGCGGCGGCAGGCCGCCGAGCCACTCCCACTGCAGCTCGATCACCGGCCAGACACGGGCGCCGACCGAGTTCGCGAGCGCCGGAGACGGATCTTCGGTTTGGGGAAAGGTGAGCGCGCGCCCCATCCGGACCCTGACCTTCTTCGGGCGGATCTTCCAGCCACGGCGGACCCGCTCCGTGCCGTGGACGGCAACAGGCAGCACAGCAGCGCCGGTCTCGAGCGCGAGGCGCCCAAAGCCGCGCTTCGGCCGGCCGAGCGAGCCGGTCCGATGCCGCGTCCCCTCCGGGAAGATGCAGATCGCGCCGCCGCGCTCGAGGACCTTGCGCGAGGTGGCAAGCGTCTCCTCGTCGGACTGGCCGCGGCGCACCGGATAGGCCCCGAGGCGGTTCAGGATCCAAGCCTGCCAGCGCTTCTCGAAGAGCTCGACCTTGGCGACGTAGTGGAGGGGGCGGCGCCAGGGGAGGGAGGACCCGATCACGAAGGGATCGAGGAAGCTGCGGTGGTTGGCGGCGACGATCAGCGGCCCCTTGACCCGGCCGTGCTCGCGCCCGATCCGCGCGAGCCGGAAGTAGACGAGAAAGCAGGGAACAAGGATCAGCCGCACGAGGAAGTAGAGCGGGCGGTTCACGCCGTGCTCACGCGTGAAGCGGTGGTAGGTGAGCAGTCTCTCCTCGTCCATGCCTGGCGCCTCGATTCGAACGGCACTAGATCGAAACACCGTGCCGCAGCCCAGTTACAGGGGGCGTGCCCTGCCCAGTGGCTACCAGGCTGCCTTGAGAATCCCTGCCAGGTCGGACCGCTCCACCTCGCCGGGGGTCATCCGCGAGAGCTCGGGTCGCGCCATCGCCACCTCGACCACCTCCTCGATCCGGTTGCGGTCGGCCCCCAGCTCGCCGATCCGGCGATGCCCGGCGAGCTCGGCGATCCGCTCCCCCACCCCTTCCGAACCCGTACCCAGGGCTCGCGCCAGAGCGTCGACCTGCTCGGGCGCCCGGGCGCGCATCGCCTCCATCGTGTGGGGGAGCAACGCAGCGTAGGTCTCCGCGTGAGGAATGCCGAGGACTCGGACGGTCGACTGGCCGAGGACGTGATGGAGCGCGAACCCGGCCCGGTCGACAGCGATCGCGCAGAGGAGGGCGCCGAGGGCGAATGCGGCGCGGTCGCGCCGCTCGGGCGGCTGATCGAGTGCGCCGGCGAGCAGCCCCGCACCGCGCAGTGCGATCTCACGCGAGCTCTCGTCGGCGAGCGGGGTGTAGAGCGAGTCTGCCCCATGCGCCAGGGCGTTCATCGCCGTGGCACGAAGCTGCGGCTCAGGCGCGCTCGTCATCTCATCGGCGTAGCCGACGACCAGGGACGGCCGGACGAAGCCGGACACCTCGGACTCCCGTCCGACGGGGAGGCGATGGAAGCCCGTGATCGGAGCACCCGAGAGCGTCGTCGGGATGGCCGCGACCTCCGCGCCCGTGACCGAGGCGACCGCCTTCGCGGTGTCGATCACCCGCCCGCCACCCAGCGCGACCAGTCGGTCCGAGCCGACCTCGTGGGCGAGGGCCGACGACGCCTGGTCGACCGGACTCACCGGCACGAGATGGACGCGCTCGGCGGCCTCGACGAGCACGGCGCCATCGGCGAGTGCCCGCTCGGTGGAGAGCAGTCCGAAAGCCGCCCACCCCTGGTTCCTCAGGGTCTCGACCGGCTCGGTGATCGGGCCGCCGTACAGGAGAAGCGTTCGCTCCTCGTCGGAGTGCTCGACCCACTCATCCTCGGACGGTGGCTGGAGATCGGTCAGGGGCAAGAGCCCGGAGTGGGACTCGAACCCACAGCCTCCTGATTACAAATCAGGTGCTCCACCAGTTGAGCTATCCGGGCGCCCTCGACAGGGTAGGCGGCGGGTCAGCCGATCAGGCGCGTTAGACGTCTTCCTCGTCGTCGGAATCGTCGTCGTCACTCGAGTAGAGCAGCTCGTCGATCGCGTCCGCGATGCACTCGCTCATCGCGTTCCCGAGCGTGTCCTCGTCGAGGGCGTAGTCGAGAATGAACTCGTCCGGCCCGATCTGGGCCAGTTCCTGCTGGCACTCCTGCGCCGCGGAGGTCAGCGACGACGCCGCCTTCGCGCGGTTCC
>Ga0126306_10001773_pt1 | contig 11712 bp, 11 predicted proteins | sample Plot27_FD_92592 | JGI IMG/M metagenome (GOLD analysis project Ga0126306, IMG submission 92592) | Serpentine soil microbial communities from UC McLaughlin Reserve, CA, USA - Plot27 | ecosystem: Environmental > Terrestrial > Soil > Grasslands | place: USA: UC McLaughlin Reserve, Lake County...
CCGGACGACAGCCTGTTCGGCCGGGCCCGCGACGGGGAGGGTGAGGCCGGCTGCGTGAACCCGGGCAGCCCGTCCGGCGGGAGCGCCACGCTGTCGCCCTACTTCTCCGTCGACCAGCCCGAGGGCAGCCTGCTTGGCGGCTTGTCGAGCGCCCAGCCGTTCGCCGACGCCGCCCGTACGTCCGAGATCACCACGCCGTGGGTCACCTACCCGGACCTCGTCGAGGCCGAGTGCGTGCGCGAGGACGGCTTCCACTACCTGCGGCTGACCGTCCTCGGCGACCCGGACGACCCGCGCACCGACGACATCCCCGGCGACCTGGCGCCGAACTGGGGCATGCACCTGGTGGACGCCAACGTCGCCATGGGCGACATCGAGGCGATGGTCGCGACCCAGGCCCATGCCTATACCGGCGACGGCTGACGCCGGCGGGCTCAACCCAGCCGGGCCAGGACCTCGCTCGCCCGCACCGAGCCCGGCGGCCGCGCTTCGGCCGCCAGCTCGGTGGCGAGGCGCTGGAGCAGGGCGTTCGCCGGCGTGGCGACGCCGTGTAGCCGGCCCAGCAGCACGACCTCGCCGGTCAGGTAGTCGGTCTCGACGCTGCCGGCGCCCTTGGTGAGGCTCTGCCACGTCGAGCTGCGCCGCGGTGCTCCGGGGACCGGCGGCCCGGCGGTCAGCAGGGTGCCGCGCCGGGCGCGGTCCACGCCGGCCGGGACGACGTCGATGCCGGCCGCCGCCAGCGCCGCCTTGCCCTCCGCCCGCACGAGGGCGGCCAGCTCCTCGACGGCGGCCGACTCGTCGGCCGCGCCGGCCTCGCCCGTGTCGTCACCGGGCTCCGGCCCGCCCCCGCACACGGCGTCGATGGCGTTGCGGAGGTTGTCGAGCAGCTTGGAGTACTTCCAGCGGAGGATGTCCGGCCGCGCCTCCGAGGCGAAGCCGGCGGTGACCAGCGCCGAGGACAGGCCCTGCGCCGTCTCGTCGACGCCGGACGGGTAGCGGCCAACGTCGAGGATCCCGTTGACCGGCGAGCCGTACGGGACGACCACACCCGGCTCGAGGTGCAGCGAGGGCAGCATGACGGTGACGGCGTAGGTGGCGGGGAAGCGCCGCAGCACGACCCGCTCGTTCTCGACGCCGTTCTGGGCGCAGGCGACGGCCACGCCGGGCGGGGCGGCGACATCGAGGCTCGCCACCGCGTCGAGCGTGGCCTGCGACTTCACGGCGAGGATCACGACGTCGCCCGGGGCCAGGCCGGCCTCGGCCGGCGAGCCGACGGCGGGGACGGGCAGCGTCACGGTCCGGTCGGCGGACACGACCGTCAGCCCGCGGCTCCGGAGCGCGTCGAGGTGCGCCCCGCGGGCGATGAGGGTCACGTCGTGGCCGGCCTCGAACAGGCGCCCGCCGATCGTCCCGCCGATGGCTCCGGCGCCGTGGATCACGAACCGCATCGCGCCAGCTCTAGCACGGTCGGGGAAAATGTCGGCGCCGGTGTCGATCCGGGCAGCCCCTCTTCGTCGCCCTGGCGAACCGACCGTCCAAGGGAGGACAACCGAGATGCTCTACCTCGCACTGCTCTACGGCGACCAGGACCAGACGGCCAAGCCCGGGACCCCCCAGTGGGACCAGGAGCTGGCCGGCTACGTCACCTTCGGCGAGCGGAACGGCGCCGCCATCCGCGGCGGGGCGGCCCTCCACGAGACCCCGCACGCCGTCACGGTCCGGACGGGGGCCGGCGAGCCGCTGGTCACCACCGGCCCGTTCGCCGAGACGACCGAGGTCATCGGCTTCTACGTCCTGGAGGCCGACTCGCTGGACGACGCCATCGAGATGGCGCGCCAGATCCCGGCAGCCGAATTGGCCGATGGCGGCATCGAGCTGCGGCCGGTGGTCCAGGCCTACGACAGCCGCCCCGAGGGGGCCCCCGTGCCGCCGCCGATGTCGACGCCCGACGAGGCCCCGCCCCGCTGGCTAGCCCTGATCCACGGCAAGGAGACCGAGGGCGACCAGCCCGGCACCGCCGCTTGGGACGAGGGCATCGCCGCTCACGGGGCCTTCAGCGAGCGGGCCGGCGACGCCCTGTGGGGCGGGGTGGCGATCCACCCGATCGCCACCGCGACGACGGTGCGGGTGCGCGACGGCGAGGTCCAGGTCACCGACGGGCCGTTCGCCGAGGGCGCCGAGGTCGTGGGCGGCCTGTACCTGTTCGCCCCCATGGAGCGGGACCGGGCGGTGGCTCTGGCCGCCGAGATCCCCGGCGAGGCGGTCGAGCTCCGCCCGATCATGGAGTTCGGCAGCTGACCCTGCCGCCCGACCGGCCCGACCGGGCACCGGTGGCCCCGGCGCCGTGCGACGGCGCCACGGCGGAGGTGGTCGAGCGCACGTTCCGGGCGGAGTCCGGGCGGGCGCTCGCCACCCTCGCCCGCCTGCTCGGCGACCTGACGGTCGCCGAGGACGCCGTGCAGGAGGCGTTCGTCGAGGCGCTGCGCACCTGGGGTGCCCGGCGCGTCCCGGACAACCCCGGCGCCTGGATCACGACGACCGCCCGCAACCGGGCGCTCGACCGCGCCCGGCGGGAGTCCCGGCGGCCCGGCAAGGAGGAGGCCGCCGTGCGCCAGGTCCCCGACCCCGAACCCGCCGAGGTCCATCCCGTGGCCGACGACCAGCTCCGCCTCGTGTTCACGTGCTGCCACCCGGCGCTGACGCCGGCGGCCCAGGTGGCGCTCACGTTGCGGCTCGTGTGCGGGCTCCAGACGCCCGAGATCGCCCGGGCGTTCCTCCAGCCCGAGGCGACCGTGGCGCAGCGGCTCGTGCGGGCCAAGGTCAAGGTGCGCGACGCCCGGATCCCGTTCCGCGTCCCGCCCGCCCACCTGCTGCCCGAGCGGCTGCCACCGGTCCTGGCCTGCATCTACCTGGTGTTCACCGAGGGGTACGCGGCGACGGCGGGCGACCGGCTCGTCCGCCACGACCTGTGCGAGGAGGGCGTCCGCCTGGCCCGGCTCGTCGTCGAGCTGATGCCCGACGAGCCCGAGGCGCGGGGCCTGCTGGCGCTACTGCTGTTGCAGGACAGCCGCCGGTCGGCCCGGCTGTCGGCGTCGGGCGACATCGTCCTGCTGGAGGACCAGGACCGAGGCCGCTGGGATCGCGCCCGCATCGCCGAGGGCGTCGACCAGCTCCGGCGGGCGCTCCGGCGCCGGCGGCCCGGCCCGTACCAGGTGCAGGCGGCAATCGCCGCGGTCCACGCCGAGGCGCCGACGTGGGCGGACACCGACTGGCCGCAGTTGGCCGGCCTCTACGCCGAACTGGCTCGGCTGGCACCATCGCCGGTCGTCGAGCTGAACCGGGCCGTGGCGGTGTCCTATGCCGAGGGGCCGGGGGCGGGCCTGGCCATCGTCGACGCCCTGGTGGGCGACCCGCGACTCGGCCGCAGCCACCTGCTCCCGGCCACCCGGGCGGACCTCCTGCGCCGGCTGGGCCGGCACGACGAGGCCGCCGCCGAGTACCGGTCCGCCCTTGCCCGAGCGGGGACGGCGCCCGAGCGTGCGCTCCTGTCCCGCTGCCTGGCGGAGGTGTCGGGCACCGCCGGGTGACCGTCGGCGGCGGGGCAGAGGGACCGGGTCAGGTGGCGATCGGCGTCTGGACGTGGATGGCGAGGCGCCAGCCGCCGTCCCGGCGTACGTAGGTGCTGGCCATCTGCGCCGAGTAGACGTCGGCGTCGCCGCGCTGTGCTGCGGCCGTGTACAGGACGGTGGCCACGTCGTCGGTCAGGGAGAGGACCCGCGAGTCCTCGATGCGGTACCAGTCCCACGGCTGGCCGCTCGTCATCTCGATCGCCTTCGACCGGTCGTCGATCTTCATGCCGGCCGGCAGCAGCATCACGACCTCGTCGTCGAGGACCCGGCCGTAGAACTCCGCGGCGGCCTCCCCGCTCGACGACAGGGCCTTCCACCCCTCGTTCTCGAGGGTCGTCAGCTCGTCGTCCACGCTCATGACGCGCGGCTACCCGGCCCCGATCCGCCGAACCCGCCGCCGGACCGGTGGTCAGGCCGCCGGGCGGCCGTGGCGGGCGAGGTCCGCGTTGGACCAGCCGGCCCGCCCCGTCAGCTCCTCGCCGAACCAGTCCGGCGCAGTGAAGGCGTCGGCGGCGGCCCGGTCGGGGAACTCGACCTCGACGACGGACAGCCCGTCCAGCGCGCCGGCGTAGCGGTCGACCTCGGCCACGAGGTCGCCGCCGAGCGGGACCCGGTGGCGCACCTTCTCGATCCGCCGCTCGCCGCCGAGCGGCCACAGCTCGTCGAACCGCGCAGCGTCGAGGGCGACCTCGACCTCGGTCCGCTCGATGCCCTCGCCGCCCTTGACGGTCAGCGTGAAGGCGCCGTCCTCGTCCCGCACCCGCACCTCGACGTCGCCGTCGATCGCCAGGTACGCCTGCCGCAACGCCGCGCCGTCCCCGAGGCCCTCGGGCACGTCCACCACCAGGAACTTCCGCTCGACCTCGGCCACGGCGGCACTGTAGGCGCCGGGCCGGAGGGCGGGGCCGCCCGGTGAGCCGCCGCCGGGCGGGTAGCGGGGTGGGGTGAGCGACTACTCCGAGAGTGGCGCCGTCCCGGTCGAGGACGCCGCCGTCGACGACCCACCCACCATCGACGAGGAGCTGGCCGAGCGGGACGAGCCGCCGCCCCAGGGGCCGCCCGACCTGGCCCCTCCCGGGGGCTGACGACACCCCTCGCCCCCGGGTAATTTGCCGGCGGCGCCCGGCGGGTCAGTCGGGCCGGGGGAGGGCAGATGGGACAGGACCGGGGACCGGCACCGGCGCGCGTGTCGCGGCGGGGCTTCGTACGGGGCATGGCGGGTGGGGCCGCCGGGCTGGTGCTGCTCGGCGCCGGTCCGCTGCCGGGAGGCGATCCGCCCCTGCCGCCGAACCTGCCCGACGGACTGTTCTCCCTGGGCGTGGCGTCCGGCGACCCGGTCCCGGACGGCGTCGTCCTGTGGACCCGGCTGGCCCCCGACCCGCTCAACGGGGGCGGGATGCCGGCCGTCGACGTCCCGGTCCGCTGGCAGGTGGCGCACGAGGACGGCTTCCGCTCGGTCGTCGCCGAGGGCACGGCCGTGGCCTCCGCCGCCTTGGCCCACTCCGTGCACGTGGACGTGCGGGGGCTCCGCCCGGGGGCCTGGTACCACTACCGCTTCATCGTCGGCGATCAGGCCAGCCCGGTGGCCCGTACCCGCACCACGCCGAGGCCCACCAGCCGCGCCGGCCTGCGCTTCCTCGTGGCGTCGTGCCAGAACTGGAAGGACGGTTTCTGGTCGGCGTGGGCCCACGCCGCGGCGGAGGACCCCGACCTGGTGGTCCACCTGGGCGACTACATCTACGAGGGCGGCCAGGGCGGCGCCGGCATCGTGCGGGACCACAACAGCCCGGAGGTCGCGACGCTGGACGCCTACCGGAACCGCTGGGGGCTGTACAAGAGCGACCCGGCCCTGCAGGCGGCCCACGCCGTCTGCCCGTGGGTCGTGACGTGGGACGACCACGAGGTCGAGAACAACTACGCCGGCCTCGTGCCGCAGGTCGAGGCGGAGGCCCCGGGCTTCCCCGCCCGCCGGGCCGCGGCCTACCAGGCCTGGTGGGAGCACCAGCCCGTGCGCCTCGGCCGCCCCACTGGCCCGGACCTGCGCATCCACCGCACGATCGACTGGGGCGCGCTCGCCCGCTTCCACGTGCTGGATACCCGGCAGTACCGGTCGAACCAGGGCTGCGGCACCGAGGACCTCGGCGAGGACTGCCCTGACCGCACCGACCCGACGACCACGATGCTCGGCCCCGAGCAGGAGGCCTGGCTGGGACAGTCGCTGGCCTCCTCACCCGCCACCTGGGACGTTCTGGCCAACCAGGTCGTCATGACGGCGATGCCGCTGGCCGAGACGTTCTTCAACCACGACCAGTGGGACGGCTACTCGGCGGCCCGCGAGCGGCTGTTCGCCCAGCTCCGGGCGGCGCAGGCCAACGCCGTGGTGGTGACCGGCGACATCCACGCCGCCGGAGTCGCCGACCTGATCGGCGACGACCTGTCCGGCGCGCCGGTGGGGACGGAGTTGGTTGGCTCGTCGATCAGCTCGCGCTTCGACCCGGCGACCGCCGACGTCGCCGAGCTTCTCATCGCCGGGCTCGAGCACGTCGACTACGTCAACGTCCGCCAGCGGGGCTACCTCCGCTGCGACGCGAACCCGGCGACGCTCACGGCCGCCTTCCGCCTGGTCGACACGGTCGCCACGCCCACGTCGTCGATCACCACGGCGTCGACCTGGGCCATCAGGGCCGGCACCCCCGGCGCCCAACTCGCCTGACCGCGGGCACGACCACCCCGTGGCCATGGACCGCCCGGGATGGGTCCCAGCTCATCGCGCCACTTGTCATTGCCGTTACAACCGCAACCAAAATGCAATACAGTCCCCGCCCATGAGTTGGGGACGAAGGCCCCAGCCGGTTCGCCGGCTGGTGCTCCTTGTGTTGGGCCCGTGCCTGTTGTCGCTGGCGGCGTTGGGGTGTGCCCCCGCGCCGACACCGGCCCCACCGTCGGCGGGGCCCGCCGCCGAGGTCGTCACGCTGACCAATGCCCGGCGGGCCGCCGCCGGCTGCGGGCCGGTCACGGCGCAGGCGCAGCTCACGCTGGCGGCGCAGCTCCACGCCGACGACATGGCGCGCTACGACTACTTCAGCCACACCGGCCGGGACGGCTCGGCCCCGTGGGACCGCGCCCGGGCCCAGGGCTACACGGGCCGGATGATGGGCGAGAACATCGCCCGCGGCTACGAGACGCCCCAGGCCGTGGTCACCGGGTGGATCGACTCGCCCGGCCACCGCGCCAACATCGAGAACTGCGGCTACCGCCACATCGGCGTGGGCTACGACGCCACCACCAAGACCTGGGTCCAGCTCTTCGGCGGCTGACGCCCCGCCGGCCACGGTCTGGCCCGCTCCGCCCCGGCCGACTCCCGTCCGTCGGTCGCGACCGGGGGGACTCCAATGAGTCCCCCCGGTCGCCTCGGGGGCGGGGCGGGTTCAGAAGGGACCGTGGCGGAGGTCGTCGTAGGCGACGGCGACGTCCACGAGGCGATGACGGCGTGGAGCCACGTCCGGCCCGAGCACCACGCCCTGTAGCCGCCGCCGAGGGTGCGGGAGGTCCTGGCATGATGCCGGCGTGCTGGACCACGTCTCGATCCAGTGCGCCGACGTCGCCGCGAGCGCGGCCTTCTACGACACCGTGCTGGCCCCGCTCGGCGGCGAGCGACTCATCGACGTCGGCGAGGCGATCGGCTACAGCGTCCGGCCGATGCCCGACTTCTGGATCGGCCCCCGCCGGACCGGCGAGGGCTTCCGCGAGTCGCACATCGCCTTCTCCGCACCCGACCGCGACGCCGTGCTCGCCTTCGTCGCCGCCGCCGAGTCCACCGGCGCCGAGGTGCTGCACGCCCCCCGGCTCTGGCCCGAGTACCACCCCGGCTACTTCGGGGCCTTCGTTCGCGACCCCGACGGAAACAACGTCGAGGCCGTCTGCCACACGCCCGAGTAGGCACCCCGTGGGAGTCCCGCGCCGGCCATCCACCGGGAGACGAGCCGGCCGCCTCCCTGCCGTCGCACCGCTGCGGGCGGGCCGGGTTCCCATCGCCTGTGCGACGTCGAGTGGTGGAGGCGGGCTACGAGGAGGGGTGTGGACGGTCGTCGGAGTAGCCACGCGACCTTCCCGCACAGAAGTGACGCCAACGACGGTCATACGATGACTGTGTGTGGTTTCGCGGACGCCAGAGCGAAACGTCATCCGCGAGACAGGTGACCTTTCCCGGAGGTAACTTGCGTGCCGCCCTTGACCCGTCGGTTCGGGACAACGAGGCGGGCCCCTCGGAGTTGCCAGTGACCACCACTTCGGCATGTCCCCTCTGCGAGCGACCGTCCGCCGGACCGTTCGTGGAGGTGGAGGCGCTGCCCGTCCACGTGGGCGTCCTGTGGCGCACGCAGGGAGCGGCGGCCGATGCGCCCCGCGGCCCGATGCACATGCACCTGTGCGCCGCCTGCGGCTACGTGTGGAACGCGGCGTTCGACCCCGGTCTCGTCGACTACGAGCAGGACTACGACAACGCCCTCCACGGCTCGGCGCTGTTCCGCACGTTCGAATCGGCGACGGTCGAGCACCTCGTCGACCGCTACGACCTGCACGGACGGACGATCGTCGAGATCGGTTGCGGCGACGGCCGCTTCCTGGGCCTGCTGTGCGAGGCCGGCGGCAACCGCGGGGTCGGCTTCGAGCCGGGCTATAGGCCCGAGCGGCGGTCGGAGGCGGCGTCCCAGCGGGTCGAGGTCCTGGCCGAGCCGTACACGGCGGACCATCCCCGCCGCGGCGCCGACCTGGTGGCGGCGCGGCAGGTCCTCGAGCACATGAACGACCCCGTCGGATTCCTGCGCACCGTCCGCCGAGGCATCGGCGACCGCGCCACGGCCCTGTACGTCGACGTGCCCAACGGGGGCGAGCTGCTCGGCGAGCTGGCCACCTGGGACCTCATGTACGAGCACTGCGGGTCGTGGGTCGAGCCGGCGCTGCGCACCGCGTCCGCCGCCGCCGGCTTCGCCGTCACGGACGTCCGCTCGGCCCACTCGGGCCAGTTCCTCGTCCTGGAGGCGGAGCCGGCACCGGTGAAGGAGCCCGATGGCGGTCCCGTGGCCCCGGAGGCGGCGCCCGCCGACATCGCCCCGCTCGTGGCGGCCGCCGCCGCCTTCGGGGCCGCGTACCGGGCCCGCGTGGCCGACTGGTGTCGGCGGCTCGCCGACCACGCCGACCACGGTCGCACGGTCGTAGCCTGGGGCGCCGGCGGGCGCGGGGTCAGCTTCTTCAACTCCGTCGGCATCGGGGCGGAGGTGGCGGCGGTGGTCGACGTGAGCCCGGCCAAGCAGGGCACGTTCCTCGCGGGGACCGGCCATCCGATCATCCCGCCGGCCCGGCTGGCCGAGCTGGGCCCGGACGTCGTCGTCGTGGTCAACCGCGTCTACGCCGACGAGGTGCGGGCGGACCTGCGGAGCCTCGGACTCGACCCCGCCGTGGAGGTGGCATGACCAGCACGACCGACGAGAAGCCCGACGTCTTCGCCGCGCCCTGCCGGTTCTGCGGGGCGGTCCTGCGGACGACGATGGTCGACCTCGGGATGAGCCCGCTGTGCGAGACGTTCCTGCTGCCGCAGGAACTGAACGCCCCCGAGACGTTCTTCCCGCTGCACGTGCGGGTGTGCGACCACTGCCTGCTGGCCCAGGTCCAGGAGTACGTCACGCCGGAGGACATCTTCGAGGAGTACGCCTACTTCTCCTCGTACTCGACGGCCTGGCTGGACCACACCAAGCGCTACGCCGACGCCATGACCGAGCGCCTCGGCCTCGGCCCGGACAGCCTCGTCGTCGAGCTGGCCAGCAACGACGGCTACCTCCTGCAGTGGTTCGTGGAGAAGGGCATCCCGGTGCTGGGCGTCGAGCCGGCCGCCAACGTGGCCCAGGTGGCGATCGACCGGGGGATCCCCACGCGGGTCGAGTTCTTCGGTGCCGAGCAGGCCCGGGCGCTGGCGGCCGAGGGCGTGCGGGCCGACCTCGTGGCGGGGAACAACGTGCTGGCCCAGGTCCCCGACCTGAACTCCTTCGTGGCGGGGATCACGACGATCCTCGCCCCCGGCGGGACCGTGACGATCGAGTTCCCCCACCTCCGGAAACTGATGGCGGGGAACCAGTTCGACACCATCTACCACGAGCATTTCTCGTACTTCTCGCTGCTGGCGACCGAGCGCATCTTCGCCGCCCACGGCCTGACCCTCTTCGACGTCGAGGAGCTGTGGAGCCACGGCGGCTCGCTGCGCGTCTACGCCCGGCACGCGGAGGAGGCCGACGGCCGCCCCGTCACCGAGGCTGTGGAGCGCCTGCGGGCGGCAGAGATCGCGTTCGGCCTCGACCGGATGGCGACCTACGAGCGGTTCGGGGCGCAGGTGGAGGCGACGAAGCGCGGCATCCTGCGGTTCCTGGTCGACGCCCGGGACGCCGGCAAGCGGGTCGTCGGCTACGGGGCCCCGGGCAAGGGCAACACGTTGCTGAACTACTGCGGCATCCGGACCGACCTGATCGAGTTCACCGTCGACCGCAATCCGTACAAGCACGGGCGGTTCCTGCCGGGAACGCACATCCCCGTGCACCCGCCTGACGCACTCGACGAAGCCCGGCCCGACTACGTGTTCATCCTCCCGTGGAACCTGCGGGACGAGATCGCGCGGCAGCTGGCTCACGTGCGGGAGTGGGGCGGGAAGTTCGTCGTGCCGATCCCGGAGATCGACGTGTGGTGATCCTGTGAGGGGGTTCTAGGAAGGTGAAGGTGGTCCTGTTCTGTGGGGGGTTGGGCCTCCGGATGCGCGAGTACTCCGATCGCGTACCCAAGCCGATGGTGCCGATCGGTTACCGGCCGATCCTCTGGCACCTCATGCGCTATTACGCCCATTACGGGCACACCGATTTCATCCTGTGCCTCGGGCACCAGGGCGATGTCATCAAGCAGTACTTCCTCGACTATTCCGAGACGATCTCGAACGATTTCGTCCTGAACGGTGCCAACAAGGAGGTCAGGCTGCTCAACACCGACATCGAGAACTGGACGATGACGTTCGTCGACACCGGCCTGCAGGCCAACATCGGCGAGCGGCTGATGGCCGTGCGGGACTACGTCGCCGGCGAGGAGTGCTTCCTCGCCAACTACGCCGACGGGCTGTCCGACGTGCCGCTCGACGAGGTCGTCGACCTGCACCGGTCCGAGGGTGCCGTGGCCACGTTCGTCTCGGTCGTGCCGCACACCTCGTTCCACCTCGTCGAGGTGGGCGCCGACAACCACGTGACGAGCGTGCGGGACGCGGCCCAGGCCGGCGTTCGCATCAACGGCGGTTTCTTCGTGCTCGACCAGGCGATTTTCGACCACATGGAGCCCGGCGACGAGCTGGTGCTGGAGCCGTTCGAGCGGCTCATCAAGGAGTCCCGCCTGCTCGCCTTCCGCCACGACGGCTTCTGGGCCGGCATGGACACGTTCAAGGACCGCCAGACGCTGGAGGACCTCTACCAGTCGGGCGAGGCGCCGTGGCAGGTGTGGGACGGCACCGGCTGATGCGCTCGCTGCTGGACGGACTGGGCCCGGCTCCCCGCCTCGTGGTGCTGGGCGCCCACAGCGACGACATCGAGATCGGCTGCGGCGGCACCGTTCTCGAACTCGCCGCGCGCCACCCGGACGCGTCGGTCGAGTGGGTCGTGTTCTCCGGCGTCGGCGAGCGCGCCGAGGAGGCGCGGCGGTCGGCCGCCGACTTCTGCGCCGGGCTCGACCTCCACGTCGACGTGTGCGCGTTCCCGGAGAACCACTTCCCCTGGCACGGCCCCGGGCTCAAGGCCCACCTGGAGGAGGTGCGGCGGCGCGGCGAGCCCGACCTCGTCCTCACCCACTGGCGCGAGGACGCCCACCAGGACCACCGCACCCTCGGCGAGCTGGCCCTCAACACGTTTCGCGACCAACTCGTCCTCGAGTACGAGATCCCGAAGTTCGACGGCGACCTCGGGCGGCCGACCGTGTACTCGGTGCTGCGCCGCGAGGTCGTCGACCGCAAGGTCGAGCTGCTCATGAAGCACTTCGCCAGCCAGCAGTCCCGGTCCTGGTTCGA
>Ga0126306_10001774_pt1 | contig 11712 bp, 15 predicted proteins | sample Plot27_FD_92592 | JGI IMG/M metagenome (GOLD analysis project Ga0126306, IMG submission 92592) | Serpentine soil microbial communities from UC McLaughlin Reserve, CA, USA - Plot27 | ecosystem: Environmental > Terrestrial > Soil > Grasslands | place: USA: UC McLaughlin Reserve, Lake County...
AGTTCTGGGCGGGCTTGTTCGGCGTTGACTGGCAGAGCTACGACGGGCCCGTCGAGTACTACATGTTCTCGAACGAGGATCAGCAGTCCGGCGGCGGCCTCATGCCACGGGAGGGCCAGAACGGACTCGTCATCTACTTTCCCGTTGAGGATCTCGACGCGGCACGCGAGAAGGTGCAGGAGCTAGGCGGCTCGGTCGAGGAGAAGACTCCGGTCCCCGGCATGGGCTGGTTCGCGCACGCGAAGGACACCGAGGGCAACGCATTCTCGATGTGGCAGAACGACGAGAAGGCGCCGACGCCCGAACAGGGCTAGGAGGGACTGGCGGAATAGCGCTCGTTGCCAGGCTGTGCTGTTCGTTCCCAGGCAAGGACGCAGGGAGCGCCCGTATCGAATGAGATACGGGCCCGACTGAGGACGCAGACCTGGGGGCGAGCAGCGCGGCCTGGCGGCATAGCCGGTATTCGCCAGACCCTTCTACAGCAGGCGCGCAGGATCGAACAGTTCGAGCTCGGGCTCGCGCCGGCCAAGGATCGCCTTCGCGACCAGATCGCCGGCAGCGAGCCCGAGCACGTTTCCGTGCCCCGAGTAGCCCCCGGAGACCCAGACGCCCTCACGCTCGGGGACCGGGCCCACGAGCGGCAGGTCATCGGGAGACGTTCCGAAGATCCCGGACCAGCGATGGGTGATCGCGGGCAGGTACCCGACGAGGCCCTGTAGCAGCGCCTCGAGCGCACGCTGGACAGGCCTGGTCGTCGCCTCATCCGCGGTGAACTCCGCCTCGAGCGTGACGTCCCGCCTGCCACCGGCGACGAGCCGGCCGTCGGGAAGCTGCTGCCAGTAGTCGAACCCCCGCCGCGTGTAGTGCGGCCGCTCGTAGAGGAGGTCGGGCAGCGGCTCCGTGGCAACGACCTGACCTCTGGTCGGCCGCACGACGTCGTCGAGCTCCTCGACGAGGCCGCTCGGGTAGCGTCCGAGGCGATCACGACATGCTCGGCATCGAGCTCGTCCAGCGACGTCACGCGCGCGCCTTCACGGATCTCCGCTCCCGCCTCGGCGGCCCTGGACGCCAGACGACGGACCCAGCGCGCGGGGTAGCGCGCCATCTTCCGGGTGGAGGATCGCGGCGTGATAGGTGCCGGCGAGAGGCTCGGGCAGCTCGTCGATCCATTCCACCCCGAAACCGTCCGTGAGCAACGCGTCGTGCTCGGCTCGGACCTCGTCCCTCTCTTGTTCGTCTACGGCCAGCCGGAGGCTGCCGACACGCCGGAGCGCGTCGCCGGCGAGCTCGGCCATCCGATCGAGCGCGCGCTCGGTCATATGCCAGAACGCAGCTGCACGTTCAGGCAGGCCCGAACCTCGCCCGGGCGACGTCGTAATGCATGGCGCCGCCACGGAGGGCAAAGCCGCCGTTCCGCCCGCTCGCGCCGGAGGCGATCGTGCGCGCCTCGTACAGACGAACCCGTATCCTGGCGTCGGCCAGCGTGTGCGCGCAGGAACAGCCGGTGACGCCCCCACCGATGATCGCCACGTCGACGCGACTCTCGATGCGCCCTCCGCCCAGGGGCTCAGCAGGCTCGTCCAGCCAGAAAGGCGTCTCCACGCGCCGATCGTAGACACCGTCACCGCACCGCCCGGTACACCCCATCGGCCGCCGCGACGAGGCCTGCAAGCTCCAGCTCCGTCAGCGCCGCGCCGACCGCACCGGCCTTGACCGAGGCCTTGGCGACCAGTTCGTCCGCCCCCGCCGGAGTGTCTCGAATCAACCCCAGAATTCGCCTGGCCTCCTCGGAGACGTCCGGATCCGCGACCGCCTCATCCCGCTCGATCCCGAGCGCCTCGAGGACGTCGCCTGATCCGGTCAGCGGCGTAGCCCCGAGCCGCAGAAGCGCATGCGACCCGACCGAGAGTGCGCTCGTGATCTCGCCCGGCACGGCAAACACCTCCCTCCCCTCCTCGAGAGCGAAGTCTGCGGTGATCAACGCGCCGCTCCGCTCGCGGGCCTCGATGACCACGACTGCTTCGCAGAGGCCGGCGATGATCCGATTCCTCGCGGGGAATCGCCATGGCGCAGGCTCCACTCCGGCCTCGTACTCGGAGACGACGAGCCCGCCGTCCTCCATTCGCCGTGAGAGCGATGCGTTGGCGGCCGGGTAGTCGCGGTCGATCCCACAGCCGAGCACTCCGACGGTCGGTCCGCCGCTCTCGAGTGCGCCGCGATGCGCCTCTCCGTCGATCCCCCGGGCCAACCCGCTGACAACCACGAGCCCGGCAGCGGCCAGCTCGCGCCCGAGCATGCGCGCAACCTGGGCGCCGTATGGCGAGCACGAACGTGCCCCGACCACGCCGACTGCTCGCCGCCCGAGCAGCTCCGGCTCCCCTGAGCCACGGAGGTAGAGCGACCGCGGAGGATCGAAGATCGCCTTCAGCCGCGGCGGGAATCGCGCGTCGGAGCATGCGAGCTTCACTGCGCGAGCTCTCGCGGCGATCGGTAGGCCAGCGCCTCGGCCACATGCTCCTCGGTGACGGCCTCGGCGTCCGCAAGCGCCGCAATTGTCCGCGCCACGCGCGCCACCCTCGCGCGACCGCGGCCTGAGAGTGGCAGCCGCTCGACCGCTCTGTCGAGAAGCGCGGTCGCCGCATCTGTTCGCTCCAGTGGGCGACCCGCAAGGCGGCGCCGGGCCGCAGCGACGCGACCGGCGACGGCGCTCGAAGGCTCCCCCGCCCCACTGCCGAGCTCGGCAGCACGAGGTCGAGGCAGTGCGACGACGAGGTCGAAGCGGTCGAGCAACGCTCGCGAGAGCTTCTCCCGAAAGGCCGCCAGCCGCTGAGCTGAGCACTGGCAATCCGCGCCGGCGTCGCCGCGCCCGCCGCAGGGACACATGTTCATGCTGGCGACGAGCTGGAACCGAGCCGGAAAGACCGCCCTCCCTCCCACTCGGGCCACGGCGATCTCGCCGTCCTCGAGCGGCTGGCGCAGCGCCTCGAGCACTGGTCGCTGGAACTCCGGCAGCTCGTCGAGGAAGAGCACGCCGCGATGCGCGAGCGTGGCCTCACCCGGCCTCGGGCCCGAGCCACCGCCGACGATGGCGGCCACCGACGCGCTGTGATGGGGTGACCGAAACGGGCGCGTGTCGATCAGCGGCCGCTCGCGCGACAGGAGACCGACCACGGAGTGGATGCGTGTGACCTCGAGCGCCTCGTCCCTCGTCATCGCCGGCAGCACTCCCGGTAAGCGGCGCGCGAGCATCGACTTGCCGATGCCAGGGGGCCCGGCGAGCAGGAGGTTGTGGCCGCCCGCAGCAGCCAGCTCGAGCGCTCTCCGCGCGCGTTCCTGCCCTCGCACGTCCGTCAGGTCCGGCACCTCGGGTCTTCGAGAGCCGTTGGACGGCGCCTCGAGCGGGGGCGGCTGATGCTCGCCACGCAGGTATCCGACGACCTCGGCCAGGTGGCGCGCCGCGATCGGCTCCACCCCTGCCAGCGCAGCCTCGGCCGCCGACTCGGCCGCACAGAGCAAGTGCCCGAGCCCTGCCTTGCGCGCACCCTCGGCGGCGGCGAGCACCCCTGTCACCGGTCGCAGCCGCCCGTCGAGTGCCAGCTCTCCGATCGCCGCATGACCGGAGAGCCGGTCCGGTGGGAACTGCCGCGACGCGGCGAGGATCGCGAGCGCGATCGGCAGGTCGAATCCCGAGCCCTCCTTTCGCAGCGCCGCGGGTGCGAGATTCACCGTGATCCTGCGCGTCGGCCACTCGAGCTCGGCGGACGCAATCCCGCTCCGAACCCGATGCTTGGCCTCCTGGCAAGCCCGGTCTGCGAGCCCTACGATCGCGAGCCCGGGAACCCCGTTCTGGAGGTGGGCCTCCACCTCCACCTTGCGCGCCTCGAGCCCTACCAGGGCATGGGTAACCGTCCGTCCGAGCACATCCGCCGACGCTACGGGTCAAACACGCACGCGACTGTGCCGATTACGCGCCGAAAGAGGCGCTAGCGGGCGATCAGGACGTCCTCGAAGAACTCTCCGGCCCGCCGGCCGGTCCTGCGGTTCACGTGCCGCCGGAGCCGGTCCTCGAGCCGTAGGCCCGCCAGATCGAGGATACGGGGGAAAAGCTCGCGCCGGTCGTGGACGACGACGACCACCGGTGCACGGGCGCGCAGCGACTTCCGAGCGTGCTCCAGCACGGACGCGACCCCCTCGACGTACTCCGTGAGCGCCGGGGCACTCGTGCCGCGAGCCGCCGCGCCGACCTCGACCGCGCGCTTGTCCTCGAGGCCCAGAAGCTCGTAGGCGTACCGATGCTGCTCGTGGTAATCGATCAGCCCCGGGTACGGCGGCGAGGTCAGGACCGCGTCGAACCGACCGCCGTAGACAACCTCCCGAGCGTCCCCGTGGAGCACCTCCGCGTCCCGCCCGTGCCCACGCACGCGCGAGAACTCCTTGATCCGGGCAAGCGTGTCGATCGTGTACCGGCGGAGAAAGTGCTCGGCCCGGTCGACCGGCCGGCAGATCCGCTTGTGCTTGTGGCACCAGTAGGGGTCGGCCTGCGGCGCGCGCGGGAAGTCCAGGTCGAAATGCGTGGTGCGGCGCGCCGACCGGGCGGCGCGAGCCAGCACGACCCGAAGGACGTCCCGGTGCTCGTAATCGCCGATCAGCTCCCGGAACGCGAGCAGCTCGCCGGCTGCCCGCGGCGCGTACCACTCGGCGGCATACCCGGAGGCAGCGGGCACGTCCCCGTCGAATGCCCCGACCCGACGAACCACGTCCCGGAGCTCGGACTCGAGCGCGAAGAGGTCGTAGCGCTGCGTCTTGACCTCCATGAGGAGGCAGTTGAACGCCGCGATGTCGACACCTACCGCGTCCCGACCGCTCTCGAGCGATTGCACGAGCGTCGTCCCCGATCCGGCGAACGGATCCAGCACCCGCCCGCGCTCGGGGACGTACCGCCCGAGCAGCGCCTCGACGAGCTGCGGGATGAACTTGCCGAGGTACGGATGGAGACGATGGACGTGCTTCGTCCGCTCCCGCTCGGGCAGCTCACGCTCCGACCAGGAGAGCTCGAGGTCGATCTCGGCGTAGAGGGCGTCCTGCGTCGGGGCCACGAGGAACCCCCTTCGCCGGTCGGCGGGTGAGTCCTAGAACGCGTTCGCGATGCGCTGGACGCCGCGCGGCGTCACCGCCAGCACGTCGAAGCGCACCTCCCACTCCGCCGATTCGGGATGCGCCGCAAGCCACGCCTCGGCCGCGCGCCGCAGGCGCTCCTGTTTCGACCGCCTCACCATCTCGCCCGGCTCGCCGTACCGCGACCCCAGCTTCGCCTTCACCTCGCAGAACACCACTCGCCGACCGCGACGCAGGACGAGGTCGACCTCCACCCGCCCGGGCCGCGAGTTCGCCTCCAGGACGCGGTAGCCGCGAACGAGATAGAAGAGGCGCGCCCGCCGCTCGGCCCGCGCGCCCGTCCGGTTCATTCCTCCTCGAGCCTCGCCGCCAACTCCTCGGGCGACAGGTAACACAGCGCCTGGAACGACCGCCGGTGGATCGACGACGGGCCCCGCTCCCGCACGACCGCCGAGTGCCGCGGTGTGATGTACCCGACGTGCGACGAGAACCCGTAGGCGGGGAACAGCGCGTCCATTCGCCGCATCGCTCGATCCCGAACCACCTTGGCGATGATCGACGCCGCGGCGATCGCCGCAGACCGTTCGTCGCCGTCAACGACCGCGGTATGGGCCGGCGCCGAGGGCCCAAGCCGGAACCCATCGACCAGGCAGGCCTCCGCGGGCGGCGCCAGCTCGCGCAGGCACGAGCGCATCCCCTCGAGGTTCGAGCGATGGAGCCCGTTCCGGTCGATCTCGGACGACGAGACGACCCGCACCGCGAACGCCTTCGCGCACGCCACGACGCCGTGGAAAAGCTCCTCGCGCTCGTCCGGCGTGAGCTGCTTCGAGTCGTTCAGTCCTGCGAGCGGCCGGCAGCGGTGATCGCGCAGGAGCTCGTAGTCGAAGAGGACGCCGGCGACCACGAGCGGCCCGGCCAGCGACCCACGGCCTGCTTCGTCCACGCCCGCGACGAACCGCCGCCCGAAGCGGCGGTCGAACTCGAGGAGGCGCCTACCCCTCTTCGGTGCTTTCCGGCGCGGGCTCTCCGGCGGGCTGCTCGACCTCGGGCTCCGAGACCTCTTCCGGCTCGGAATCTTCAGCGGGAGGCTGCTCGGCGGGAACTGCTGCGGCACCGGCCGAGGATAGCCGCACCCCATCACGGCGCTCGCGGACGCGCGCCTTCTTGCCCACTTTCCCGCGCAAGTAGTAGAGCTTCGCGCGGTTCACGTCGCCGATCGCCATCACCTCGATCCGCTCGATCTTCGGCGAGTGGAGCGGGAACGTCCGCTCGACACCGACGCCGAAGGACTGCTTTCGCACGGTGAACGTCTCACGGGAGCCGGAGCCCTGCCGCTTGAGGACGATGCCCTCGAAGACCTGGATGCGGCGGCGCTGTCCCTCGATGACCTGGAAGTGGACGCGCACGGTGTCCCCGGCCTTGAATTCCGGCCGGTCGGGGCGCAGCTGTTTGCGCTCGAGTGTCTCGATGGCTCTCGACATGGCAAAGGGTCAGGCGGCGGCCCGACCGCGGGATGCTAGCGCAAGCCGATTCGTCTCGGCGGGAAATAGATCGCGAAAACCTTGCCGATCAGGTTGTCCCGCGCGAGCGGACCCCAGACGCGGGAATCGCACGACTGCGCCCGGTTGTCCCCCATCACGAAGTACTGGCCCGGTGGAATCTTCTCCGGCGGCCTGGTGTCGACGTCGCGCCGGTCCTCCTTCACGTAAAGCTCCTCGAGGCGCTTGCGGTTGATGTAGACGAAGCCGTTCCGCATCTCCCAGGTCTCCCCGGGGAGCCCGACGATCCGCTTGACGAACGTCCCGCCCGCGCCGCAGTCCTTCCGGGCTCGCTCTGGTGTCGTGAAGACGACGATGTCGCCCCGCTCCGGATCGGTGAAGTGGTAGATGAAGCGGTTCGCCAGCACACGGTCGGAGAAGCGGGAGGTGCAGCCGAGCCCGGAGCCGGCGCAGTGGAGCGTGGGCTCCATGGACGACGACGGGATCCTGTACGGATTCACGACCCACTGCTTGATCGCCAGCACGATCGCGACCGCACCGACGATCGTGACCACCCAGTCGATCGCGACTCTCCACGGCCGCGGCAGGCGGTGCGTCAGACGATCGACGGGGTTTCTCATGGTCGGTCCGCAGTGCGGGCGCGGCTCTGCTCACGGCGCCAGTCCGCGATTCGGGCATGGTCCCCCGACAGCAGCACGTCGGGCACCGTCCAGGCCCGGAACTCCGCGGGCCGAGTGTAGTGCGGGTACTCGAGCCCTCCCTCGAGGCCCGCGGAGAAGCTCTCTTCGGACCCCGAGCCCTCGCTCAGCGCGCCGGGAAGCCGCCGGGCCACGGCGTCGGCAACGACCATCGCCGGAAGCTCGCCGCCGGAGAGGACGTAGGGCCCGATCGAGAGAGCGTCGCTCGCGAGGTGTTGCAGGATGCGCTCGTCGAAGCCCTCGAACCGGGCCGAGAGCAGGGTCAGGTGCTCCTCGCCCGCGAGCTCGTCGACGCCCCCCTGGTCGAGCTGCCGGCCCTGCGGGGTCAGCGCGACCACCCGGTGTTCGGGAAGGCCTCCGTAGACGCCCTCGAGCGCCGCGGCGACGACGTCCACCCGCAGGACCATGCCCGGGCCGCCGCCGTACGGCTCGTCGTCGACATCGCCGCCCGAAGCCCAGTCCCGGTAGTTGAAGAGGCGCAGGTCGAGCTCCCCTCCGAGGACGGAGGCGACTGGGCGTTGTTCGGAGACAGCAGCGAAGACATGGGGTACGAGCGTGAAGACGTCGAGGCGCAGGGCTTGAGCAGGTTAGTTATCGGGCGGCGCAAAACCGGGCGCCACCAGGATTCGACGCCCGTCGAGGTCGACCTGTCGGACACAGGCCTCGACGAGCGGGAGCAGGATAGCCGTGTCGAGCTCCAGCGCGTCATTGGCAGGGCCTGGAACGACGTCGGTGACGACACCGAGTTTCCGGCCCCCCTCCTCCTCCACCTCGAGGCCGACGAGCTCGAAGACGTAGTACTCGCCGGGCGCCGCGGTCGGGAGGTCGGCCCGAGGAATCTCGAGCCGTGTCCCGCGCGGAACCGGCCGGTCGAGCCGGATCACGAGGCGGCCGCCCGAGTGCTTGCGCTCCTCGACCCGGACCTCCTCGCCGCCCGCGCGCAGGACGGCGCCCGGCTCGAAGCGCTTCGGGTCCTCGCTCGCCTGCTCGACCACGATCGAGCCGTCCAGGCCGTGCGGCTTGCCGACACGGCCGACCTGAACGAATTCCTCGTCGCTAATCGGCGATCTCGAGGACCAGACGCCGCCGTTGGCGCGCGCCGCCCGCCCGGACAACCGCCCGCAGCGCCCGCGCGATTCGTCCCTGGCGGCCGATCACCTTGCCGACGTCGTCCTTCGCGACATGGAGCCGGAGGACGAGCGCGTCCTCGCTGTCCACCTCCTCGACCCTGACGGCGTCGGGGTCGTCCACCAGCTGGCGCGCGAGATACGCCAGCAGCTCAGCCAATGTTCTTGGCCTTGAGCAGGCGCGACACCGTGCTCGACGGCTGGGCTCCCTTGCCGAGCCACTCGCGAACCCTCTCCTCGTCGAACTCGATCGTCGACGGGTCGGTCTGCGGGTTGTAGCGCCCGACGATCTCGATGAACCTGCCGTCCCGCGGCGAGCGCTGGTCGGCCACCACGACGCGGTAGATCGGGTTCTTCTTCGACCCGACCCGCGTCAATCTCATGCGAACTGCCATTTCACCTCCTAGGCATGGGGGAACCCCTGGTTCCCCATTGACCCCGTCCTTGGGGACGGGATCGTTTTTCGATGGTGGACAGAGGGGGCCGAGCGCCTGCCTCGCCCACCGTTCAGGTCTAGCTTCATCGGCGTTGTGCCTTCATCAGCTCAGGTGGGAGCCCGGGCATCTTGCCCTTCCCCATCTGCTTCATCATCTTCTGCATCTGCTTCCGAGCCGAGAGCAGCTTGTTCACCTGCTGGATGTTGGTGCCGCTGCCTGCGGCGATCCGCTTCCGCCGCGACCCGTCGATCAGGTGCGGCATCCGGCGCTCCTGCGGCGTCATCGAGAGCACGATCGCCTCCACCCGCGAGAGCTCGCCCTCGTCCACGTCGAGCCCCTTCAACTGGTTCCCGAGGCCCGGAATCATCCCGAGGACGCCCTTGAGCGGGCCCATCTTCCGCAGCATCCGGTAACTCGTCAGGAAGTCGTCGAAGCTGAACTCGCCGGCGCGCATGCGTGCCTCCATCGCGGCCTGGTCCTCCTCCGACACAGCCTCCTCGGCCCGCTCGATCAGGGTCAGGACGTCGCCCATCCCGAGGATCCGCGAGGCCATGCGGTCGGGGTAGAAGTACTCGAGCTGGTCGAGCTTCTCGCCGACCGAGGCGAGCTTCACCGGCTTTCCGGTCACGGCCTTCACGGAAAGCGCGGCGCCGCCGCGCGCGTCGCCGTCGAGCTTGGTGAGCACGACGCCGTCGAACGCGACCCTCTCCTGGAAAGCCTCGGCGACGGAGACGGCCTCCTGGCCGGTCATGGCGTCGAGCACGAGCAGGACGTTCGTCGGCTTGACGGCGTCCTTGATCCTGCCGAGCTCCGCCATCAGGTCCTCGTCGATCTGGAGACGACCGGCGGTGTCGACGATCACGACGTCCCGGCCCTGAGCGCTTGCCTGTTGGATCCCCACCGTCGCCGCCTGAACGGGATCGCTTCCCGTGAAGACCGGGATCTGGATCTGGCGTCCGAGCTGCTGGAGCTGATCGACGGCGGCCGGCCGCTGAAGATCCGCGGCGACGAGCGCCGGCGCGCGGTCCTCCTTGCGGAGCAGCAGCGCCAGCTTGGCGGCGGCGGTCGTCTTGCCCGAGCCCTGGAGGCCGGCGAGCAGGATCACAGTCGGACCCTTGCTCGCGAAGACGAGCTTCGAGTCCCCGGTGCCCATCAGCGTCGCCAGCTCCTCGTGGACGATCTTCACGACCTGCTGGCCGGGAGTGAGGCTGCGGGCGACGTCCTGGCCGAGCGCGCGCTCCTTGACGCGCGCCACGAAGTCCTTGACGACGCGGAAGTTGACGTCGGCCTCGAGCAGAGCCAGACGGATCTCACGCATCGAGCGCGAAATCACCTCTTCGTCGAGCTTTCCGCGGCTCCGAAGCGGGCCGAGGGCGGCATTGAGCTTGTCGCCGAGGGTGTCGAACATCGGCCGAACAGTGTAGAGACGCAGCGTTTGCAGGCCTAAAGTGGACGAAATGGCTGCCCGCAAGACCGTCACAGTCGTCTTCTGCGACATCGCGAACTACACGCCGCTCGGTGAGACGCTCGACCCCGAGGTACTCAGGAATGTGATGGAGCAGTACTTCTACGCCGTTCGCCGTGAGCTCGAGCGGCACGGCGGCACCGTCGAGAAGTTCATCGGCGACGCGGCCATGGCCGTCTTCGGTATCCCCGTCGTCCGGGACGACGACGCACTGCGCGCCGTCCGGGCTGCGATCGACATGCGGACCGCGCTCGGCGGCCTGAACCGGGAGTTGGAGGAGACCCACGGCGTGCGCCTGGCGATTCGGACCGGCATCAACACCGGGGAGGTCGTCGCAGGCGATCCCAGTGACCGGCAGTCCTTCGCGACGGGAACCGCGGTGGCGACGGCGCAGCGCCTCGAGGCCGCGGCCCGGTCCGGGGAGATCCTCCTCGGCGACTCGACGTACCGGCTCGTCTCAAACGCCGTGGTCGTCGAGCCGATGGATCCGTTGACGCTGAAGGGCAAGGCCCAGCCCGTCGCGGCGTGGCGCCTGCTCGCCGTCGTCGAGGGCGCGCCACCCTTCCCGCGCCGGCTCGATGTCCCGATGGTCGGCCGCGAGAGCCAGCTCGCTGCGCTCGAGGGTGAGCTTGAGGCCGCCATGCGCGAGCGACGCTGCCGGCTCGCCACAATCGTCGGCCCCGCCGGGATCGGCAAGTCCCGGCTCGGTAATGAACTGTTCTCGCTGACCCGCGCGCGTGCGACGACAGTGGTTGGGCGCTGCCTCGCGTACGGAGACGGGATCACCTACTGGCCGCTGCGCGGGATCGTCCTCTCGGCGACCGGCAGCCTCAAGCGCGGCGGGATCGCGGAGTTCCTCGCCGGGGCAGAGGACGCGGACCGCGTCGCCGAGCGTCTCGCGAGCGCCGTCGGCACCGAGGAGGGGGCGCCAGGCGGCGAGGAGACCTTCTGGGCGGTCCGTCGGTTCCTAGAGCATCTGGCGCACGACGGGCCGGTCATCGTCGCGATCGACGAGCTCCAGTGGGCCGAACCGACCTTCCTCGATCTCCTCGAATACCTCGTCGGCTGGACAGCGGACGCGCCGATCCTCCTCGTCGGGCTCGCCCGCCCAGAGCTGCTCGAGGAACGCCCGACCTGGACGACGACGAGCGCACGCCTGATCGTGCTAGGCCCGCTTTCGAGCGCCGAATCCACGCGGCTGGTCGGTGCGCTCGGCGGCCAGGCGCTCGACGCGGAGGAGCGAAGGCGCATCCTCGAGAGCGCCGAGGGCAACCCACTGTTCGTCGAGCAGATGCTCGCTCTCGCCGTCGAAGAAGACTCTCGGGAACAGATCCCGCCGTCGATCCAGGCGCTGCTCGCCGCGCGCCTCGA
>Ga0126306_10001775_pt1 | contig 11704 bp, 13 predicted proteins | sample Plot27_FD_92592 | JGI IMG/M metagenome (GOLD analysis project Ga0126306, IMG submission 92592) | Serpentine soil microbial communities from UC McLaughlin Reserve, CA, USA - Plot27 | ecosystem: Environmental > Terrestrial > Soil > Grasslands | place: USA: UC McLaughlin Reserve, Lake County...
CCGCCTCGACCCCGGGCTCTCGCCCGACGCCGGGAGTGCTGCTACCGGGGACCCTGGCGTCTCCCCGGACCGGACTCACACCGGCTGGCTGCCGTGAGCTTGTCGCTCGGTTACGTCGTGGCACTCCTCCTTTCGGTGGTCTTCGGCGCCCGAGCTACTGGACGCACATTCCTGCGGAATCGGGTGTCGGTCAGGGGCCGTGTTGGTGAAGGTCGCCGTTGTGGGCCAGCGCGGTCCCGTCCCCGGTCGCAGGGCCACATCCACTTGGCCCCGGTGAGCATGACGCCACTTTCAGTGGACCCCGGGAACTGTTCAGGTGCGGGCGACGCCCGTGAGGTCGAAGAACTCGGCCCGTGATGCCGGTTCATCCCGCAGCTGGCCGAGGAGGGCGGACGTCATCAAGCGGGCCCCGTGCGCCTGGACCCCGCGCAGGGTCATGCAAGTGTGTTCCGCCTCCAAGACGACGCCGACCCCACGGGGCTTGAGGTTCTGGTTCAGCCACTCAGCGATCTGCTGGGTGAGCCGCCCCTGCATCTGCGGCGCGGCCGCGAAGTGCTCGACCAGCCGGGCCAGCTTGGACACCCAAGGATCCGGTCGCCCGGCAGGTAGCCGACGTGGGCAAGCCCCGTGAAGGGCGACATGTGGTGTTCACAGACGGATCTGAACGGGATCTCCCGGGCCAGCACCATCTGGTCGTAGCCTTCGTCGTTGGGAAAGTGGGTGGCTCGGAAGGGGCGCGGGCTGAACAGTTCAGCGTTGGCGCGGGGCCGTCTGGGCCTGTGTGGCCGCCATTCCGGCGCGGGTTAGGTCCACGCCAAGCGCTTCCAGCAACGCCTGGGCTGCCAGGGCCGCCGCCTTAAGCTGAACACGCGGGTCGCGGCGGACTTCCGCTCGGGACGGCCGGGTCGGTCGCCGTCAGGGAGCAGACCGCCTGCCCCGCCCCCCAGATGGACTCGGGGAGCGGGGTAGCGCTGCGGTGACGGTGAGCGCGCACCCTGAACAATGATGCGAGCCTCCTCCGGCGTCGACGGCCGGTCGAAGGAGGCGGCCCAGTGCCGCTGTCAGCTGGCGGTGTCTAGGCAACGCCGCCGGCGTGGACCGTCATGGCCGTCCCTCCGCCGCCCGGTCCCCAGGCGGTGGATACGGCGGCGGCTTCCATGGACTGGACACCGGGCCACCGGCCGATCCGCCGGAGGAGCGCCCACTTGAACTGCGATTGGAGGACCAGCGTGGCGACGGCCGCAACCACCAGCGAGCCACCCAAAACCACGGGAACCAAGAAGACAAGAGTGGCGATCGCCTCCCTGGCCGAGCCCCGGTCGAGCAGCAGCCAGCCGTGAAGCATCCTAACCGACGGGCTCAGCTACCTGGAGCTCATTGGGGAAGACGACCCGGAAGGCCTGGCCGACCCGCTGCTCGACCACGCCGGTGGCGGCCACGTTCTGCCGGGAGGCGTCGAAGCGGACCCCGCTCCAGGGCATGATCGTCTCGCGGCCAGGGATGTCGAGGTTGAGCAGCGCCGCCCGCACCCGCTGGGGGTCGGCGGAGCCGGCATTGTCGATCGCCTTGGCGAGCACCAGCACCGCGGTGAAGGTCCCGGCCGCGGTCTCGCCCATCGGCTGGTTGAAGCGCAGCTCGTACCGCTCCATCACCGCCTTGGCGATGCTGCTGCGCCCGGCGATCTCCCGCGACCAGGCAGTGCCGTAGTACAGGCCCTCGCCGGCCGTGCCGGCGGCCTGTAGTACCTGCGGCTCGGAAAAGACCCCGCGGCCGAACGCGAAGATCTGCGGCGGCCGGTAGCCCATGGCCTCCATGGTCTTGAGGACCCGCACGGCGTCGCTTCCCCTCGAGGTCATGAGGAACAGCGCCTCAGGCTTTTTCACGTCGCGCAGCTCCCGCAGCGGCGGGACCAGGTTCGCCTGCCCGGGGTTGAACCTCACCATGCCGTGCTCTTCGTAGTTGGCCTCGGGTGCGAGATTGTGGAGTACCCGGTGCAGGCTCTCGCCGTCCGCATCGGTGGTGAACAGCATGCTGATCCGCTTGGGCCGGATCTTCTCCTGCTGGAGGGTGGAGTAGAAGGCCTCCCCGAACATCCGGTCCGTCGGGCCGGTCCGGAAGAACCAGTCCAGGCCGCGGTCGGTGAGGTAGTCGGCCGGGCTGTCGCCGTTGACGAAGAGGATCCCCCGCCGCTCGCTCTGCTGGCTGGCGGCCTCGGTCACGGCCGCGTCGTAGGCGCCGACCAGCCCGGCCACCCGCTCCTGGATGACCAGGCGGTCCGCCTCGGCGGCGCCGGCCTGGGGGCTGCTCTTGGTGTCGCCGGCGACGATGGTGAGCTTGGCGCCGCCAAGCCCGGCCAGCCCTTCGCTCCCGACCCCGGCCAGCGGCACCGCCCCCTCGTCGCCGTTGACCAGGGCGGCCGCCAGCTCGGCGCCGTGCAGGGCCTCGGCGCCGGCGGCCGCGCTCTTTCCCGACTTGGGCACCAGGACGCCGATCCGGACCTCGCTCACCGAGGCGGGCTCACTCTCCGGCTCCGATGCCGTGCAAGCGGCGACCGACAGGACGGCGGCGGCCAGCACCAACCGAGACAAAAAGCGCATCCTCGTCATGTCCCCCAAAACCCCCAGATCGGAACGATTGCGGGCAGGCTGGCAGAGTATAGTCCGGGCGGTGAGTCGGCATCTTGCGAGAGAGGTCGTGAAACCCCCGTATGGACACAACGTCTCCGCCAGCGAGCGCCTCCGGTCGGTCGATCGGCCTGCGCAACTGGCGCGTCCGGTCGAAGCTGATCGCCGTCCTGGTCATCCCGGCCGTCGCCTTCCTGGTGGTGGCCGGCTTCGGCATCGGCACCCTGGTCGGCAACGCCCAGGCGTTCGAAGACGGCCGCCGCCTGGCCGAGCTTGGCCGGCAGGTGACGGCGCTGGTGCACGAGCTCCAGACCGAGCGCGACCTCAGCGTCGCCTTCACCGCCAGCGCCGACAAGGGGGTCCGCAACGCGCTGAGCCAGCAGCAACCGCGGGTCAACCAGGCCGTCGCCGCCTACCGGGAGGCCGAGGCGCCACTCTATGACGACCTCGGGGAGCGCCTGCAGGGCAGGTTCGACGCCGTTCGGGCGGGGCTGAACGACCTGGCCGCGCTGCGGGAGTCGGCGCGGGCCTCCTCCCTCACCGGGCGCGCCACCGCGGCCGAGTACTCGCAGATCATCGACCAGATTCTCGACCTCAACGCCGAGATCGCCGCGCCCGGCGGGAACGACGACCTCGCCCAGTCGGTGCGGGCCTTCAACAACCTGTCGCGGGCCAAGGAGGTCACCTCCCAGGTGCGCGGCATCCTGTATGCCCTATCGTTCCAGGACAACTTCGAGTTCGGCGGGTTCCAGGAGTTCTCCGGGCTCCTGGCCCGCCAGCAGGCGGCGTTCCAGGCCTTCCAGGCCGACGCCAACGACGCCCAGCGGGAGCTGTTCGCCGACGTCGTCAAGGGCCAAGCGGTGCTCCAGGTCGACCGCATCCAGCAGAACACCATCCGCGACCAGTCCGGGGAGGACATCGACGGCCCCCAGTGGCTGGCCGCCAGCACGACCAACATGGAGCTGCTGCGCAGCGTCGAGTCCAGCCTCCTGGAAGACGTCATCGGCCAGAGCGGGGACCTCAGCTCCTCGGCCCAGCGTGACGCCCTGCGCAACGCCCTGCTGATCGCCGTCATCCTGGGCATCGCCCTGCTGGCCCTGCTGCTGGTGGCCCGGTCGATGGCTCAGCCGCTCCAGCGGCTGCGGGCCCGGGCCCTCGAGATCGCCCAGCACCGGCTGCCCGAGGCCGTCCAGCGTCTGCGGACCACCGACCGCGGTGACCTGGATGTCCAGGTAGAGCCGATCGGCATCAATTCCAAGGACGAGATCGGCCAGGTCGCCCAAGCGGTCGACGACATCCAGCAGGTCGCCGTCCGCCTGGCCACCGAGCAGGCCGGCCTGCGCCGCTCCATCGGCGACATGTTCACCAACCTGGCCCGCCGCTCCCAGACCCTCATCGACCGCCAGCTGGAGCTGATCGACGACCTGGAGCGCAACGAGACCGACCCGGAGACGCTGGAGCACCTGTTCCGCCTCGACCACCTGGCCACCCGGATGCGGCGCAACGCCGAGGACCTGATCGTGCTGTCGGGGGCCGACACGGGGCGGCACTGGGCGCAGCAGATGACCGTGGTCGATGTGGCCCGGGCGGCCGCGGCCGAGGTCGAGGAGTACCAGCGGGTCGAGCTGCTGCCCCTGGCCGACCTTGAGGTCGCCGGCCACGTGGCCGTCGACGTCATCCACCTGCTGGCCGAGCTGATCGAGAACGCGACCGTGTTCTCGCCCCCGAACACCAAGGTGCAGATCGCCGGCCAGGCGGTACCGCACGGGTACGTGATCGAGATCGAGGACCGGGGCCTGGGGATGAGCGACGAGGAGCTGATCCAGGCCAACGAGCGGCTGGCCAACCCGCCGGAGATCGACTTCGCCCTGTCGCGGGTGCTTGGGCTGTACGTGGTCGGCCGGCTGAGCAAGCGCCACGACATCAAGGTGCAGCTGCGGCACTCCTGGTACGGCGGGGTGACGGCGCTGGTCCTGCTGCCGAACGCCATGCTGGTCTGGCCCCAGGTGCCGCAGGTAGTGGCGGCGGAGCCCGCCGCCGCGACCGGGGCCCAGGGCCGGGCGGAGCTCCCGGCGCCGGCACGCCTGGCCCCGAACGGGCTGGCCGAGCCGGCGGGGGCACCGCCGCCAGGCGACCCCACTCCGATCTTCGAGGCGGCCCGCTCCGACTGGTTCGTGACCGAGGCGCCCGAGCCGCCGCTGCACCGGCCGCACCGCCAACGCGGCCCCGGGAGCGACGGCGACGGCGGTCCGGCGTCCCGACCAGCCGCCGGACCGCCGCCGCCAACGCCACCGTCGACCCCACCGCCGGAGGAGCAGGCCTACCGGACGACCCAATTCCCGCCACCAACACCCGCGGAGCCGGAACCAGACCGGCCCGAGCCGGTCCAGGCCGCCGACGAGCAGCCCCCGCTGTATCCGGCCGAACGGGCCCGGCTGCGGGACGACACGCCGCCGCCGTACCGGCCGGCCCCCCAAGCACCCGCCGAGGAGCCCCGACCGCCCTACCGCCCGGCGCCGGTGGCTGAGGCGCCGCCAGCTCCGGCGGCCACCGGGGCGGCCCCCGACCCGGCCGAGCGGCTGACCCAGGCAGGCCTGCCCCGACGCGTCCCCAGGACCAACATGGCCCCCGGGATGGCCGCCAGCCAGCAGCAGGCCGACCCCGACCCGGCGCCAGCAGGCCCAGCGCCCGGACGTTCACCCGACGAGGTCCGCAGCATGCTGTCCAGCTACCGAACCGGCATCGAGCGCGGCCGGACCGTCGCGGGCGGCTCGAACCCGGCCGAGCGCCCCCCCGAAGGACCCTAGGGACCGCGGAGGGGGGACATGGCCGACCTCAGCGCCGATGCCCGCAATCTGAACTGGCTGGTCAACAACTTCGCCAAGGCCACGCCGGGGGTGGCCCACGCCATGGTGGTATCCGCCGACGGGCTCCCAGTGGCGGTGTCGGAGCGGCTCGACCGACCACGAGCCGACCAGCTGGCCGCCATCGCCTCCGGGCTGGCGAGCCTGACCCAGGGCGCCTCCCGCTGCTTCGATGGCGGCCTGATCAAGCAGACCGCGGTCGAGATGGACCGCGGCTTCCTGTTCGTGATGTCGATCAGCGACGGCTCCTTGCTGGCCGTGCTGGCCGCCTCGGGCTGCAACGTCGGCGTGGTCGCCTACGAGATGAGCGTGCTGGTGGCCCGGGCCGGCGATGTCCTCACCCCCAGCCTCCGCGCCGAACTCCAAGCCATCCTCCCGACATGAGCCACCCAGGCCGAGCCCGGTAAGGCACCGCACGTGACCACTCCCGAAGACCAGCCAGCCTCCGGCCGCAGACGGGTCCGCCCCTACGCCATGACCGGGGGCCGCACCCGGCCGGCCCACACCGACCTGGAGATCGAGGCGCTGGTCTCGACCACCTCGCTGGGGGAGCGGTCGCCCAAGCTGACCGTGGAGCAGCGGGCCATCGCTGCCCTGTGCCGCGACATCCTGTCCATCGCCGAGATCTCGGCCCGCCTCGACCTGCCCCTGGGCGTGACCCGGGTGCTGGTCGGCGACATGGCCGACGGCGGCCTGGTCATGGTCCACCGCCCGACCCAGACCGGCGACCGCCCCGACCTGGCCCTCCTGGAACGGGTGCTGTACGGCCTGCGGGCCATCTGACTCAGCCGTCACCGTCGGTATGATCTGGCGGTGGACGTCCTTTTGCCCCCTTCTCTGCTGGCGTTCAGTGGGGTCGGCAAGCGGTTTCCCGACGGCACCGTCGCCCTGTCCGGTGTCGATCTGAGCGTCGCCCCGGGCGAGTTCGTCAGCATCCTGGGGCCGTCGGGCTGCGGCAGGAGCACCCTGCTGCGGGTCGCCGCCGGGCTGACCGCGGCCAGCGACGGCACCGCCCGGGTCGCCACCGACAAGGTCGGGTACGTCTTCCAGGACCCCACCCTGCTGCCCTGGCGCACCGTCCAGGCCAACGTGGAGCTGTTCGCCGAGCTGCGCCACCTGCCCCGGGACGAGCGTCGCCGCCGCGCCCGCGACGCCCTGGCCCTGGTCGGGCTGGATGACTTCGCCGGCCACCACCCCCGGGCCCTGTCGGGCGGGATGCGCATGCGGGTGTCGTTGGCCCGCTCCCTCACCCTGGAGCCGGAGCTGTTCCTGTTCGACGAGCCGTTCGGGGCCTGGACGAGATCACCCGCGAGCGCCTCAACGACGAGCTGCTCGGGCTGTACCTGGCCAAGGGGTTCACCGCCCTGTTCGTGACCCACTCGGTGTCGGAGGCGACCGACACCAAGGTCTTCTACTTCGAGGGCGACACCTACCGCTCCTCTGCTGTCACACCCGTGGGTTAGGCTTGTCGGTGTTGAGTGACCCGGGAGGTGCGTGAACACCCCCGAGGCCGAGTGCCGAGCCCCGAGCACGCGGAGCCGACGTGGAGCGGTCCAACGGTGCCAAGGCGGACGCTGGTCGCCGCTATCGCGCCTACCCGACCCCCGAGCAGGCCGGGCGCCTGACCGAATGGGGCCACTCCTGCCGAGCGGTCTGGAACCTGGCACTGGAGCAGCGTCAGTACCTCTACCGCCACCGTGGCGTGACGCTGCGGGCCAGCGCCCAGTGCGTCCAGCTCACCCGGGCCCGCGGCGACCTTCCCTGGCTTGCCGATCTGCCTGCACAGTCGGCCCAGCAGGTGCTCTGCCAGCTTGACCGCGCCTACGGCAACTGGTGGAACTCAGAGCACCCCGCCGGTCCGCCGACGTTCAAGAAGCGCAGCGACCGGCTGGCGGTGCCGTTTCCTGGTCAGGCCGTCATGGTCCGCAAGCTCAACCGGAAGTGGGCAGAGGTGCGTCTGCCGAAGGTGGGGGCGGTGCGGTTCCGCCTGTCCCGCCCTCTCGGCGGCGCCGTGCGCAACGCCACCGTGCGCCGCGACGGGCTAGGTTGGCACGTGTCATTCGGGGTCGCCACCGACGCCGAGCCAGCCGAACCCAACGGCCTGCCCGGGTGCGGGGTTGACTTCGGCGTGGCGTGCTCGGCCTACGTGTCCGATGAGACCGGACCGCGGCTGCTGGCGCCCACCCTTACCAGGGGGGAACAGCGGCGGCTGCTTGGGCTGGAGCGCCGCAAGGCCCGTCAGGTCCGCTGGGCCAAGCGGCACAACGGCGGCCGGTACTCCCGTCGGCTGCGCCGCACCATCGCCCAGATCGCCGTGCTCAAGGCGCGGCAGGCGCGCAGACGGCAGGACTTCACCCACAAGCTCACCACCGACCTCGCCAAGAACCACGGCTGGGTCGGAATCGAGGACCTGCGGGTGAAGAACATGACCCACTCGGCCAAGGGCACCGCCCTGGCCCCCGGCCGAGGCGTCAAGGCCAAGGCAGGGCTGAACCGCGGCATCCTCGACAACACCCCCTACGAGCGACGCCGCCAACTCGCCTACAAGGCGGCACGCTACGGCTCGAAGCTGCGGCCGGTGCCCCCGGCGTTCACGTCGCAGACGTGCTCGGCCTGCGGTGCCCGGGACCCCGGGAGTCGGCCGGGATGCGGCCGGGCGTTCGCCTGCACCGCCTGCGGCCACCAAGCGCACGCCGACCACAACGCCGCGGTAAACATTGAGCAACGTGCCGCCGGACGGGCGGCCGACAGCACGCGCAGTCACCCTCGGGTGGCGAGGCCCGCAAGGAGCCGCACGCGTGAACCCCTCGGGGAGCGGGTCGCACGAGCGTCCCCGGGAATCCCCGCCCTGAAGGGCGGGGAGGAAGTCAAATGGAGTACCTGATCGGCTCGGGCATCCTTCACCGCTACTAGGTCGACGGGTCCTACGACGGCAAGGTCGCCCAGGCCGGCTTCGCCACCTCCGAGCCCTACATCTACGAGAACGAGGTCCGGCAGTGGAACAAGCCGGTGAAGTACGCGCTGGTGAGCGAGGCCGGTTACCCGTTCTACCCCCAGGCGCTGTCGATCCGCGCCGCCGACAAGCAGAAGCTGGCTCCCTGCCTGGAGAAGCTGGTCCCGATCGTCCAGCGCGCCCAGGTCGACTTCCTGGCCAACCCGGCCAAGACCAACGAGCTGATCGTCGACCTGGTCAAGCAGTACAACACCGGCTGGGTCTACTCGGCCGGCCTGGCGGACTACGCGATCGGCAAGATGCGCGAGGACTTCGTCACCAACGGGCCTGACTAGACCCTCGGCAACTTCGACACCGCGCGGGTGCAGCGGATGATCGAGATCATGACGCCGATCTTCACTGCCCAGCGCCAGCCGCCGAAGGAGGGCCTCACGCCCGAGGACATCGCCACCAACGAGTTCATCGACACCAGCATCGGCGTCGGCGCATGACTCCCTGAAGACTAGCTGGTCGGCGGGGGCTAGGGCCGCCCTCCTTGGGAGGGTGAGGGCGGCCTGTGCCGGTTGCCGGTCGCTTCGGGTGGAAGCAAGGGCGCAGCGAGACCGGCCAAGGCGGCGGGACCGTCTCGGGGACGCTGAGCACTTTCGACTTCAGCCTCCAGGACGAGATCGCCACCACTTCGACGAGCAGCAGTTCCCGTCCGCGGTGGCCGGCGGCGCCCCGCCTTGTTCACCTTTCCCCCGCGGCCTCAAGGTCATCCTCCACCAGTTCGGGCAAGGTGGCGACGGCCAGCGGGAGGTCGTCCTCGCCGCCAGCGTCATCGCCACCGTGCCCTGCCGGTCATCTTCTTCCTCGGCCAGCGCTACTTCGTGGAGGGAATCGCCACCACCGGCCGCAAGGGGTGACGACCCAGCCGACTACCAGAACGACAGGTCGTTGCCGGTGAGCTGATTGACCAGGAAGTTGAGGAAGAAGAACCCGAAGTAGACGACCACCAGGCCCAGGATGACGTAGGACCACCAGCGGCCCTTGGCCGGCCCCGGCAGCCTGGAGATCAGGTAGATCAGGGGGAACGGCATGATCAGCGCGGCCAGGTTCGACATGTTCGCCGACCACTGGACCAGCTCGGTGGGCAGCGCCTGGAAGATGATCAGCGAGATGACGATCGCCAGCAGGATCATGAAGGGGTAGTAGAAGCGGCGCGGGTCGCCGCGGATGATCCGGCGGAACCCTTCGCTGGACCCGTACAGCGCGTCGACCATGTTGCGGACCAGCATCTCGAAGACCACCAGCTGGGTGGAGAACAGGATCAGGAACCCGACCAGCAGCGCCCACCAGTACCAGATCCGCGGCTCGCCCATCTGCTCGAGCTGGGCGGCCACATAGGTCGGCATCGAGGCCCTGGTCGGCTCGGTGCCGGTCTGCTGGAGAACGTGGGTGACGAGGATGCCGGGCATGAGGATGCCGATCAGCGCCCCTGGCACGAACACGACCCACATCTCGATGATGAGGAACCGCCACCAGCGGCGCCACTGGGCCGCGTTCTCGGGGGTGTCCCGGAAGGTCGCCCCCACCGGCTCGACGTGGTGCTCCTCGCGGGAGAGCAGGGCGGGGATGTAGCCGGCCCTGGCGCCCATGCCGTAGCCCTTGTCGCGGTAGTAGTTCATGAACACATAGTTGAGGCCCGACGCCATGGCCGCGAACCCGGCCACGGCGCCGAGGTCGGTGGCGTCGACCCCCTCGGGGGGCAGCGCGGGGCGGAACATGCCGACGATCCCGTCGCCCCACTGCGAGAGCGGCACCAGCACGATGGCCGCGAGGATCAGCGTGCCCAGGATGAACACCACCATGACCCAGTTGGTGAGCTCCATCGTCCGCGAGATCTTGCGGCCGAACAGGGTGATGACGAAGACCACGGCCATCAGCGCCACGGCCAACCAGCGCGACGCGGTCCGGTCCTCGGGGCCGGGAATGTCACCGGTGATGAAGGTGTACAGGGCGTCGCCGGCGCCGGCGGCCCAACCGCCGGTGATGAAGGCCAGGTAGAACAGGAGGATGGCCAGCGTGGTCCAGACCAGGAAGCCCGGTGGGACCCGCCCGAAGCCGATCGAGGGCACCTCGCCGGTGGCGACCACGTAGCGGCCGATCTCCATGTTGTAGAAGGCCTGGAGCAGGATCGAGATCAGGGCGACGAAGCCGATCCCGGTCCAGCCGCCCTGGCCGATGGCCAGGGGGGCGAGCAGCCACTCGCCGCTGCCGATCGACAGGCCGAGCGCGATCAGGCTCGGGCCGAGGACCAGGGTGACGATCTCCTTCTTCCCGATCCGCCGCGCGTGGAAGACCTCCTCGGGCGTGGGGAGGTCATCGACGCCCAGCGGCGGCCGACTGACTCCGAGGGGATAGGTGGTCTGGCTGGGCGGTGGGGATGTGACGCTGTCCATTGCGACACCTCCTGCTGCAACGCTCCGAAATAGTTGCTATGCCCGAAATTGCGGCAGGCAAAACCGGTTCGCGGCCGGAGGCGTCCGAAGGTCACACTAGTGTAGTTACAAAGTTGTAGTTATACTGAAGCCTTACCTTGCCAGCCTCACGCGCGTACGGGCGAGCAGGGGAGTGCCAGTGCGACAACCGGTCGCCGGACGCGGCGACACAGGACCACGAGGGCCCGAGCCGGTGGGGGCCGCCCTCGGCGCCGCCATGGTCGAGCTCCTGGCCAAGGCCGACCCGGCGGCCCGCCGCCTGCTCGGCCGGGTCGAGCGGCCCCTGGCCCGCCTGTGGCTGGCCGCCTGGCTCCCCGACGCCCCGCCGGGCACCCTGGTCGAGCCCAACTGCAAGATCGGCCCCTACCGGGTCGACTTCCTGGTCGTGCCCCGACTGGTGGTCGAGATCGACGGCGAGGGCCCGGTCCGGGCCAGCACCGACCAGGTCGTGCGGGAGCGCCGCCGCGACCGCTACCTGGTCGCCCAGGGCTACGCCGTGCTCCGCTTCGCCGGCGACGAGGTCTACGCCAACCCCTGGCGCTGCGCCGAGGAGGTGCGCGACTACCTCCTCGGCCGCCGCGTCGCCGGGTTGGAGGGCGCCTAGGTCAGCGGGTGCGCAGCCGCACCACCTGGCCGCGGGCGTCAGCCGGGAAGTCGGGACTGCCGCTGGCCGGCAGGACGCTCCAGTTGGCCACGTACAGGTTGCCGTGCCGGTCCACGGCGACCCCGCCAGGGAAGAACAGCGAGCCCTCGCCCAGCACCGTCCGCCGCCCGCCGGGCCGC
>Ga0126306_10001776_pt1 | contig 11702 bp, 13 predicted proteins | sample Plot27_FD_92592 | JGI IMG/M metagenome (GOLD analysis project Ga0126306, IMG submission 92592) | Serpentine soil microbial communities from UC McLaughlin Reserve, CA, USA - Plot27 | ecosystem: Environmental > Terrestrial > Soil > Grasslands | place: USA: UC McLaughlin Reserve, Lake County...
CACCGGGCTGAGGAGAGCTTCGATGCGCCCAAGGCCCTGTGGCCGGGAGCGATGCAGGTGGTTCTCCGGTGGGTGGAGACGGAGCGCCCGCGGGGTGTCGGACCTCCCAGAGGACGGGGTTATCCACCGGAGCCGAGCACGTCGGTGGAGCATGGACCACGCTGGTTGCGCCCTAGAAGGTGACGGTACGCGCGCTGCATAGCTGGTTCGAAGCCGAGTTCGCCCACATCGATGTAGGCCAGCTGCGCTTCGCCGCATTGCTCGCGAAGGCGTTGGCTCTGCCGCCGGATCCAGGCCGCCGCTTCGGTGAGCCCCGCCAGGCGCGCTGTGTACGACGGCAACAGCTCGAAGCCCTCGATCAGGAATTGCTCGGCTTCTTCGGTGCATACCGCGGCTGCCTGCTCGATGTGCGGATGCGTGAACTCGGCGAGGCGTGCGGTGTCGACCGGATCCTGGTCGATCGCGTCGAGTTCCGGGAAGGACGCGGCGTAACACGGTCCGCAAGACATCGGTCGGCAGCCACGGGATGCTCTCGGCTTCCACGAGTCGAGCGGCTGGCCGCGTTCGTTGCTACGCCGGTGTTCGCGTACGACGATCTCGATCAAGGGCAACCGACGCACGGCCGCGGCTGCCCGGCCGACGCGGCGCCGGACGATTCGGCCTACCTGACCGACACCTCCGGTTCGACTGGTGCCCCGAAGGGCGTCGTGGTCCCGCACCGGGCCGTGCTCTGCACCACGGCCGCCCGGGTCGCGGCGTACGGGGTGCCGACCCGCGTGCCGCTGCCGCCCGGCATACCCAGCCCATGAATGACCGGCGCTAGCGGTCATTCGGTTGACATCCCTCCCGGCCCACGTGCTTGCTGCGTCGGCTTCGGAATGACGCGGCACGGCCGAAGCTGCTGCGCGACACCCGTCCTGAGCCGGCGGCCATCAGCACGGCCCGCGCCGTGGGCGCCATTACAGCCTGGTCGGATACGGCATAGTAACGCCCGTGCACGACCTCGCCGGCCTCCTCCCCTGCCTCACGCTGCTCGCCGCGGCCGCCCTGCTCTGGCCGGCGAAGGACGCCATCGCCCCACTACGTCTTGCGTTTCTTCGCGCTGCCGTGGTCACTGGTGCTGGCGCGGTCGTGCTCGTCGAGGTGCTCTCGGCGGTCCAGCGCGTGACGTCAGGGTTCCTGTGGACCGCGTGGGCGCTCGCCGCGGCGGGAACCGCGCTGGCCGCGGCGCTCCGGCTGCGACGCCACCGGGTCGCCGTGGCCGCGCTCTGGCGGCGGGTATCGGGGGCGGTGCGCGCCGGACGGTGGGCGTTGTTGCCGGCCGTACCGCTCGCGGTGCTCCTCGCCGGCGAGCTCGTGGTCGCTTTCGCCGCCCCGCCTAACACCTACGACTCGCTGGCCTACCACCTGCCCCGCATCGAGCATTGGGCCCAGGACGCCTCGGTGGCGCCGTACGCCACGGCGATCTATCGGCAGCAGGCGCTGGCCCCTGGGGCGGAGTACCTGCTGCTGCATCTGCGGCTTCTCACCGGCGGGGATCATCTGCACAACCTGCTCCAGTGGGCCGCCGGGCTCGGGTGCGTGCTCGCCGCGTCGCGGATCGCCGCGCAGCTCGGCGCGTCCGCAGTCGGCCAGGTACTGGCCGGGGTCGTGTTCGCGACCGCTCCCATGGTGGTGCTGCAGGCCACGAGTACCCAGACGGACCTCACCGCCGCGACCTGGGCGATGTGCCTGGTGACCTTCGCCCTCGACGGCTTGCGTAGCCGCACACGCCCGCAAGCCGTGCTGTTGATCGGCGCGGCGTTCGGGCTGGCTCTGCTCACCAAGGCCCCCACCGCTGTCGTGGTCGCGCCGGTCCTGGTCTGGTGGGGGGTCGCGCAGCTGCGGCTCGCGCGTCCCCGGCTCGGCCGCCGACCCGACCTGCGGCTCGCGCGTCCCCGGCTCGGCCGCCGACCCGACCTGCGGCTCGCGCGTACGGTGGCGCGCCCCGTGGCCGCGGTGATGCTGGTGATCGCCTGTGGCGTGGCAATCGCCGGTCCGTTCTACGCGAGCAACCTGCGCGAGTGGGGGAGTCCGGCCGGCCCGCCGTGGTTGCGGGCCAGCACGAGCATGCAACGCCACGACCCGGCGGCGATCGCGATGAACGCCGCCCGCATCGGCGCCACCGCACTCGTGTCACCGTCCGACCGCGCCAACGGCATGCTTGTCGCGGGCGTGCGGCGCCTCGGTCGGATCACCGGCGTGGACCCCTCCGACCCTGCGATTACCTTTCCGGGAAAGGCGCCGGGATGGCCGTTCAGCGTGAGCTGGTACGTGGGCGAGGATTTCGCCGCCTTCCCCGCTCAGGCGCTGTTGCTCCTGGTCGGTACGGCCGCGTGCCTGGCCGGCCGGCGCCGCACCGCCCTCGTACGCGGCTATGCGGCGGTCGTCGTGATCGCTGGCATCGCGTTCATCGCGGCGTTCTCCTGGCAGCCGTGGATCAACCGGCTCGACGTCCCCATGATCGCAATGGCGGCGCCCGCGGCTGGAGTGTGGCTGGAGGGTCTGCTGAACCTGGCGAGCGGGTGGCGGCGCGCTCTGGCGACGGTGCTGGTCACGGCGCTGATCACAACCGCATGGGGGTTCGGTGGCTACGCCCTCGCGTACGGCTTCCCGCGTCCGCTGCTCGGATCTTCGTCCGTGTTGACCACTGATCGGGAGACTGTCCTATGGGCCCACGGCGGCGCGCGAACCGCGTGGCGTACGGCGGCGGCGACGGCTCGCGCGTCCGATCCAGCCACCGTGGGTTTGGTGCAGACCAACAACTCGCGGGAATACCTGTGGTGGCGCTACCTCCGGCCAGACGGGAAAGGTCCTGAGATCGTGAGTCTCACCTCGACGCTGCCGCGCACTCGCGCGCCTTCGGCCGACTCGGTCGACGCGATCTTGTGCACGAGGGGGCCGACCGACTGCGCGACGTACATCCCCGACGGCTGGGATGCCCAGCGGTTGACCGGCGTCACCGTGGCGACCCCGCCCGAGGGCAGCACCCGCAAACCGCGGTGAGCGTCATCGGACGACGCGTGGCCAGAGCACCGTCGAGAACGCGCATGGCACCTCAGCGACCAGCATAGAACGGCCCCTGACCAGGCCAAATGCGGTCAGGGGTCGTCGCGCGTGTCCGGCTGTTTCCGGGCCCGACTCAGGCGAAGTCGAACAGGAGTGGGAAGGCGAGGACGACTGTCCAGGCCCAGACGGCATACACGATCATCTAACGGTCTGCCAGTGTTCCAGGCGGGCGAAGGGCATGCGGCCACGCACGAAGCCGAGGAACAGCCATGCCGACCACGCCAGGTTGGCATCCGGGTCGACCTCGGTCTGCCGGCCGGTCGCAATATCGAGCGGCCTCCACAATGGATCAGCACGCGCCCCGAGAAGTGTCCGAGCGTTCTGACAACCCGCGGCGCCACGCGTCACGGCACACCACGCACCGCCAGGCCGCTGACAGGTTCTGGCGGCTCGGCGGCCGCGACAGCTGGCGGCGTGGGCAGCGCCGCGAGCGAGTCAACGTCGTAGACGGCGAGGCACATCGAAGGGCGACCAGAGTCGTCCGCGCCTATCAATCGGGACTTTGGTCAGTCCGAACGTAGCGCCTCGGTGAAGGTGGGCACGGTCACCGTTTTCGACCACGCGACCCCGAACCGTCGGCCCGCTTCGTCTTTCCTCGTGGCGGGCGCATGCGCGCCCGGCCGCTCAGCATTGGTGGTCGGGGTGCCAACCGGAGAAGCCCCGGTGCATGCCCGGGTTGTGCACGCCGTCGAACCCCATGGTCTGGGCACACTCGGCAACGTGCTGGCCGTAGTCCGCGCCGCTGGCGGCCTCGGCTGCTCCGGGCACGAACATCACCGCCGCGACCACGCTGAGCACCGCGAAGCGCACCGCATTTCGTCTCATGACTCTCCCTTCCGCTTTTCTGCTCATGGTGTTGCCGGTGCGACCAGCGGAACCAGGGCCGTTTGACCCGACACCACCAGGCCTTCGGGTCCTCAACTGGCGAGTCCAAGGCGTAGCCGCCCAAGACGCGAGCCGGGTGAGGACGACAGCGGCAGCGCCCAGCCCGGCAAGCTGGGGGCGATATCGGCTAGGCCGCCGCCGCACAGAGCCGGCTCGCAGTTCACCGGAGCAGGTCAGCCCCATGACCGCCTGGGAGGGAGGCGGGTCTCGAGTGGTTCGTTCAGCCGCGGCGACTCGTCCTCGATCTTCTCCTCGAAGCGTCGCGTACTCCATGGATGAGCCCGCCGAGCCGGTCAACCCGTGGCACCCGCGCCAGTGGGTCCGGCGCGCATGCCGGTTCGCGTGCCGTGGGACGGTTCGGTGGACGGCTGGTCCCGCCGTGCCGGGTTCACGGCACACGGCCGTCGGAACCGTGCTGCTCGCGCTGGCCGACTCGTTGTGAGCAGGCCACGCGGTAGCCGCGCTGACATCTACTACTCTGTTTCGTATCGTGGCGCCGGGAGCATGAGCACTTCCCCCGTGAGCCCACGCTCCCGGTCGCCAAAACGAAGGCCGAAGCACACCCGGTGACGTCACGAAGCTCCCGCCCGACAGGACATGGGGCCAGGCGCTCGCGGAGAGCCTCGACTTCCTCGAGCAAGAGGCCCGCAGGATGGCGGACCCGCACCACGGGCAGGACCGCTACGAGACCCAGGCGGCCAGAATCAGCGGCCTCAGCATGCTTCGCACTCTCGTGGGACGGCTCGACCGGGCCACCGCCGAGTGGGCCAGGAGCGGACCGGAAAGGCATGCCCAGGCAGGAAACGATCGCCCGAAAATGCCTGTATCTGAACCCGTAACGAGCGAGTCAGGCAGCCAGAGCGAGGCGGCCGAGCGGTAGACGAGACGCCTGAAGCCGTCAACGCCGCTGTCAGCGTGTCCGGCAGGACCCGATTCATGGCATCGATGCCGGCCACGGCGCGCGGCTCGCGCAACGGGGCCAACTCCGACAGACCCGCGATGCGGTCGCGCATTCCTTCCGCGAAGATCGCAGGGGCGTGGAACGTGGCGCCGCCGTGCATGATCCGGTGGCCCACCGCGTCGACGTGTGGCAGGCCGGTTACGAACTGTTCCAGCGTCTCGGTTTCCCCGGCACTGGGCCACTGGCCGAGATCCAGCGACGCCACCACCTGGTCGGCCGGGTCGAGCAGCCGCACTTTCAGGCTGGATGATCCCGCGTTGACCACGAGCACAGACACAGGCAACGCTTTCCGCCGGTTCGGACCGGCCGCAGCGCGAGTCTCACGGGGCAGGCGCGCCCCAGATCGGGAACCAGCGGCCCAGGTCGGGTTCGACGGGAAGCTCGCCGGTTAGACCGGCGCGGACCTGCATCTCCACGGCTGTGTCGCGGGTCTGCCCGCTGGTGGGGGCGAACGGGTAGACGGTGCCGCGTTTGAACAGGTACACCAGGCCGAGGCGGCGGGCAGGGTCGTTGCCTGCGGCGAAGCCGATGACGGTGCATAGCAGGGTGGGCCCGAAGCCGGCCTCGGCCAGGGTGGTGTTGACCGCGTGCAGCGCGGTGATCAGGGCGGACAGGTCGGCGTCGGTGCGGCGGACGGTGACCCAGGTGTAGCCGAACTCGTCGTGGCTGACGGTGGCTGGGGCGTCGGGTTCGGTGTTCAGCAGGGCGAGGGCCTCAGTTTCGGCCTGGGCGGCAGCCTGGCCCTCGGCCGCTTTGAAGCAGACCGCCCCGACGCCGGTCGGCACCATCCCGAGGGCAGTCTGCAGGGTGAGAGCGGCCGACGGGATGGCGAAGAGCACGTCGAGGTTCGGCTTGACCGGTTTGGTGCGCCCGAGCAGCGTGTCTAGGAATCCCATCGGCTGGGGGCCGCCTCTCCGAGTTCGGTCGACATGGTGCCCAGCTGGTCGAGGCGCCGCTGCATGGTGGGGTGGGTCGAGAGCAGGGTTGACAGGCTGACGCGCTCGCCGATGGCGGGAGCGAAGAAGAACGCGTTGAACGCCTCAGCGGCGCGCAGGTCGCGGCTGGGGATGCGGCGCATGTCGTCGCTGACCTTGATCAACGCCGAGGCCAGCGACGAGGGCCGGCCGGTGAGCATCGCCCCGGCCCGGTCGGCGGCCAGTTCCCGGTAGCGGGACAGGGCACGGATCAGCAGGAAGCTGAGCGCGTAGACCACGGCCGAGACGGCCATGACGGCCATGACCATCAGGTAGGTCTGGTCGTTGCCGCGCCGCCGATCGCCGAACAGCTGTGAGTAGAACGCGAAGCGGGTCACCAGCCCGGCGAGCACGCCGAGGAACGACGCCACGGTCATCACGACCACGTCGCGGTGGGCGATGTGGGACAGCTCGTGGGCCAGTACGCCTTCGAGCTCCGCGTTGTCGAGGCGTCGCATCAGGCCGGTGGTCACGCACACCACGGCGCGGCGGGTGTTGCGGCCGGTGGCGAACGCGTTAGGCAGGTCGGTGTCGGCCACGGCGACCCGCGGTTTGGGCATGTCGGCGGTGGCGCAGAGCCGGTCGATGATGCCGTGGAGCCGGGGCTCCTGCTCGGGAGCGACGAGCTGGGCGCGCATGGCGAGCAGGGCGATCCGGTCGGAGAACCAGTACTGCGCGGCCAGCAGCCCCGCGGCGATCACGACGATCAGGAACACCGAATCGATCAGGACGATGAGCGCGGCGACGAACGCGACGTACACCAGGCCGAGCAGGAACACGGTGATGAGCATCCGTACGGTCAGCTGCCGGTCGGGCCGGAATCTGGTGCGCATGACGACTCAGCCCGGGATGAGTCCCTCGTCGCCGAGCAGGGCGCGGATCTCGTCGAGGTCGGCGTCGGGCGCGGGCAGCACGAGGTCGGACGCGGTGAGTACGTGGTCGGGCACGGCGGCGCCCCGGTCGCGGACGGCGGCCAGCAGCGCCTGCAGCGCGGCGGCGAATCCAGGGGCGTCGTCGGCGTCGACCGCGCCCTGCAGTGTCGCGTCGAGCGCGTTGAGCCGGTCGAGGTCGGTGTCGGCCACCTCGTACTGGGCCTCGCCGAGGATTCGGATGATCATGGCTGGTTCTCCTTCGCCGGGTCCGCCGCGCGCGGGCTGTCGGCGGCGGGGCGGGCCGTGAGGGCCGGGGCCGCCTTGAGCGCGGCGAGTTCCCGTTCGATCTCGCTGGTGCCCGTGGTGGCGTCGAGCGCGGCCTGGATGTCGTCGCGGTGCCCGCCGGGGGCACTGGCGTCGTCGAGGGCGCCGGAGGCGAGTAGGCCATCGATGGCCTGCGCGCGGGCCTGCATCTGCGCGGTCTTGTCCTCAGCGCGCTGCATCGCCAGGCCGACGTCGCCCATCTCCTCGGAGATGCCGGAGACCGCCTCACCGACGCGGGTCTGCGCCTCGGCGGCCGTGTAGGTGGCCTTGATGGTCTCCTTGCGAGTGCGGAACGCCTCGATCCTGGCCTGCAGTCGCTGCGCGGCGAGAGTGAGCTTGGCCTCCTCGGCCTGCAGGGCGTCCCGCTGGGTGGTGATCGCTGTCAGCTCGGACAGGGCGGCCGAGCGTCGGGTCAGCGCCTCGCGGGCCAGGTCGTCGCGACCCGCCCCGACGGCCTCGGCCGCCTGCGCCTGCAGCCGGTCGGCGGCCTGATGCAACTGGCTCTGCTGCAGTTCCAGACGCTTGCGGCTGGTGGCCACGTCGGCCACCCCCCGGCGCACCTGGGTCAGCATCTCCAGTTGCCGCTCGTAGGAGTAGTCCAGCACTTCGCGCGGATCCTCCGCCCGGTCCAGTGCCTTGTTCGCCTTCACCCGAAACAGCAGGGCGAGGCGGCGAGCGATGGTCACGGCCACGCACATCCTTTCCTTACTACGCTGGCCTCCACTCAGGACCCGACTGGGCGAGGCGACGCCGCAATGGCGGTTGGCGGGCGAGCGTCAGTGGGGGCTGGTGTGATCGTGCGGGTTGGTGCGGTCGGCTGGGTCGTGCCGGTGCTGCTCCTGCCCGTGCCCGTCGCCATCGTGCATGTCGCGCATCATGAACAGCATCATCAGCGGGCACACCAGGACCAGACCGAGCACCGCGAGCGTGCCGACGGGCACGCCCAACCACAGCGCGCCGACCACCGCGATGGCCACCGCGACGGCGTACAGGCCGTAGTTCCTGCTGTTCATGGCGAACCTTCCTGCAGCGGATTGGTTCTCGTACACCTTTCACTGTGGGCCGGCCCGGCCGCCGTTGCGCAGGGTCGAACGGCCCCTCGGTGTGGGCGGAGGTCCCCGTCAGGCCCACGAGCGAGCGGGCTGTCCCCGATACAGGTCCAACGGCCCTACTAGGCAGGACCGTAGGAGTGGATGATGCGCGATAGCGCTCCGGTTCGAGGTAGATCTGGCCGGGCTTGGGACCTCGCTGAGGAGGTGCCTGGCATGGGTGGTCTGGTGCGTGCCGTCGTGGCGTTGGTGGCGGCGTTGGCGCTGGCGTTCCTGGCGCCCGCGGCGGTCTACGCCGACGAGCCCGGTGAGAGTGACGAGGCGAAGGTCCTGGTGTTGCAGGCGATCGCGCTATTGGTCAACACGCCGGACGACATGATGGCCATTGAGGAACGCGTCGGCGATGCGCTGGAGGCGCCCCACAAGGAGGGCGTGGACCTGGCCATGGTCCAGCAGGCGGCCGACGCGCTCGGCGCCGATGACATGGACCGGGCCAAGGAGCTGCTGCAGTCCGCGATCGGGGCTGGTCCGTACGTCGGTACCGGCGTGCCCGAGCCGGTCCGTGAAGCATCCGGGGAGCCGGGCAGGCCCGCCTTCGCCGTCGCGGGTGAGTCCGGCACCACGGTGGTGCTCGACGCGTACGACCCGGACCGCGGACTCGACCGGGGTGAGGTCGTGCTGCTGGTGCTGTCGGTCGTCGTGCTCCTCGGTGGCGTGCTGCTGTCGTGGCGGCTGCGTCCGGCCGACACCGTCCGGCAGCTTCGCCGGACCGCCGTGTCGAAGGAGGCGTGATGGCCACAGGTGTGGAGGATCGCGGCACCAGGGCAGGTGGCGGCGCGCCTTGGCCACGCCGGCTGGTGCACGCTGTGGACGAGCGGCTCGGGATCGACGCGCTGCGCTACCCGGTGCCGGAGCACGCGAACAAGCTCGGCTGGAGCCTGGGTGGGCTTACGGCGGTCAGCTTCGTGGTGCTGCTGGTCACCGGCGTGTACCTGGCGCAGTTCTACAACCCGATGCCAGAGGCGGCCAACCAGTCGGTGCGCGACACGATGACCGGTGTGTGGCTGGGCTCCTTCACCCGCGGCCTGCACTTCTGGGCGGCGCAGGCGATGTACGTGCTCGTCATCCTGCACCTGCTGCGGGTGATCCTCCACGGCTCCTACAAGCGTCCCCGCGAAGGCAACTACCTGGTCGGGGTGGCGATGTTCGCGCTCGTGATCGCCGCCCTGTTCACCGGCACCGTGCTCAAGTGGGACCAGGAGGCCTTCGAGGCGCTGGGCCACAACACCGAGATCGCCGAGCTGCTCGGCGGCCTCGGGTTCTGGTTCACCCCTGAGGTCGCGGACTCCCTGCCGATCTTGGTACGCCTCTACACCGCGCACATAGTGCTCGTCCCGGGGCTGATCCTGGTGCTACTCACCCTGCACGCCCTGCTGATCAAGCGGCACGGCATCTCCCGCCACCCGTCGATCCCGCCTACCGCGGGCGAGCGGGACGAGCCGTTCACCAACCACCTGCGCCGGGTCGCCACGTTCGGCCTGGTCCTGGCCGGGGCGCTTGGTCTACTCACCGTTCTTGCCCCGCAGGGGGTCGGGCCGACCCCGGTGGAGGGCATCGAGGTGACCAAGCCGCCGTGGCCGTTCTGGTGGATGTTCACCCTGGAGAACTGGTTCGGCCTGTCCGCCATCCTGTGGGGCAGCGTCGCCCTGTTCGGGCTGCTGGTAGTGCTGCCGTTCCTCGACCGCGGCCCGGACCGGTCATGGCGGCGCCGGCCGTTCGTCATCGGTGCCACCGTGCTGGTCGTGCTCGCCCTGGTGATCCTGACCCTGCTGGTGCCCTTCACCACCGCGGAAACACACCTGTGAACCGCACCGCCGCCTACCGCCGCGCCCGACGCGCCTTCTGGGCCTGCGTGGTCGCGGCCGTCGCGCTTGCCGGAGGCCTCTCGGTCGCGCTGCGCTCAGCCCCGGGCCCCGCCACCGCCCTGGCCGTCGCCGGCCTGGGAGTGCTGCTCACCGGTGTCCTCGCGCTGGCCGTCCGGCTGCTGCTCGCACTCACCGGGCGGCTGCCGGCCACCGGCGGCAACCGCGCAACCGCCCCAGCTGACCGGCCGCCACGGCCACGGTGAGGCCAACCCGCCCACGGCGGTTGGCTCAGTCCGACCGGTTCCGCCGTCCGGATTCGGGACCTTTGGCCCGGCGCACACTGCCACAGGCCCTACCCCCGGTGGGTATCTGAGGCGAGGCTGAACGCAACGTGATGATAGACCTGAGGAGTCGGTGATGGACGTGAGCGACCTGGTTGTCGTGCTCGTCGCGGGTGTGTTCGTGGCCGGGCTGGGCTGGTTCTTCTTCGGCCCGCGCCGGGGCCGCACCGCGCAGCTGCGCGACGGGGTACAGCGGGTCGAGGTGACGGTCCGGGGCGGCTACAGCCCAGACATCATCCGGGTACGCAAAGGCGTGCCGGTTGAGGTCGTCTTCGACCGGCAGGAGAGCGGCGACTGCACTTCCCGGGTCGTTTTCGGCGACCTCAAGGTCAGCGCCGCGCTGCCGGCTTTCACCCAGACCACCGTGCGGCTGCGCCCCGAAGAGGCGGGGTCGTTCGGGTTCGCCTGCGGGATGAACATGGTGCACGGCACCCTCGTTGTGGAACCGTCCGACGAGCCCGCGCCCGACGGACCCGCGCCGGTCGTAGCGCCGCCGGGTACCGGCGCCCCGCCGCACGGTACGGGTGGCGAGCCGTCCGCGGCCGAGGTGGAGGCCGCTCAGGCACGGGAGCGGCGCGCGGAGATCGCCGACCTGACCCGCCGCGTGGTCATCGGCGCGGTGCTCACCGCGCCGGTGCTGTTCGCCGTGATGGCGCACGAGCTGTTCGGCGCGGGCTGGGTGCCCGCCGCGCTGCTCAACCACTGGCTGCAGCTGGCGCTCATCACGCCGGTGATGTTCTACACCGGCTGGCCGATCCACCGCACCGGCTGGCTCGCCCTGGCCCACCGGGGTGCCGACATGAACAGCCTGATCACCCTGGGCACGGTCGCCGCCTACGGTTACAGCCTGCTGGTCACCCTCGCCCCCGGCGTGCTGCCGGCGGACGTGCGGGAGGTGTACTTCGAAGCCGTCGGGGTCATCCTCACTCTGATCCTGCTCGGCCGGCTGCTCGAAGCCCGGGCCAAGGCCGGCACCGGCGAGGCGATCCGGTCGCTGCTCGGGCTGCAGGCACGCACCGCCCGCGTGATCCGCGACGGCACCGAGGCCGAGATCCCGGTCGAAGATGTGGCCGTGGGCGACGAGGTCGTCATCCGGCCCGGCGAGAAGGTGCCCGTTGACGCGGTCGTGCTCTCCGGCTCCTCCGCGGTGGACGAGTCGATGGTCACCGGCGAGCCGATGCCGGTCACCAAGCGCGCTGGCGACACGGTCGTCGGCGCCACCATCAACGGCACCGGATCACTGCGCGTGCGCACGGCGAAGGTCGGCGCGGACACCATGCTCGCCCAGATCATCCGGCTCGTGCAGCAGGCCCAAGCCTCGAA